>VOFH01002237.1_pt1 | contig 94895 bp, 123 predicted proteins | sample 5384091 | NCBI WGS metagenome assembly VOFH01 (sample SAMN12384727, study PRJNA508395) | human gut metagenome | isolation source: healthy gut G | host: Homo sapiens
TAGAATACAGGAGTATCATTTGCCAATATATCATTGCCTGTGTCTGATGCTCGAAGAAAGATTCTTTGGAGATAATAATTAAAATGCTAGAGAAACAAAGATTACTTAATACATATGTAAATAATGTCACATTAGATGAAACATTAGATGAAATCGATGGATTCATTCGAGAAAGAAAAAAATCATATATTGTAGCAATCAATGTGGATGTAGTCATGAAAATGGAAAATGATGATTATCTTAGAAGGATATCCAATGAAGCTGATATGGTATTGGTTGATGGAAAACCTCTGATATGGATTTCAAAGTTATATAAACGTCAGATAAAAGAAAAAGTTTCGGGGTCTGACCTTGTACCTCAGTTGTGCAAAAGAGCAGCAGATAAAAATTATTCTATTTTCATTATAGGTGGTAAAGAGGGAGTTGCAGAACGGGCAAAGAAGAAGCTTGAACAGAAACTTCCTGGCATCAGAATAGTTGGAACATATGCACCACCATTAGGATTTGAGAATGATGAATCTGAATTAGATAAAATAAATCAGATGATTACTGATGCACATCCGGATTTGTTAATAGGATGTTTAGGATGTCCAAAACAAGAAAAGTGGATATATGAGAATTATATGAAATATGATGCTACAGTTTCAGTATGTGCTGGTGCTACAGTTGATTTTTTGGCTGGAAATATCAAAAGAGCGCCGCGATGGATGAGTGATCATGGACTTGAATGGTTTTATAGTTACAAAGCTTACGGATATATTTAAAAAAGACTCTAGTGTAGCGGTTGTTAATCCAGATATATATGCTCCAGATGGGCATATGTATAATAGAGATTCTATAAGACCCGATTTTTTTGATTTGACATTTGGAATGTTAAATTATAAGAAAAAAGGTCGTAAGATAGAAGATAGAGGTGGATATTCATATATATACAGACCGCAGGGGTGTTGTATGATGGTTGATTTAAATAAAATGAATGAAATCGATTATATGGATGAGCATACATTTTTATATGTTGAGGAACCAATTCTGGCAGAAAGATTAATGCAGAAAAATTACAAATGTGCCTGCTGTATAGCAACAAGTATAATACACAATCATTCAACAACAGTAAAATCTGTATTTGCTAAAAATAAGATTCGTAAAATGAATAATGAGAGTTTTAAATATTATTTAAAGCAGTATAGAAAATTTAATATAGTTAAAACAAATATATGTTTATTCTTTAATTATTTAAAATTACTTATGTTAGATTAATCTAAGTTATAATGGAGAAGAAATGAAAAAACGTAAAATCTTGTATATTTCAATGAGTATACCATATGATAATGTTCCTCATGCAGGAGGAAAAACTTTCAATTATTATATTAATGGATTTGCCAATGATATAGATAATGAAGTTACTATGATTGCAAAAGTTTTACCAGAAGAGGAACATCAGATCGAAAATATTAATCCCAATATTAACACTATAATAGTAAGAACACCGAAGAATAAGGTAAAGAAATATATTTCATATATTAAAAGTTTGAATTCAAAAATAAATCCGTTATACCGATATGGAAATGTATTAACTAAAGAGATATTTAACCAGATAGGGAATGAGTTAGATAAATTAAAAAATACAGGATATGTACCTGATATTGTAATACTTGAATGGACGTGGATGTTATTATTTATAGATCAGGTAAAAAAAAGATTTCCTAATGCAAAATATATTGCTTCGGAACATGATGTTTCTTTTTTAGGTGCACAGAGACAATATGAAAACGCTAAAGGTTTTAAGAAGATATATAAAAAATTATATTATAATAATTTGTATAAGAGAGAAATATTAAGTATTAATAAATGTGATTATGTTGTAACACATAATGCAAAAAAGATAAAAATTATTACTTAAAAATGGAGTTGAACAATCTAAACTAGGTGTAATTGTTCCATATATTAATTTACCAGAACAAGTTGCAAGAAAAAATATAAATAAAAATATATTATTCTATGGTGCAATGAATAGAATGGAAAATGAAATAAGTGCAGAATGGTTTATTAAAAATGTTATGCCTGAAATTAAGGATACTGGTGCAAAATATGTAATTGTTGGAAATAAACCTAGTGATGAGTTAAAAAAATATGAGTCTGATAATGTTATAATTACAGGTTTTGTTCAAGATATTCAGCCATATTTTTCAAGTGCAATGTGTCTAGCAGCACCTATTCAAGCTGGAGCTGGTGTTAAAGTGAAAATTCTGGAGGCTATGGCTATGGGAGTTCCAGTTCTTACTAATAATATTGGAATTGAAGGAATAGAAGTTGACGATGGCATACATTATTATCATTGTGAGACACCAGAGGATTATAATGGCAAAAATAAGATATATTATACAGAATAGAGATGAAGCAGAAAAAGTTGCTCAAAATGCTTTAAAGTTCATAAATGACAATTATAATTTAAAAAATTCTTTCAAGGAATATAGTGAAAAAATTTATTCTTTATAATATGGTTAGATTCAGAGGTTAAGAATATGATTAAAAAGTTAATGCATATTATATTTTTGCAGTTATATTTGTATTATATTATATTCCAAGATATATAGAATATACGACGTTTATTAAAATTGATGAGATAAAATTAATAGTGACATTTACAAAATTAATTTCTTATATGTTAGCATTTTCTTATATTGTATATAAGGTAGTACAGAAGAAAAGTATATCATTATTACTTTCTACAATAATGCTTTTTTCTTGTTCCAGTCTTTTTTTTAGGTGAAAGAAAAAGTGTATTTGTTGTATTATTGTTTTCAACAATATTTGAAGAAGAGTATATGGATAAATATATTCGTTCTTTATTTAATATTTCTGTCGTTTTATATGTAATAACTTTCATATCTTCAAAGGCAGGAATAATAGAGAATGTAATTACATCGCGTGATAAATTAGGTGGGGCATGGATAGCTGGTGGTAATGGATTTGAATATCCAGGGCAAATGATAATGATGTTGATGCCTATTGTATTTATGTATTATTATTTAAAAAGTGGTAAAATAACATGGAAGGATAATGTATTCTGGCTGGTAGTAGATGCATTCATATTTAGCCAGTGCCTTACAATAACAGGAACAGTAATGATAGCATTATTTATTGCCTGTTATAATGTTTTACAATATAGAATAAAAACAAAAGATAGTAAAATATTGGCTTCTGGTATAATAAAATTTCTGCCATTTATATTTTTATTCATTACAATAATATTACTTGTTATATATAAGGTGTTTCCATTAGTGGGAAATATATTAGACAAAGCCTTAAATGGAAGATTGAATATAGGTAATATAATAATTAAAAGTTATGGAATAAAGATATTAGGTACTAATTTTACTAATGGAATTAATAATGGATATTATGAGATATTAGATTCTGAATATATGCATATGCTTGTTGCGGAAGGAATTTTATTTTTAATTGTTGCATTAATATTATGCTGTTTTGTTCTTAAATATACTCAATTAATAAATAATCAATATTTAACATTAATTTGGATATTTATTCTTTTGAATTCAATTGTTAATAATGGGATATTTAATTTGGTATTTAATCCATTTAGTATATTAATAACTCTATATATAAGAAAAAATCTTAATAATGCTTATTTAAAAGAAAAGTTTGACAAATTAAAAAAACGATAAAAGAAGAATGATAAAATAGAAATTATAGATTATAATTCATTAAGGAGACAATGGAAATGTCAATAGTTACAACTACAGAAATGTTTAAAAAAGCGTATAAAGAAGGATATGCGATTGGTGCTTTTAATGTTAATAATATGGAAATTATACAGGGAATTATGGAAGCAGCTGGTGAGTTGAGATCTCCGGTTATATTACAAGTATCTAATGGAGCTAGAAAGTATGCGGGACATAATTATATTGTTAAACTGGTTGAAGCAGCAACTATGCAATATAAGGATATTCCAGTTGCTTTACATCTTGATCATGGAGCAGATTTTGAAATGTGTAAATCGTGTATAGATGGTGGTTTTACATCTGTTATGATTGATGGTTCTCAGTATTCGTTTAAGGAAAATATTGAACTTACCAAAAAAGTTGTAGATTATGCACATGAGCGTGGTGTAGTTGTAGAAGGAGAGCTTGGACAGTTGGCAGGTGTAGAAGATGATGTTAATGTAGAGCATCATTCCTATACAAAACCAGAAGAAGTAGAAGAATTTGTATCTAAAACAGGTGTTGATTCATTAGCAATAGCAATAGGAACAAGTCATGGAGCGTTTAAATTTAAACCAGGTACAAAGCCACAGCTTAGATTTTATATTCTGGAAGAGGTTTCTAAAAGACTTCCAGAATTTCCGATTGTTTTACATGGAGCTTCAAGTGTATCTGCTAAATATGTTGATATAATTAATTCAAATGGTGGAAAATTAAAAGATGCAGTAGGCATTCCAGAAGATATGTTAAGAAAGGCTGCCAAGAGTTCAGTATGTAAAATTAATATAGATTCTGATATAAGATTAGCAATGACAGCAGGAGTAAGAGAAGCTTTAGTGGAGAATGAGGATATGTTTGATCCTAGAGTATATCTTAAACAAGGCCGTGCGTATGTTAAAGAATTGGTTGAACACAAAATGATAAATGTATTGGGTAGTAATGGAAAGGCATAAGTAATATGAAAACAGTAATAATGGCAGGTGGAAAAGGAACGAGAATATCAGAAATGTTTCCAGATATCCCTAAACCACTTATTCCTATTGATGGTGTACCTGTATTAGAAAGAGAAATAATATCCCTGCATAATCAAGGTTTTGATGATATAATCATAACAATTTCACATATGGGAGATAAGATAAAAGAATATTTTGAAGATGGAAGAAAATGGAATGTAAATATACAGTATTTTGAAGAAAAAAATTCCATTAGGAAATGCAGGAGCATTATTTAAAATAAGAAACTTACTGGGAAAAGAGCCTTTTTATTATTAAATGCAGATGCAATGTTTGAGGTGGATTTTAATAGAATGTTAAAGTTTCACAAAGAGCATAAAGCATTAGTTACATTATTTACCCATCCTAATAGTCATCCGTACGATAGTGGATTAATTGTAGCAAATGAAAAGTCAATAGTTGAAGAGTGGCTTACCAAAGAGGATAATAGACCACAATGGTACAAAAACAGGGTTAATGCAGGGTTACATATAATAGATCCGTCTGTTCTGGATATGCTTTCAATAAATGAAGATGATATTGGCAGGGAAATTAATGGAAAAGTTGTTAAGGTGGATTTAGATCGTCAGATTTTAAAACCATTGTGTGGTAAAGGTTTTATGTTATGCTACGATAGTCCCGAGTATGTAAAAGATATGGGAACACCTGAGAGGTATTATGCTGTAGAAAATGATTATAAAAAGGGATAGTCAGTGCAAAGAATTTAGCAAATAAACAGAAAGCTGTTTTTTAGATCGTGATGGCACAATTAATGTATATAAGGGATTTTTAAGAGATATTGATGAATTTGAACTGATTGATGGTGTTGCAGATGCTATTAAAAAGATAAATAATAGTGGATATCTGTGTATTGTAGTTACTAACCAGCCAGTTATAGCAAGAGGTGAAGTTACATATGAACAGTTAGATATGATCCATAAAAAGATGGAAACTCTGCTTGGATTAGATGGAGCTTATATTGATGGATTATATTATTGCCCACACCATCCTCATAAGGGTTATGAAGGAGAAATACCAGAATTAAAGATTGATTGTAAGTGTAGAAAACCAAAGCCAGGAATGTTATATATGGCAGAAAAAAGATTTTAATATCAGTCTTTCAGATAGCTTTATGGGTGGAGATGGTGAAAATGATATTATTGCCGGAAATGCAGCTGGTTGCAGGAGCGTATTAATTGCAAATAAACAAGAAAATACTATTGATAAAGGTATAGCAGCAGATGTCGTAAATGATGTCGTTTAGTTTGTCGATAAATATATAAGTAATATATAATACTAAAAATATTTGCTGATAAGACTGTATAAATAAGTATTATGATATGGATGCAACAATTGCTTCTGTACTTGATAAATGTAGTGAGATATTTATATAATGTTACATTAATATGCTTTATATAAAAATAGAGGTGCAAAGTGAATAAAAGAACATTAAAATCTATTATAATAATGGGAATATCATCAGTAGTAGGTTATCTGGTTACATTATTTTTAACATCATATGTTACTGAGAATATAGGTATTGAGGCATATGGCTTTGTTTCTATTTCAAAAACATTTGTTAGTTATGGAGAAATAGTTACAATTGCATTGACTTCATTTGTAGTAAGATATATTACGATTAATTATCATAAGCACGATATTGAGGCGGCTGAATCCTATTATGTATCTTCTATCAATGCAAGTATAGTGTTATGTATATTATTATCTGTGGTTTTTTCCATTTTGACAATTAAAATTGATTGTATAATAAAGATACCGCTGGAATTGCTGCATTCAGTGCGATTATTGTTTGCAACTATGTTTGTGGCGTTTGTGGCAACAACAATGTCAACGCCTTTTAGTACGGGATTTTATATTAAAGACCGATTAGATATTTCTGGAATAATAAAAATAATATCATATACAGCTAATATGTGTGTATTAATTGTATTATTTTCTATATTTAATCCTTCGTTATGGTTTGTGGGTGTTGGATCCATAGTAGCAGCGTTAATTATCTTATTAGGTTCATATTTTTCAAATAAAAAACTTGTTCCTGATTTTAGATATAATATGAGGTTACATTCAAACCAAAAAGTAAAAATGCTTCTTACCAATGGTTTATGGAATTCAATTAACCAGTTAGGTAATACGTTAAATAGTGGTCTGGATTTACTTTTTTTCCAATGCAATGCTTACAGATATTCAGACAGGACAGATTGCTGTGTCTAAGAGTATTGGAACAATATTTAGTTCATTGGCAGGAATTATATTTCAGCCATTACAGCCAGAATTATTAAGAACTTATTCAGAAGGCATTAATGGAAAGTTTTTAAATCAATTAAAAAATCTATGAAATTATGTGGCTTTTTCGGAAGTTTAGCATTTAGTGGATTTTTTGCATTAGGATTTTTGTTCTATAAATTGTGGCTGCCAAGTCAGGATTATAATTTACTTCATATTCTGACAATAATTACTGTTTTTACATACATAATGGATATATTCCTACAACCAATATATTATGTTAATACACTTACTGTTAAGAATAAGATTCCCTGTTTTATAACAATTATTGGCGGTTTGTTAAATGTTGTCGGAATGTTTATTTTAATAAAATATACCAATTTGGGTGTATACGCAGTGCCTATAACAACAGCAGTTATAATGTTTTTAATAAATTTCTGCTTTAATCCTGTTTATGCCTGTTGGTGTTTGGGAATAAAGAGAACATATTTTTATCCTTTGATTTTTAAACATTTGTTTGCTACTGTATTAATGTGCTTTGTTTTTAAAGTGATTTCAGTATTATTTAATCCTGGTAATTGGATAGGGTTAGTAATTTGTGCTATAATAATGGTTATTATAGGAACAGTTGTTTATTTTGTTATAACATTTGATAATGAAGAAAGAGTTGCTATTATTAAAAAATTAAAAATAAAATAGCATTTTTAAAATAAAAGTATTATATTTATATAGGCTTTTATGTTTTAATTAATAATAATTTATATAAGGAGATGACATTTTTGAAAAAAAAATATTAATGTTTACAGGAGCTATACTTGGAATAACTTTGTTGTGTAATACAAAGGCATTGGCATATGATGGAAATTACAATCCGGTATCAGTAAAAATGAGCAGACATATGAAGAAACAACAGATGTTCAACGTAATTACACAGGAATAGTTAAATCTGGTGATAAGCTTGTATATGTAGAAAATGGTAAGATAAAAGATGATTATACAGGTGTAAGAGAATATAATAATCAATGGTTATATGTAAAAAATGGTGTTGTTGATTACACATATACAGGAATAGCCGAGAATGAATTTGGCTGGTGGCGAATAGAAAATGGAGTAGTTAATTTTGATTACTATGGAGTAGCTGAAAATGAATGTGGCTGGTGGAAAGTTGAAGGCGGCAAAGTCAATTTCGATTACTATGGAGTAGCTGAGAATGAATTCGGCTGGTGGCGAATAGAAGGTGGCAAAGTCAACTTTGATTATTATGGAATAGCTGAGAATGAATTCGGTTGGTGGAAGATAGAAGGCGGCAAGGTTAATTTTGATTATTACGGAGTAGCTGAAAATGAATGTGGCTGGTGGAAAGTTGAAGGCGGCAAAGTTAATTTCGATTATTATGGTGTAGCAGATAATGAATTTGGCTGGTGGCGAATAGAAGGTGGCAAAGTTAACTTTGATTATTATGGAATAGCCGAGAATGAATATGGCTGGTGGAAGATAGAAGGCGGTAAAGTTAATTTTGATTATACTGGTTTAGCTGATAGTGATAACGGAAGAATGTATGTATCAAATGGTGGTTTGGATTTTGGTTATACAAATGTTATTCAGGATGGAGATGTCTGGGTATATGTAGAGAACGGCAAAGTAAGATATGATTATACTGGTATTAGAGAGAATGCTAATGGCTGGTGGAAAATAGAGTCAGGCATTGTTAATTTTAAGTTTACAGGTATTGCTTCCAATGAGAATGGTGAATTTTACATAAAGGATGGAAAAGTCGATTTTGATTATTCTGGAACAATTAATCAGTCAGATTGCATATATACAGTAAAATCAGGATGGGTTGTATCTAAAGAAGGTATATCTGGTATAATTAAAGGGGTGGATGTATCACACCATAATAATGACAATGGAGAAGGCGTACTTAATTGGGCGGAAGTAGCAAATGCAGGTTACAAATTCGCAATGGTAAAAGTTGCTGGAAGATCTATAGGTGATGATGGAAGTCTTTATACAGATAAGTATTATGAAGAAAATATAAAAGGTGCACTTTCCAATGGTTTACAGGTAGGTGTATATTTCTTCTCTCAGGCAATGTCTGTAGATGAAGCAATTGAAGAAGCTAATTATATTTGTGATTTAATTGCTGGTTATAATATCTCATATCCAGTTGTATTTGATTGGGAAACAACAAGTGGTTACAGAACTCAGGATTTGAGCAGCAATATTGAATTACGTACAGCAATGAGTGTAGCATTTTGTGATACAGTAAAAAAATAGGGGATATGACCCTATGATATATATCAACAAATATGATTATCTTAAATGTGTTGATACAGAAAAATTATCTTCAAGTTATGATATATGGCTTGCCTGGTATTGGGATGATTATGATGAAACAGGTAAAGTATGGCAGGAAGGTGACAAGGTTCCTGATATTGGATATAATTACAGAATGTGGCAGTATTCAAGTACAGCAGGAGTTCCTGGTATAGCAGGTGGCTGTGATGTTAATATTGCATATGGAACAAGATAAAATAAATTAATTGATTTAATCCAGCATAGCATTTAGTATGTATATGCTGGATTTTGATATAAAATCCCATTTTATAGGGTTACTACCTGGAAAGGAAATACAACATGGATAATAAAAGATTGGATATTGAACTTATAAGGATTATAGCTGTATTTTTTGTGATTTTTAATCATACAGGTACTATGGGATATTTTTTGTTCGCATCTTATGAGCCACGAAGTATTCAATATTGGATATATTTTTTATTTCGGTATTTTGTAAAATATCAGTTCCACTTTTTTATGATAACAGGAGCACTTATGTTAAACCGTAAAGAGGAATCGCTTAGATATTTATGGAAACACAGGGTGTTACACATATGTTGTATTTTGATAATATGGTCATTTTTTTATTATATGGTTTTAGTAAAAGAAGGGGTTGAAGCTTTTAATATTGTGCGATTTTTCAGACAGCTTTATGTTTATAACTGGAATTTTTCATTCTGGTATTTATATGTATATATTGCATTATTAATATGTCTGCCTTTATTACAGAAGATTGCACAGAGTCTTAGCAATAAAGATTATATATATATGACTATTTTATATATCACTTTTAAAATGATTATTCCAAGCTTACAGTATATTTTATGGCGGGGAAGATACACATTAAATAATAATATTGATTTAGGATGGATAACATCTAATATAGTAATATTTCCATTAATGGGTTATTTTCTTAGTTATAGAGTGAAGGAATTTTGGAACAAAAAAAGAATTTTAATTCTCTGGGGTATTAATATATGTACTATTTTTTATGTCATGTTATTTGACATATTATAGGGGCATCAGTTATGGGGGTATGTAATGAAGAGAGTTCTCAGGCATTTCACGATACGTTTGTATTGATTAACTGTATAACGGTATTTGTTACATGTCAGTATTTAAATGATAAATTGCAGCTCCTTTCTAAAATTAGTAAACAGATTATTTCATTGGGGGATGTACCTTTGGGATTTATCTTACACACATATATATTAAGGATCATACAGCTATAACAAGATATATTAGTAAGTTGTTTCAAGATATAATACCAATACCACGAATGTTGTATGCATTTATATATTGTATTATTATTTTTTATATGTGGATATATAATTACATTGTTATTAAAGAAAATACCATTCATAAAAAGAATAGTATCCTGATTTATAATGTACTTGCAAAAAAATACATATACTATAAAAATGTGTTCAATCGTGTTTATGGATCCAAGCTTTGTATGAGGGTAATTGAGAATAGTTATGCTCATAATTATGCTCATAATTATGCAATAAATAATAATATACATTGGACAATTTTGAATAAATAGATTATAAACTGGTTTATGTTAACTTATTTTTAATAATCAGCATTTTTACTGAATATTTAGTAGAAATGCTGGTTATTAAAAGTCAGAACATAGACCATTTTTTGTTTACTTATAATCTCATATATAATATAATATATATAAAATTAGACTTACTTGTAGACGTGAATAATAGCATAAGAATTTTATATAAAGATATTGGTTTGATAAAATTAGGTAAAAATTAATATTGTTACATAAGACAAGTATATGAAAATCACAATACAGAAACGGAGGAATTATATGGCTGATAGCCATATTAAAAGAATTGTTCAACAGCACTAAGTATTATGCTTATATTTGGGACAGTAAGCGTTACACCGGCACAACAGGTGTCGGGCAGTGGAGTACAGGAGTTAGCTGTGTCAACACGTCATTATGCTAATTATGTAAGGGTTGATAAGTGGAATGGCAGAATATACACTATTCAGCCGATGATTCTTATGACATAGCATTAACAACAGATAATAATGGCTCATATGTATACAATGGTGTAAGATATAACATAGTAAATGGACGGGCATACAGAGTATAAAAGAAAAGAGGTACAATATGAACAAGAAATATGTAAGTAAAATATTAGCGGGTATTCTTGCGGTTAATATGATTGTCACATCATCATCATTAACATTTGCTACTGATAATGACAGCAAAGATGCGTATCTGAATTATCAGAATGAAACAGCAGATATTAATGAAAATTATCACGCAACAGGTTATAGGGAATTAGATGAAGAATATCAGATAATACCAGATGTCCTTAATGATAATTATTCTTATATAGATGGAACAGAGATTACAAAGGCAGCTGCATATCCAAGCACATATAAAACTGCTAATCTTCCTGATGTAAGAGATCAGGGGAGTTATGGCGTATGTTGGGCTTTTTCTACGATATCATTGATAGAAACTAATCTTATAAAGAAAGATCTTGTATCTAGTGATATAGATTTATCAGAATTACATCTTGTAAATTATACATATAATTGCGTTAATGACCCATTGGGTGGACTTGAAGGTGATATTAACAAGTTTGATACATCACATGGTTCGGTTATGCAGTATGGTGGTAATGTAGAGATGGCAGCTAATTCACTTCTCGATTGGGAAGGTGCTGTTAACGAGGATGTTGTTCCTTACACAACAGAGTATGTAAGACAGGTTGAAAATAATCAGTTGGATGATTCACTTGCATATGGAAAGGATGTTGCACACGTCCAGAATTTTTACAGAGTAAACACGACAAGTAAGGAAGATATTAAGAAAGCAGTTATGGATTATGGTGCTGTATCTATATCATACTGGTCAGATCAGAGTAGTAATTGGAGTACACAGTATTATAATAGTTTAACAGCAGCATATTATTGTCCAGAAGGCCACACAACCAATCATGCGGTGAATATTGTAGGCTGGGATGATGATTATTCATCAGATAATTTTGCAACTAAACCGGAAGGTAATGGTGCGTGGATAGTAAGAAATAGCTGGGGCAGTGAATATGGTAAAGATGGATATTTTTACTTATCTTACTATGATAAATCTATATATTCAGTAGGGTATACACTTGAGGCAGAGCTTTCAGATAATTATAATAATAATTATCAGTATGATGGTGCGATGCTTTATGGATATATGGGATACGCAGGTTCTAATAAATATTCTAATATATTTGAAGCCAAAGCCAATCTGGGTGGAAGTGAGAATATTAAGGCTGTTTCATTTATGACAGGAAGTTCTACTAATCTTAATTATACAGTTAGTGTATATACTAATCTGTCAGATGATGCTAATCCAGAAAGTGGAACGCTTGCGGCACAGAAAAGCGGTGTTACAACATATGACGGAATGTATACAGTTGTGCTTGACAGTTCTGTGAATATTAATGAAGGGAAAAAGTTCTCAGTTGTTGTAGAAGTTAATAGTAATTCAGGCAAGACATCATATTTACCATATGAACGCAGTATGCAGTCTGGTGAGGCAGGATATTGGTGTACAGCATCAGTCAAGGCTAATCAGAGCTTTATAAATAGTCCTTATAATGGTTGGAATGATTTTAGTAATAAATCATATGGTGGTAACTTTATTATTAAGGCATTTACAGACAATGAAACAACAACTGTGGATGTTGAAAAGTAAGCCTTAATAAGAGTGCAACAACATTGACAGAAGGTGAGAGCGAGACATTAACAGCTACAATAACACCATCAAATGCAACTGGTGATAAGACAGTAAAAAGTGGAGCAGTAGTAACGCGGAAGTAGCAGCCGTAGACAGTAACGGAAAGGTAACAGCGAAGAAAGCTGGAACAGCGGTAATAACAGCGACAAGCAGTAATAGAAAGACAAGCAAGCTGTACAGTGACAGTAAAGCAAGGAAATAGCCATAACAGGAATAGGTCTTAACAAGAGCACAACAAGCTTAACAGAAGGTGAGAGCGAGACATTAACAGCTACAATAGCACCATCAAATGCAACTGGTGATAAGACAGTAAAGTGGAGCAGTAGTAACGAGGCAGTAGCAGCCGTGGACAGTAACGGAAAGGTAACAGCGAAGAAAGCTGGAACAGCAGTAATCACAGCAACAAGCAGTAATGGAAAGACAGCGGGCTGTACAGTAACAGTAAAGCAGAAAGAAATAGCCATAACAGGAATAAGTCTTAATAAGAGCACAACGAGCATAACAGAAGGTGAGAGCGAGACATTAACAGCTACAATAACACCATCAAATGCAACTGGTGATAAGACAGTAAAGTGGAGCAGTAGTAACGAGGCAGTAGCAGCTGTGGACAGTAACGGAAAGGTAACAGCGAAGAAAGCTGGAACAGCAGTAATCACAGCAACAAGCAGTAATGGAAAGACAGCGGCTGTACAGTAACAGTAAAGCAGAAAGAAATAGCCATAACAGGAATAAGTCTTAACAAGAGCACAACAAGTTTAACAGAAGGTGAGAGCGAGACATTAACAGCTACAATAACACCATCAAATGCAACTGGTGATAAGACAGTAAAGTGGAGCAGTAGTAACGAGGCAGTAGCAGCTGTGGACAGTAATGGAAAGGTAACGGCGAAGAAAGCTGGAACAGCGGTAATAACAGCAACAAGCAGTAATGGAAAGACAGCAGGCTGTACAGTAACAGTAAAGCAGAAAGATACATACACTGGTTTAAGAGATGTTAATGGAACGCTTACATATTTTAATAATGGACAGGCAGATAAGACATATACAGGCTTTGTAAGCTATGCAGGGAATAATTATTATGTAATAAACGGAGTAGTAGATATTTCATATACTAATGTTACATATGATGGAAAAGACTGGTTATATGTAGAAAATGGAAAAGTAAGATATGACTACACAGGTATAAGGTCAAATGAAAGTGGATTTTGGCGTATAGATAATGGTAAGGTTAATTTCGATTACTATGGAGTAGCCGAGAACGAATTTGGCTGGTGGAAGATAGAAGGCGGCAAGGTCAACTTTGACTATTACGGAATAGCTGAGAATGAATTCGGCTGGTGGCGAATAGAAGGCGGCAAAGTTAACTTTGACTACTACGGAGTAGCTGAGAATGAATTTGGCTGGTGGCGAATAGAAGGCGGCAAAGTTAACTTTGACTATTACGGAATAGCCGAGAATGAATTCGGTTGGTGGCGAATAGAAGGCGGCAAAGTCAACTTTGACTATTACGGAATAGCTGAGAATGAATTCGGCTGGTGGCGAATAGAAGGCGGCAAAGTTAACTTCGATTACTATGGAGTAGCTGAGAATGAATTCGGCTGGTGGCGAATAGAAGGCGGCAAAGTCAACTTTGACTATTACGGAATAGCTGAGAATGAATTCGGCTGGTGGCGAATAGAAGGCGGTAAAGTGAATTTTGACTTTACAGGAGTAGCCAGTAATGAGAACGGAGAATTCTATATTGAGAATGGAAAAGTAGATTTCTCAAAAAATGGCTCATATGTATACAATGGTGTAAGATATAATATTGTAAATGGACGGGCATACAGAGTATAATAATATATATATTTAAGTTCTGTATTTTTATAATATGTAAATATTAAGTCAGAGTGGATTAAATTATGCCAATATGACAATGAAACAACAGTTCTTCAAATTAATTGAGATGTGGATTTGTATTTGACATTTATAAAAAATAAATTGCTCAAATAATATAATCTAAAGATATAAGGCGAAATTTATCGGGTATTATATATGTTTATAATGCCCGATAAATTTTTAATATTTTTTAGCAGAATAATATTCAATTCAAATCAAGTGAATCTAATAGGCATATGTTTATTGGAACTGTAATAAGAGTTTTTTGTATATTATATTTTAATTTGTACTTTTGATAGGATGTAAAACATAAGAGTTATTATTTACGATTGAATAAAAAATATGCTATTATAACATAAAATGTATAAAGCTGTGCATATAATGGAGATTAATTTAGGCATGCTAAGAAAATTAAGAATTATAAAAGAAGGAAAGATGCGGGGATGATAGAGTTCGTACCAGTTACGGTATTATAAAGGTATTCTTCAATGTAATAAGTTAGGAAATAACTGATAAATAAATGTCAATTGGGTTATTTAATGATAAGGAGATAATTATATGTACGATTATTTAGTAGTAGGTTCAGGTTTATACGGGGCTATTTTTGCACACGAGGCAAAGAAGGCAGGAAAGTCAGTGCTTGTAGTAGATAAAAGACCTAATATAGCAGGTAATATCTATACAGAGAAGCAGGAAGGCATTAATGTACATAAGTATGGTGCACATATATTCCATACTAATAATAAGAAAGTATGGGAGTATATCACACAGTTTGCTGAATTTAACAGATTTACTAACAGCCCTGTAGCTAATTATAAGGGTGAATTATATTCAATGCCTTTTAATATGTATACATTTAATAAAATGTGGGGCGTTGTTACTCCAGAGGAAGCTGCTGCAAAGATCGAAGAGCAGAAGAAAGAGATAACAGGCGAGCCAAAGAATCTTGAAGAACAGGCATTATCACTTGTGGCCAAGATGTATATGAAAAGCTTGTAAAGGGTTATACAGAGAAGCAGTGGGGAAGGGACTGCAAGGATTTACCAGCGTTTATTATTAAAAGACTTCCGGTAAGACTTACATTTGATAACAATTATTTTAATGCTTTATATCAGGGAATTCCAATGGGTGGATATACAAAGATGGTTGAGAATATACTTGATGGCATTGAAGTAAGATTAAATACAGATTATCTTGAGCATAAGGAAGAACTTGATGCACTTGCAGATAAGGTTGTATACACAGGTCCTATTGATGCTTATTTTGATTATAAGCTTGGAACACTTGAGTACCGTTCAGTAAGATTTGAGAATGAGACACTTGATAAGCCTAACTTCCAGGGAAATGCAGCTGTTAATTATACAGACAGGCAGACACCTTGGACACGTATTATTCAGCATAAGTGGTTTGAATTCGGCAAGGATGAAGCTGGCAATGACCTTCCAAAGACAATAATCAGCCGGGAATATTCATCAGAATGGAAGCCAGGTGATGAACCTTATTATCCAGTAAATGATGAGAAGAACGGAAAGTTATACGAGGAATATAAGAAGCTTGCTGATGCAGAGAATAAGGTTATATTCGGTGGAAGACTTGGCGAATATAAGTACTATGATATGGATGTTACAATTGCCTCTGTACTTAATAAATGTGAGAGTGTTTTTTGGATAAAAGTTGTTTGAATATATAAAACATATGTTATAATAAATAATATATTATATTTTTGAGAGGATATATTTAATGAAACTTAACATTAGTAATTTTGCTAAAATAGATAATGCGGATATTATTATAGATGGAATAACTGTTATTGCAGGAGAGAATAATACAGGAAAAAAGTACAATAGGTAAAATATTATTTTCAATTTTCAATTCATTGTATGATATTAACGAGCAAATTCAAGGACAAAGAATATCGGAAATAAACGCCAATAATAGAAAAATAATTCAAAATCATATCAATGTACAAATGGATTTTAAAACATATAGACAGTATACATTATACGTTGAAAGGTATGTTAACAATATAATTTTTAATAATGAAACATTTAATAAAGATGAAATAGCAGCTGAATTAAATGAACAGTTTAAAGAAAAGAATAATAGCATTTTTGACGATTATGATATAATGTTAGAAGAAATTGCTGATAATATAATTCGTGTTATGAATATATCTAATGACGTAATAAGAAAAGAAATAATATCACGTTATTTCAATAGTGTTTTTAATAGACAGATTAATTCATTATCTTCAGATAGAGATATAAATTTAGCAGATATTGATTTGCAGATAAAGGATAAGCATAATAAATTATCATTTTCTAATAATGAATGTAATGATTTTTTAGGAGAAATAAATATACTGCATAAGGCGGTATATATAGATAACCCGTTTATAATTGATGAATTGTCGAAATATCAGGATCTTAATATTATTAATGAAACATTAAAGGCACTTTTGCTTAATAAAAGAACGATATATTCGATGGAGTTATAGGCGCAGTTATGGCAAAAGAAAAGATAAATGATATAATGATACTTTTGCGTAAGGTTGTTGACGGTGATATTACAAACGATCAAATGACCGGTGAATTTTATTTGCAGCTTAATGGATATAATGAACCAGTTGCGTTGTCGAATTTGTCGACAGGAATGAAATCATTTGTTATTTTAAAAATGTTGCTGGAAAAAGGAAGTTTGAGTGAGAAAGATGTGGTTATATTAGATGAACCAGAAATTCATCTTCATCCGCAATGGCAGATAGCATATGCCGAGTTATTAGTTTTACTTCAAAAGCAATTTGATTTGTCAGTGGTAGTTACAACACATAGTCCATATTTTGTTGATGCAATTAATTTATTTTCTTGTAAATATGCTACAGATAGTAGTGTTAATTATTATATATCTTCAGTTGATAATAATAGAGTGAATATGAAGAATGTGACAGATAATATCGAAGAGATATACAAAAGATGGTTTCACCAATAGAGGCTCTAGATACATTAAGATATGAGCTGAATAATGGTTAAGGAAGAAAGTTTATGACAGATAAAGTGATAAAAGAGTTGCCAGATATTTTTATTGATAATATATGTACAATGAAAAAAGCTTCAACAGATTCTACGAACAAAGAAACTATGACAGAAAGTCTTATTAAAGTTATTAATTTTGATAAAATTCCTAATATTTATGCAAAAGGGAGAGGTTGGAAAGCAGTACCAAAGTCTAACGATGCGTTATATAAGGATATAAATGGCAGATGGTATTTCATTGAGTTTAAGAATGGCAGTTTTAAACAGAATGATATGTATAGAAAATATATGATAGTTTGATTATGCTTATTGATATGAAAATAATAAACACATTTGAAGATATAAGAAATAATTTTTGTTATATATTTGTATACAATGATGAAAAGAATAATAAAGCACAAAAGACAGAGAGTTTAGGAAAGATTTATGCTAGTATTCAAAAAAATGCACAGCAGGAAGCGAAAATTATGGGGATTGGCAACTTAGAGGGGTATCTTTTTAAAGAAACTCATACATACTCGAAGGAACAATTTGAAAATAAGTTCATTCATCTGATGGAAAATCAAGAAACGTGTAGTTAATTTTCATCAAGTAATTAGGTGATAAATAATAATTAACATTAGACAAATTTGAATAAATTATTAAAAAGTTGTATAATTAATAAGAATAATATTATGTACTGTATGAGGAGAATTACAATGAATAAGCAGGAAGCAATTAATGCGTTAAAAGAACACAATCAGGGGCATGTAATTAAAAGACTTGAGGCTCTTGATGAAGTTTCAGCTAAGAAGCTTATTGCACAGGTTGCAAGCATAGACTGGAGTGTTGTTGAAAGCATTAATCATAAAGCAGAGGACAATTCATCTGATAGAAAAATAGAGCCTTTGGAAGCTGTTGAGATAAAGGATATTAAAGCTAATAAGGATAAATATACTGCTAAAGGTATAGAGGCTATCAAGGCTGGCAAGGTTGCTGCAGTATTACTTGCAGGTGGACAGGGTACAAGACTTGGACTTGATAAGCCAAAGGGAACACTTAATGTAGGTATCAATAAGGATTTATTCCTTTTCGAGCAGTTGATTAATAACTTATTAGATGTAGTTAACCAGTCAGGTGCATATGTGCCACTTTATATTATGACAAGTGATAAGAACAATAATGATACAGTAGCATTTTTTGAAGAACACAACTTCTTTGGATATGATAAAGACTATGTTAAGTTCTTTATTCAGAGTATGGCACCATCTGTTGATTATAATGGAAAGCTTTATATGGAAAGCACTGACAGTCTTGCAATGTCACCTAATGGCAATGGCGGCTGGTTTACATCACTTATTGATGCAGGACTTGATAAGGATATGGAAAGCAAGGGCATTGAATTGGTAAATGTATTTGCAGTAGATAATATTTTACAGAGAATTGCAGACCCATCATTTGTAGGTGCAACAATACTTTCAGGAGCAGATTGTGGTTCAAAGGTTGTTAGAAAATGTGCACCAGACGAGAAGGTAGGTGTAATGTGTAAGGTAAACGGACACCCTTCAATTATTGAGTATTATGAGATGTCAGAAGAACTTGCCAATATGAGAAGAGAAGATGGTGAACTTACATATGGATTTGGAGTTATTCTTAATTATTTATTCAGCTTTAACAAGCTTGTTGAGATAGCTAACAGAAAGCTTCCATTACATATTGTAGAGAAGAAGATACCTTATATAGATGAGAATGATAACCTTGTTAAGCCAGAGACACCTAATGGCTATAAGTTTGAAAAGCTTGTTCTTGATATGGTAGAGATGATGGATAATTGTGTTCCATATGAAGTTGAGCGTAATTATAAATTCGCACCTATTAAGAATAAGACTGGTAAGGATTCACTTGAAAGTGCAAGAGAATTACTTAAGGTTAATGGAATAGAATTTTAAAAGGTATCTATCTGTACATATAATATATGAGGCTTCCGTATAATAGGCCTTTTATTTATTAATATTAACCTACACCCAGCTGACATTATTCTAATATAAGGGGAGATATATATGATATGTAGTAATTGCGGAGCTGATATAAGCAGTAAGGATACGAAGTGCCCGTATTGTGGTGCTATGCAGTATGAAGCCTCAGAGAAGAAATATATGAATGACTTATACAAGATTAACAGTGATATGGATAATCTTGATAAGAATGTAAGAAGATACACATTGCGCAGTATAGCCAAAAGTATCGGATATGTATTAATAGGAACAGCTATTGTGCTTATGCTGGGAACGTTAATAGGACGTAATGATTATATGCGCTACAACAATTCAAAGAAAGAGCGTGAAGATATACATAAAGCTATGGAGTGGTATGATGAGAATTCAGCCAGGCTTGATGAGTTGTATACACTTCACAGATATTAAGAAGCCAAAGATATAATCAGCAATTATGAGGGTAATTCAAGCCTGTTAAGAAATTGGGAACATTATAATTTTATAGAGATATATGACTGGTATTATGATTCATTTTCAGACATATATGTAAAGGCAACACAGCATGATAAAGATACAATAAAGGAATATGAGTTTAAAAGAGGTTACAGGTATGCACTTGACCTTGTATATATGAAAGAGTGTAAGGGTTCGTATTCTAACAGAAGTTATATGACGTGTTCTAAGGATGACAGACAGATAATAGATATGTGGGTAGATAATGCCAGAGATTACCTTATTAATTATGTCGGTATGTCAGAAGATGACATTAAACAGTAGTTAGATGACATATATGTTGATGGTTATTATGACTATACACTTGGACAGGAATATGAAGACAAATATTATGAGGATTGGAGTACAAGATGAAATGTAATAATTGCGGAGCACCACTTCAGTTAGACCAGAAGTTCTGTCCTAATTGTGGCTCGCCTAATGAACAAGGATTAAAGCACGCCAATGATATGGAGAACTATAACAGAAAGTTTAACAGGACAAGAAGCAAGGTAATAAGTAACAGCAAGTGGTTTGTAAAGAATATAACACCGATTGCGGTAGTGATGTTATCGGCAATAGTTCTTGCGGCAGCTCTTATTGCGAATAACTCAATGTTTGGCTATCGTGTTACTGAAAGAGATAATAAGAGATATAATAAAACCCACAATGATGAGATACAGGTACAGCTTAAAGAATTATTAGATAATGAAGATTATGGAACACTTTATGAACTGTATAATTCGGCAGATCGACTGATTATGACCGATGATAATAAATATGGCTGGAGCAGCTTTTACACTGTTGTATATGACTATCTTGAAATAAGAAAGGCAATATGTGGTGTGAAGGAGGCAGATGATTCTTCTTCATCTTATTCGTGGGACGATAATCTTAACAGGGCAGCAAGAGCAGTGGTAGATTTAGAGGACACTATGAACAGAGTGTTATCTTATGATACAGGTAAGAGCAAGGAAAGCATTTCTTATATAGAAAATGTATATAACAAGGCGCATTTATTTATTAAAGCCTATTGTGATTTTACAGATGAAGACATTGCCGGATTGTCAGATATGAATCAGACAGAGGTGATTACACTTCTTACAAGGAGGTTATACGGATAATGGCAAAGAAGAAATTTAATCCATTTGTGCTGTTGTACGTTGTTTCAGCAATACTGCTTATAATATCAATAGCTCCAATAGCCGATACTGCGCGTGATATATACAGTACCAAAGGAAGATATTCGGGTTATGAAGAAGAAAGCCTGTTTAATGATTTTATGGAAAAAGATTATGCAGGACTTGTCAAAAAAGTTAATTATAATAAAGGCATAGGTAAAAGCATATCAGATGATGAACAGGATTATTATACATTTGCTGAATGTTATGACCTTGCTGTTGATTATTATATGTACATAAAGCTTGGTGATACTGCTAAAGCAGATAAGCTTAAAGAACAGTTTGAGGCTAAGGCACAGACACTTAACAGAAAAATATTTAAAGAAGCACTTGAAACAGTTAAGAATACATATATAGCTGTTTCTTGACATTGAATAAGGGCTTGGTTATTATATAATATATTAAAATCAGGAGGCACATATGGTTGTTTTATTAGCGGGTGGAGCTGGATATATAGGTTCACATACAGCAGTTGAATTACTTAATGCAGGACACGAGGTTGTTATAGTTGATGATTACAGTAACAGTTGTCCTGAATCTATAAAGAGAGTGGAAGAGATAACAGGAAAGAGCATTGTATCTTATGAGGCTGATGTTAAAGACAAAGAAGCTATGACTAAGATATTTGCAGATAATAAGATTGACTGCGTGATACATTTTGCAGGTCTTAAAGCAGTTGGTGAGTCAACAAGACTTCCAGCCAAGTATTACCGTAACAATATTGATACAACACTTACACTTCTTGAGTGTATGAAAGAAGCAGGAGTTAAGAAGATTGTATTCTCATCTTCAGCGACAGTATATGGAGAACAGAAGCCTCCATATGTTGAAACTATGCCAAGAGGTGCATGCTCTAATCCATATGGATGGACTAAGGCTATGATGGAGCAGATTCTTACAGATTGTGCTAATGCAGATTCAGAGCTTACAGTTATACTTCTTCGTTATTTCAATCCAATTGGAGCACATCCATCAGGTAAGATTGAGAAGACCCACAGGGAATTCCTAATAATCTTATGCCTTATGTATCACAGGTTGCGGCAGGAAGAAGAGAGCAGCTTACAATATTTGGCGGAGATTACGATACACCAGACGGTACTTGTAGAAGAGATTATATACACGTTGTGGACCTTGCCTGCGGACATCTTAAGGCTGTTGAATATGCACAGTCACATAAGGGTGTTGAGATATTTAACTTAGGAACGGGAACTCCTTACAGTGTACTTGAGATAGTTAATGCGTTTGAAAGTTCAACAGGTGTTAAGATTAATTATGTGATTGGTGACAGAAGACCGGGAGATTTACCTGATTCGTGGGCTGATGCCTCTAAAGCGGCTAAGGTTCTAGGCTGGGAAGCTAAGAAGACACTTGAAGATATGTGTAAAGACAGTTGGAACTGGCAGAGCCATAATCCTAACGGATACAGACAGTAGAATATATAGCGGCGTAATATAGTGTTAATATTAATATTGCTATTACAATATCGCGATAGTTATATAATTATTGGATATTGAGAGTGTTAATATATACTATGTGCCGGAGTTGATAGAGCATACATATTATAAAGTATAGTATGCTCTATTTTACTATAAAGGCAGGTGAGTGTATGAACTCGATTAATATTTATAATCTCACAAGAGTTAGTGATAATGAGGATTTTGCTGAGTATGAATATATTTTGTCGGGGAGAAAAGATTTTCAGAGGACAAGGATAAGAGAGAAAGAGTCACTTATTATTCTTGTAAGGGAATTGATTAAAGCTGGTGCAAGGTTAGAGGATCTGGATAACTATTTCTATTCATATACGATTGCACATATAAGCAAGGAATTTGATTTATTAAGGATTTCATCTAACAGAAAATGTATTCTTAATATAGAGCTTAAAAGTGAAGATGTAGGAGAGGACAGAATAAAGCAGCAGCTTGTAAGAAACAGATATTACTTAAGTCCTGTAACTACTAATATATATTCGTATACATTTATTCTAGATACCAATACATTATACAGATTAGAACTATGTGATGATACATATACACTTGTCATGGCTGATTTTACAGAGCTTGTGACTGATATAAGAATGATAAAGAAGTGTATGAAATACAATATTGAAAGTCTGTTCAAAGCTAAAGACTATCTTATATCGCCAGTTAATTCACCAGAAAGATTTGCAAGACACCAGTATTTTCTTACGAATCAGCAGGAGGCTATGAGCAGGAAGTTCCTTAACAGCCTTATTAATAATAGAGAAGTCAGATATTATTCAATAAAGGGTGAAGCTGGAACAGGAAAGACACTTCTTCTGTATGATACAGTGCGTAAGCTTCCAAAAGAACTATCTAAATGTATAATACATTTTGGCAGAAGGACACCTAATATAGATATATTGCAGAATACCATTAGTAACACTACAATAATAACCTCTAAAGAATTTGTTAATGAAGACAATATCAAAGATTATGATTATGTGCTTGTAGATGAAACACAGCGAATGCACGATGACCAGTTTGAGTGGCTTAAGGAATGTAATGCCGGCAGGATTATTATGTTCTATGACTGTGACCAGGTATTATCAAGACATGAACAGTTAAGGGCAATGGACAAAAGGATAGAAGAATTATCAGAAGTGAAATATTTTCTTTCAGATAAGATAAGAACCAATCCAGAACTTGCGGAATTTGTGCGTAATTTATTTGATCTTACCAAGCACGGCAGGGGCTATGAGTATGATTGTGTAACAATTACCTATGCCAACAGTATTAATGAATTTAAAAAGCTTAAAGCATATTACAGGGCAAAGCAGTACATTTACATAGATTATGAGAAGTCATATAAAGATATTAATGAAAGATATAAGACAAGGCAGTTCAATGCCTACCGTTATATAGGAAAAGAATTCGATAAGGTGCTTACAGTTATAGATGGCAAATTCCGTTATAACGAGTACGGGGAATTAGTTGCTGATGTAGAAGACAATACTGATGATATATTAGAAAAGCTTCTGTATCAGGGGGTTACAAGAGCAAGAGATAAGCTGTGCATAATTGTACTTGATAATAAAGAAGTATTTGAGAAGCTGCTTGAGATAAAGAGTGGAATTAACAGAGAATATATAGACTGATTAACAGGCACGAAGCCTTCCTTTAAGAATAACATATATTAAGGATATATCTTGCTTAAAGATGTATTCTTACACAAAGGTATATCCTTTATATGTATATAAAGGAGGTGGTATGTCTTATGATAAAAAGTCCGAAATTTACACATAGCAAGAAGGACAATAATAAAGCACAGGGCAGAAGTACACATTTAACAGCTATTGTTGTATCGCTTGTTCTTAGTATAATAATGATTACCATAAGCGTGTTTAATGTAAGTGCAGTTGTGATAGATGTAAGCAGTCACGATGGTCTGATAGACTGGAACAGGATAGAGGAGCATGTAGAAGGTGTCATAATAAGAATTGGTTATGGTAATGATATTGAAGGACAAGATGATAAGCAGGCAATCCGTAATATGAATGAATGTGAGCGGCTTGGAATACCTTATGGTGTATATATATACAGTTATGCACTTACAAGTGATGAAGTGACATCGGAGATTAATCATACACTAAGAATGTTGCAGGGGCGAAGTCCTGTCCGTGGCGTATGGTTTGATATGGAAGATGCAGACGGATACAAGGAGAGTAATGGACTTGATGTATACAAAGATGGTGAGCTTTTAACGGATTTTTGTATACAATTTATTGAAGCTATGGATAAAGAAGGCTATACGACAGGCGTATATGCTAACTATAATTATTATAAAAATGTACTAAATTTGGAGCGGCTTGCGAATACCAGAGGTTTTAATATATGGCTTGCACACTGGGGTATAGAAGAACCTGGTATGGATTGTATGATGTGGCAGTTTGGAGCATACTTAATAGATGGGCACGAATTTGATGGCAATATATTTTATGCAGATTACAGCTCACCATTTAAAGATAGACCAGATACAGACGATAACGGAGAGAATATAGAACGTATAGATAAAGCTGCTGGAAGTTCTGCAATTGAAGCAGTAAATGTTGATACCAATGTAAATGTAATCTACAGGGCACAGATTAGAGGCAGTTACTGGCTTCCTGAGGTAGTTAATGATGAAGATTATGCAGGAATACAGGGGACTGGAATAACTGGAATAACCTTATCAACTGATAAAGGTTATGCTGTATACAAGTATATGCCGGTGGCAGGTGGCTTTCATATGTTGACAGCAGAAATTCAGATATTAATGACTATTATAATGGTTATGCAGGAAATGGAGCTGAGATTGAGGCGGTTGAAGTGTATTATTATACACCGGCATCATTGCTTATAAATGAAGCGACACCATATGCAACATTAAAAGACGGAAGATATCATTATGCGTACTACAGGGTAAGCAGAAAGAATATGGATTATTATTCTTATCAGACAGACAATGAAACAGACAATGGACAGGACGGTTATGCAGGCATTATAGGCAGGAAGATAGACCGGTTCCAGATAATTATAAAATAAATATTTGAGGATACAGAATATTTGGCATAATATTTACAATATTGGCAATATTATAAGATGATAAGTCAGTACATTCTTTAACAGAAGTGTTCTGGGGTGTGCTGACATAGTATTGTACAGGCCAGGATTTTTATGAAAGGTCAGGAATATTGTAAAGGAGTTAGCACATATATGAGTGAAGATAGTGATAATAAAGATGGACAGGTTGTGCTTGAGGATAAAAATGGAAAGAAGATTAAGCTAATTACAATAATAGGTGAAATAGAGGGACACGATAATCTTCCAGCTGCAAGCAAGACAACCAAGTATGAACATCTGCTTCCACAGCTTGCTGCGGTAGAAAATGATGATACAATAGGTGGAGTATTATTTTTAATGAATACGGTCGGAGGAGATGTAAGTGCAGGGCTTGCATTGTCGAAATGATTGCGTCAATGCACAAGCCAACGGTATCTCTTGTTATAGGAGATTCCCACAGTATAGGTGTTCCTCTTGCTGTAAGCACAGATTATTCATTTATTGTTCCAACAGCTACAATGATAGTACATCCGGTGAGAATGAATGGAAATATAATAGGTGCAAGACAGACTTATGATTATTTTGAACGCATACAGAAATTGTCTCATTTATTGCAAGAAAAAGCGACACAAAAGAAAAAGAAGTAGAGAATATGATGATGAATACAGAAATGCTTACAAAGGATTTAGGAACAATTCTTGTAGGAGAAGATGCAGTGAAAGCCGGGCTTATTCATGAAGTAGGCGGAATAAGCCACGCATTCAATAAGATAAAGAGCTTATGAATAAAGAAGAGTAAATAAAAGGCAATCAACATATGCGGAACAATAATAGAAGACAATGAACATATACAGAAGAATAAATAGAAGAACAATAAAGATATGTAGAATAGTAAACATATGCAGAAATGAGGATTATGATGACACAAAGCACACAGCCAGATAACAAATGTAATATATGCCCAAGGCGTTGTAATATTGACAGAACACATAATAAAGGTTATTGTCTTATGAATGATAAAATTATTGCGGCAAGGGCTGCACTTCATATGTGGGAAGAACCCTGCATATCAGGAGAGCGTGGAAGTGGTGCTATATTCTTTTCGGGCTGTACATTAAGATGTGTATTCTGTCAGAATCACGATATAGCTTCTGCAAAGGTTGGAAAGGAATTATCTGTAGATGAGCTGAGCGATGTTATGCTTCGTCTGCAGGATAATAAGGCTGATAATATTAATCTTGTAACGCCAACACATTTTACAATTCCAATAATAAAGGCAATAGAAAAGGCAAGAAATAAAGGACTTAGAATACCGGTTGTATACAATACAAGTGCATATGAAAATGTTGAAACATTAAGAATGTTAGATGGCATAGTGGATGTATATCTGCCGGATTTTAAATATATGGACAGCAGGCTTTCACAGCAGTATTCATATGCTGCAGATTATACAGAAACTGCGAAGAAAGCATTAGAAGAAATGATAAGACAGACAGGTAAGCCGGTATTCTTTACAGCAGAAGATGAACTCGTAAAAGAGGGGTATGTTGAAGAGCAGATTATGAAGAGAGGTGTCATAGTAAGACATCTTCTTCTGCCTGCGTGTGTGAAAGACTCAAGGCTGTAATCAAGTACCTGTATGATACATATAAAGATGACATATACATAAGCATTATGAACCAGTACACACCGATAAACAGAATTAAGGAATACGATAATCTTAACAGGAGGGTCACTAAGAAAGAATATGATGAGGTTGTAGATTATGCCATTGAATTAGGTGTTGTCAACGGCTTTATACAAGAGGGCGGTACAGCAGATGAAAGCTTTATTCCAGAATTTGATTATACTGGATTATTATGATAAAGTATAAGACAGTTGAAATGGAGGCATATTATGCGATGTGAGAGTGGTAACCCTTGTATTATGGGGTGTAACAGGATAGAAAATGGATATAATTTTGCTTATGATTGTAGTACGGATACGGATATAAAACTATGCTTTTTTGATAGGGATACTCTTGAATTAAAAAAGAGGAAATTCCGTTAAAAAAAAGAATGGGGACAGTACATTCTGTATGTGTGTGTGATGATAATATAGAGAGAATGCTGTATTGTTATAAGGCTGATGATGAATATATTGTTGATCCTTATGCCAAGGCGGTTACAGGCTGTGAAGTATTTGGAGTTGAGCAAGAAAATACATTACATTTAAGTCCGGTAAAGCTTGAAAGCTTTAATTGGGAAGGTGATGTGCCACTGCATCTGCCATATAATGACTGTGTTTTTTATAAGCTTAATGTGCGTGGATTTACAAAAAGCAGGTCATCAAAGGTAAAGGCAAAGGGGACATTCAGGGGATTGTAGAGAAAATACCATATCTTAAAGAACTTGGTATTACTACGCTTGAATTTATGCCGGCATACGAATTTGATGAGGCATACAGATTTCCTCAATTCATAGACAGCAGTGAATATTTAAGATATGGTGTGATAAAAGGAAGCATTTATAATAATACTGTTACTAAAAAGGCAGAAAAGCTTAACTGCTGGGGCTATACCAAGGCATTTTATTATGCACCTAAGGCATCTTACAGTATACCAGCAGAGGATAATATTAGTGAAAAGGCAGGTAAATATAATGATTACACGACAGAATTCAAGAATATGGTAAAATGCCTGCATAATAACGGAATTGAAGTTGTGATGGAATTCTTCTTTGACGGTGTTAAAACGGCATATATTCTTGAATGCGTGAGGTACTGGGTAAGGGAATACCATATAGACGGAGTGCACCTGTACTGTGATGAACATTCCCTAAATGTGCTGGCAGCAGATCCACAGCTTGCAGATACAAAGATAATTACTGTCGGCTGGAATTCAGACAGGGGTACATATAAGCATATGGCAAGCTGTAATAATGATGCACAGAATACGATAAGGCGTTATTTAAAAGGTGATGAGGATATGTTAAAGGCCATTTATTAATATGGCAGGTGCTAATCCATATAATGCTGCGGTTATCAATTATGTGGCAAGTAATAATGGCTTTACACTGTATGATCTGGTGAGCTACGACCGCAAGCATAACGAGCTTAATGGCGAGAATAATAGAGATGGTGAGAATTATAATTTCAGCTGGAATTGCGGCGAAGAAGGCAGTACGAGAAAGCTTAAGGTAAGACAGTTAAGAATTAAGCAGATTAAAAATGCTCTTGTTATGGTTATATTATCGCAGGGTACGCCGCTTATTCTTGCGGGAGATGAATTTATGAACACCCAGCAGGGAAATAATAACCCTTATTGCATAGATAGTGAGCTTTCGTGGGTGAACTGGAGAACAAGCAATGATTCAATGCAGATATTGGAATGGACTAAGAAGCTTATTGGCTTAAGAAAGAAATATGGTATTCTTCACAGCAGGGAAAATCTTTCATTAAGTGACTCCAAATCATTAGGCTATCCGGATATGTCATATCACGGAAGCAATGCGTGGTATGCTGATATGGAGAATTATTGCAGGCAGATAGGAATTATGTATTGCAATTCCTACGCAGATGATAAGTCAAGAAGCCTTATATACATAGCCTATAATATGCATTGGGAAAAGCACAATCTTGCCCTGCCAAAGGTTGAGGGAAGCAGCTTTAAGATAATAGCAGCCACGAATGATGGGCAGGATAAAGCATTTATTGATAAAGAAGCAAGAAGCGTCTATGTACCGGAAAGAAGCATAGCAATCCTTGTGGCAGAATATCTAGAAAAGAAAAAAGCCAGAATTACAAGAAAAGATACTAAAAGTTATAATATCCGGAAAGGAAAAAGTTAAAATGGATTACACAAAGCTTAATGAATTAAAGAGCCAGTATGGAGATTATGAGGAAGTATTTAATTCAGGAGATTATGATAAAGCGGCAGATATACTTATGAAGGTGTTAGATGTCATAGAGCTTGAATACGAAGATAAAAAGAAAAGCTGGTATGCTGGATAATGATCTTAATGTAAGAAAGTCAGAAGGTACGGATAAAATATGGCTGTGTACTAATCATATTATGGAATATTATATATATGCGTGCTATTTTGAGCCACAGGAAGAAATACTTATGCCAGAGCTTCCAATTGCAGAATATTACAGGACTTATGCTGATTTATGCGTGAAGCTTCAAAAGTACAAGAGGGCAGAAGACGCCTATAAGAAAGCACTATGCTGGAATCCGGTTGATTTGGATTCATATCTTGGGCTTGCAGAATGTTACAAATACCTTAATATGATGTCAAGATACCTTGATGTCACTAAGCAGGCATATAGATTTTGCTGTACAAGGGCAACTATGGCAAGGTATTACAGAAATATGGGCTTTATTATCTTTCATCATACAACACAGATATGGCAAAGGCGTGCTACACGTACAGTAATATCTATTACCACACAGATAATGCAGATTCAGAGCTTAATTATATAGAAAATGCACTTAAGGAAGCCAAAGATAAGGGCGTAACTAAGGATGATAAAGAATATGATATCCGCACAATGCAGGCAATGTTTGATAAAGAAAATGTTGAGCCGGGCCCGGACTCTAAGACGATCGGTATTGTATACAGGGTTGGAGAGTTAATGCTTCAGGATAAGGAATATGCACTTGCAAAGGATTGTTTTTCTATTGTATATGATATAACTAATGAACAACAGCTTGAAGGAGTACTTGCAGAGTTAGACAGATGTCTTGAAAATGCGTAATTTATGAATTAAGCTTATGAATTAAAATCGTTATGTGCACAAAGCAGGAACAGAAATGATGATTAAAATGGAGAAGAATATGGATTTAAAAAACAAGTATGACAGCATAATATTTGACCTTGACGGAACATTATGGAACTCATCAAAGCCTATATGTGAAGCGTGGAATATTATATTAGACAGACATAAAGAGATAGTAAGAGAGCCTATAACAATAGAAGAACTGGGACAGTGTATGGGACTTCCTATGTATGATATTGCGGCAAAGCTGTTTCCTGATGAGAAGGAAGAAGTAAGAAATGCACTTATGGACGAGCTGTGCGAATTTGAAAATGGATATCTTGAAAAGATGGGTGGAGTGTTATTTCCAGAGCTTGAGGCAACACTTAAAGAGCTTAAGACAAAATATCCATTGTATATAGTAAGCAACTGTCAGGACGGATATATTGAAGCATTTATAAAGGCACATAAGCTTGAAAAATATTTTAGTGATACAGAGTGCTGGGGCAGAACAAGAGCACCAAAGGCAGTAAGCAACAGAACACTTATAGAAAGAAATAATCTTAGCAATCCGGTATATGTCGGTGATACAGTAGGTGATGCCAATGCGGCAAGGGAAGCTGAAATAGACTTTATATATGCCGAGTATGGTTTTGGTGAAGTTGAACCTTCTTTATATGTTGGGGTAATAGACAGCTTTAAAGAGCTTAAAGATATTCTTTTGTAATTATATTACCTGAAAAGTAATCTTGAGTGGCTAAAGACTATATTTAAAAAAATTCTGCTATAATTATTTTATGTATTAATATTAAGGTATTATATATTTTGTACGATATATTATTCGTAAATAATAAGCCGTAAGTTTATACGGCTGACCAATGAAATATATAATAACACGGATGTTAAATATACGCTACGGATGGCACTTTTTATCAGTGCCATCTTTTTTTGAATGTCCAGGGAGGTAAGTATGAATACACAAGATAAACAGATTAACTCAGCAGTAAATAGCTGCCGTATGGCATTGTACAACAATAATAAAGCCAAAAGCACTAATAAAACTACAAGGCTTATCAATAATCTTTTAAAAAGTACAGAAAAGATGACACCGAAAATGAGGATGAGAACACAAAGCTTGATACATTATCAATAGGTTTGCAGTTAAAGGAAGCGGTTGATTCTATATTTGACCCGACAACCGGAATGAGTGAAGAAGAAAAAAAGAAATTCGTACAGAAGCTGTACCGTAAGTTAGAGTCAGGAAAGAAGCTTAGTGCAGACGAAATGCAGTATTTAAGAAAGAATGACCCTGTGACTTATGCCAAGGCGGCAAAGGTTCAGGTATTAAGAGAGTCGTTAAAGAAACAACTTAAAAGTGCTACGTCAAAGGAAAAAGCGGCAGACATATATACACAGGCTATGTCAAGAATAAGTGAGGATGACCCAGCCAGGAAAGAAATTATGGCAGCATATGATGATGTATATAAGGAGTTCAGAAAGTCTGACGAGTATAAAGCACTTCCTAATACAGAGAAAGAGGCAAAGGAAAAGGCAGCTAATAATAAAAATAAAAATGCACAGGGCTGGGAAGAAAAAGAAGATAATGATACAGAAATGCCCATTGGAAATATTGATGAAGTGGAAAAATTGATGTAGTGGAAAAATTTGATGTAGTTGAGAAATTGATGTAGTGGAAAAATTTGACGTAGTTGAGAAATTAATGTAGTGGAAAATTTAATTTTTGGGGTTGACGTATTGGTTAGTTAGTGCTATCATAACTTCAACATTTTAATACACTAAAGTCTGCGAACAAGCTAGTACTTTATGAAGGAACATTACAGAGAGTCGGCGGTGATGGAAAGCTGGTATGGGAGTCATAAAGGAATGGGCTTGGGAGATGCATGGATTAACAGCGTAACAGCCTAGTAGTCTGTGACGTGTCCTCACGTTATAGAGGGAGGATATAATAGTATCCGATAATGAGATAAGTATATTTTAATAACATTATATGTATAACAGCTTATAGTTATATTATAATTATAACACTGTATATGATTGCCATATATGCTGTATATACATATAATAGTAATATGAATTATTCGGTTTCACTTAAAGGCTTGTAAAGCATTTGATGTGTATATAATATGCACAGCATAAGTGATATAATATATTATGATATGTAGTTGAATGTACTTGTGAATAAGGGTGGCACCACGAGATTTATCGTCCCTGACAGGAATGTCCTGTCGGGGACTTTTTTTGTGTGATAGGAATATCTGTTTACATAATAAGTTATAAGCGATAAGAAAAAGTCTGATATCTGACAGGAAGATTAATAAGAAGTGAGGATTGGTGTATGAGAAGATTAAAAGCATACAAAAAAGACAGTAAGTATTGTTAATGAATCAGCTATTGAGCTTTATAAGGGGCTTGGAAGAGAAAAGAAGGGCTTTCTTATGGAGAGTAATGATAAGGAAAATGGCAGATACACATTTATGGGAGTTGACCCACAGGAGATTATCCAGTCAGATAAGGACAGTCTTGTAATTACTAAATCAGACGGAAGCAGGGAAGTAAGAAAAGGTAATCCGCTTGTAAGATTAAAGGAATATTTCGATGAATTTGAAATAATAAAAGATGCAGAAGAACTTGAATTCATGGGAGGACTTGTTGGAAGTCTCGGATATGATTTTATAAGATATACAGAGAATCTCCCAGATGATAATGAAGATGAGATAGGCATAGAAACAATACAGCTTATGTTAGCTTCAAAGTTCATAGCAATCGACCACGAGGCTGAAACATTTACAGCAGTAGTTCTTGATGAAGATAGCAAAGAAGGCAGAGCAAGAGCATTAAAGGAAGCTGAGGAACTTATAAAGACAGCAAGAAAAGGCGTTGGTAAATATAATAACGAAGAGATTGATATGGAGCTTGATGGCCAGATTGTGAAAAAATCGGACACGATAGATGAATACAGCCAGAAGGTTGAGAAGATTAAGAATTATATAAAAGAAGGACACATTTTCCAGACAGTATTATCACAGAGATGGACAGTCAAGACAAAACAGACAGGTTTTAATCTTTACGAGAAGTTAAGAAAGCTTAACCCATCACCATACCTTTATTATTATAATTTTGGGGATTTTGAAATAATAGGAAGCTCACCAGAGATGATAGTAAAGCAGACAGATTCTAAAGTATATACGTGTCCTATAGCTGGAACAAGAAGACGTGGGAGAACTAAGGAGGAAGATATAGCATTAGAAGATGAGCTTCTTAGTGATGAGAAGGAAAAGAGCAGAACATGTAATGCTTGTTGATCTTGCAAGAAATGACTGTGGTAAGATAAGTGAGTTAGGTTCAGTGAGAGTTTCAAAGTTTATGAATGTGCAGAGATACTCACACGTAATGCATATAGTATCGTTGGTAGAGGGAAGAAGAAATGGAGAATATCATCCTCTTGACCTTGTATCATCATTCCTTCCAGCAGGTACATTAAGCGGAGCACCTAAGATAAGGGCTATGGAGATTATAGATGAATTGGAAACTGTAAGACGGGGTCTTTATGGAGGAGCAACAGGTTACCTTGATTTTGGCGGTAATATGAATTTCTGTATTACAATAAGAACTATGATAAAGAAAGGTGACTATGTATATCTTCAGGCAGGAGCTGGAATTGTAGCAGACTCTAAGCCAGAGCTTGAATATATGGAGTGCTGTAATAAAGTTATGGCACTTGCCAAGACACTTGTTAAGGAGGAACAGTTATGATTCTTTTAATTGATAATTACGATTCATTTACATATAATCTTTATCAGTTTATAGGTATATTTAACAATGATATAAAGGTAGTAAGAAATGACAAGATAACAATAGAGGAGATTGAAGCGTTAGATCCAGAGTCAATAGTTATATCTCCCGGACCTAAGAGCCCTTTAGAGGCAGGCATAAGTGTTGAGGTGATAAAGCATTTTACAGGTAAGAAACCTATACTTGGCATATGCCTTGGACATCAGAGCATAGGTGTTGCATTTGGTGCAACAGTTTCATATGCCAGGCAGTTAATGCACGGCAAGCAGTCAGAGGTTATTCATAATGGAAGCAGTATATTTGAAGGAATTCCATCGCCTGTAAAGGTTGCAAGATATCATTCACTTGCGATTATAGAGGGTACACTTCCAGATGAGCTTGAGGTAATTGCAAGAACTGATGACGGAGAGATTATGGCAGTTAAGCATAGGAAATATCCGGTTGTCGGTTTACAGTTCCACCCTGAATCAATATATACTGAACACGGAAAAAGAATGATAGAGAATTTTGTTAATGGCAATATCTGATTAATAAATGTGTAGAAATGGAGATAATATGATTCTTGACGTTATTGTAGAAGATAAGAAGAAAAGACTTGTAGAACATAAAAATGCTATAAGTGAAGAGGATATGAAGCAGGAAGCACTTAATTTAAAAAAAGACAGAGCATAAGTTTTTATGATGCCTTAAGAAAGCAGGGTTTATCAATAATAGGAGAGTTTAAAAGGCTTCTCCAAGCCACGGAAAGATGGATAATAAGATAGACCTGACTGAAAGAATAAGACAATATAGTGAGAGTGCAGATGCTATATCGTGTCTTACAGAGGAAGATCATTTTAATGGAAGCACAGAATATCTTAAGCAGATCAGAAGCCTGACTAATCTTCCGATTATAAGAAAAGATTTTATAATTGATGAATACCAGGTATATGAAGCAAAAGTTATAGGTGCAGATGCAATTCTTTTGATAGCCGCAATACTTGATGATAAGACATTCAAAAGTTATATGATCTGGCATACAGTCTTGGACTTGATGTGCTGTGTGAAGTTCACGATGAGGAAGAAATGCAGCGTATGATAAATCTTGATGTTAAGATTATTGGAATTAATAACCGTAATTTAAAGACATTTGAAGTTAATCTTAATACAACTAAGAAGCTTTCAGATATGGTGACACCTAAGATGAGAGAAGAAGGAAAGATCCTTGTATCTGAGAGCGGGGTGGAAGGCAGTGAAGATGTTAAGCCGCTTGCTGACAGCAGGGCAGATGCGTTGCTTTGCGGAACAGTGCTTATGGAAGCACTTAATCCTAAAGAGCTTATAAGAGAATTTAAAGATACATACGATAAGGAGCTTTTAAAGGCAAAAAAATAGCTTCTCCTGTTGAAGTGAAGATATGCGGGCTTACAAGTGAAGCAGACGCGGGACTTCTTATAAAATATGGTGCTGATTATGGCGGTGTTGTTGTATTTTATCCAAAGAGCAAAAGAGATGTAACGATAAAAGAAGCTAAGATAATAGTTGATATATTGAAAAAATCAGACATAAAAGCTGTAGCTGTTACAGTGTCACCAACAGTGGAACAGTTGTATAAAATACAGGAAGCAGGTTTTGATTATATTCAAATTCACGGCACACTTGAAAAGGCTGTATATGAGGCAGACACAATTCCGATTATAAGGGCAGTTAATATAGCAGATAACAATAATGCAGATAAAACTGACGACATAATTAATACAGTTAAGGAACAGGTTGAGAAATGTCAGAAGCTTGATAAAGTTGCTGGAATACTGCTTGATGCAGGTGTTCGGGTTCGGGTAAGACGTTTGACTGGAACAGTATTAAAGAGCTTGAGATAACAGAAAAGAAGTTATTTCTTGCAGGAGGTCTTAACAGTGGCAATGTTGCGGCGGCAGTTAAATGCGTACAGCCTGATGTTGTCGATATAAGCTCTGGTGTTGAATATGAAGATGTGCTTATTAAAGGCAAAGATGAAAGTAAAGTCAAGGCATTTATAAATGCTGTTAATAATTAACAGTGTAGATTTATGGTATAAAGCCAGAAAAGCTTATCAAAGCTTGCTGGGTGTAATATTTAATTAAAGGAAAAGAGGAATAATTATGCAGGATAACAGATATTATGGAGAGTTTGGCGGACAGTATGTGTCTGAATCATTAATGAATACACTTAATGAGTTAGAGAAGGCATTTGATGAGGCTATTAAAGATCCTCAGTTCATAAAAGAATATATGTACTATCTTAAAGAGTATGTAGGAAGAGAAACACCTTTATATTATGCAGAGAGAATAAGCGAGAAGTATGGTGCTAAGATATATCTTAAAAGAGAAGATTTAAACCATACAGGAGCACATAAGATTAACAATGTTATAGGTCAGATACTTCTTGCTAAGAGAATGGGAAAGACTAAGGTTATAGCTGAGACAGGTGCTGGACAGCACGGCGTTGCAACAGCTACAGGAGCAGCACTTTTGGAATGGAATGTACAGTATATATGGGTGCTGAAGATATAGAAAGGCAGTCACTTAATGTATTCAGAATGGAAATGCTTGGTGCAAAGGTTCAGGCAGTAACGACAGGAAGTGCAACACTTAAGGATGCAACTAACGAAGCTATAAGAACGTGGGCTGAGAGAGCGGAGGATACATTTTATATAATCGGTTCAGCAGTAGGTCCTCATCCATATCCTAAAATGGTTAAAGAGTTCCAAAGAATAATATCAACAGAGGCAAGAAGGCAGATATTAGAAAAGGAAGGGCGACTTCCTGATGCAGTAGTTGCTTGTGTTGGCGGCGGTTCTTATTCAATAGGAATGTTTGCTGATTTTATAGATGATAAAGATGTAAAGCTTATCGCTGTTGAGGCAGGTGGACTTGGAATAGATACAGGAAATCACGCCTCTGCTATGGCACTTGGAGAACCGGGCGTTCTTCATGGAATGAAGTCATATTTATTACAGGATGAGGCTGGTAATATCAAGCTTGCACACAGTATATCAGCAGGCCTTGATTATCCTGGTGTAGGTCCGGAACATGCATATTTAAGAGACTCAGGAAGAGCAGAATATGTATCAATTACAGATGCTGAGTGTATGGATGCGTTAATGGAACTCTGCCGGATGGAAGGTATTATTCCAGCAATAGAGAGTGCCCACGCACTTGCCCACGTATTTAAAATGGCACAGGGAGAATACAAGGGAAAGATTATAGTAATGTGTCTTTCAGGACGTGGCGATAAGGACGTTCACACAGTAAAGAAATATCTTAATGGAGAGGAGACTAATAAATAATGAATAGAATAGAAGAAAAAATGACAGCCTTAAAGAATGAAGGAAGAAAGGCATTTATCACATATACAACAGCAGGGCTTCCAGATATGGAAACAACTAAGAAGATTATGTTCGCACAGCAGGAGGCAGGCATAGATGTTATGGAGCTTGGAATACCATTTTCTGACCCTGTAGCAGACGGATCGGTTATTCAGGCAGCATCTTATGAAGCAATACAGAAGGGTGCAACCTTAACAAAGATATTTACACTTATGAAAGAGGTAAGAAAAGAAGGACTTACTACACCTGTAGTGTTTATGATGTACTATAATACAGTTTACCATTACGGACTTGAAGAATTTGTCGAAATGTGTGCAGATTGCGGAGTGGACGGTCTTATTATACCAGACCTTCCATATGAGGAGCAGAAAGAGATTAATGCAGTGCTTGCAGAAAATGAAGCTGCACCAATTCTTATACAGCTCGTATCACCGGTATCTAAGCAGCGTATACCTATGATTGTTAATAATGCAAGAGGCTTTGTATACTGTGTATCACAGATGGGTGTTACAGGTAATGGTGCTAATTTCCATAAGCAGATAAGAGAGTATCTTTTGGAAGTTAAGAAGAACAGCCCTGTTCCGGTTATGATGGGATTTGGAATAAGAACAGCCGGGGACGTAGAGCCGCTTGAGGATATTATTGATGGTGCAATTGTTGGTTCACATTTTATCACTCTTATGAAAGAGAATAATTATGATGAAAATGTTATCAAAGAATATATAAGCTCTTTCAAGAAGGAGATGAATGAGTAAATATGGTTGTTAGTCTTGTAAGAACAGCGATACAGACAAAATGCAGATATGATAATGCCAGAATGACAGGAAATTATGAATGTGCGTATGCACTTGGTATTTTAACAAGTCAGGAGGGTGTTGAACCAGAAGGCACAATAACTGAATTAAAAAGCGTGTATGATAAGGTTATAAGTGGTATTTCAGCTATCCAGACTGACGATAAGAAAATACAGCAGTTAATTGCAATAACGTCTGATTATGAGGTTACAGATAAGTTTGATGAGCAGATGAATGAACTATATCATATGGGATACAACGATAAGAATATTTAAGCAGGTCTTGACTTATTAGGGTATATGAGGTATATTCTACAAATGTAATTAATTTATGAAGGATAGGTGGATGTTAACGATGACAGAATTGGTTAAGGTTGCAGACATTAACAAAGCACATAAGAATCCAATAGCTGAATTAGTTCAGATAGCATGTAAGTTTGACAGTCATATTGAGATTGAGGGCGAAGGAAAAAACATTAATGCAAAAAAGTCTTATGGGGATTATGGCATTTGGATTAAAGGAAGGCATCGAGGTTAAAGTTACAGCTACTGGCAGTGATGAGAGTAATGCCACCGATGCAATTAGGAACTTTTTAACTTGTAATGATTAATTTATGGAGGATTTGATCATGGAAACTAAGGACATTTTTGGTAACGAGGCTAAGACAGAAGTTAAGACAGCAAAGAGTGCAGATGTTAAGAAGACCACTACAAGAAAGACACCTGCAAAGGCAGCAGCAAAAGAAACTGTTAAGGAAACTAAGAAAGAAGCAGCTAAGACTGTTGAGACAGTAAAGAAGGCAGCCGGGGAAACTAAGGAAGCAGCCAAGAAGGTTGAAGCTGATGTAAAGGCAACAGCTAAGAGTGTAGAGGCAGAAGTTAAGACAGCAGTCACAGCTAAGAAGGCAGCAGTTAAAAAGGCAGCTTCTAAAGCAGCAGCTAAGACAACTAAGACAGCAGCTAAGGCTGTTAAGGAAGTAAAGGCAAAGAAGCCAGCCACTAGAAAGACAACTAAGGCAGCTAAGAATACTTTTGATAAGGAGTTATTCTTCCAGTATGCTAATAAACAGGTTGATGAGGAAACTCTTGTTGCAAGAATAGTTGAAGATGCTAAGGAACAGAATGTAGAGATTAAGGAACTGAAAATGTACTTAAAGCCAGAAGATAATGCATGTTACTATGTTGCTAACGGCAATGTTGCAGGACGTGTTAATCTCTATTAATTCCAATTGATACATAATGTTAAAGGACTGTGGTGTATGTATGATGCCACAGTTCTTTTTTGTTCTTTATAAAGAATTTTAAAAGAAAACATTTTGAAAAAATTGTCGAATTGATGTATAATAATACCCAAGTTGGTAAAGTAAAGTACACAGAAATGAGGAGTTATATGTTTGAAGTTAATGAAAAAGTTGTTTATGGAGTTGTAGGTGTATGTGAGATTGAACAGATAGGCAGACCACCTATAAAGGGAATTGACAAAGATTATTATTTTCTTCAGCCTGTATATGACACTAAAGGTATTATATATTCGCCAGTTGAGAATAACAAAGTTATGATTAGGAGCATAATTGGCAAGGATACCTGTATCAAGCTTATTGACCGTGCTAAGAATTGTAAGAAGGATGAGGCACTCAATGAAAAGATTCACCCATCCAGGTATGACGAGATGGTTAAATCACAGGACGTTATACAGCTTATGCACCTTGTAAGAGCTTTGTTTAACATAAAGAATGACAGAGCAAAGGAGTTAAGGAGAATGAAGTCGGCAGATAACCGTATGCTTGCAACAGCAAGAAAGCTTCTTTACGGAGAGATAGCAGCGGCTATGAATGAGGACTACACTGCAATGTCAGAGCAGATGGACAATTATCTGTCAGTGCTTTGATTTTAATCAGAGAAATCCTTGATTCAGATGTTGATGCAATAACAATTGCTGAGACAGGTGCTAAAAGCAATACAGCTTCATACTGGTGGAATGTGTCATCTTGATGCTGATATGACAAGACAGGGAATTGATGAGCTTGACGATAGTGATATTGATCTGGTAGTTCTTGAGAATGTCGGAAATCTTGTCTGTCCGGCGGAGTTTGATACAGGTGCAGTAAAGAATGTTATGATTCTTTCAGTGCCAGAGGGTGATGATAAACCACTTAAATATCCCCTTATGTTTTCAGTGTGTGATGTTGTGCTTATCAATAAGATTGATGTTATGGAATATTTTGATTTTGATATTGAACAGTGCAGGGAATATATCAGAAGAAGAAATCCTGATGCTAAGGTGATACCTGTTAGTGCCAAGACGGGTGAAGGAATATTAGAATGGACAGACTGGTTAAAGAACCAGGTTATGGAATGGAAAGAAGCGTAACCACGGTAAGCATAATTATTTAACGTGAGCAACGAAGATAAAAGCCTTTATAAGGTGGAAAGGACAATTTATGGGTAAAGAAGAATTTAAAAATCCTCATCCGGAACTTCCGGTAAGAGAGCCAATACTTAAGCTTGGCAAGATGATAACAGACAGAGTGCCAATTAAGCTTGGCTTTGAGAAATTAACAGCAGATAGTCCGGAATACTGGGGACTTGCACCAATATGTACAGATGAACAGGCCAATATAGCATTAAAAATGGGTGTCCGTAAACCTAAGACACTTAAGCAGATGGTGCAGATTACAGGAATGGACGAGAAAGAACTTGAAAAGCAGCTTGAGCAGATGTCTTTTAATGGTCTTTTGAATATAACTGGGAAAATCCACAGCACGAGAAGCAGTATGTTCTTCCAATGTTCGTACCAGGAAGTGCTGAATTTACTAATATGAATTCCACAGTTCTTGAAGAACATCCAGAGATGGGACGTTTTTTTGAGAGAATGAGCCGTCTTCCATTGGAAAAGATTACTCCTATGGTGTATACCAGGGGGTGCAGGAATTGGTATGCACGTTATTCCGGTAGAGAAAGCTATTGATATGAATAACGAGGCAATATCTTTAGAGAAGATATCATACTGGCTTGATAAGTATGATGGCAAATATGCAGCAAGCCCATGTTCATGCCGTAAGTCAAGAAAGACTTATGATGAAGGCTGTGCAGATGATCCAGAGGATTGGTGTATAGCTGTTGGTGATATGGCTGATTATGTTGTTGAAACAGGCAAGGGCGGTCATTATATCACTAAGGAAGAAGCACTTGAGATATTCAAGAAGGCTGAAGACAATGGTTTTGTTCACCAGATTACTAATATTGACGGACAGGACAAGATATTTGCTATATGTAACTGTAATGTTAATGTCTGTTATGCACTTAGAACATCGCAGTTATTTAACACACCTAATATGTCACGTTCGGCATATGTTGCCAAGGTAACTAAAGAGAACTGTGTAGCCTGTGGCAAGTGTGTTGAATACTGTCCGGCAGGAGCTGTAAAGCTTGGACAGAAGTTATGTACTAAGGACGGAAGCGAGATTAAGTATCCTAAAATGCCACTTCCATCAGAGCAGAAGTGGGGACCACATATGTGGACAGAAGATTACAGGGATAAGAACCGTATCAATTGTTATGATACAGGTACAGCACCTTTGTAAGACCGCCTGTCCGGCACATATAGCGGTTCAGGGCTATCTTAAGATGGCAGCTCAGGGAAGATACAAGGATGCACTTGCACTTATTAAGAAGGATAATCCATTCCCGGCAGTATGTGGACATGTATGTAACAGAAGGTGTGAGGATGCCTGTACAAGAGGAACAATAGATGAAGCTATTGCAATAGATGAAGTTAAGAAGTTTATTGCAATGCAGGATTTAAAAGCAGATACACGTTATATACCAGAACCTGTAGTTCCGGCAACTAAGGGATATTTTGATGAAAAGATTGCTATTATTGGTGGCGGACCTGCTGGACTTTCGTGTGCATTCTACCTTGCACAGAAGGGTTACAAGCCAACTGTATTTGAGAAGAACAAGAAGGCTGGTGGTATGCTTGTATATGGTATTCCATCATTTAAGCTTGAAAAAGATGTTGTTGAGGCTGAGATAGATGTTATGCGACAGATGGGCGTTGACATTAAGACAGGTGTTGAAGTTGGTAAGGACATCACTATTGATGAATTAAAGAAGCAGGGTTATAAAGCATTTTATATAGCAATAGGCTGTCAGGGTTCAAGAAAAGCAGGAGTTGCAGGCGAAGATGCCAAGGGCGTTATGTCAGCAGTTGACTTCTTAAAAGAGGCTGGAAGCACACGAATTCCCACTTGAAGGTGATGTTGTTGTAATCGGTGGTGGTAATGTTGCTATTGACGTTGCAAGAACAAGCACAAGAGTTGGTGATTACAATGTATCTATGTTCTGTCTTGAGGACAGAGCTAATATGCCAGCTTCAGAAGAAGAAATAGAAGAGGCTGTAGAAGAAGGCGTTAAGCTTGACTGTGGCTGGGGTCCTAAAGAAATCCTTACAGAAAATGGAAAGGTTACAGGAATTGTCCTTAAGAGATGTACATCAGTTAAGGATGCAGATGGAAGATTTAACCCTCAGTATGATGAGAATGATACTAAGACAGTTAAGTGCAGTCACGTATTCTTAAGTATAGGCCAGACAACAATATGGGGCGATTTATTAAAAGGCACAAAGGTTGAGATAGATGGCGTAAGAGTTAAAGCTGACAAGCTTACATACCAGACAACAGATCCAGATGTATTTATCGGTGGAGATGTATACACAGGACCAAGATTTGCTATTGATGCAATTGCGGCTGGTAAAGAAGCTGCTATATCAATCCACAGATATGTACAGCCACACAGCTCACTTACAATAGGACGTAACAGAAGGGATTTCATAGAACTTGACAAGAATAACATCAAGGTAGAAAGCTATGATAATTCTTCAAGACAGATACCTGGAACAGATAATTCATTTGACCATAAGAAGTCATTCAGAGATGCTAAGCTTACATTTACAGAAGAACAGGTTAAAGCAGAGACAGCAAGATGTTTAGGCTGTGGTGCTTCTGTAGTAGACCCTAACAAATGTATTGGCTGTGGTATATGCACAACTAAGTGTGAATTGATGCAATACACCTTAACAGGGATTTACCAGAATGTAGTACAATGAGAAAGAGTGAAGATAAGCTTAAGTACATACTTCCTTATGGAGCTAAGCAGGCTATAAAGATTAAGTTTAAGAAGAAATAAACAACCTTATAGCTGGATAACAGATAATGATAATTAGTAATAATTATATTAAGCTATAGTAATAATGACATAAGGATAATTTCCTATGTAGATAAGAACAACTGCAATATAATCAGGCTGTACAGCCTTTGCGGCTTTTGGCAGCGATTGTATTGTGGTTGTTCTATTTCTATCCTATAGTGTATTATGGTATAGATAGAAAAATCACAGAGAAAGGAGCAATCACCTCAATGCACGAATTAGGCGTAGTATTTCACATAATAGATGATTTAAAAGAAGTAGCCGTGAATAATGAAATATCCGAGATAACTAAAGTTGTATTAGAACTTGGCGAAGTATCCACCGTAATAGACTCATACCTTACAGACTGCTGGAAATGGGCGGTAAAGAAGGAAGATTTATTAAAGAATTCTGAGCTTGTTATAGAGAAGATAAATGCAGTTACTTACTGTGAGGACTGCAAGGCTGAATATGAAACGGTAAAATATGGAAAGATATGTCCTGAATGTGGAAGTACACATACATATCTTTTGCAGGGAAGTGAATTTAACATCAAAGAAATAGAGGCGTGTTGACATTTTTAGCTGGTAATATTATGATTAAACAGATTGAGATTATAAGAAAATAATATATTATGCTATAATAAGATATGTTATGCTGATTAATGGCGGGATTTATATCGGTTAAATAGATTATTTTCTTAGGATATAGAAAGGATTACTACTATGAGTAAGGAATTGGAAAAGAACTACAATCCCTCAGAGATAGAGGACAGATTGTACCAGAAGTGGCTCGATAAGAAATATTTTCACGCAGAAGTAAACAGGGATAAGAAACCATTTACTATTGTAATGCCACCACCTAATATTACAGGAAAGCTGCATATGGGTCACGCACTTGATAATACAATGCAGGATATTATTATTCGTTTTAAGAGAATGCAGGGATATGAAGCATTATGGGTGCCAGGAACTGACCACGCAAGTATTTCGACAGAAGTAAAGGTAACCAATGCCTTAAAAGAAGAAGGGATTGACAAGCACGAGCTTGGAAGAGAAGGCTTTCTTAAAAGAACATGGGAATGGAAGAAAGAATATGGCGGAACCATCACAAGCCAGTTAAAGAAGATTGGTTCGTCTTGTGACTGGGACAGAGAAAGATTTACAATGGATGATGGCTGTTCTAAGGCAGTTCTTGAAGTATTCTGCAAGTTATATGAAAAAGGTCTTATATACAAGGGCTCAAGAATTGTAAACTGGTGTCCTGTATGTAACACATCTATATCAGATGCAGAGGTTGAACACGAGGAGCAGGCAGGACATTTCTGGCATATCAATTATCCTGTAGTTGGTGAAGAAGGAAGATATGTAGAGATAGCTACTACTCGTCCAGAGACACTTCTTGGTGATTCGGCACTTGCTGTTAATCCGGATGATGAAAGATATACAGATCTTATTGGAAAGGAAGTATACCTTCCACTTACAGATAGAAAGATACCTGTTATCGCAGACAGCTATGTTGATAAGGAATTCGGAACTGGTGTTGTTAAGATTACTCCGGCTCACGATCCTAACGATTTTGAGGTTGGTAAAAGACATAACCTTCCAGAGATTAACATACTTAATGATGATGCTACAATTAACAATCTTGGCGGAAAGTATGCCGGTATGGACAGATACGAAGCAAGAAAAGCTATGGTAGCTGACCTTGATGCACAGGGACTTTTGGTTAAGGTTGAAGACCATGTTCATAATGTTGGTACACACGACAGATGTAAGACAACAGTTGAGCCTATGATTAAACAGCAGTGGTTCGTTAAGATGGATGAGCTTATCAAGCCAGCAGTTGAAGGCGTTAAGAATGGTGATATTGAACTTGTTCCAGCTTCTATGGATAAGACATATTTTAACTGGACTGATAACATAAGAGACTGGTGTATATCAAGACAGTTATGGTGGGGACACAGAATACCTGCTTACTACTGTAAGGATTGTGGTGAGATGGTAGTATCTAAGGATAAGGTATGTACATGTCCTAAGTGTAAAAGCTCTAATATGGAACAGGATCCAGATACACTTGATACTTGGTTTTCATCAGCACTCTGGTACTTTCTCAACACTTGGCTGGTAGGATAATACACCTGAGCTTGATTACTTCTATCCTACAGATGTACTTGTAACAGGATATGACATTATATTCTTCTGGGTTATCAGAATGATATTCTCAGGATATGAGCAGATGGGTAAGAAGCCATTTGGCAAGGTATTATTCCACGGACTTGTAAGAGATTCACAGGGACGTAAGATGAGTAAGTCACTTGGAAATGGTATAGACCCACTTGAAGTTATTGATAAGTACGGTGCAGATGCTTTAAGATATACACTTATCACGGGTAATGCACCTGGTAATGATATGCGTTTCTACTGGGAAAGAGTTGAGGCAAGCCGTAACTTTGCCAATAAGGTATGGAATGCTTCAAGATTCATAATGATGAATGACCCGGATAACAAGATAAAGGCTACAGATGAGAAGCCGGCTAATCTTACAGGCTGATAAGTGGATATTATCAAAGATGAATTCACTTATTAAAGAAGTTACAGATAATATGGAAAAGTACGACCTTGGTATAGCAGTTGCCAAGCTTAACGACTTTATCTGGGAAGAATTCTGTGACTGGTATATAGAGATGGTTAAACCACGTCTTTACAATGACGAGGATACAACTAAGACAGCAGCTATATGGACATTAAAGAAGGTTCTTATAGATGCACTTAAGCTTCTTCATCCATATATGCCATTTATTACTGAAGAAATATTCTGTAATATTCAGGATGAGGAAGAGTCTATTATGATAAGTTCATGGCCTGTATACACAGAAGATAATAACTATTCACAAGATGAAAATGCCATCGAAACAATTAAGACAGCAGTCCGCAATATAAGAAATTTAAGAGCTGAAATGAATGTTGCACCAAGTCGTAAAGCACTTGTATATATTGTTTCAGAGAATGAGAATGTTAGAAATATATTCGCTAATGGTAAAGTATTCTTTGCGACATTAGGTTATGCGAGTGAAGTTGTAATCCAGTCTGATAAGTCTGGTATTCCAGAAGATGCAGTATCAACAGTTATTCCAGATGCAGTTATCTATATTCCATTTGCAGAGCTTGTTGATATTGATAAGGAAATCGAGAGATTAAAGAAAGAAGAAGATAAGCTTCATAAGGAAATCAGCCGTTGCAATGGTATGCTTAATAATGAGAAGTTCACATCTAAAGCACCACAGGCTAAGATAGATGAAGAAAAAGCTAAATTAGAGAAATATTCTAATATGCTTGCACAGGTTGAAGAAAGACTTGCAACACTTTCTAAGTAGCCAATAGTTAAAGTTATATGTGTTTCCTGCTGGGAAAGATTAATGCAGTATCCAGCGGGAAGTGCATAAAAGCAATAGACCAGAATATATAATTATGGAGGACAAAAGTTATGGCAGATAATTTAATGAGAAAACTCCCATTTACACGTTTTGCTATGGAGATGAGAAGTGGCAAGATAATTGAGATTGATGAAGGCTTTGTTAAAATGCTTGGCTACACAGAAGAAGATATGAAAAATGGTCTTGTGTTCAAAGATATTGTGCCGGATATTGATTATGAGGGCATAATAACAGAGCTTCGAGAGACATTTATTGACCAGAGATATGCCTGCTATGAGCATTATTTTCAGACTAAGACAGGTAAGAAGATAAGAGTTGTTGTATTCATAAGAATAGAGAATAAGCTTCTTGAAGGACACAGAGTATTACGTGTAAGTGTAGGTAATATTTCAGATCTTAAATAACTGTTGGTATATGTATAAATATTATTTAAGAGTGGAGAACAATAATGAGTAACTTACTAGATGTCATTCGTAAGAATATTGAATTTGTAGGTATATCACTTCTTCTTATGGTTATAGTATTTGTGATTGCAAGGGCAAGTGAAGTGCTTATTGAGAAAAGAAACGGAGTTAAATTCGCTTCAAAGAATACGAAAGTTAATAAAACAGTTATTATGGCTATGCTGTCAGCAATAGCGGTTATTCTTATGTACTTTGATTTTCCTATTCCAATTATAGCTCCGGGCTTTTATAAGATTGATTTCAGCGAAGTGCCTGTGCTTATAGGTTCATTTATGCTTGGACCTTGTGCAGGAGTCGTTATAGAAGCAGTTAAGGTAATACTTCATTTCTGTATGAAAGGAACTACAACAGCATTTGTTGGCGATTTTGCTAACTTCATACTTGGCTGTATGTATGTTGTGCCGGCTTCTATAATTTATCACATTAAAAAGACAAGAAAGATGGCTGTAGTATCACTTGCAATAGGTGGAATAATACTTGTAATAGCTGGTATGGCACTTAATGCGTGGTATCTGCTTCCTAAGTATTCAGAACTTTACGGTCTTCCTATGGATACATTGATTGCTATGGGAACAAAGGTTAATGCTTCAATTAAAGATGTATTCTCATTTGTCGCATTGGCGGTTGCACCATTTAATGTGATTAAAGCTGTTATTGACGGCGTTATAACAGTTGTGTTATACAAGTATTTAAGTCATCAGTTAAAAGCCTGATGATGAATAATAGATTTTAACAGGGACATAATATTATATGAATATAAGCGTATATACCATTATTAATGATACCATTATCAATGGCTGTATACGCTTATATTGGTTTATTTCATAAATATAATATTATGCGGCAGGCATAAGAATGGAGGATTTATGTCTAAGTTAAAATGGTTCATCATCGGAGCTATGATGGTTACAGTTATGGCAGTTCTTGTTGGCTGTGGAGCAAAGAATGACTCTGAAAGCGGGAGTAATTCTGGTTCAGGAAATAATAACAAGAGTACAGTAGAAAATCTTATGACAGAAGCAGCCACAGGAGCAAAAAGAGATGATGACAGAAGCGGCAACTGGTGCAAAAGAGATGATGTCAACAGCAGAAAATGGAATGAAGGAAATCGCAACAGAGATTTCATCAGCATTCCACGAATAATAAATACGGTGTCAAAAAGTCCAGCAGACGTGTAATCAGCATTATAAATGTCGGTCTCTGGACTTTTTTGCGTTGTAAATAGTTGTTAGTTTTGATATACTAATTAAAAAATTGTATAAGGGAGAATTATACCAGTGAAGGATGGATATATAAGAGCTGCGGCAATGACACCCAAGATAAAGGTTGCAGATTGCCGTTATAATACAGAGCAGATTAAAGAACTTATCACTAAAGCATATGATAATAAAGCTGCAATTGTAGGCTTTCCTGAATTGTGTATTACAGGATATACTTGCAATGATTTGTTCTTACAGGATACATTGATAGATGAAGCATATAATTCATTGATTGATTTAAAGAAATATACCGGACAGTATGAAGGAATGGCTGTTGTTGTCGGACTTCCATATATGTATATGGGAAAGCTTTATAATGTGGCGGCAGTGCTTATGAATGGACATATTATTGGACTTGTGCCTAAGATGAATATACCTAATTATGCGGAATTCTACGAGAGAAGACAATTTAAAGAAGGCTTTAAGGGCAATGTGTCTGTTAATATAGATGGAGAAGATGTTGATTTTGGTGGAAGCCTGATATGTCAGTTTGGAAGCAGTAATAAAGTTAAACTTGCAATTGAGATATGTGAAGATTTGTGGACACCAGCACCACCAAGCATAAGACACGCACTTAACGGAGCGACAATTATTGTCAATCTTTCTGCAAGCAATGAGACTATAGGAAAGTCAGCTTACAGAAGGGAGCTTGTTAAAGGACAGTCGGCAAGACTTGTATGCGGATACATTTATTCAACAGCAGGTGATGGAGAGTCGACACAGGATATAGTATTCGGTGCACATAATCTAATATGCGAGAATGGCACAGTGCTTGCAGAGGCTAAGAAGTTCACCAATGAAGCAGTGTATGCGGATATTGATGTTGACAGAATATGTTCGGAAAGAAGAAGAATGTCTACATTTGATGTGAATGTAGATGAAAATATGAAGGAAGCATATAAATATGTTACCTGCCCTGAATTAAAAAAAACGTACTTTGGAATTAAAAAGATATTTTGATAAAGCACCATTTGTTCCAGATGATAAGAAGGAAAGAGATGCAAGATGTGAGGAAATACTTGACATACAGACATATGGACTAAAAAAAAGGTTAGAGCATACTAACTGTAAGAGTGCAGTTATAGGAATATCAGGGGGACTTGATTCAACACTTGCACTTCTTGTAACTGTAAGGGCATTTGATATTCTTAATCTTGACAGAAATGGCATTAACTGTATTACGATGCCTTGCTTTGGAACAACTGACAGAACATATAATAATGCAGTTAAGATGACAGAAAAGCTTGGCTGTACATTAAGAGAGATTAATATAAAGAAGTCTGTAAGACAGCATTTTGAAGATATCGGACATAATGAAGATGTTCATAATGTAACATATGAGAATGGACAGGCAAGAGAGAGAACACAGATTCTTATGGATATTGCCAACCAGACTAACGGAATGGTAATAGGAACAGGTGATATGTCAGAGCTTGCATTAGGCTGGGCAACTTACAACGGCGACCATATGTCAATGTATGGAGTTAATGCTTCTGTTCCAAAGACACTTGTAAGACATCTTGTAAGATATTATGCTGATACCTGTGCTAATAAAGAATTATCAGAGGTGCTTATTGACGTATTAGATACACCTGTAAGTCCAGAGCTTCTTCCACCTAATGAAGATGGAACAATACATCAGAAGACGGAAGACCTTGTAGGTCCATACGAACTTCACGATTTTTTTATGTATCATATGTTAAGGTTTGGAGTCGGACCAGAAAAGTTATTCAGAATAGCTAATATTGCATTTGCAAATGATTATAGCCCTGCTGTAATATACAAATGGTTAAGAACATTTACCTGGAGATTTTTTGCACAGCAGTTCAAGCTGTTCCTGCCTGCCAGACGGACCAAAGGTCGGTTCGGTTGCAGTATCTCCAAGAGGAGATTTAAGAATGCCAAGTGATGCAAGTCCTGCTGCATGGATGGAAAAGCTTGACAGAATTAAAGAAGCTAATGGCTTTGAATAATATTTAATAATATATATAAATTTTAATAATCAAATAATCAGGAGGATTAAAAATGGCTGGCAATAACAATACAAAGAATGACAGCACACAGAAGATAGTTACAAAATACGATAAGAAGATGGCTAAAAGAAAGGCTGAACAAAGAAAACAGGAAAGAGAAAGCTTTATATTTAAGGTTGTAGGAATTGGCGTTCTTGCTGGAATAGTATTAGCTTTAGTAATAACATTGGGAACAAGATATTCAAGAATACATAACAAGTTTATAAAAGTTGATTCAGAGAATATAAGCCAGATAGAATTTGATATGTATTATAATATTTCTAAAAATGCACTGTTATCACAGACATTTTACGGAAATACGACAATGGCAGACTATTTCTCTTATATGGGATATAAAAGCTCTGAGAATGATAAGTCACAGACTAATTCACAGACAGGTGGAACCTGGTATGCTTATTTTGCGGATAATGCAGTTAATACAATTAAGGAAACTAAGGCATTATTAAAGGATGCTGCTGACAATAATTACGAATACACAACAGCAGATGAGGATTACAACAAGCTTGTAGAACAGGCAGAAAGTGCCGCTGCCGCCGCATCATTAGATGAAAAGGCATATTATAAGCAGAACTTTGGTAATTATGCTACCAAGAAGAATATAAAGAGCTATTTAATGGAATATCTTAAGGCAGATGCTTATAGAACAGAACTTACAGACAGCTTAAAGGCTACAGATGATGAAGTTAAGCAGTATTATGAAGAACATAAGGATACATATGATCAGGTTGATTATCGTGAATTTACAATAAAAGCTGTAGATACAACTGACGGTGAGATGCAGGCAGCCAAGGCAAAGGCAGATGAGTTTGCGGCAGGAGCTGTGAGTGAGCAGGCATTTAATGATTTATGTAAGAGATATGCAGATGATGGTGACACTAAATATGATGACATCAATGGTTCGCTCTTTAGCAAGGTAGTAAGTTCTAATATGGACACAGGAACATCAGACTGGCTTCTTTCAGATGACAGAAAGGCTGGCGATGTAACAGTTATAGAGAATTCATCATCAGGCTGTTATTATGTACTGTATTTTATTAATAAGTCATATGATGGTTCATCAGATGAAACAATTGCGTCAAATGTACTTAACAACAAATATTCAGAATATATTTCTAATATAACTGACAGTATGCAGGTGGATATATATAACAGATTTTAGTTAAGTATATCAGATTTTGATTAAGTATATTAGATTTTAATTAAATTGAATATGCGTAAGACAATATAAAATATAAGACAATGTAAAAGGTGTAATATCCTTGCATTTAAGAAATACTGTTGTAATCAGATGATTGGATTGACCTTATATGAGGGGAGGTTCTATGTTTAATACGATATGTATAGCGTGTATTATAATTGGAATTCTTATTCCATTTTGTAGTATAGTGCTTAATTTGTTTGATGGATTTGTTGATTTTATATCAATAGATATATTTCAGTTAGAATTCGGCTCTGATATGGTTCTTGATTTTCTGCCATTTTCAATTAACAGCCTGTGTTTATGGGCGTTAGTATTTGGTTGTACAGGAATGATATTTAATGGAAAGCTTTCTGAACCGGCTCTTATTGTGATTGGCATTGTGGCAGGCTACATATGTGCTGTTATATTACAGTCAATTATTAAAAGACTGAAAAAAGGTTGAGAATTTTGCCGCAGAGAAGAGTGAAATATTGTTAAGCAGGGGAACAGTGAGTAATGCAATTCCCAAAGGTGGTGTCGGGGCTGTGAGCATATTATTAAGCACAGGCTCAAATGTCACATATCCTGCCAAGGCAGAAGATGGTGAGCCTATTAAGCAGGATAAAAAGTTAATATCTTAAGATTTGATGGTGATTATATAATAGTAGAGAGCACATCACGTCTTGAAGATAAATATTCTGGCAGATAAGCCAGAAGCCGGAATGGCAGAATGGAGGTTTATATGGGATATGGCACAGAGTCAAGTCTATTTGGCATTGTAGCTGCAGTACTGGGAATTGTATTAATTCTCACAGTTGTACTTAGAATGTGGAAAAAAGTACCACAGGACAAGGCAGGAGTTGTAACTGGTATGAAGAAAAGGGTCATCACCGGTGGTGGTGGACTTGTAATTCCAGTATTTGAAAGAATTGATTATATTTCGCTTGGAAATATACCGCTCAGTGTTGCGACACGAAGCAGTCTTTCAAGCCAGGGTGTACCAATTAGTGTAATTACAACAGCGGTTATCAAAGTAAGAAATGAAAAGAACAGTATTCTTACAGCAATTGAACAGTTTACGGGACGTAACGAGAAAGAGATTATTGATAACATTCAGGGTACAGCAATAGCAGTTCTTGAAGGTAAGCTTCGAGAGATTATTGCAACTATGACAGTTGAGGAGCTTTATCAGAAGAGAGAAGAATTCTCTTCAAGGGTACAGGAAGTTGTAGGTACAGAGCTTGGCAATATGGGTCTTGAGGTTAAGAACTTCACTATCACAGATATATCTGATGAGAACGGATATATCAAGGCACTTGGTGATGGTATGATTGCCCAGAGAAAGAAAGATGCTGAAATCCAGAAGGCAGAAGCTGCAAGAGAGATGCAGATTAAGACTTCACAGGCACGTCAGGAAGGTGAGTCAGCCAAGTTAAAGGCAGAGGCAGATATAGCTCAGGCGGCTAAGGATAAGGCAGTCCTTGAAGCCAATTATATGCAGGAACAGCAGACAGCACAGGCTAAAGCAGAATTAGCACACGATATCCAGTCTAATATTACACAGAAAGATGTAATACAGGCACAGATGGATGCAGAGCTTCTTAAACAGCAAAGACAAAAAAGAGATTGCAGAAGCACAGATTCAGGTTCAGATTGCATCAGAGCAGAAGAATATAGAACTTGCACAGAAGCAGGCTGAAAGAACTAAAGAGAGTTTAAGGGTTACTATAGTTGAACCAGCTAATGCTGAGAAGGCAAAACAGATGGCAGATGCAGATGCAGAAAAGTACCGTCAGATTGCACAGGCACAGGCGAGAGCTGAGTCCAAGAAAGTTGAAGCACAGGCAGAAGCAGAAGCGATTGCAATTAAGGCACAAGCAGAAGCAGACGCTATTGCTAAGACAGGTATAGCAGAGGCTGAGGCAACTAAAGCCAAAGGTATAGCAGAAGCTGAAGCCATGGAGAAGAAGGCAGAAGCTTATGAGAAGTACGGTCAGGCAGCTATGATGGAAATGCTTGTAAAGGTACTTCCACAGATGGCAGAACAGGTAGCTAAGCCGCTTCAGAGCATAGATAAGGTTACAATTATTGACAGCACAGATAGTTCTAATGGCTCTGGTGTAGGACAGATGGGCGGTTATGTTCCATCGGTGCTTGCAAAGACAATAGAATCTATTAAAGAAACAACAGGCTTTGATATAACAGATGTTATGAAAGCTAATACAATACAGGCAAAGACAGACAGAAATATATCTGTTGATGGTGTAGACGGAGTTTCTAATATTACTATAAACAATGACAAATCAGAGTTGTCAAATTAATTTAAAATAGTATAATTGATTATCAAAAAGAGGTGGACGTAAAAGGTGCACCTCTTTTGTATTTGTATAACATATAAAGAATTGAAAGGATAATCTATGAGAAAGAAATATATTTTATTTGATTTGGACGGAACACTTACAGATTCAAGTGAGGGAATAACAAAGAGTGTGCAGTAGGCACTTGATAAGCTTGGGATAACAGAGAATGACGAGGCAGTGCTTAAAAGATATATAGGACCTCCGCTTGATGAAAGCTTTGCTAAATTTCACGGCTTAAGTAGAGAGGATGCGTTAAAGGCGGTTAATTATTACAGGGAAAGATATAAAGATACAGGAATATATGAGAACAGATTATTTGATGGAATAAAAGAACTGTTAAGCAGTTTAAAGAAAGAAGGTTATATAACAGCACTTGCAACATGTAAGCCTGAAATATATGTTCCTACGATACTTAAGTATTTTGATATAGAGCAATATTTTGATATAGCTGTAGGAAGTGAATTAGAGGGCGGTGCAAGAAGACATAAGGATGATGTGATTAATGAGGTATTTAACCAGATTATAAAGCTAAATAAAGCTGATAACGCGGATATTACTAATGCTTCGGATACAACAAATGTATCAGATACAGCAGATATTTTAAATGATATCAAGGCTGATTCAATTATGATTGGTGACAGAAAAGATGATATTCTTGGAGCTAAGAACTGCGGAATAGAGTCTATCGGTGTCAGATATGGATTTGCTGAAGAAAATGAGCTTGAGAATGCAGGAGCAGATTACATAGTTGAGAATGTGCAGGATATTATTACTACACTTGATGAAATGTAAATGATATATATAAATATATAAGTATATATAAAGGTAAGGCAATGAAGATGGAAGAACTTGTAAAGAACAGATTATCAGATAATAGTGATATAAGGGTAGGAATAGATGTAGGTTCAACAACAGTTAAGCTTGTAATAACAGATATTAATACCAATGATGTTGTGTATTCCAAATATGTAAGACATAACGCAAGGCAGATTGACACAGCAAGAACTCTTCTTAGTGAGGTAAAGGAGCTCCTTAGTGGGAAAAACTTTAAGGTAGCAGTATGCGGTTCAGGTGGAAAGCCGGTGAGCAGGGCATTGGGAATACATTATATTCAGGAAGTTGTTGCTAATGCGGCGGCAGTACAAAAGACTGTATCCGGATATACGAACAGCGATTGAACTTGGTGGACAGGATGCTAAGGTAATCTTCTTTTATTTTGATGATAATACAGGCAGGCTTATGACATCTGATATGCGTATGAATGGAAGCTGTGCAGGCGGAACGGGTGCATTTATAGACGAGATAGCAACACTGCTTGGCGTTAAGACAGAAGAATTTGAGAGCCTTGCGGCAAAAGGTACAACTGTATATGACATATCAGGAAGATGTGGTGTATTTGCAAAGACAGATATACAGCCATTCTTAATACAGGGAGCTGACAGGGCTGATATTGCTTTGTCAACATTTCACGCCATAGCCAAGCAGACAATAGGTGGATTGTCACAGGGACTTGAGTTAAAAGCACCTATAATATTCGAGGGAGGACCTCTTTACATTTAATTCTACACTTATAAGGGTATTTGCAGAAAGGCTTGGACTATCAGATAAGGATTATATAGTTCCACAACATGCAGAAACAATAGTTGCATATGGAACAGCAGTTGCGATAGATAATTTATTTGATGATGATACATATGTCACTATTGACGAGCTTATTAATAGAATTGATACTTTTGACAGGTCTTTAATAAAAAGAGCATAAAGCAGTCAGCAAGCCATTCTTTGCAGATGAGGCAGATTATAAAGAGTTTACCCAAAGACACGATAAAGAGCTTTATAAGCTGAGTGAGCCACATATTAAGAATGGTGTACTGAATGTATATCTTGGAATTGACTCAGGCAGTACAACATCTAAATTCGTGCTTATAGATGAAGAAGAAAAAGTTATAGATACATTTTACGCTAATAACCACGGTGACCCTATAAAAGTGGTTAAAGAGGGTATAACAAAGATATATGATAAATATGCTGATAAAGGAATTAAGCTTGTGTGCAGGGAATGGGAACAACAGGTTATGGAGAACATCTTCTTGCCAAGGCATTCAGGGCTGATTACCATACAGTAGAAACTGTCGCACACACGACAGGTTGTCAGAAGTTCTATCCTGATACAACATTTGTGCTGGATATTGGCGGTCAGGATATGAAAGCAATATGGCTTAATGACGGCGTAATAACTAATATTATGCTCAATGAGGCCTGTTCATCAGGCTGTGGGTCATTCCTTGAGAACTTTGCATCCAATCTAAACATAGATGTTAAGGATATTGCTAAAAGGGCATTCAGCTCAGTTAGTCCAGCACATTTAGGAAGCAGATGCACAGTATTTATGAACAGTACAATAATTAATGAACAGAGAGATGGCAAGAACCCTGATGATATTATGGCAGGTTTGTGCCGTTCGATTATTGAAAATGTGTTCACTAAGGTTGTGCGAGTTGCCAATACAAAAGAGCTTGGTGAAAAAGTAGTAGTTCAGGGGGAACTTTTAGAAACAGGGCTGTTCTTCGTGCCATAGAAGAATATCTTGATATGAATGTTACTCTCGCACCATTCCCAGGTGAGATGGGAGCACTTGGTGCGGCACTTGCAGCCAAGAAACATATAAAAGAAGAAGGCTATGCGAATGGTGAAAGCTCATCATTTATAGGCTTTGAGGCTGTGAAGAAATTTGAATACACAACACAATCGGGAGTACGTTGTGAGCATTGCGGCAATCACTGCTTAAGAAATGTTCTTACATTCCCTGACGGCGGCAGATGGGTTACAGGCAATAGGTGTGAAAATGGACTTATACTTGATGAAACAGCGGCGGTACTTGAGGATACTAAAGAAAACAGCAAAGAGAACGCCGTGCTCGATGTGTTTGCAATGCGTGAGAAAATGCTATTTAAGGCGTATGATTACAAAGAAGTTTCAAAGCACAAGGATATAACAATCGGAATACCAAGAGTGCTTGAATTCTTTGACAGTATGCCGTTCTGGACAACATTTTTAAGGCATTGGGTTATAATGTCAAGCTTTCTCATAAAAGCAACAGGAAAATGTATGAGAAAGGGCTTAAATATGTAGCTTCAGATACAATATGTTTTCCGGCAAAGCTTGTCCACGGACATATAGAGGATCTTGCCAGCCAGAATGTTGATAGAATATTTATGCCATATGTTATGCATATGCCACCAGAAGGAACTGATAAGCTGCGTCCTTATGTGTGTTCTGTTGTTATGGGATATCCTATGGTTGTAAGAAACTCACAGAACCCAGAGAAACAGTACGGGGTTAAGTTTGATACACCTATATTCCACTGGTTCTCAAAGAAAGACAGAAGACACCAGATAATAGAATATGCTGTCAATGAACTTTCAGTATCAAAGAGTGAGGCAGAGGAAGCTTATAGACAGGCAGCAGATGCAAGAAATGGATTTAAGGGTGAACTTATAAGACTTAGCAATATGGCTATTGATAATGCTAAGAAGAATAATACATTTGCTGTTGTGCTTGCAGGAAGACCATATTATACAGACCCATTTGTAAGCAAGAATATATCGAAAATGCTTGCAAAGAAAGGAATTGCTGTTATTCCTGTTGATGGTCTTGACAAGCTTAATGAGCAGGTGCTTTCTAATACAAGGGCAGAGATAACCAATAATTTCCATACAAGAATGTTGTCAGCGGCGATGATAGCAGCTAAGACACCAGAGCTTGAATATGTGCAGATTGTAAGTTTTGGCTGTGGACATGATGCAATACTTTCAGATGAGATTATAAGAATAATGAATGAGAGCGGACATAAGCCGCCCCTTATTCTAAAAGTTGATGAAAGTGATGCGACAGGAGCACTTGGAATAAGAATACAGTCGTTTATAAAGTCTGTACAGATAAGACGTGGGATTAAAGATGAAGAATTCATAAAGAAGCATATGTATGAGGAGCTTAAAGAGCCAAGTCCTGCCAAGTTCTATAGGAAAGATAAGAAGATAAGAACTATTCTTGTGCCTAATATATCAGTTGAGGTTTCTAAAATTCTTGAGGGTATATTGGAAAAAGAGAATTTCAAAGTTAAGAGAATACCAATAGGTTCAACAGAGCAGATTAAGCTTGGAAAGAAATATGTACATAATGATATATGTTTCCCAGCCCAGATGGTTATAGGAGAGCTTATAGGTGAATTAAAACGCGGCGGTTATAATCAGGACGAGGTTGCCGTTGGAATGGTTAAATTCCAGTGTGACTGTCGTATGTCACATTACGCAGGACTTCTTAGAAAAGGACTTGATTCTGCAGGCTTTAGTAATGTGCCAATTCTTACAACTGATGTTAATGATACTAAAAGAAATCACCCAGGTGTATTCTTACTTGGAGTTAGTGCGGTATTAGAGGCTGTATGGTCATTTATGATGCTTGATATGCTTACTGATGTATGCAGAAAGACACGTCCTTATGAGATTAATAAAGGCGAAACAGACAGGGTATACCAGCAGTGTGTTGATAATCTTTCACAGGCTATTAAATCTGGAATTGGAAGTGCAAGAAAAGCATTTGAACAGGGAATGAAGGATATGGCGGCGATACCTTATGACAGAAGCCATTTAAAGCCTAAAGTATTCATAACAGGAGAACTGCTTGTTACATATCATTCAGGCTCTAACTTTAATATTGAAAGATATATGGAAGAAAATGGAATGGAAACTATATTCCCAAGAATAACAGACCAGCTAAGAAAAGATTTTCTTGCATCTATGGCTGAGATAAAGGATTATAATGCAAATATATTCCCATATCCATTTGCTGTTGACTGGCTGTTTGACCACGTCCAGAAGTCGTTGGAGAAGACGGCTGTTCTTCATCCTTTGTACAAAAAGGCATTAAGACCAAGGGATATGTATCAGGGAGTTAAAAATATAATTCCTGAAACCCTAAGCTGTGGTGAGGGCTGGCTTATGGCAGCAGAGATTGTACATTATGCTAAGGAAGGCGTAAAGTCATTTATTATATTACAGCCTTTTGGCTGTCTGCCTAATCATATATGCGGAAGAGGGGTAATAAAGAGAATAAAAGAAGACTACCCAAATGTTACAATTCTGCCTCTTGATCTTGACCCTGATACAAGCTATGCTAACGTTGAAAACAGAATGCAGATGATGATTATGAATAGCTGATGTTGAGATACACAAACGATGATTTGTCAATGTTATTCAAAAAGAAATATAAAAATAAATAAAATTTGTTAATAAATACTAAAATGTGCCAGGCTTTTTTGGCACATTTTTTTTTATTTTCAAAGTTGAAATTTTTATTAATTATACTATAATAAAGCTAACGGAACAGTACTGTGATAAGTTAAATATTTTATTCTAAAGTAAAGGAGGACAAGGTTATGATTAGTTTTTTTCATTTGCTTGTTTCTTTTAATTGGCGGTTACTTTGTGTATGGTAAAGTTGTAGAGAATACATTTGCACCAGACGACAGAGAAACTCCAGCAGTTAAGATTAATGATGGCGTTGACTATGTAGTAATGCCACAATGGAAACTGTTTTTAGTACAGCTTTTGAATATTGCAGGTTTAGGACCAATATTCGGAGCTATGCAGGGTGCTTTATGGGGCCCGGTTGTATTCTTATGGATTACATTTGGTACTATCTTCGCTGGTGGTGTACACGATTATTTCTCAGGTATGTTATCAGAACGTAATGATGGTGCATCAATCTCAGAGGTATGTGGTATATACCTTGGCGGATTTATGAAGAATGTAATGAGTATTCAGTGTTGTACTTCTTGTTATGGTTGGTACAGTATTCGCAGTAGGTCCTGCTGGACTTATTGTAACTCTTTTTCAAGAATGGTAACGTATCAGGAATTGTTACCAGTACAGAATTCTGGTTATGGATAATTCTTGCATACTATTTCATTGCAACATTTATTTCAATTGATAAGATTATCGGACGTATTTATCCATTATTTGGTATATGTCTTATCATTATGGCACTTGGTGTTGCACTTGGTATATTTACTCACTCACAGTACCAGATACCAGAGATATGGTCACACTTCACTAATATGCATCCTAAGGCAACTCCAATATGGAGTGTAATGTTCATAACAGTTGCCTGTGGTGCTATATCAGGTTTCCACGCAACACAGTCACCTCTTATGGCTCGTTGTATGAAGTCAGAGAAGCAGGGACATTTCGTATTCTATGGTGCAATGGTTGCCGAAGGTATTATCGCTTTAATATGGGCAGCAGCAGGCTGTTCAATCTATGAAGTAACAGATGGTTTAAGCACAGGCTTAAGTGCAATACTTGCCAATGGACAGTCAGCAGCTATATATGATGTATGCTCAAAGACAATGGGTGGTGTTGGTGTTGCACTTGCTATGATAGGTGTTATTGTATGCCCTATCACATCTGGTGATACAGCTTTCAGAAGTGCAAGACTTGTACTTGCAGACTGGTTCAAGATTGATCAGGGTAAGTACGCTAAGAGACTTATGCTTTGTGTTCCATTACTTGCAGTTGGTGCATTTGTTGGACACCTTGATTACACAATTATATGGAGATACTTCAGCTGGACTAACCAGACACTTGCTATGATAGTTCTCTGGACAGCTAGTATGTTCTTATTCAAGGAAAAGAAGAATTACTGGATTACAGCAGTTCCTGCAACATTTATGAGTGCTGTTTCAATGACATATTTCTTCTATGCAAAAGAGTGTCTTAACCTTGGTACAAAGGTAGCTTACCCAGCCGGTATTATAATTGCCGCAGTATTCTTTGGAATATTTATGTATGCAACAAGAAAGCATACAAAGGAAGCTGCTTAATACATAACAGTAGTAATAGAATATAATGATAAGCAGCCATATGAAGCAGGTTAGCTTATTAGAATAAAAGGAGGGAAGTCCTCAGGATATATTCCCTCCTTTTATATATTATGATATGAGTGCAGAAGATGAAGTGAATTATTATTAAATATGAATTGTATTATAATGTATTTGTATCATAATTATAATGATATTGTTGAAAAGGAGTTGATTGCTATGTTTTTAAGCCGCATTGTTTATCCAGAACAACACGTAGCAAGGAAGAGCTTGTAAAAGACAGAAAGAATTGCAGAAAGTTTGGTCCCTGTGGTGTTGGCGAAAAGGCTATATATCTTAATAGCTTTTATTTTGACAGGAGATATTATATTCCACTGTCCAATGTTAAAAGAATATTTAAGAGAGTTGCTATGAGTAAAGGAGGATTTACTGGCAAAGGATTATTTGCAACAATTCCTTATCTTGTTGTTGAGTATGATAACGGAGAAGAGAAGCAGTGTAATTTCAAGTTTGAAGAAAATGTAGATTCTCTTCTTGCATATATTAAACAGACACACCCGTATATAAGACTTCACAGTGAAGAAGCTGAGAAACGTCTTAAACAAAAAAGAAAGACTTAAAGAACAGAAGAAAGCAGTAGCAATCAGTAAAGAAGCTAAGGCAAATGTAGCAGTGCTTAATAACTGTATGGAATATCTTAACCGTAATGAGGAGTTAAGCATACAGTTAAGTGCAGGAGCTAAGAGAAAGAGAGTATATGACAGAAGCAATCCTGCTTACAAATGGGTTGCACTCAGTATAACACTTCTTGGGGCAGCAGCTCTTATATATGGAATATTTGCTCTTATAACACACGCCGGTTTTGCTGTATATTTCTTATTATTTGGACTTGCGGCAATATTCCTTTTTTCAAGTGCCAATGTACTTCCAACAGCGAAGAATAATAAGAAATACATAGATAGCCACCTTATGAGTGCGGTTGAGGATATGGAAGAATATATACACAATTATCCAGACTTCCCAATTCCAGCGTGGTATGCTCATCCAGTTGTTCTTAAGAGAATGATTGATATTATTGAGGAAGGCAGAGCAGTAAAAGCGGATGAAGCACTCGAAGTATTAAAGAGCGATTTAAAGGCACTTAATTCAAGTGTTGCAGTTGAACAGGAAGAATATGATGAGATAATGGCTATAAAGCCAATGTTCTTAGTAAGGGAGTATCAGTAACTGACCTTATAAATTAATATTAAATTGACACTTTTAATAATGCCTATAAAAGATTATTCTTTCATAATAACAATTAATACATACAAGATATGTATGTTTTAGCTGTTAATTATTACTAATGACTCGTATGCAGATTAATATATATTGCATACCAGATTGGAGGACTTTATGAAAGAAAAATCAAAAAGTATTATTCAGGCTGTTATCGGTGCAGTTATTATGATTATCGGTATTGTGCTTTGTGTTAATACATATGTTGTAAAGGGTAATAAAGCATATGCATTTTCATTACTCGTCACAATAATTGGTGCAGTAGTATTAATCTCGGGCTTATATAATACATTCTGCAAGTCAGAGAAAAAAGCCGGTTGATGCCAAAGTTATAGCACAGGCAGCACTTTGTGCAGCATTATGTTATGTCGGAGCAACATTTATTAAGATTGATATTCCGGTAGGAACAGAGAGAACTATGTTTCATTTTGGTAATGTATTCTGCGTTCTTGCAGCATTACTTATAGGTGGTACATGGGGCGGTCTTGCAGGAGCTGTGGGTATGACAATAAGTGATCTTACAACAGCCTATGTTACAAGTGCACCTAAGACATTTATATTAAAATTATGCATTGGTCTTATTGTAGGATTTGTAGCACATAAGTTATTCAAGATATCAAAGGAACATTCTGCTAAGTATATTACTGTAGCAACAATAGTTTCAAGCATATGCGGTATGGCTTTCAATATTGTGGCAGACCCTGTAGTTGGTTACTTCTACAAGACATATCTTCTTGGAGTACCTCAGGATTTAGCTAAGGCACTTGCAAAGATTGGTGCGATAACAACAACAGTTAATGCTATTATAGCAGTAATTGTAGCTTCAATACTTTATATTGCCTTAAGACCAGTTATGAAGAAGACAGATATGTTAAGAGATTTATAAAATGTTGACAACAGATAATAATTCTGTTATTCTTTCATATGAATAATAAAAGACAGTTCGTTTGTACCATCCTGTCTTAAAATAAAACCAGGGCTTCAAAACTTAAAATCTGTATAATATGCAATGTATGATAATATGCGTTGTGATCAGATAGAACCAATAAAATGGCGTGTCAGTTGTGAGGTAACTGGCACGCCATTTTATTTAATAGGAAATTTTGATAGAAAATCTAAGGAGCAGATATGTACACATTAAAAACAGAACACAGCTTCGATGCCGCACATTTCTTATACGGCTATGAGGGCAAATGCAGTAACATACACGGACACCGCTGGAGAGTTGTGGCAGAGGTATCAAGTGATGAACTTGAAACAACAGGACAGAACAGAGGAATGTATGTTGACTTTGGAGATTTAAAGAAAGATTTAAAGGAAATCGTAGATTACTTAGACCATTGCCTTATTATAGAAACTGGCAGTTTAAAGGAAACAACACTGAAGGCTTTACAGGATGAGAATTTCAGGATAATACAGTTTGCTTTCAGACCAACAGCAGAGAATATGGCGAAATATTTTTATGATAAAATGAGCGGCAGGGGATACAAGGTGAAACAGATAACTGTTTATGAGACACCGAATAATTCTGCCTCTTATACACAGGATTAGATGTATATACATAAATGCAAGGTATACAGAAATAGGATTAGATGTATATACATAAATATAATATATACAGAAATGAGGAACATATGAGCGAACAGATATTTAATGTCGTAGAACATTTTGCTAGCATTAACGGAGAAGGTGTAAGAGCAGGAGAACTTGCTGTATTTGTAAGGTTCAGAGGCTGCAATCTTGATTGCAGTTACTGTGATACCAGATGGGCAAATGATGTTAATGCTAAGGCAGCTAAGATGAGTGTGTCTGATATTGTTAAGGCAGTGGAAGATGTTAAGATTGACAATGTTACACTTACAGGTGGAGAACCGCTTATTCAGGCAGGGATAGACAAGCTTTATAGCACAGCTTCTGATTAGTGGCAGAAATGTTGAGATAGAAACCATTGGAAGTATTGATATTAATAAGGTAAGAGAAAATGTTAAGGATAACCTTACTACAGCTATGAATGGTCAGGTCATAAACGATATTTATGATAAGGTTAACGATGAAATGGAAAGATTATCAATGACAGCAGATTACAAGCTTGCTGGAAGCAATATGGAACAATATATGAAGCTTGATAATTTTAACAACCTTCAAAGTCAGGACACTGTTAAATTTGTTGTAAGCAGTGAAGAAGATTTAAAGAGAGCATTAGAAATAATAAGACAATATAATCTTACAGAAAAATGCTATGTATATTTTAGTCCTGTATTTGGAAAGATTGAACCTGTAACAATCGTGGATTTTATGAAGGATAATTTGATTAATGGGGCAAGAGTACAGCTCCAGCTCCACAAATTCATCTGGTCGCCAGATAAGAAAGGAGTATAAATTGAAACAAATAGATTCAGAAGCTATAAGATTTCATATAAGAGGAATTCTTGAGGCATTAGGAGATGACCCGGACAGGGAAGGACTGAAAGAAACACCTGACAGAGTAGCAAGAATGTATGAAGAAGTCTTTGAAGGAATGAAGTATTCCAATGATGAGATAGCGGCTATGTTTGATAAGACATTTGCAGAAGATGTGGATGACGAGGGCACATCAAGATACGGTGATATGGTGGTTGTAAAAGATATAGATATATTCAGCTATTGCGAACATCATATTGCACTTATGTACGATATGAAAGTGACAGTAGCATATGTTCCTAAAGGCAGGGTTATAGGTCTTAGCAAGATAGCTAGAATAGCTGATATGGTAGGAAAGAGAGTGCAGTTACAGGAACGCATAGGTTCAGACATAGCAGATATAATATGCAAAGTAACAGGTTCAGAAGATGTTGCTGTATTCATAGAGGGCTGTCACAGTTGTATGACAGCAAGAGGAATAAAAAGACCAACACAAAAACATATACACAGACATTAAGAGGGAGGTTTTCTAATGAAAGCAATGGTTTTATGCAGTGGTGGCGTTGATAGTACAACGTGCCTTGGAATAGCAGTCGATAAGTATGGTGCAGAAAATGTTGTGGCACTGTCAATATATTATGGACAAAGGCACACAAAGGAAATTGAGTCAGCTGATAAGGTAACTGAATATTATGGTGTTGAGCATATATCATTGGATCTTGAAAAGATATTCCAGTACAGTGATTGTTCATTGCTTGCACATTCTGATAAAGAGATACCAGAGGAGTCTTATGCAGAACAGATTAAAAAGACTAACGGAAGTCCTGTGTCAACTTATGTTCCGTTTCGCAATGGCTTGTTCCTTTCAAGTGCGGCAAGCATAGCACTTTCTAAAGGGTGTGAGGTTATATATTATGGGGCACACAGTGATGACGCGGCAGGAAGTGCATATCCTGATTGTAGTGATGAATTTAACAAGGCAATGAATGAAGCGATATATCTTGGAAGTGGTAAGCAGTTAAAGATAGAAGCTCCATTTATTAATAAGACAAAATCACAAGTTGTAAAAATCGGACTTGATTTAAAAGTTCCTTATGAATATACATGGAGCTGTTATGAAGGAGCAGATAAGCCTTGCGGCGTGTGTGGAACGTGTATAGACAGAGCTAAGGCATTTGAGGCTAATGGAGTAAAAGACCCTGCGTTATAAAAAACGCAGGGTTTATATATTTTTATAAAATAATTAGCACTCACCTGTTGACAGTGCTAACAACAAGTGATATAACCTGTAATAGGAAATGAGAAAAGAGCATTTTAGAAGAAAAGTAATGAAAAATTGTTCAAAGAATTACAATTGGTCTTTAAAGTGTTATCTGATAATCTTTATTTCCAAGGGAACAATAATTGGGGTTAAGAAAGAGGTGAATTGTATGAACATTCAGAAGTTTACACAGAAATCAATCGAAGCGATTAATAACTGCGAGAAGATAGCTTATGATTATGGTAATCAGGAGATTGATCAGGAACATTTTCTTTATAGCCTTATGACTATTGAAGATAGTCTTATAGCTAACCTTATAGAGAAGATGAATATTGATAAAGACATTTTCTTAAAGAATATTGAACAACTTCTTAATCAGAAGAATAAGGTATCAGGTGATGTTAAGTTATATATAAGCAATGACCTTAATAAGGTACTTGTCAATGCAGAAGATGAAGCCAAGAGAATGGGCGACTCTTATGTGTCAGTTGAGCATTTGATGCTTGCACTTATAGCAGCACCTAACAGAGCAATAAAGCAGCTCTTTAAGACATATGGAATTAACAGGAGAGCTTTCTTTCAGTACTTGCTACTGTAAGAGGCAACCAGACAGTTACATCAGACAATCCAGAGGCAACTTACGATACACTCAATAAGTACGCTACGGATCTGGTACAAAGAGCAGCCGACGGCAAGCTTGATCCAGTAATCGGACGAGATCAGGAAATAAGGAATGTAATAAGAATTCTTTCAAGAAAGACAAAGAACAATCCGGTTCTTATCGGTGAACCTGGTGTAGGTAAAACTGCAGTTGTCGAAGGACTTGCACAGCGAATTGTAAGAGGTGATGTGCCAGAGAGCCTTAAAGACAAGAAGTTATTTGCTCTTGATATGGGTGCACTTGTGGCTGGTGCTAAATACAGAGGTGAATTTGAGGAAAGATTAAAAGCTGTGCTTGATGAGGTTAAAAAGTCAGAAGGTCAGATTATATTATTTATTGATGAAATTCACACAATTGTAGGTGCAGGTAAGACAGAGGGTTCTATGGATGCTGGGAATATGCTTAAGCCAATGCTTGCAAGAGGTGAGCTGCATTGTATAGGTGCGACAACACTTGATGAACACAGACAGTATATTGAAAAAAGATCCAGCACTTGAACGTCGTTTCCAGCCTGTAATGGTTGATGAGCCGACAGTTGAAGATACAATATCTATATTAAGGGGACTTAAGGACAGATACGAAGTATTCCATGGTGTTAAGATTAATGATGGTGCCTTGGTAAGTGCGGCTGTGTTATCAGACAGATATATAACAGACAGATTTCTTCCAGATAAGGCAATTGATCTTGTAGATGAAGCGTGTGCAATGATTAAGACAGAACTTGATTCAATGCCGGCAGAACTTGATGAAATGCAGCGTAAGATTATGCAGCTTGAAATTGAGGAGGCAGCCTTAAAGAAGGAAACTGATAATCTTAGTAAGGAAAGGCTTGAAGCTTTAAGAAAAGAGTTATCAGAACTTAAGGAAGAATTTGGCATACAGAAGGCTAAATGGGATTCTGACAAGACAAAGGTTGATAATATCAGCAAGTTAAAAGAAGAACTTGAAAATGTTAATAACCAGATTGCACAGGCAAAGAGAGAATACAATCTTGAGAAAGCAGCAGAGCTTCAGTATGGCAGGCTGCCACAGATAGAAAAGCAGATTGAAGAAGCAGAAGCCAAGGCCAAGAAAGATGGAAGCGATGATTCTTTAGTACACGAGAATGTGACAGAAGAAGAAATAGCTAAGATTATATCAAGATGGACAGGTATTCCAGTCAAGTTAAGTGAGTCAGAAAGGCAGAAGACACTTAATCTTGATGAAACTCTTCATAAGAGAGTTGTTGGACAGGACGAGGCTGTAACCAAGGTTACAGAAGCTATTATCAGGTCTAAAGCTGGTATTAAAGATCCAAGCAAGCCAATTGGCTCATTACTGGTGTAGGTAAGACAGAGCTTGCAAAGACACTTGCAGAGAGTCTGTTTGATGATGAGAATAATATAATAAGGCTTGATATGTCGGAGTATATGGAGAAATATTCAGTATCCAGACTTATCGGAGCTCCTCCAGGATATGTAGGATATGATGAAGGTGGACAGCTTACAGAGGCAGTCCGCAGGAAACCATATTCAGTAGTATTGTTTGATGAGGTTGAAAAAGCCCACCCTGATGTATTTAATGTGCTTCTTCAGGTTCTCGATGATGGACGTATAACAGATTCACAAGGTAGGACAGTAGATTTTAAGAATACGATCATAATTCTTACAAGTAATATCGGTTCAACCTACCTTCTTGATGGAATTGATGAGAATGGTAATATTAAAGAGGGGGTTGAGGAACTTGTTATGGGAGATCTGCGTAACAGCTTCAGACCAGAATTCCTGAACCGTCTTGATGAGATTATTATGTTCAAACCTCTTAATAAGGATAATATAGGAAGTATTATTAACCTTCTTATTAATGATGTCAACAGAAGACTCGAAGATAAGGAACTTAAGGTTGTATTATCTGATACAGCTAAAGATTATATCGTTGACCATGGTTTTGACCCAATGTATGGTGCAAGACCTCTTAAGAGATATGTCCAGAAGAGCGTTGAGACACTTGCCGCTAAGCTTATACTTGCCGGCGATGTATCGACAGGGGACAAGATTCTTATAGATTGTGAAAATGGTACTTTAGTTGCTAAAGATATGAAATCATAATTTACTTCATTAGGTAACTTAAAGCGGTATATTTAATATATATACTTAAAGAAAGCTATATGTAAGGTTGTAATAAATGTTTTGAATAAATCGGACATTTGTTATAGCCTTCATATAGCTTTTTTTTAATAATTATACAAATTGGTTAGTCTTAGGATTGTATACATAATTGATAGCGGTGAGTTTGTCTGTGATACTGCTCTCGTCAACCATATAAGTCTTACATAATTCTGTGAGTGAGCTGTAATTATCCCTTAACTGCATGTTAACAAAGCTAAGAAGCATAACCGGGTCTTTAGGTAAATTATTCATAAAATCCTCATTTCTATACATTTTATATGTCTATATTGGTAACAAGAATTATAATACGACGCTCTAAAGGCATATGCAAATTGTAATTGAAATGTATGTTAATAAATACACAATTAGTTTACAAGTAATAAAAAACGTGCTATTATTCATATAAATAGAGTGCAAAATTACTAATATAATATTAGCGGATTTAATACAATATTTATATCAGGATTGTATGGTTTATATGCTGTATGGTCTTAGGTTGTATAAAGAGGTGGATTTCTATAGGGTGCAGTGGTTTTATAGGAATTTACGGATGGGGGACATATGTTAATATCAGAGGATATTTATAATAACAAATCATCAATGATGTATTGTATGGCATCATTTAATTCTTCATATCTTGTGCTTTTTGCAGATGACTATTTTTATAATTATGCAGGAAAGCTTGTTAATATTATTATCACAGAGATGATACATCCTGATTATGTGGGTGAATTTAAAATGTATGTGAGAGTCTGAAAGAATCAGGTCAGTCCCAGAGAATTATAACGTGTATAAAAGGTGGTGACGGACAGTATTTTCTTGTTCATATGAGCCTTGCCAATCATGGGAATATCATTAATGAAGAGGCGGTTATAGATATGAATGTAGTTAACATTTTTATGATGGAGAAGAAATATACAAGGCTTCATAATGATGTGAACAAATACAGGACATATTTGTCAATGTATAATGATTATATGTTTGATTATGATACCGTAACAGATATGTTTTCCTATATATATACAGAAGCTTCAAGGCAACGATAATATGCAAGATGACACTGGATAAATTCGAAAAGGTGTATATGGAATATCTAAATAATGCAAGACAAAAGCAGGATTTTACAGATTTTGTTAATAAAGTCCGTAATGCTAATGAGGGGTTTAATGGTGAGATTACAGGACCGCTTATTACAGATATGTCCAAGCTTGTTGTATATAACATTGATTGTAAGCTTACATATAAGAATAACAGAGACAGGGTTGTAATTGGGATTATCAAGTCAATTGATAAGCAGAATGAGGTCAGTTATTATGCCACACAGGAGGGGAAGGATTTCTTTACAGGGCTTCTTAATAAAAGAGCCTGCAAGGAATATGTGCAGGACTCAATTGCAACTAATAAAGATATACATTATATGGCTATGATAGATATAGATAATTTTAAAATGTCAACGATACATATGGGCATCTGTATGGGGATAAAGTTATATTAAAAGTTGCCGCTATTATTAACAGCGCACTTAATGGAAGAGGTATTGTTGGAAGATTTGGAGGAGATGAGTTCTTTATATTTACGAATTGGATAACTAAGGAAAGCCAGCTGCGTTCTATACTTACATTTATCAAGCAGAAAGTAAGGGCGGAGTTAGGGCAGGGAGAGAACAGCTGTGATGTTACTCTTTCTATGGGGTGTGTAAATATCCAGACAATGGAAGTGATTATGACTCATTATTTAATAAGGCTGATAAATGCCTTTATATTGCCAAGAATAAAGGAAAGAACAGATATATTATATATGATGCACAGAAACACGGCGATTTTCTTGATGATATGGGAAGAAAAGGATTTTCTATGGCACCTATTAAAAAAGGTGAAACATTGGCACAGGAAGTTGCTGATATGTCTATTAATCTTATAAAGAATGGAAGCAGTGTACTTGATAATGTATTACAGAGAGCCTGTAAAGCATTTGAGATTGATGGCATAAGGATATATAATGGAACAACTGGCAGGCTTATTGAATATTATGGTAATTATGTGAAGCTTCCAGACATTAATGATATAGTTAATACTAAAGAATTCTTAGGAATGTTTGATAAGAACCACTATATGACAATTGTGTACACATCGAATATAGAGTCATTTAACAAGAAGCTGTATGATGAAACAATTCAAAGTAATATCGGTGGAATGATATATAGTTACTTTACCAATCAGGCAGGAGATAATATAATTGCATCGTATGATACATTCAATAAAGGTTTTCGATGGAATGAATCAGACAAGAACTATATAATGACACTTACTAAGGTTATTGCAAGTGTGTTGTAATGTAAGAATGGAGGATTAATATGTCAGTACAGGATTATATGAGTGCTCTTAAGCTTGGAAAAAGAGAATATAATGCGTGTGTCAATAAGGGTAAATATCCATATCTTCCAGTTATGGAAAGTATGATGGATGAAGAACAGATAGATTCAGAAGTAAGTCTTGGAATAGACCAGATACCTTTTAAGGCTTGTTGTTGGTACATGTACAGCAGGCAGAACTAATGCATTTGCAGATAACTGGATGCCTATTCTTGAATGGGGAAGTGAGTTCTCAGCTAAATGGGCATCACTTAGTGACAGTCAGGTTAATGAGGGAATAAGAGACCCTATTAAAGTATATGAATATATGAATAAATTCTACGTTCTTGAGGGTAACAAGAGAGTTAGTGTTCTTAAATATTTTAATGCGGTGACGGTAAATGCACAGGTTATCCGTAAAGTGCCTAGGAAGTCTGACAATCCTGATGTTAAGATATATTATGAATTTATGGATTTTTATAAATCTACCAAGATTAATGATATCTATTTCAGCAAAGAGGGCAGCTTCATAACATTTATGGAGCTTGTTGGAATTACTCCGGGACAGCCAATGGATGAAGATGACAAGAGGGATTTGGTATCAAGTTATCTTAACTTTAGAACAGCTTATGAATCAAGAGGCGGTGACAGATTTGATTATCCAGTTGGAGATGCTTTTTTAAGATTTATTCATATTCACGGATATGATACAGTACGCCATATGACACCGGAGCAGATGGATAAAAATGTAGCTAAGACCTGGGCTGAATTTGAATTATTATCAGATAACAGCGAAGTAGATTTAAGAATGGATCCGGTTACAACACAGCCAGCCAAGAAGAATATATTAAGTTATCTTCTCCCAAGGTCAGGAGGAGAGGCTAATAAAAGGCTTAAGGTTGGATTTATATACGAGAATACACCACAGACATCTGAGTGGTGTTATGCCCACGAATTGGGAAGACAGTATATTGATGAAACCTTTGGAAGCCAGATAGAAACAGTCAGTATTACTAATGTAAGACCAAAGGAAGATGATTATAATGCCATCCAGAGGCTTATTGATGATAATACGGATCTTATATTTGTAACATCGCCATCTATGATGTATGCAAGTCTTAAACAGGCAATAGCACATCCAAAGGCTAAGATACTTAACTGTTCGCTTAATATATCGCATAAGTATATAAGAACTTATTATGCAAGAATGTATGAGGCTAAGTATCTGACGGGGGTTATAGCTGGGGTTATGGCAAAGAGTGACAAGATTGGTTATGTTGCAAGCTGTCCGTTGTATGGTGTTATGGCTAATGTTAATGCTTCTGCTGGTGCATCCTGATTGATATGAATATATTAAAGACAATGACATAGAAGCAAGATTTGCAGAACAGGGTATTAAGTTCCTGATGAAGAACAAGAAAAAATGGTAAAGCATCTGGCAATGCCACTGGGGTGTTCTCTACATATATTAGTGGTTCGTGGAAGAAGGAAGAAGAAGGAGATAAGGTGTATCAGTGGGGTATGTCGAAACGAAAAAGGTTACATCGCTTAAAGGGAAGTAAAAGGTGAGTTCAAGCCATTTACGGGTGAATTAAAGGATCAGGATGGAAAGGTGCACAATAAGCCAGACGAAGAACTTGATCCTGATGAGATTATTGAAATGGATTGGCTTCTTGATAATGTTGTTGGCAGAGTACCAGAATATGAAGAACTTGATGATAATTCAAAAATGCTTGTTATCAATCAGGGAATTATAGATGTGAACGATTAGTGAGGAAAGTTAAAAAGTTATGAAGATACTAGTATTAGCTGATGTTGAGTCAAAGTACCTGTGGGATTATTTTGAAAAAGAGAAGCTTGAAGGAATAGACCTTATATTGTCTTGTGGAGATTTAAAAGCAGATTATCTGTCATTTCTTGCTTCATTTTCTAAAGTGCCTATATTATATGTGCGAGGCAATCACGATGATGGCTATGCAGATAAAGAGCCAGAAGGCTGTATATGTATAGAAGATAAGATATATGTATACAATGGAATAAGAATTATGGGACTTGGCGGTTCAATCAGATACAAGAAGGGTATTAACCAGTATACACAGAATCAGATGAAGAAAAGGGCTGCTATGATGTGGCCTAAGATAAAGGTAAAGAAAGGAATTGATATACTGCTTACACATTCTCCGGCGGCAGGGCTTGGTGATGGTGAGGATAATCCACATAAGGGGTTTGAAGCATTTGTTGATATACTTGACAAATACAGTCCCAAATATTTCATACACGGGCATGTACATTTGAATTATTCAAGGGAATTCCAAAGAGAGGAGCAGTATAATAACACAACTATAATTAACGGATATGACAGGTATATATTTGAATATTGATTTTTATACAATTTATCATTAAAAAGCCCTTGCAATATAATTACAGTTATGATAGTATTGTCAAAGCAATGAAAAACAAATGTACGTCACAGAAAGACAAAACGCGCAAATTGTTTTCAGGCAATTAGAATAACAATAATTGGAGGACTATAATGAGCGAGAAGTTAAGAGTTGGTATCCTTGGTGGTACAGGCATGGTAGGTCAGAGATTTATAACATTACTTGAAAATCATCCTTGGTTTGATGTAGTGTTAGTTGCAGCAAGTGGACGTTCAGCAGGAAAGCTTTACGAAGATGCTGTTGAGGGACGCTGGAAGATGCAGACAGCAATGCCAGAATTCGTTAAGAAGATGCCTGTATATGATATGGATAAAGACTTTGATGAGATAGTATCTAAGGTTGATTTCGTATTCTGTGCAGTTAATATGCCAAAAGCAGAGATTAAGGCATTAGAAGAAAGATATGCAAAGGCAGAAGTTCCGGTTGTATCTAACAATAGTGCTAATCGTTGGACACCAGATGTTCCTATGATTCTTCCAGAGGTTAACCCAGAACATACTAAGGTTATAGAGGCACAGAAGAAGAGACTTGGAACTACAAGAGGATTTATAGCTGTAAAGCCTAACTGCTCAATCCAGAGTTATGCACCAGCATTAGCAGCTCTTAAGGAATTCGAGCCAAAGCTTGTTGTAGCTACTACATATCAGGCTATTTCCGGAGCTGGTAAGACATTTGAACAGTGGCCAGAGATGGTTGAAAATATAATTCCATATATCGGTGGAGAAGAAGAAAAGTCAGAGAAAGAACCTCTTAGAATTCTTGGTACAGTTGAGAATGGTGAAATCGTTCCTGCTGCTGAGCCAGTTATTACTTGCCAGTGTTTAAGAGTTCCAGTTCTTGATGGACATACAGCGGCAGTATTTGTTAACTTTGGTAAGAAGCCTACTAAGGAACAGATTATCGAAAAATGGAGAAACTTCAAGGGAGCACCACAGGAGCTTGATCTTCCATCAGCACCAAAGCAGTTTATCCAGTATCTTGAAGAAGATGACCGTCCACAGGTTAAGCTTGATGTTAATTACGAGCATGGAATGGGAATTTCACTCGGCAGATTAAGAGAAGACAGTGTATTTGATTACAAGTTTGTAGGTCTTTCACATAATACATTAAGAGGAGCAGCAGGTGGAGCTGTATTATGTGCAGAACTCTTAAGGCTCAGGGTTACATTACAGCTAAATAAGATATCAGAATAATTAGTATATAATAGCTATAATATTGGCAGGCGGTTTAGTGTGAGCCATCAATTAATAGTTATTAAGATTAATAAATATATAAGGAAGATGAAAAGGCGTTGAGCCTGATTATCTTCCTTATTTATTTGGAAAATTATACGGAATTTGCAAAAACTTACAATATATCTTATAATATTATAAATATATGGAAACGTGGAGATGTATGGAATATGAAGAATAATTATTTTTACGCAATGCTGTCAAGAATGAAATATATCAACAGATGGGGACTTATGAGAAATACACGCAATGAGAATTTGTCCGAGCATAGTCTTGAAGTTGCGTTTATTGCAACATGCACTTGGTGTTATTAATAATGAAGTGTTCGGCGGGGATATTAATGCAGAACGTCTTGCGGTACTTGGAATGTATCATGACGTGACAGAGATAATTACAGGGGATATGCCAACGCCTGTTAAGTATTACAGTCCATATATAAGAAATGCGTATAAAGAAGTCGAGCAGGTGGCTAATGAGCAGATGTTATCAGGACTTCCAGAAGTTCTAAGGGCAAGATATGAAGGGCTTCTTTTAGAAACAGAAAATGAAGCAGGATTATGGGAGTATGTTAAAGCAGCTGACAGAACTTCAGCTTATATAAAGTGTATAGAGGAAAAGAAAATGGGGGAATTGCGATTTTCTTGAGGCAGAAAAGACAATATATAATTCTATTAGGGATATGAAGATAAAAGAAGCTGATTATTATATGAAAGAATATATACCAGCATTTTTAAGACTTTAGATGAGTCAAAATAGCTATGGTTTATAAATGATAGCGTTAATATCAAAAATCTATCTGTCAGATAGTGAAAAATAGTATAAAGAATGGAGTGATGATATGGGAAAATCCGTATATATAGCGGAAAAACCGAGTGTTGCGCAGGAATTTGCCAAGGCACTGCATACGGATTTTAAAAGAAAAGATGGTTATCTTGAGGCGGATAATCATATAGTTAATGGTGTGTTGGACATCTTGTTACAATGAGTTATCCGGATGCCTATGATGAGAAATTGAAAAGGTGGAGTTTTGATACACTTCCATTTATTCCACAGACTTTTAAATATGAAGTTATTCCAGCTGTTCAGAAGCAGTTTGATATAGTAAAAGGCATTTTAAACAGAGCTGATGTAGATACAATATATGTATGTACCGATTCGGGACGTGAGGGAGAATATATATACAGGCTTGTAAGGCAGGAAGCCAAGGTAAAGGACAAGCAGGAAAGGCGGGTATGGATTGATTCCCAGACAGAAGAAGAGATTCTTAAAGGTATTAATACCGCTAAAGATATATCAGAATATGATAATCTAAGTGATGCTGCATACTTAAGAGCAAAAAGAAGATTATCTTATGGGTATCAATTTTCGAGGGTTCTTACATTAAAATATGGAAGAAATATTGCCAATTATCTTCATCTTGACAGGGCAGTTGTGTCTGTTGGGCGTGTTATGACCTGTGTTCTGGGAATGGTTGTAAGAAGGGAAAGAGAGATAAGAAGCTTTGTCAAGACACCGTTCTACAGGGTTATAGGAACAGCGGATATTAATGAGCATACATTTGATGCTGAGTGGAGAGTGTGTGAGGCAAGCAGATATTATAATACACCATATCTATATAAGGATAATGGGTTTAAGGATAAGGATAAAGCAAGGGAGCTTGTGGATATTTTATCAGAACCACTCCCTGCAGAGGGCGTTGTAAAGGAAGCTTCAAGGAAAAAGGAAACAAAAATCCTCCGTTATTGTATAATCTTGCAGAAATACAGAACGAATGTAGTAAATTATTCAAGATAAGTCCTGATCAGACACTTAATATAATTCAGGAGTTATATGAAAAAAAGCTTGTTACATATCCAAGAACAGATGCGAGAGTGCTATCAACTGCTGTCTGTAAGGAAATATACAAGAATATAGGAGGCCTAAGAAATTATGCACCAGCCAGAGAGTATGCACAGCAGATATTAGATAGTAATATGTACAAAGGAATTGAGAAGACGAGATATTGCAATGATAAAGCAATAACTGACCATTATGCCATTATTCCTACAGGACAGGGATTTGGAAGTTTATCATCATTATCATCAACTGCACAGAAGACATATGAGATAATTGTCAGAAGATTTCTGAGCATATTCTATCCAGCGGCTATATACCAGAAGGTGAGCATTACCTCAGTTGTAAAAGATGAACAGCTTTATGCTACATTTAAAGTGCTTGTAGACGAGGGCTACCTTAAGGTTGCGAAGAATTCATTCGGAAAGAATAAGATGGCAGATACAGATAAAAATCAGGATGAGCAGGAAAATGCAGATACATCACTGATAGAAAGTCTTAAAAGCTTAAAAAGGGTTCGCCGATATCATTTAAGGAATTTAATATAAAGGAAGGTGAAACATCGCCACCTAAGCGTTACAATTCGGGTTCAATTATTCTTGCTATGGAAAATGCAGGGCAGTTAATAGAAGATGAAGAATTGAGGGCACAGATAAAGGGAAGCGGAATTGGTACGAGTGCAACAAGAGCAGAGATACTTAAAAAGCTTAACGCCAACCAATATATTTTTACTAATACCAAGACCCAGATAATAACACCTACCCTGCTTGGTGAAATAATATACGATGTTGTCGATAATTCTATTAAGCAGTTATTAAATCCTGAACTTACAGCAAGCTGGGAAAAGGGGCTTACATATGTTGCTGAGGGAAGCATAACTGCCGACGAATATATGCAGAAGCTGTCAGGCTTTGTTGGAAGAAGAACATTAGCAGTTAAAGATCTGCGTAATCAGGCACAGCTTGTTACATTATTTAATGAAACTGCAATTAATTATAAATAAGGAGGAAAGTTATGAACGAACAGATTACAATAAAAGAGTTGTTTAGTCTTGATAAGACTATAGCCGCAGGGATATTCGAAGGTGCTGTGTATCCATGGGAGGTATTATCAAAGATTGGTGATTATATTGTTGAACTTGGTAATTCACTTTCGCAAGAGGAATATTACAAGAGAGGTGATAACATATGGATACATAAGGAAGCAACAGTATTTGACTCGGCTTATATAGCAGGTCCTGCTATTATATGCAAAGGTGCAGAAGTAAGGCATTGTGCATTTATAAGAGGAAAGGCTGTTGTAGGAGAAAATGCGGTTGTTGGTAATTCAACAGAGTTAAAAAATGTCATATTATTCGATAATGTGCAGGTTCCTCATTATAATTACGTGGGAGATTCAATATTAGGCTATAAGGCACATATGGGTGCAGGTTCAATTACATCTAATGTAAAGTCTGACAAGAAGCTTATTACAATAAAAGGACCAGATGGAAATATAGACACTGGAATTAAGAAAATAGGAGCATTTCTTGGTGATAATGTTGAGATAGGATGTGGCAGTGTACTTAATCCAGGTACTATAATTGGAAGGAATAGTAATATATATCCGCTTTCAAGTGTCAGAGGTTGTATTAAATCGGGTTCAATCTATAAAAATAGGGCTGAAGTGGTTGAAAAATATTAAGAGTATATGTTATTATGTCGAAAGTATAAATGTGAACACAATGTGAACATTTATAAAATAATAAAAAATAAGGTGAGGTAAAGATATGAAAGCTTTTAAGGGAATTGGTTCTCAATTGGTATTATCGTTTGCCGTTGCAGTATGCGTTGCAATAATTCTTGTATCGCTTGGTTCTATCAGGATAACTAAGACATCGATAAATGCAAACACAGAAGTGACAAGTGAGCAGACATTGGATAATGTTCAAGAGGGATTTACAACATATTTAAAGACTCTGTCACAGCCAGTCGACCTTCTTACACGTAAGAATGAGATTAAGCATTTGGAAGATCAGGGGAGCTTGATGATAATGTTAAGGCAATAAAAGATTCATTAGTTGCATCTGTTAAGGTAACTAATGGAGCAGAACTTGCTTTCTTTACAACTAAGACAGGTTTAAGAGTTGATGGATGGGCAGAGATTAACCCAGAGACAGGTAAGACAGCTAATAAGGGAGGTCTTACAAGAGGTGTTAACGATACAAGCAAGAGCTGGTATCAGAACTGTATAGGCTCTAAGGCAAGAAATACTATATATTCACAGTTCTCAGATCCATATGTAGATTCATCATCAGGAAAGACTATATTCACAGTTTCACAGGAAATTAAATATACAGATGGTGCTAACTATGGTGCTGTAGGTCTTAATATTGATTTCGCAGAAGTTGAGGATTATGTAAAAAATATAGGACTTCTTAATACAGGATATGTAATACTTGTTAATAAAGATGGAAAGATTCTTGTAGATAATGATAAGAATACTAATGTCCAGGATAATGTAACATCGCTTGAGTGCTGGAATACAATTAAGAATCTTTCGGAAGACCAGTATGACACAACATTTTCTTTTGATGAAAAGATTAATGGGGAGTCAGTACATATTGTAACTTCAAAGGATGCTGTTACAGGCTGGACACTTATGGGATTTATCAGCGAATCAGAGACACAGGCAGTTGTTAATAAGATTGCAAAGACAACAATTGAACTTGCTATTATTGCACTTATAATTGGTATTGTCATAGCTTTGATTATAACAAGAACGGTTACTAAGGAACTTAAGACACTTAATAATGCTATGGATATGATGGCTGATGGTAAGCTTACATATAGGATTAATGTAAAGAGTAAGAACGAGCTTGGTCAGGCAGAGGCTAACTACAATGTTATGGCAGATCAGATATCATCACTTATTAAGGGCGTTGAAGAAAAGTCTGGTGTACTTATAACTGCTTCACAGAAGATTTCAAATGTAAGTGAATCAACAACAGAGACAGTTAATCAGGTATCAGAGGCTATCCAGAGCGTATCAATCGGAGCTTCAGGACAGGCAGAGAGTACACAGAAGGCAACTTCTGAGGTTGAATTACTTGCTTCTAAGCTTCACGAAACAAAGGCTTATGTAAGTGATATTAATGATATGTCAGTTGAAACTAAGCAGCTTAGTGATCAGGGTCTTACAATTGTTGATGATCTTATTGAAAAGGGCGAAAAGTCAAAGGATAATTCAAGATTTTCTAAGAACGTAGTTAATGAGATGATTGAAAGTATCAATAAGATTAATTTCATATCAGATGCTATTACTGAGATCACAGAACAGACTAACTTGCTTTCTCTTAATGCAAGTATTGAAGCTGCAAGAGCAGGTGAGAGTGGAAGAGGTTTTGCAGTAGTTGCTGACGAGATCAGAAAGCTTGCAGAACAGTCACAGTCATCTACAGATGAGATTAAGCAGATTGTTAAGGAAATAAGTGCTAAATCAGTAGTTGCAGAAAAGACTATGGACGAAAGCGTTGATATAATTGATGAAATTGCTACTCATTTAACAGAAGCAATTAACAGATTTGAGCTTTAATTACATTTTCCGATAAATTTTGATATTTTTTACACAATCATAATTGACTTACGCAGTATGATGTGAGAAAATAATGCAAGGATAAAGGGGTTCGGTTATGTCCGGATCCCTTATATAACGAAAGGAGTAATAAGATGATTTACAGGAAGTTTCCAGTAGCACAGGGCGTTCATCATGGTGCTCCAGTTCCTACAGAAAGTGGGTACAGAATGTTAAGAATAATGGTGTTGGCTGGTGTGCTCCTCAGCAATGTAAGCTTACATTAAATGTTAAGGAAGGTATTATTCAGGAAGCTTTAGTTGAGACTATCGGATGTTCAGGAATGACACATTCAGCAGCTATGGCCGCTGAAATCTTACCAGGCTTAACAGTTATGGAAGCTTTAAATACAGACTTAGTATGTGATGCTATCAATACAGCTATGAGAGAATTATTCTTACAGATTGTATATGGCAGAACACAGAGTGCATTCTCAGATGACGGATTAGCAATCGGTGCCGGTCTTGAAGATCTTGGTAAGGGACTTCGTTCTCAGGTTGGTACTATGTATGGTACTATTGCAAAGGTCCTCGTTACTTAGAGATGGCTGAGGGTTATGTAACAGGTATCGCCCTTGATAAGGACAACCAGATTATCGGTTACAAGTTTGTCAGCCTTGGTAAGATGACAGACTTCATTAAGAAGGGTGATGACCCTACAACAGCATATGAGAAGGCTTGCGGACAGTATGGCCGTGTTGCAGATGCAGTTAAGATTATTGACCCTAGAACAGATGAAGAGGTTAAGTAAGGAGGACGAATATAATGGCATTATTTGAATCATATGAGAGAAGAATAGATAAGATTACTTCAGTTCTTAACAGCTATGGTATAGCTAGTATTGAAGAAGCTGAAAAGATTACTAAAGGATGCCGGATTAGATGTATATGCTATGGTTAAGGGTATCCAGCCAATTTGTTTTGAAAATGCATGCTGGGCTTACATTGTCGGTGCAGCTATCGCAATCAAGAAGGGTGCTAGAAAGGCTTCAGAAGCTGCTGCAGCTATCGGTGAAGGTCTTCAGGCATTCTGTATTCCGGGTTCAGTTGCTGACCAGAGAAAGGTTGGTCTTGGACATGGTAACCTTGGTAAGATGTTCTTGAAGAAGATACAGAATGTTTCGCTTTCTTAGCAGGTCACGAGTCTTTCGCAGCTGCTGAGGGAGCTATCGGTATCGCAGAAAAGGCTAACAAGGTTAGACAGAAACCTCTTAGAGTTATTCTTAACGGTCTTGGTAAGGATGCTGCTAAGATTATCTCAAGAATTAACGGATTCACATTCGTTGAGACAGAGATGGATTATGCTACAGGCGAAGTTAAAGGAAATCGAAAGAATCGCATATTCTGACGGACTTCGTTCTAAGGTTAACTGCTACGGTGCTAATGACGTAACAGAAGGTGTTGCAATTATGTGGAAGGAGAATGTTGATATATCTTGTGCAATATCCAGGGTATTATGGAAAATGGTATGACCCTGTGTGCAATTACAGATATAATGGTCAGGGTGCTTCGTGGGTTATTACGGAGTATTGTGGGAAGCATTATATGGAGCAGATGAGACTTCATAATACAGAGCCGCATAGAACTTTCCCAACTCTTGAGACTGGAGACCGCTTTTGGGAGAATTATGATATAGAAGCAAGTGTCAGAATGTTTAATACTAAGTGGGGAAATGCCGGTATTGGTTTCTGTGCACAGAATTCTCTTAATATGCTTGTATTTATGTTTGAAGATAAACAGGTAAAAGCTTGTTTACCGCCATAAAGAAAATGTTGAGGAGCTTGAAAGTAAAGCATTTGATTATAATAGTGACGATACATATATATTAAATGTAAGTGTTAACGGCAGTCATGTTGAGTGCTATGTTAATGGCACTAAATATATAGATATTGATACAGTTTATGCTGTACAGGGGGAAAGGCAGCAATTACGGCTACTATACCAGCGGCATTTGGCTACATTAATGTCAATGTAGATGAAAAGACAGATGAAAGAATTAAAGCTAAGAGGGAAGAATACAGTAATAAATGCACAGAAGCACAGAGCAGATATCCAAAGATGAAGCTTGTTAAGAAGATAGACCTTAAAGGCTGTGGAACAGGAAGACAGGTACGTTTCGGACACCTGCTTGGTAATGGAGAGTATCAGATGGTGCTTGCCCAGTGTCAGAAAAGAGTCAACAGAGATGCATATGGAACTATAAGCTGTCTTACAGCTATGGATTTAGATGGTAATATATTATGGCAGTATGGTGAACCTACAGATAATATGGAGATAGGAAATATATCTGCTGATATGCCAATGCAGATATATGATATTGATTGTGATGGATACGATGAGGTTATAACTGCCAAGAATTTCGAGGTGCTTATACTTGACGGAAAGACAGGAAATGTTAAGAAAAGAGCAAAGACACCATTATCAACAATGGAAGAAGATGGCACAATTATAGGTGTTCCTGATGGAGAATATGCATTTGACAGAATTAACCCTGATGGAATGAGGATATGCAATTTCAGAGGACTTGATAAGCCGAGGATATTCTTATTAAGGACAGATATTGCAGGGTATATGCGTTAAATGATAACCTTGAAGTTATGTGGCATTTTCAGAGTGATAAGAATACAGGACATTTTCCATTTGCAATTGATATTAATGGTGATGGCTATGATGAACTGCTGGTTGGATATAATATGCTTGATTGTAATGGAAAGAAAATGTGGACTATGCCGTTTAAGGTAGACCACATTGATGAAATTGTACCAGGAAGATTTGAAACAGGTCCTAATAAAGGGAAAAAATTCTTTGCGTGTGTTGCAGGTACACAAGGTTTTATTCTTTGTGACTTTGAAGGTAATATTTTAAAACAGGACGGAATTGGACACGCACAGAGAGTGAGTCTTGCTAATTACTGTCCGGATAAAGAAGGATATGAGATGGCTGTAGTTAATTTCTGGGGACATCAGGGCATTATATATTTCTACGACAGTGAAGGCAATGATATGTGGGAAATGGAGAATGAGCTTAATGGTAATCTTCTTACACCGGTTAACTGGACAGGTGATGGACAGGATTTCATACTTCTTAATGCAGATGTTAGAGAGGTGGAATGATAGATGGTAATGGAATACAGGTTGTAAAGTTCCCTGATGACGGACACCCAACTCTTTGCACGGAGGCGGTTAATCTTTTAGGTGATGCAAGAGATGAAATTGTAACGTGGGATTATAATTATATGTATATACACGCAGGATGATGAGCCGATGGAAAATGCTTACAAGCCATATAAGTATCCGGACTACAATGCTTCCAATTACAGAGGTGAGTATTCATATAGGGAATTATTCTGGTAGAAAGATGATAAATAAACAAGACATCATATATTGATTATAATAGTTGATAGAATATTAACGATGTAAGGGTTAAAAGGAATTTTAACCCTTATTGTGGTGTTTGGATTGCTACATTGCTATGCAATCCGAACAATCCGCTAACACCCAAGACTTCAATAAAAACATATTCTACGACTTTTTATTCCGGAATATTGCATATATTTAATAATATGTTATAATACTAAAAGAATATATAATTATTTAATATTGGGGAGGTCGATATAAGTGCTTGCAACAAAGATTGTGAGTGAGGATGGTATAAGTTATAATCTTACACCACTGGGATATGTAGTGCTGATAGCAGTAGTCATTGTTATGCTGGCTGTTGGTTTTATAGTGAAGGATAAGAAGACACACAGCGTAAAGAGGCTTGTGACATCAGCTATGGCTATTGCACTCGCTACACTAACTTCGTTTATTACTATATTTAAGATGCCTATGGGAGGTTCAGTAACACTTTTTAGTATGCTGTTTATCGTGCTTATAGGATACTGGTATGGAATAAGCGCAGGTATGACAGCTTCAATAGCGTATGGAGTATTACAGCTTATTGTTAATCCATATATTATCAGTCTGCCACAGATGTTTCTTGACTATATCTTTGCATTTGGTGCGTTAGGATTATCAGGAATATTTGCTAATTCCAAGAATGGGTTGGTTAAAGGTTATATAGCAGGAATTGCTGGAAGATTCTTCTTCTCATTCTTATCAGGCTGGATATTCTTTGCGGTGTATACACCGGAATTCTTTAATAGTGCTGTATTATATTCGTTAGCATATAATGCGGCATATATAGGTGCAGAAGGAATTATTACAATAATTGTAATTATGCTTCCACCGGTAAAGAAAGCTATTTTATATGTTAAACAGACAAGCAATGAATAGCCTTTTTATAGTAATGGTATGTTTATATTAAGGAGATGTTGTAATCGTGAATAATGAACTTACTCCAAGTGATATCAAGAAAATGGAAGATGAGATCGAATACAGGGTTCATATTGTGAGGAAAAAAAGCTCTTGATGATGTTAAAGAAGCAAGGGCACAGGGCGATTTGAGTGAGAATTTTGAGTATTATGCCGCCAAGAAGTTCAAAAATCAGAATGAGAGCAGAATAAGATATCTTCAGCGAATGATTAAGACAGCAACGGTAATATCAGAAGAGTCGGCAGATGATGAGGCTGGTGTTAATAATACAGTTGAAGTTAAATATGAGGACGATGGTTCTACAGAGAAGATTAAGCTTGTGACAACGGTAAGAGGTGACTCTCTTGAAGGACTTATAAGTATTGAATCACCTCTTGGCAAGGCAATACTTGGACACAAGGCTGGAGATAGGGTAGAAGTGGTCGTCAACAGTAATATAAGCTATTGGATTGAGATTTTATCTATTGAGAACACAGATGATTCAGGGGATAAGATTATGAGCTTCTAAGAAAGGTGGATAATCATTAGCAGAACAGATATACATTTAAGTGAAGCACAGAATAGAGCAATACATTTTAAAGATGGACCTGCACTTGTTATTGCAGGTCCGGGTTCGGGAAAGACCACAGTTATAGTTAACAGAGTATATAACCTTATTATTAAGCATAATATCAAGCCGTCATCAATACTGGTTATAACTTTTACCAAAGCGGCGGCGGTGTCTATGAAAGAAAGGTTTATGTCTTTAGAAGGAAGTCTTAATGTGCCAGTTACATTTGGTACATTTCATGCGGTGTTTTTACGATACTGCGTCACGCATATAATTATTCAGTTAATTCCATTATTACGAGAGATTTACAATATAATTTTATCAGGGACAAGCTTATAAGCTTTGAACTTGAATATTCAGATGAAAATGAAATGGTAAACAGCATTTTATCACAGATAAGCAAGGTAAAGAATGATTGTCTTAATATAGATGAGTATATCAGTACAGCCTGTCCCGACGAAACATTCAGGATAATATATAAAGAATATGGGAAAATGCTTATATCAAGAAGGCTTATAGATTATGATGATATGGTAGTTCTGTGCAATGAGCTTCTTACACAGAGGGCTGATTATAAAGCTGCGTGGCAGGATAAATACAAGTATATTCTTATTGATGAATTTCAGGATATTAATAAAATGCAGTTTGACACAATTAAATTGATTGCAGGGGATAGTGCGAATATATTTGCTGTTGGAGATGATGATCAGAGTATATATGGATTTAGAGGCTCTAAGCCTGATATTATGCTTGCATTTAAAGATTATTATAGTAATGCAGAAATAATAAATCTGAATGTCAATTACAGGTGTACTGATAATATTGTTAAAGCAGCACGAAGTCTTATTGGTAATAATTCTCTACGATATTACAAAAATATCAAATCAGCAGGTATGGTAGGAGAATGTATACAGGTACAGGGAGCAAAAGATATACATAGTCTTAAGAAAATGCTTTCGGATAATATAAAGAAGTTGATAGAAGATGGCATTGAACCATCAGATATTGCTGTTATATCAAGAACCAACAGTATTAATGGTATATATTATTCCAGACTTATTGATGATGGAATTCCCTGCATTTCGGTGATGAAACAGGAGAATATATATGATTACTGGGCTGTTAAGGATATGCTTGCATATATTAAGGTGTCAAAGGAAAATGTAAAAGAGAGGATATCTTAAGGATTGTCAATAAACCATTAAGATATATAAAAAGGACATTTATAAAAGAACCTTTTAGTTATGAACAGCTAAGAGCGTCTTATGAGAATAATGCTGAAATGATAAATATAATCAATGATTGGCAGTTTGATATGAATATAATTAAAAATATGTCGCCATATGCGGCGGTTAATTATATAATTAAAGGTATTGGTTATGAAGAATATTATAAGGAATATATATTAACGCATAGGATTAACGGGACAGAAGCTTACGATAAGATTGAAGAATTCAAAGAAATGGCAAAGCAGTTTGACACAATAGATAACTGGCTGGAATATATTAATAACAATAATATAAGTATGAATAATTCTAAAAATGCAGCATTAGTTGAGAATATAAAGGCTTCTAAAAATTCTTATCCGCAAGATAACGATAATGCAGTACATTTTCATACAATGCATAGTTGTAAAGGACTTGATTACAAAGTGGTATTTATTATGGACGTGGTTGAGGGATAATTCCTTATAATAAAGCTGTGCTTGATTATGAGATAGAAGAGGAGAGAAGGCTTATGTATGTTGCGATGACAAGGGCAAAAGAAAAGTTGTATCTGTTATATGCTAAAAGCAGATATAACAAGGATACAACCATTTCAAGATTTGTTACTGAGATAGATGACCATTATGTTGATTATTCGTTCTCAGAGTCTTCCTGTTCGTAGAGTTCTTCATATTCCATAGCATCAAGTTCTTCGTCAAATGCATCTGATACGATTTCATATTCTTCATCAGAGTCGATATTTTCAAGAACTGGCTCGTTGTTGCTGTCAAGAGAAAATCTGTATAAGTATACTTCACTTTCTTCTTCATCAATATCTGCAATAGGTAAAAGTGCAATATAGTTCTTATCTCCTGCTGGGAAAGTACGGATTATTGCACACTCTAACTCAGTGCCATCATCTAATGATAATGTTACTGTTGAATATTCAGAGTTGTTATTAAAATCTTTATTATCTGACATAAGTGCCTCCATTAAATATAGTCATTAACATACAATAAGAACTTTACCATATAAGTAGTATAAAAAGCAAACATTATAAAAGAAAAATTAAGAAGACACACGATAAAAAGTTAAGAAAAATAATAAAAAACTATAAAAAACATAAAATCAGGGGTTGTCAATTTATAAAAAAGGTGTATATTACATATAAATTAATAAATTAAGTCAAAGGGGACAATTCAGGCATACAAAGCTCGAGTTGTCTCTTTTTTGATGTTAAGAAAGCAATGCCACAGATTAATGGAGGACAACTATGGACAAAATTGATAAGAAATTAATTACATTACTTCAGAATAATGCGAGAATGCCACTTAAGGCATTGGCTGAAAATGTGTTTTTATCATCACCAGCAGTTTCAGCAAGAATAGAAAGACTTGAGAAAGAAGAAATAATAGAAGGCTATGAGGTTAAGATTAACCAGATTAAATTAGGTTATCATATAACAGCATTTATTAATCTTGAAGTTGCACCTGTACAGAAGCCGGAGTTCTATCCATTTATCAAAACCTGCCCTAATGTAGTTGAATGTAACTGCGTTACAGGTAATTATTCAATGCTTCTTAAGGTTGTATTTCCGAGTACAATGGAGCTTGATACATTTATCGGACAGTTACAGAAGTTCGGAAGGACAAGTACACAGATAGTATTCTCAACTCCTGTTGCACCAAGAGGAATTGATGTTAATCAGGAGCTTCCGGGAGAAGAACCACAGGCATAAGTATAATAAAATTTGGTAAAATTTTATGTGAGAAAGCCGCAGGTGTTATTGATACATCTGTGGTTTTTTGGTACTATATTAATATGTGAAATGAGGTAAGGCACAGAATATATAATTAAAGAAAAGGCGGGGTAATTAAATGCAGATAACAGACATATTAGATAATGTTTCAAAGGTTATAGTCGGTAAAGAGGAAGTTACAAAAAAGTAATTACAAGCATACTTGCAGGTGGACATATTCTTTTGGAAGATGTTCCGGGTATGGGTAAGACAATGCTTGCCAAGACATTAGCAAAAAAAGTATTGACTGCGATTTTGGAAGAGTGCAGTTCACACCGGATCTGCTTCCATCAGATATAACAGGAATACATATATATAACCAGAAAAGTGAAGATTTTGTATTAAAGAAAGGACCTGTATTTGCAAATATCATTCTTGCTGATGAAATTAACAGGGCTACACCAAGAACACAGTCAGCATTGCTTGAGTGTATGGAAGAACATCAGGTTACTATAGATGGTGATACATTACAGTTAGATGAACCATTTATTGTAATAGCCACAGAGAATCAATAGAAACAGCAGGAACATATCCGCTTCCAGAAGCACAGCTTGACAGATTTCTTATGAAGCTTGAAATGGGATATCCGGATAAGGAAGAGGAGATTACAATACTTAACCGTTTTCTTAAGGATAATCCAATAGAAGATATTTCTAATGTATGTTCCAAAGAAGATATTAAAGTCCATGAAGAATGAGGTTAAGAATATATATATTCATCCTTCGCTTATAGAATATATTGTAAAGCTTGCAGAAGTTACACGTAATATGGGAAGTGTTGCAATAGGAATAAGCCCAAGAGGTTCAATAGCTATGGTTAATGCAGCAAGAGCATATGCTTATGTTAATGGACGTAATTATGTTGTTCCATCAGATATTAAAGAGCTTGCTTTATGTGTATGGGGACACAGACTTGTATTTAATACAGGAATGGTTGCTAAGGAGAACAGGGAACAGACAATAAATGAGGCATTATCACAGGTAGAGGTGCCTACTGAGGAATGGAGCAATAGATGAATATAATATTAATGCTTATAGGTGTGGTTATTGTATATAACATATTGAGGATTACCTACAGGGATAACTGGAGCAGGAATTTATCGGTTGATGTTACATTTTCCAGCAATACAGCTACAAAAGGTGATACTATCAAGATGGTGGAGACAGTAACTAATGCTAAGAGAATGCCACTGCCTTGTGTTAATATTAAATTCAGCATAGACAAGAATCTGGTGTTTGGGCAGGAGGATAATAATTCCAGAATTACAGATAAGACTTACCGCAACGATGTATTTTCACTTCTTTCTAACCAGAGGGTAACACGAAAGATAGATGTATTGTGTGCCAGAAGGGGTGTATATAGATTAGAAGCCATTGAAACTGTATTTGCAGGTGCTTTTATGAACGATATTATGATTAATAATAAAAATGTTAATCATATGATTACAGTATATCCCAAGCCAGAAAATGTTAATAATCTTTTACAGGTCAATAACAGTATTTTAGGTGAGCTTGAAAGAAGAAAATATCTGTTAGAGGATAAGTTCGTATTTGCAGGAATAAGGGATTACCAGTCTTATGACAGCATAAGGGATGTTAATTGGAATGCCAGTGCAAGAACGGGAAAGCTTATGGTTAATCAGTATAATGAAACAGTGAGCCGTAATGTATGTATCCTGCTTAATCTTGAAAGCGAGGGCGTTCTTATGCAGGAAGATGTTATTGAACAGGCAATATCAATAGCGGCAGGTCTGCCCAGCTTCTTATAGGAAAGGGCATCAATGTATCTGTAACATCTAATGGCTGTGATATTGATACTAAGGAGCAGACAGTGATAGAGGCTGGAAGCGGACTGTCACATTTTGGACGTATCAACACGGCATTTGCAAGAATAGATCTGAAGCTTCCTATGCAGGAATTCAGCATTATTCTTGATAATATGCAGGAATATAATAATAAGAACCAAAGGCAGGATTCGGTGTATGTTCTTATATCAGCTAACAAGCACGGAAAATTAAAGCTTTCAGCAGAAAGACTTATGTCTAAACAACAGAATAAAATATGGATTGTTCCGTGTGTTGTATCAGGCAATGGAAGCCTGTATCTGGAAAAGCTTGATTAGAATGTATAAGCAGTGTGGGAATGGAGAGTAAGATGCAGATAAGACATCTAAGAAATAGTAAAATCATAACGGAAATACTTATATTGTGTGTTGCGTACATATCAATGGCGGCGGAGTGTATATAGGAATTGCCGGTAATGACACATCTAAGGCATATTATAGCCTTATTGTAATAATTCAGCTATAGTTACATATTTTTCAAGAAAATATATTAAAAGTTATCCATTATTTATGGTGATTAATCTTGTGTTCGTTGTTATAGCGGCATTGCTTGCGGACACAGATCTGGAGTTTGCAGGTTATGTGATATGCGCAGCGGCAATATCTGGACACTCAATAAGGTTAAAGAATCTATATGTAAACAAGAAGCAATATGAGCGAGTTCAGGAAAATATATATGATGAAACTGGTAAGAGCAAGGATGATATGCTGATTGCTGTTAATGCGAGTGAGAAGCTTCATATAGCATATGGAATATTTATGATAGGCTTTTATATATTAGGAGGTATTGAAGGTAATTCTGTGCTTATGGAAATACAGGCATTTTTATTTGTTATGTTTGTATTATGCCAGTTCGTATATAATCAGGTAAGCAGGCTGTATGAGGTGTTCGTATTTAATGAAGGTAAATCAGAATTGCCAGAAGAATTATGGGAATTAATGTGCTTATAATGATTGTGTTCGGACTGCTTCTGGTATTTGGCATCTTATATTCTATCACGGAAGATATGGCAATATATTCTCTATGATTGGAATGGCATTGCTTGCAATTATTAAATGGATATTAAAACTGTTATTAATGCTCCGCGGAGATGATGATACAGTAATGGACGATTATATAGAAGAAACGACAACTTCCCCTGAACCAGTAGAGGATGAGATGGATGTTATGGTTAATAATGCGGCTGGTAATGCTCTTATGGAGGTGGTTGCAATATTCCTTATAATCGGAGTGATTATATTAATAATAGTGACAATAGTCAGATATGCTTCCAGGTTCAGAAAGTCATTAGATAATGATAAAGATGAAGTGGAATATATTTATAATGACGAGGAAAAGGAATATAAAGTAAAGAAAAGTGTTAAGGTTAAGGATACTAAAGATAAAGCCAATATACGGTACAGAAAGCTTTATAAGAAATATGCCAAGTCCAAAAAGGTTGTCACAAAGTCTAAGTTGGCAGGTGCAAAGGTTGATTCGCATATGATGCCGGAAGAGATTACGAGCAAACTGATAACTGATGATGAAGCAAAAGCACGAAGAATAACAGATGACTATGAGAAAGCGAGATATTCTAATGGTGAAGTATCAGAGGAAGATATAAGTTTTCTTAAGAACTTCAAATGATTTTAATACATAGCTCAAATATATAACTGGACTTAATATTGTAATACATAATTTGATTTAATATTGCAATACATAATTTGATTTAATATTGCATTTAATATTGCAATACATAATTGAAAATTCTATTGACATTTTAAATTATATGCGTTATCATTTCAATAATTGATAATAAGTAAATGCAATGAAGAGGAATATTAGATAAGGACCAGCTTCAGAGAACTGTCGGAAGGTGCGAGACAGTGAAAGGAACTTATTGAACTCACCTTGGAGCTGCTACCCGAAATTATATCAGCAGGATATAAGAGTAGACGTAGACGGAAGCCAACCGTTATAGTGGACAGAATATAATGCAATATGCACGTATTCGGTGAGAGCGCAATTATTAATTGCGAATAAGAGTGGTAACGCGTGAGATTATATCTTTCGTCTCTTAGAGGTTAAAGGCCTTTGGAGATGAAAGATTTTTTTGTATAATTTACTTATTATGCTAATATAATTAATATATCAGGAGTATAATGCAATGTTTGATTACAGACAGTATAAGAGAGGTTATTTTATGGCACCGGTTGAGTGTAACGACTGGGTAAAGAAGGAGTATATTGACAAAGCACCAGTATGGTGTTCAGTGGATTTAAGAGATGGTAATCAGGCTTTAGTTGAGCCTATGAGTCTTGATGAAAAGCTTGAATTCTTTAATAAGCTTATTAAGGTTGGATTTAAGGAAATTGAGATTGGTTTCCCGGCAGCATCAGAGACAGAGTATGAGCTTTGCCGTACACTTATTGAGAAGAATATGATTCCTGATGATGTTACAATTCAGGTGCTTACACAGGCAAGACCGCATATTATTAAGAAGACATTTGAAGCTGTAAAGGGTGCACCAAGAGCGATTGTACATGGATACAATTCGACATCTCTTGCACAAAGAGAGCAGGTATTCAGAAAGTCTAAAGAAGAAATCAAACAGATTGCAATTGAGGGCGCTAAGCTTCTTAAAGAACTTGCAGAAGCAGATGGCGGTAATTTCCTTTTTGAATATAGTCCTGAAAGCTTTACAGGAACAGAGCCAGAATACGCACTTGAAGTGTGTAATGCAGTTATAGATATATGGCAGCCAACACCTGATAAGAAGTGTATAATTAATCTTCCTGCTACAGTAGAGATGTCACTTCCACATGTATTTGCAAGTCAGGTTGAATATATGAGCAAGAATCTTCATAATCGAGAAAATGTAGTTGTATCACTTCATCCACATAATGACAGAGGAACAGGCGTTGCAGATGCAGAGCTTGGTATGCTTGCAGGTGCAGACAGAATAGAAGGTACATTATTTGGCAATGGTGAGAGAACTGGTAATGTGGATATTGTTAATCTTGCTATGAATATGTACGCACAGGGCGTTGACCCGGAATTGGATTTTTCTAATATGCCAGAGCTTGCAGAGATGTTTGAACGTCTTACACAGATGAAGATAGATGACAGACACCCATATTGTGGTAAGCTTGTATTTGCAGCATTCTCTGGTTCACATCAGGATGCCATATCTAAAGGTATGCACTATAGAATTGAACAGGATCCATCTAAGTGGACAGTTCCATATCTTCCAATTAATCCAGAAGATGTTGGACGTACATATGACTCAGACGTAATCAGAATTAAAAGCCAGTCAGGTAAGGGCGGAGTTGCTTATGTTCTTGAGCATAATTATGGAATGATTATTCCAAAGGCTATGAGAGAAGACCTTGGTTATGCTGTTAAAGATGTATCGGATGTTAACCATAAGGAACTTGCAGCAGATGAGGTTCTTGAGATATTTGAGAGGCGTTATAAGAAGTTCACACCGGTATTCAAGATTTCAGAAGTCCATTTCAAGCAGATTGATGGTATCCAGACAGAAGTTACAATTGAGGCTGATGGAAAGACAACAGTAGTAGAAGCGGGTGGTAATGGTCGTCTTGATGCTGTAAGTAATGCACTTTCAAAGCATTTTGGAAAGCCTTGTGATGTAATGTGCTATGAGGAACATTCATTAAAGCAGGGTTCTGATTGAAGTGCTATTGCATATGTAAGAATTAAGGGTGATGATGGTAAAGAATACTTTGGCATAGGTATCGACCACGATATCATAAGAGCTTCAATTGATGCGGTAGAATCAGCAATGAACAGAAGTATGGCTGAGTAAAGAATAATATCAGTATAAATATTGTATCTGCGTATATGAATATATTTGCAGACATATAATTATGTGCTTCCTTTAAACAGCAGGAGATATAGTACTATTTCCTTCTGTTTACTAAGGAAGCCTTTTTATGTTATAGAATAATTATATTGGAATTTACTATTACATAAAGGGAACAATGTGCCGGTGATATGCACTCGCACGAAGCTGTAGTCAGTTGCAGGCGACCGCGTCCGGTGCGAGAATGTGCTTTGCATATTCTTTTTTAGTTCATATTCTTTTTTAGTAATAACTGGATTTTTGACTTACCAGCTGTTATAATCTTATAGTTAATGAATTAATTCTGAAAGGAATGAATATATGAGTAAGATTATTCTTGCATCTGGTTCACCAAGACGCAAAGAACTGCTGGAACAGATAGGAATAGAATTTGATATAATTACGAGTGATGTTGATGAGACAACTTTAATTACACAGCCGGATGAATATGTGAAATATCTATCAA
>VOFH01000388.1_pt1 | contig 94001 bp, 115 predicted proteins | sample 5384091 | NCBI WGS metagenome assembly VOFH01 (sample SAMN12384727, study PRJNA508395) | human gut metagenome | isolation source: healthy gut G | host: Homo sapiens
GATGGTGTGCAGAGGTATTTCATGCACTTGCAGCTATACTTAAAGAAAGAGGACTTGCAACCTCTGTAGGCGATGAGGTGGCTTTGCTCCGGCACTTAAGTCAGATGAGGAAGCAATTGAGACAATATTACAGGCAGTAGAAAAGGCTGGATATGAGCCGGGAAGAGATTTCAGAATTGCAATGGATGCAGCGTCATCAGAATGGAAGAGTGAAAAAGGTTAAGGGATATTACAGACTGCCAAAAGCAGGAACAGAGTATACAGCAGAAGAACTGATCGAGCACTGGGCTGCATTATGTGAGAAGTACCCTATTATATCTATTGAAGATGGTCTTGATGAAGAGGACTGGGAAGGCTGGAAGAAGCTTACAGACAGACTTGGAGATAAGGTTCAGCTTGTAGGTGATGATCTTTTTCTTACTAATACCGGGAGACTTTCTAAGGGAATTGGACTTGGAGCAGGTAATGCAATTCTTATCAAGCTTAATCAGATTGGTTCAGTTTCAGAGACACTTGAAGCTATCAAGATGGCTCATAAGGCAGGATATACAGCAATCAGCTCACACAGATCAGGTGAGACAGCAGATACAACAATTGCAGACCTCGCTGTTGCTCTTAACACTTGCCAGATTAAGACAGGTGCTCCTTCAAGATCAGAAAGAGTTGCTAAGTATAACCAACTTTTAAGAATTGAGGAACAGCTTGGCACTAGTGCAGTATATCCGGGAATCAGGGCTTTTAATGTTAATAATGATTAATCATTTGAAACAGATATTGAAAAAATATTAAGAAAGCCTTATAGTTGTGTATGATTATAATATATGTAACAGGAAGGCAGAACAATGATTAAGAAATTAGGAAGAAACGACCATTGCTGGTGTGGCAGTGGTAAGAAATACAAAGCGTGTCATGAAGCATTTGACGATAAGTTAAGATATCTTGAGGATATTGGACATATTGTGCCATCACACAAGTTAATCAAGACACCTGAACAGATTGAGAAGATTAAAGAGAGTGCTAAGATAAATGTAGCATGCCTTGATGCGGTTGCAGCAGCAATACATGAAGGCATGAACACTGCTGAGATTGATAAGATTGTATATGATGTAACTACTGATATGGGAGGAATTCCAGCACCACTTAATTATGAAGGATATCCTTACAGTGTGTGTACATCTGTTAATGAGCAGGTATGCCACGGATTTCCATCTAAGGATGTTATCCTTAAGTCAGGTGATATTGTAAATGTTGACTGTTCTACAATTCTTCATGGATATTTTTCGGATTCATCAAGAATGTTCTGTATAGGTGATGTTAAGCCTGAGGTAAAGAAGCTTGTTGATGTTACTAAGGAATGTGTTGAATTAGGACTTGAGCAGGTTAAACCTTGGGGCTTCTTAGGTGATATGGGACAGGCAGTACATGACCATGCATATGCTAATGGATATACTGTTGTAAGAGAAATCGGCGGTCATGGGGTCGGACTTGAATTCCATGAAGATCCTTGGGTTGGGTACAACACTAGAAAAGGAACAGACATGGTTATGGCTCCGGGAATGATGTTTACAATAGAGCCTATGGTTAATATGGGTAAGGTAAATGTCGTTACAGATGAAAAGAACGGCTGGGAAGTATCTACAGCTGATGGACTTCCTTCAGCACAGTGGGAAATTCAGGTTCTTGTAACAGAGGACGGACATGAAGTAATAAGTTGGTAAGAAATAAAATAAGTTCCTGCCAATCAGGCACGCTTTGCTGCTCTCGCCTCGCAGCGGTACTAAATTCGCGTTACACGCTCATTAAGTACCGGCGGGCTCAAAGCGCCTGATTGGCAGGAACTTTTTTATTGATGTGATACCTATAGGTAGTCGCATTATGGGGTGCTTGATAGGTAATTTTGATAAATAACTACTAAGATAAACGTTAAAAAAGCCTATAAGATGTAAAAGATGCATACATCTTATAGGCTTTTTTTTCGTTATTCAAGCTGGATTAAAAAGAAATTAAGTAGAAATATTACCTATTAATCATACATTTTAATTGTTATTATAGGTTGGGCATAATAATACATGTAAAATAACCTGGTTAATACAGTTTATAAGTATATTCATCACACAAATGACATTGTATATCCAGAATTAGACGACTTGTCGTCCATCTGACAGTAGATATCCGGTGTTAAGAGACAGTTCACAGACATCAGACTGTCATATAATTATCATCATATAACCGCCTTCTGTGTCCATTTTCCACGGATGAATCTTATAAGGAATGCAAGTGAACGGAATCCCCAGTCGATGAACATACCAAACCATACACCTAGTACCCCAAGTCCTAATGTACCACCAAGAAGGTAACTGCTTCCACACGGAATGCCCACATAGAGAAGATGCTTACCATCATTGTGTATTTGGCATCACCGGCAGCACGGAGAGCATTAGGCATAGTAAAGCTAAGTGGCCATATGAATATTGCTACAATTGAGAAGCAATGGATAAGGCTTAAACCGGTTTTTGTTGCTTCCGGTGACAGATGGAAAAGTCCTACCACAGGAACGGCAACTATTGTCATTACAATGTTGGTTGCAAGAATACCTGCATATGCAATAAACATAAGTTTTTTTTCCATATCTTTTGGCTTCATCAGGCTTCTTTGCACCTATACACTGGCCAATAACAGTAATCATTGCCATGCCAATTGCGTTACCCGGAATATTGGCAAACATTGTAACAGAATTGGCAACAGAGTTGGCAGCGATGGCAGCAGTACCAAATGTTGAAACAAGGCTTGAAACAGAAAGCTTACCTATCTGGAACATGCCGTTTTCCAATCCGCTCGGAAGACCAATAGACAGAATCTTCTTAATGATAGAAGGTGATGGAAGAAAATCTTTGCAGGTCTTTATTCTTATTGCTGATTCTGTTCTGAACATAAGTCCAATAATAATTATGGCTGATATGATTCGCGAAATAAGAGTGGCTAAAGCTACACCGGCAACCCCCATATCAAATACAAATATAAATAAAGCATTCCCACAAATGTTGATTATGTTCATGATAAGGCTTGTGTTCATGCTTATCTTACTGTTTCCAATACTTCTGAAAAGTGCAGCACCTGCATTATAAACACCAAGGAACGGGTATGAGATTGCTGTTATATAGAAATATATACTTGCACTTTCAAATACATCTTTTTTCAATCTTGCCAAATATGAAATTGATGATACCGTGATTGCCTATGAGAGAGATAACCATCAGTAATGATGATAGTGTACTCATAATAAATATAAGCTGTCCGGCAGATTTCTTGGACATATTAATATTCCTGCTGCCAAGATACTGGCTGCATACAACAGCACCTCCGGTTGCGAGAGCTGATAATATCTGAATAAGCAGGTTGCTTATATTATCAACAAGTGCGACACCTGAAACTGCTGCCTCTCCTGCTATTGATACCATGAATGTATCAACAAAGCCTACGCTGACAGCCAGCAGCTGTTCAAATATCAGAGGAATAATAAGCTTCTTTAAATCTTTAGATGTAAACATAATAATCTCCTATAAATACATAGCATATCTTAATAATCTAAAACAATAATTTATGTAAAAACATAAGAAAAGTAGCTGTATTTAATGCAAAATACATAAAAATTGTGAAAAGACTTTTAAAAGAAGATTGATTATCTGAACAATTCTTTAGAATAAGTGATTGAAAATAACACTTGTACATGATATAATACGATATAATTTGAATATATGAAGGAGGTATTGTCGTGAAACATATTAAGACAATCAGCAACCGCGTATTAAAGGATACAATGAAGCACGGCGGATGTGGCGAGTGCCAGACATCATGCCAGTCAGCATGTAAGACATCTTGCACAGTTGGTAACCAGAGCTGTGAGAATAAGAATAACTAGTATTTTTAGTAAGAGAGTGTCGAACTATTCTGCACTCTCTTATTTTTCGTAAATGCATTGAGAACATTTACGGTTTGGAGGCTATTTTTAAATGATACATCAGTATAAGAATAACGGCTATAACATCGTATTGGATGTCAACAGCGGCTCAGTACATGTTGTTGATGACATGGTATACGATATTATAGGACTTTACGAGAATAATACTCTTGAGCAGATTACAGATGCTCTTAAAGACAGATATTCTGTTCAGGATATTAAAGAGGCATATGAAGAGATTGGTGAACTTAAGGAAGCAGGCCAGCTCTTTACAGAAGATATATATGAACCATATATAGATAATTTTAAGGACAGACCTACAGTTGTTAAAGCGTTATGTCTTCACATAGCACATGATTGTAACCTTGCATGTAAATATTGTTTTGCTGAAGAAGGTGAATATCATGGAAGAAGAGCTCTTATGAGCTATGAGGTAGGAAAGAAGGCACTTGATTTCCTTGTTGCCAATTCAGGTTCAAGAAAGAATCTTGAGGTTGATTTCTTTGGCGGAGAGCCAACTATGAATTTTGAAGTTGTTAAACAGCTTGTTGAATACGGAAGAAGCATAGAAGAGGCTAATAATAAGAAGTTCAGATTCACACTTACGACTAATGGTATTCTTCTTAATGACAAGATTCTTGATTTCGCCAATAAGGAAATGAGCAATATTGTTCTTAGTATTGATGGACGTAAGGAGATTAACGACCTTATGCGTCCTACAAGAAACAATCATGGAAGTTCATATGACATTATAATGCCTAAGTTCAAGAAAGTGGCAGAGAGCAGAAATCAGATGAATTATTATGTAAGAGGTACATTTACACATAATAATCTGGATTTTTCAGAAGATGTTCTTCATCTTGCTGATGAAGGATTTGAGCAGATTTCTGTTGAACCTGTTGTTGCGCAGCCAACAGATTCCTATGCCATAAGAGAAGAGGATATTCCGTTCCTTTGTGAACAGTATGATATCCTTGCAAAAGAAATCATTAAGCGAAAGAAAGCTGGTAAAGGCTTTAATTTCTTCCACTTTATGATAGATATTAATGGTGGTCCATGTGTTGCCAAGAGATTGTCAGGATGTGGTTCAGGCTGTGAGTATCTTGCAGTTACACCTTTGGGGAGATTTCTACCCATGTCATCAGTTTGTTGGTAACGAAGATTTCCTTATGGGTAATGTTGATGATGGAATAGTAAGACCGGACATCAGAGACATGTTTAAGAATAGTAATGTCTATGCAAAGGACAAGTGTAAGAAGTGTTTTGCCAAGTTCTATTGCAGCGGCGGATGTGCTGCGAACTCCTATAATTTCCATGGCAATATCAATGATGCGTATGATGTTGGATGTGAACTTCAGAAAAAGCGTATAGAATGTGCAATAATGATTCGTGCGGCCATGGCTGAGGAAGAATAAGTATAAGGGAGAGTTTTAACATGAAGTACAGTTTACCTAAGAAGATTATTTATTCAATAATCGTTGCTGTTTTACTGGTTGGACTTGTATTAACAGCATTTTTCGGACTTAATGGAAAGGGATACGGAAGCACTTATGATATAGATCTTGGTCTAGATCTTGCAGGTGGTGTAAGTATCACATACCAGATTAAGGAAGATAACTTTACATCACAGGATGTAGAGGATACAATCTATAAGCTTCAGAAGCGAGTAGAAGGAAAGAGTACAGAGTCACAGGTTTATAAGGAAGGTGACAACAGAATCACAGTTGAGATTCCTGGAGTAACAGATGCTAATGAGATTCTTAAGGAACTTGGTACACCAGGTTCATTGGAATTCCTTGATTCCACAGGATATACAGCATTTTCACAGGGAAATGACTACACACCACTACTTACAGGTTCTGATGTAAAAGCTGCACAGGCTTACACAGATACTAATAGTCAGGAAGATACTCCTTATGGAGTGCAGCTTACATTTACAGATGAGGGATCAACTAAGTTCTACGATGCAACATCAGCTAATATCGGTAAAAGAATATATATTGTATATGATGGAGAAGTTGTAAGTGCACCTAACGTTAAGACAGCTATATCAGGTGGTACAGCAACTATCACAGGTATGGAATCATTCGATGAGGCAGATAACCTTGCAACATACATAAGAGTTGGTTCTATTCCTCTTACACTTGAGGAAGTAAGCTCTAACATTGTTGGTGCACAGCTTGGACATGCAGCAATCAAGACAAGTTTAATTGCAGCTGCTATAGGTCTTGCATTACTTTGCTTATTCATGATTGTTATGTTCAGAATTCCTGGACTTGTTGCAACATTATCACTGATTATCTATACAGCACTTGTTTTATTCCTTGTAAGTGTATATGATCTTACTCTTACACTTCCAGGTATTGCAGGTATTATTCTTGGTATTGGTATGGCAGTAGATGGTAATGTTATTATCTACACAAGAATAAGAGAAGAGATTGGTGCCGGAAAGTCTGTAGAAAGTGCTATTCTTTCAGGTTATAACAAGGCAACATCATCTATAGTAGATGGTAACGTAACAACACTTATCGCTGCTTTAGTATTGTACATATTCGGTACAGGTCCAGTTAAAGGGATTTGCTACAACTCTTGCAGTTGGTAATATCGTATCAATCTTTACATCACTTGTTATTACCAAGGTTATTATGAAGCTCTTATATAACTCTGGTATCAGGGATGCTAAGTGGTATGGTAAGAACGTATACAGAAAGACGCTTGATGTTCTTAGCATTAAGAAATGGGCTGCAATTGGCTCAGCAGTAGTTATTGCTGCAGGTATCATAACTATGGCAGTTCAGGCTGGTCTTGGAAACAGAGCATTAAACTTCAGTCTTGAGTTCGTTGGTGGTTCAACAACAACATTTACATTTGATAAAGAGTATACAGCAGAAGAGATTGAGGATAATATCATTCCTGTAATCAGAGATGCTGCAGGTATTACAGAGGTTCAGCAGCAGAAGGTTGCAGATTCAACACAGGTTTCCTTCAAGACATCAGATCTCTCACTTGAGCAGAGAGAAGCTATTGAAAATGCTGTTACAGCTAAGTACCCAATAAAGGATGGAACAATCGTTGAGACAGATACAATCAGCTCATCAGTTTCTGCAACAGTTAAGAGAGATGCTATTCTTTCAGTTATACTTGCTACAATCTGTATGCTGATATATATCTTTGTAAGATTCCGTGATATCAGATTTGCGTTAGCTGCTGTATTAGCACTTCTTCATGATGTACTTGTTGTTATTGCATTCTATGCATTTGCAAGAATTCCAGTTGGAACAACATTTATTGCTTGTATGCTTACAATAGTAGGTTACTCTATCAACGGTACAATTATTATCTTTGATAGAATAAGAGAGCAGTTAAAGACAGCTAATTCGAAGACTAACATTACAGAGCTTGTTAACTCATCAATTACAAGTACAATGTCAAGAACAGTATATACATCTATAACAACACTTATAATGCTTATAGTTCTTTTCATTATGGGTGTAACTTCTGTTAAGGAGTTCACACTTACACTTATCGTAGGTATTGTTGTTGGTGCTTACTCATCAGTATGCTTAACAAGTGCTATGTGGTATGTAATGGGTGGTAAGAAGAGAGGCGTTGTAGAAGAGAATAATAAAAAAGCAGCTTCTAAGAAAGAGGTTTTTGAAGACGGTTCTCAGGTTTAATTAACAGATACAATAAGTTTATGACATGGCGGGGATTGTATATCAGTTCCCGCCATAATTGGTTTAATAGTGAAACAGGGAGAAAAGAGTGAAAAGCAACTGGAGAGTATACACTAAGAAAGCTGATTTCAAAGCAATTGGGGAAAGATTTGGCATTGACCAGGTTATGGCAAGAATTATCCGTAACAGAGGGTTAGAAACGGACGAGCAGATAAATATGTATCTTAATGGGACCGTGGATGATATGCATTCACCACATTTATTAAAGGATGCAGACAAATGTGTTGATATCCTCACAGACAAGATACAAGCTGGAAAGAAAATACATATTATCGGTGATTATGATATAGATGGAATATGTTCAACAACAATTCTCTACAAAGGGCTAAAGGCTGCAGGAGCAGATGTAACATTTGCAGTACCAGACAGAATTATTGACGGATACGGTATTAATGAGCACTTAATAGATGAAGCATATAATAATGGCACAGATACAATCATTACATGCGATAATGGAATTGCTGCGATTGAGCAGATTAAATATGCTAAAGAAAAGGGAATGACAGTGATTGTAACTGACCATCATGATATACCGTTTGATTTCGTTGATGGGGAAAAGATACATAAAGTACCACAGGCAGATGCAATTGTTAATCCTAAGCAGGAAGACTGTCCGTATCCATTTGATAAACTGTGTGGAGCGGGAGTAGCCTTCAAGGTTATTAAGATTCTATATGAGAGACTTGGACTTAATCCAATCGATCTTGAAGAATATGCAGAGCTTATGGCAATTGCAACAATAGGGGATGTAGTTGATATATCAGATGAGAACAGGGTAATTGTTAAATATGGTTTAAAGCATCTGGCAGTAACTACTAATATTGGTATAAGAGCACTTGTAGAGGCGTGTGAGCTTGAGATAGACAAGATAAGCTCATATCACATAGGATTTGTTATAGGTCCATGTCTTAACGCAACAGGAAGACTTGATTCAGCAAGAAGAGCCATTGAACTGCTTCTTGCTACAGATATGGAGGACGCGAGAAATAAGGCTTTAGAGCTTCGCACACTTAATGTTGAAAGAAAAGATATAACAGAAGAATATGCCGCTATTGCAATTGAACAGGTTGAGAACACTGAACTAAAAGACGACAAGGTGTTAGTTGTGTATCTTCCTGACTGCCATGAAAGTGTTGCGGGAATAATTGCCGGAAGAGTAAGAGAAAAATTCTATAGGCCTTCAATAGTAATCACTAAAGCAGAAGATGGTGCAAAGGGTTCAGGGCGTTCAATAGAAGGCTATAACATGTTTGAGGAGATAAGCAAATGTGGTAAGCTCTTAACAAATATGGCGGACATCAATGGCTGCCGGAATATCGCTTGATATTGATAAAATTGATGAATTCAGGAAAGCACTGAATGAGAATCAGACAATGACAGAAAATGTACTAACGCCGACAGTGTGGATTGATGTGCCTATGCCGGTTGATTATGTTGATATAAAACTTATAAAACAGTTTGAGAAGCTGCAGCCTTTCGGGAAAGGTAATGAAAAACCGGTGTTTGCAGACAGAAATCTTACTGTCAGACAGTCAGCTGTGATTGGAAAAAATAAAAATGTATTAAGATGTCAGTTAGAAAGTGAGCATGGCAAGCTGGTGACAGCAATCAGGTTCAAATTAGACGGTCAGGAGATACCAGAGGTAGGAAGGAAGATATCTATGGTGTATTACCCTGATATTAATGAATATAATGGGATTGTTTCAATACAGTTTCGAATAGAAGACTGGAGATATGTGTAAGTAGCAGCCCTCAATAAAGAACCGTCGGTTCTTGACCTGTACAGGTCAATGGGACCGGCGGTTTATATATTCTGTCTTATACTTAGAATAGACGATTTTCTGGCTGTTATACAGGCTGTAATATCCGGATAACAGATAACTTAATGCAATACACAGAATCGTGAATTTCATAGTTGATGCACCAAACATTTCGATAGATAGAATAAATGATGTGAGGGGGCAGTTAGTTACTCCGCAGAACACACTTACCATACCACATGCTGCACATAATCCGACAGGGAGTCCGAATATAGGTGCTAAGAAGCTTCCAAGCGTTGCACCCACGAAAAGAGTAGGAACAATTTCGCCACCTTTGAATCCACCGCCCAAAGTTACGGCTGTAAACAGCATTTTTAAAAGGAATACATACCATGCACAACTTGTTACAAAGCTTCTTGCAATAATATCTGAGCCTGCACCGAGATAATCAGTTGTGCCAAATATGTAACGCATGGCAATAACAAGAGTACCGGCAATAATTATTCTTATGTATGGGTTGTTTATGTAATCAGTGTAGAGCTTTGAAGTACCGTGTAAAACAACACACAGCAGAATGCTTGCAAGAGCAAAAAGTACGGACATGATGATGAATTTACTGCCATTAATAAAAGAAAAAGAAGTAATTTCATCAACTACAAAATGTGTAGATTCAAGTCCCAGTGCAGAGGCTATGCCCTGTGCTATAAATGCAGCGAGTACGCATGGCACTAAAGCAGCATAATACATAACACCGACGCTGATTACTTCCATGGAGAAAACAGCTGACGCAATAGGTGTTCCGAAAAGTGCCGAGAAACAGGCACTCATGCCGCACATAATCATAATTCGTGTATCTTTCTCATCGAATTTAAACAGCTTTGCAAATGTATTGCCTAATGCACCTCCTACCTGAAGTGCAGCACCTTCTCGTCCGGCAGAACCACCACACAGATGGGTAAGCAGTGTTGATACAATTATAAGGGGAGCAACTCTTCCCGGGACTTCATCATTCGACTGTATTGCGGTTATGACAAGGTTAGTTCCACGGTTTCCAGCTTCATGGACTATATTGTACATGAATACAATGATGATACCGGCAACAGGCAGTCCGAATAGTAAAATGGGTATTCAACGCGCAGGCTGCCTACATAACCAAGCATCAGGTGAAATGCAGCACCGACAGAACCAATAAAACAGCCACATACAACCGAGCAGAATAACCATTTGAAAAGAGTTATTACTGCAAGCTTAAGCCGTTGAATATATTCAAACATAGTTTCTTTATCCATATTCCAGACCTCTATATTATTAGAAAACTTTTCTGCTCATATTACTGTTATGATAAGCAGGATCATTAGTAACATCATCAATAAACCATGAAGGGGCAGTATATGAATTAGCAGCTTCGATAGTTGGAAATTCAACTTCTGCAAGGATAGTGCCAGTAAAGAGCCCTCAAATATGTCAAGTTCAATAGTATATCCATTGCCATCAGGGATTTCATAACGCTTCTTGGTGATGATATTGCCATCAGCTTTCTTAATCAGATGTTCATAGGCTTCTTTGTTAAGTGGAAGATTATATTCTTCCCTGGCCATCATTCCGCCACCCTTATAAGTGAGATAGTAATTATCATTGTCGCGTCTTACACGGACAACAGGAGCAGTGTTAAGATAGCCCTGTTCAATAAAGCGGCAGGGATAAGAATCTATATTGTCAGGGATGCCTGACACAAGATACTTGCGTTCGATTTCCATAATTAATAAACCTCAATTTCATGAACTTAATTAAATAAAAGAAAAAAGGCTGCCACATAAGTGACAGCCTTTAAAAGTCATAATTAATTACTTCTTCTTAGACTTCTTAGCTGGAGCTGCAGGTGTGTTAACAACATCCTTTAAAGCCTTACCAGCCTTGAACTTTGGAGCCTTAGAAGCAGGAATCTTAATAGCTTCGCCTGTCTGAGGATTCTTTCCTGTTCTAGCAGCTCTTTCAGCAACTTCAAATGTACCGAAACCTACTAACTGAATCTTCTCGCCAGCCTTTAACTGCTCTGCAACAGTATCTGTGAAAGCCTTAACAGCACCTTCAGCGTCCTTCTTAGAAAGTCCAGCCTTTTCTGCGATAGCAGCAACTAATTCTGTCTTATTCATGATTTAATTGTCCTCCTTAAAAAATTAAGTAATAATAAGTATAGATTATTTATACTCCTAGATTCATGATTTGTCAATAAAAAGTGGCTCAAAATGGGGATTTTTGGCACTTTTTGCTGAATGTAAATACTTATATTTCATCCATTAATTCTTCCCAGTGTTCATACAGTTCGTCTAATTCTTTCTTTAGTTGAGTGGATTCATTATGAAGTTCCATTAAACGGGCTGTATTACTGCCTATTGAAGGATCTGAATATTCTGTATCAATAGCGGATAATCTGTCTTCAATTTCAGCAATTCTTATTTCGGTTTTCTTAATTTCATTCTGCTTTTTCTTAAGCTTATTTTGTTCTTCACGCGACTGCTGCCATGAGAGTTTTGAATCTTTTTTAGTAGTGTTATCAGAAGAACTCAATTGTGCATCAGGGGAAGCCTTTGCTGTAAGTATATCCCTTTTTTCCAGATAATAATCATAATTACCAATATAATTAACAATATTTCGGTTAGTGAGTTCAATTATTCTTGTTGCTGTTGCATTAATAAAGTATCTGTCGTGTGAGACATAAAGAATTGTGCCAGTGTAGCTGTTAAGGGCATTCTCAAGAATTTCCTTGGATACAATATCAAGGTGGTTAGTAGGCTCATCGAGAATAAGCAGGTTGGCATTGGAAAGCATAAGCTTTGCCAGTGAAACACGTCCGCGTTCACCACCACTTAAATCGCGGATATATTTGAATACATCATCATCAGTAAAAAAGAAATGCTGCAAGAGTATTTCTTATCTGTGTATTGTTGAGGTCAGGATATGCGTCCTGAATCTCCTGAAAAAGAGTCTTGTCAGGGTCAAGAACATGGTGTTCCTGATCATAATAACCGATGGAAACTTTAGCACCAAGATAAATGCTTCCGCTGTCTGGCGGGATAATGCCGTTAATAAGCTTTAATATAGTAGTCTTACCAGTTCCGTTATTACCTATTAAAGCAACACGTTCACCACGCTTAATCTCAAAATTAATATTATTAAAAAGTGTATTGCCGTCAAACGATTTGGTAAGGTCAGTAACAGTAAGGACATCATTACCACTTATAACAGATGGCTCAAGTTTAATGTTCATCCTGGCATTAAGCTCAACTGGTTTGTCAACAACCTCAATCTTATCAAGCATTTTTTCACGGCTCTCCGCACGTTTGATGGATTTCTCACGGTTAAACTGCTTTAACTTGGCAATAACCTCTTCCTGATGCTTGATATCACGCTGCTGATTCAAGTATTCCTTTAACTTCATATTACGAAGAATTGCCTTCTTTGAGGCATAATCTGTGTAATTACCAGAAAATACAGTACAGTCACCGTTATCAATCTCGATAATCTTGCTTACAATCTTATCAAGGAAATATCTGTCGTGTGCAACGATAAGAACCGCACCATTGTAATTAAGGAGGTAATTCTCTAACCAGCTTATAGATTCCATATCAAGGTGGTTGGTAGGTTCATCGAGCATAATAATGTCAGGCTTGGAAAGTAATAGCTTGCCTAAAGATACACGGGTCTTCTGTCCACCGGATAAAGTATTTACGTGTAAAGAGAAATCCTCTTCAGCAAAACCAAGACCTTTAAGGACGCCGGTAACTTCACTTTTATATGCATATCCGTTATTCATCTCAAATTCATGATTAAGATTGGTGTATCTGTTCATAAGAGCCTCAAGCTTATCACCTGAAGCACTGTTCATGGCAGCCTCAATTCTTCTTAATTCACTCTCCATATCAAGGATATACTGCTTTACAGAAAGAAGCTCATCATAAATGCTTCTGTCAGACTGAAGGTCCTGCTGCTGAGCAAGATAACCAAGAGTCTTATCCTTAGCAAGAGTGACAATGCCTGTATCAGCAGGCTCTTCACCGGTGATAATTTTTAACAGAGTAGATTTACCGGCACCATTAATTCCAACGATGGCAGCCTTCTCATGGTCTTCTATATTAAACGAACAGGATTTGATAATGACATCCGTTCCAAAAGATTTACTAATATTATTACAAGATAAAATCATAAAAACTCCTTTTTATTATTCAGGCTATGACAATTAAGTTAGATACCTATATATCTGCTCATGTGGCGGTGTGCGTTTGCAACTGTGTCTGTGTGTGCCATATGACCGATATATTGCGAACTGTGTGGGAGTTAATGCCGCTATATACATAAGAGCGGTGTGCTAAAGCTCGTTCAAGCGAAGCGCGTTTGATTTAGCACGCCGTAATAAGCTTTGTAGATAGCGGCATTTACTCCCACTAAGTGCAGCAATCCTTGAGGGCATATGGTATACACAGACACAGAAGTGAATGCACACAGCCTCATGAGCGGCTGAATATATGACATAACTTAATTGTCAAAGCCTGAATTAATATTCACATCGATTATATATGTACAAGAAATAAAATGCAATTATTACTTTGACTTATGGCTTTCTGTAATGTAAAATTAACAAGTTATAGAAATGGAGATTAAAGAATGAAATTTGATGAATTAAATATTGATGAAAGAATTTTAAGAGCGGTAGAGGATATGGGCTTTGAGGAGACATCTCCTATACAGACACAGGCCATTCCTGCAGTATTGGAAGGAATTGACGTTATCGGACAGGCACAGACCGGAACAGGTAAGACTGCTGCGTACTCTATCCCTATGTTACAGAAGATTAATCCAGATGTTAAGAAACCACAGGCAATTGTACTCTGCCCTACAAGAGAGCTTGCAGTACAGGTTGCAGAAGAGATAAGAAAGCTTGCCAAGTACATGAGTGACATTAAGGTGTTACCGGTGTATGGAGGACAGGAGATTGTAAAACAGATTAAGTCGTTAAAAGCCGGTGTACAGATTATTGTTGGAACTCCGGGACGAGTTATGGATCATATGAGAAGAAAGACTGTTAAGTTTGATTCGGTATCTATGGTTATATTAGATGAAGCTGATGAGATGCTTGATATGGGATTCCGTGAGGATATGGAAACAATTCTTACAGAGACACCAGAGGAAAGACAGACAGTTCTTTTCTCAGCTACAATGCCTAAGCCTATAATGGAGATTGCAAGAAAATTCCAGAAAGACGCTAAGATTATCAAGGTTGTAAGAAAAGAACTTACAGTTTCTAATATTGATCAGTTTTATTATGAAGTAAGATCTAAGAATAAAACAGAAATCTTAAGCCGTCTTATTGATATATACAATCCTAAGCTGTCAGTTGTGTTCTGTAACACTAAGAGACAGGTAGACGAGCTTATATCAGAGCTTAAGGGCAGAGGATATTTTGCTGACGGTATACACGGAGATATGAAACAGCAACAGAGAGACCGTGTAATGGACGATTTCAGAAGTGGAAAGACAGAAATTCTTATTGCAACTGATGTTGCGGCAAGAGGAATTGATGTTGACGGAGTTGATATAGTATTTAACTATGACCTTCCACAGGACGAAGAATATTATGTACACAGAATAGGAAGAACAGGAAGGGCTGGAAAATCAGGACTTGCACTTTCATTTATATCTGGAAGAGAAGTATATAAGTTAAAGGATATCGAGAGATATTGCAAGACCAAGATTCTTGCAAAGCCAATCCCATCACTTGATGATGTCAAGAACACCAAGATGGATGGTATATTTGACAAGATTAAAGAGATGATTGAAGCTGATGAGCACAGAGCCATGCTTGATATGGTTGAGGAGCATGTTAATCAGGAAGATTATACATCAATGGATATGGCAGCAGCTCTTCTTAAGATGATAGTTGGAGATACATTGGACAGAATCGATGAGGTAGAGAATTTTCATTTTGATGAAAATGCAGATACATCAAGAATGGTAAGACTCTTTATTAATGTTGGTAAGAAGGACAAGATTACACCAGCCAATATTCTTGGAGCGATTGCAGGAGAATCCGGAATGCCGGGAAGACTTGTCGGTGCAATTGATATGATGGATAATTATACATTTGTTGATGTTCCTGCAAAGCATGCGGAAGCAGTACTTGCAGCAATGAATGACAATGTACTTATCAAGGGCAGAAAGGTTAATGTAGAGAAAGCAAATGTATCTGCCAAGCCGGCAAGAAAATCCAAGTCAAAGCCAGATACAAGAAGAAGAAAAGACGAGTCCCGTGGAAAACATGACAAACTTAAAGAACGCAGAAGTAAAAGCGGCAAGGTAAGAAGAAATGGAGAAAAGTATTAAGCTTACCAGTCTTAACAGAAAAGAAGCGTTAAGATATCTGGGTTATAAGAAAAATGCACCTGATGAACGGGTGGAAGAGCTTATGGATGAATGTGAGGAGCTTGTATTAAAGACCGCAGTTCCAAGATTTATTTATAAGAAGCTTGATTTTACAGTTAATGAAGACGGTGTGGCATTTAAGAATACAAGCATGGTGCTTCCGGGCGAGTCCATTAAGAAACATCTGTATAAATGTGACAGTGCAATATGCATGGCTGTAACGATATCGGAAGGTATTGACAGACAGCTAAGAGTGTTGCAGCTTACGGATATGGCTAAGGCACTGGTGTTTGACAGTCTGGCAAGTGTAGCTGTTGAACAGACATGTGATAAGGTTGAAGAGCTTTTAAGAGAGGAATATCCTGATTATTACCAGACATTCAGGTTTGGAATTGGTTATGGTGACCTGCCAATAAGCATGCAGGAGCCTTTTCTGAAGGTGTTAGACGCCGGTAAAAAGATAGGACTTAATCTTAATAAATCATATATGCTGGCTCCGGTAAAGTCGGTAACTGCGGTTATTGGACTTACTAAGGAGCCTGTAAGTACTAAGAACAGAGGTTGTGCAACATGCAATCTTAATAAAACCTGCGCATACAGAGGAATGGGAGGACATTGTAGTGGCTGACAGATTCAGAGAACTCTTAAAAACTAGGGATTATATAATATTTGATGGTGCTATGGGGACAATGCTTCAGGCAGCGGGCATGAAGATGGGAGAGACGCCGGAAGTACTTAATATAACAAGACCTGAGCTTCTTGTTTCGATTGCAGGGCAGTATTACAATGCAGGCTCAGATGTGGTATATGCCAATACATTTGGTGCAAACAGATATAAGCTTGAAGAATGCGGAAAAAGTGTTGAGGAGCTTGTAACTGCCGGGATTGTCAATGCAAAGAAGGCAAGAGATACAGTAAAGCCGGACGGCCTTGTTGCACTCGATGTAGGACCAATCGGACAGCTTCTTGAGCCGACAGGTGTATTAAGCTTTGAAGAAGCATATGATATGTATGCCGAGATAGTAAAGGCAGGAGCAGCTGCGGGAGCAGACCTTGTTGTATTTGAGACAATGACTGACCTTTTAGATGTTAAGGCTGCTGTACTTGCAGCGAAGGAAAACAGCGATCTTCCTATTGTTGCCACGATGACATTTGAACAGAATATGAGAACCTTTACAGGCTGCTCTATATCGGCAATGGCTCTTACACTTACAGGACTTGGTGTTGATGCACTTGGCGTTAACTGTTCATTAGGACCTAAAGAATTAGAACCGGTTATTGAAGAACTTGTAAAATGGACTAATCTTCCAATAGTAGTAAAGCCTAATGCAGGACTTCCTGACCCTGAAACTAACCTTTACAATGTTACTGCAGCCCAGTTTGCAGATTTCATGAAGGATTTAAGAAAATATGGCATTAAGATATTCGGCGGCTGCTGTGGAACTAATCCTGAGTTCATTAAAGAATTATCAGAGATGTTAAAAGAGAAGGCAATCCGGCAGCACCACATAAATATATTCCAGGTGCAGTGTGTTCAGCTACAAGCACTGTTGTTGTTGATGAACCAAGAATTATCGGTGAAAGAATCAATCCTACAGGTAAGAAGCTTTTTTTAAGGAAGCTTTGTTAAGACACGATATGGATTATATTCTTGGACAGGCTTTAGAGCAGATATCAGGTGGCGCAGATATTCTTGATGTCAATGTAGGCCTTCCGGGAATTGATGAACGTGAAATGATGATTGATACAATAAAGTCATTACAGGCAGTTGTGGATGTTCCGCTGCAGATTGATTCTACAATACCAGAAGTACTTGAGGCAGCACTCCGTGTATACAATGGTAAGCCGCTTGTCAATTCAGTTAATGGTGAGGAGGAGTCTCTTAACAATGTTCTTCCTCTTGTTAAGAAATATGGTGCAGGAGTTATAGGACTCGCACTTGATAAAGATGGTATTCCTAAGAAGGCAGAGGACAGAGTTGCGATAGCAAAGAAGATTATGGACAGGGCTGTTGCAATGGGAATCCCTAAAGAAGATATTTATATTGACTGCCTTACACTCACAGCTTCTGCTGAGCAGGAGGGCGTAATGGAAACTCTTAATGCACTTCATACAGTTAAGAATAAGCTTGGCTTAAAGACAGTGCTTGGTGTTTCTAATATTTCATTCGGACTTCAAACAGAGTGCTTGTAAACCACATTTTTCTTACAATGGCACTTACTAACGGACTTGACCTTGCAATTATCAATCCTAACATCCCAGAGATGACAGGCGCGGTAAGGGCGTATAAGCTTCTTGCTAATATTGATAAGAATTCAGTTGATTACATAAAAAACTATGGCGCTATGCCAAATGTTTCTAAGATTGATCCTGTCAAGAAGGAAAAGAAAGATGGAAACTATACAGGAGATGATCTTTTCTATGCTGTTGAAAAAGGACTTAAGAATGAAGGTGCTGAGATAACAGAGGCTCTTCTTAAGAAGATGGATTCAATGGAGATTGTTAATCAGGTGCTTATTCCTGCACTTGATAAGATAGGTGCTGAATTCGAGAAGGGTACATTGTTCCTTCCACAGCTTATTATGTCAGCAGGTGTTGCACAGGCAGCATTTGAAGTTATAAGAAAGCATATGGTTATGTCTGATAATGCCCCTGTAAGCAAAGGAAAGATAGTTATAGCTACAGTCAAGGGTGATGTTCATGATATAGGAAAGAATATTGTTAAGGTTCTCCTAGAGAATTATGGGTATGATGTTATTGACCTTGGAAAGGATGTTGAGTACCGGGCAGTTGTTGATGCAATAAGAGATAATGATGTTAAACTGTGCGGATTATCAGCTCTTATGACAACAACACTTGTATCTATGAAGGAAACAATTGCACTTATAAGAGAAAATAATCTTGACTGCAAGGTCATGGTTGGAGGTGCGGTACTTACACCGGAATATGCTAAAGAGATAGATGCAGATTTCTATGCAAAGGATGCAAAAGAATCTGTTGATATTGCTAAAAGAGTTCTTGGTTAAAATTTTGACATATGAGAAAAAAATGGTTATACTATGTATAGCTTATTATAGTATATTTATATACTCGTTTATATCTTGGTAAAATGAGCAATCGTGGTCTGGAGGTTTGGTTTAATGGAAGAGAAAAAAGATTTCGTCGGCGGTAATAAGAAGACTGCCAAGATATTACAGATATCTGGGAGAACTTATAGAGTCTGGTGTGCAGAGAATATCGTCTAAAGAACTGAGCGCCAGAATGAAAGTAACTGCTTCACAGATAAGGCAGGATCTTAATAATTTTGGTGGCTTTGGTCAGCAGGGATATGGATATAATGTGCAGTATCTCTATGAAGAGATTGGTAAGATTCTTGGTATAGACCGTAATCACAATATGGTTATAATCGGAGCCGGTAATTTAGGAAAGGCTATTGTTAACTATAGTGATTTCGAGAAGAGAGGTTTTGTTATTAAGGGAATATTTGATAATAATCCTAAGATTAAAGGAACTAAGATTCGTGGAATAGAAGTAAGAATGATGAATGAGCTTACTGATTTTATTAAAGATAATGAAATTGAGATTGTTGCACTCACTATTCCGAAGGAAGCTGCCAGACAGATAGCGAAGGTTGTTGCTGATGCAGGAGTTAAGGCTATATGGAACTTTGCACATACAGATCTTAATCTTCCGGATGATGTTATTGTTGAAAATGTACATTTGTCAGAAAGTCTTATGAGACTTTCATACACTATTGCTAACAGGAAGTAACTGTTTGGGAGGATAATATGGCAGAACTTGATATTGAAAAGCTGAAGAGTTGTACAGCCATAAAACAGATACCGATACTTACTCTTGATGAGAGATGGTATCATCTTATAACGGATAAATTAAAGACTGATGAAATCTGTTATTGGGAAAAACAGGTTAATGAGCTTCTTAAGAAGCAGGGACAGGTTAATAATGATATTAAGGAAGTAAAAAAAAAATAAAGAATCAGCTTATTCAGGATGTTGTTGATAATATGCAGGATGATGATAATGATCCTAAGAGAGCAAAAGTGATGGAGAAGAATCAGAGACTTATTCAGGAAGCTAAGGATAAGATTAATTCTCTTGAAGATGAAGCACTCGATATTCCAAGAGATCTTGTTAATGCCAATGAGCGTCTTATGATTGAAACAGTAAAGGTGTGTTATAACAAGATTAACAGTAATAAGGAAGACCTTGAGGTTTTGGATAAGTGGATTAATGCAACAAGAGTAAAGTTAAAGAAGAATATACTTATCAAGCAAGATAAGGAAGAGGTTAATAACCGTATGTATTCTGCAATGCATGACATATTAGGCCCTGACGTTATGAAGAAACTTGATAAGGTAAATGAGGAAGAGGTATGAGATATTTAACTGATTCACATACAATGAAAGCAGTTGATAACTGTTCAATACATGAATTTGGGATTCCCTCAGTGGTGCTTATGGAAAGAGCAGCACTGGGGGTTTCAGCTTTTTAAGAAAGCATGCAGAGCACAACAATAAGAAAACAGGAATAAAAGTTGTGTGTGTATGCGGAAGCGGGAATAATGGTGCAGATGGTCTTGCAGCAGCAAGACAGCTTAATGAAGATGGGATTGATGTACATGTTGTGTTTGCTGGTACATCGGAGGGAACTGATGAATACAGGCTTCAGAAATCAATTGTCGGTAATCTTGGAATTGACTGTGTTGAATATGATGGCAATATTGATTTTTCTGAATATGATTATATTATAGATGCAATATTTGGCATTGGCTTATCAAGAGCAGTTGAGGGAAGATATGCGCAGGTTATAGAAGCAATTAATAAAGCCCGGGAGAATCCTGATACGAAGATAATTGCCGTTGATATTGCGTCAGGCATAAGTGCAGATAATGGACAGATTATGGGAATTGCTGTCAAAGCAGATTACACAATCACATTTGGATATAATAAGACAGGTATCATGTTTTACCCGGGAGCTTCATACAGTGGTAGTGTAAAAGTCATTAATGCCGGATTTGTAACAGAGGATATATTACATAAAAAAGTCAAATGTTTCGGCAGTATTTTTACATATGACGATGAAGATGTGGGCAGACTTCTTGTAAGAAAACCTGATTCTAATAAAGGAACATATGGCAGAACACTTATTATAGCAGGCTCTAAGAATATGGGAGGAGCCGCAATTCTTAGTGCATCAGCCGCATACAGAAGTGGAACAGGGCTTGTAAAGGTACTTACACATGAGATTAATAAGACAGCACTGTTATGCAGAATGCCAGAATGTCTGATATCAACATATCAGGATAATATGCCGCTGGCAGCAGAACTTAAAGCAGATTTTGAATGGGCAAAAAGTATAGCTGTGGGACCGGGATTATCTATGAACGTGGCAGCAGCAGAGATTACCAGATGTGTTCTTGAAAGAGATGATAAAGTAAGAATACTTGATGCAGATGCACTTAACATTATTGCTGGCGAACATATTGATTATAAAGGAAGCAGAGAAGGGCAGATTATAATCACACCTCATATTATGGAAATGTCAAGGCTTACAGGAAAGACAGTTGCTGATATTAAAGAGCATATGATTGAGTCTGCTAAGGAATATGCAATACAACATTCATGTATATGCATATTAAAGGATGCAAGAACAGTAGTTACTGACGGACAGAAAGTATATATTAACTGTACTGGAAATGACGGAATGTCCACAGGAGGCTGCGGTGATGTGCTTACTGGACTTATTGCAGGAATGACAGCCATGGGGTTAGATGCATTTGAAGCAGCATGTCTTTCTGTATATGTTCATGGCAAAAGCAGGGGATTATGCGGCATCAGGCAAAGGCAGGGCCGGAATGACGGCAGCAGACGTATCAGAAGCAATTGCATATGTCCTGAAAAGATAAATGATAACTGAATACACACTTAAAATCAGGCAATACTAAAGCCAAGGTAAGAAATATAGCTTTAGGAGTGTGACAGTTGTGGTAATAAAAAAAGAGGAGATATTTTTATGCAGATTTAAGACCGGTGGTTGGTTCAGAACAGGGGGAATAAGACCGGTACTTATAATTCAGAATGATACGGGGAATAAACATAGTCCGACAGTTATCTGTGCAGCAATAACAAGCCAGATGCATAAAAGCAAACTGCCGACGCATGTTGAACTCGATTCTGCCAGATACGATATGGTAAAGGATTCGGTTATTCTGTTAGAACAGTTGAGAACAATAGATAAAAGAAGACTTAAAGATAAGGTATGTCACCTTGATAAGGATATAATAGGACAGGTGAATAAAGCATTGTCTGTAAGCCTTGAGATGAATTGACTATCAGCATAATAATGTGTTATTATTGAAACGATAATTATTTATTAAAGAACAACTTATAAATATGGAGGAAAGCTATGAATGACGGCCATCCCGCGGATGGGAAAGAAAAGAGGTTTTCATCTCTGCTTAAGTTATTTGGCAGGGGAAAACGAGATGAAGATGTAACAGAAGAGATAATGGATATGGTTAATGAGAGCCATGAACAGGGTGTTCTTGAAGAAAATGAAGCTGAGATGATAGGTAATATCTTTGAATTCGGCGAGAAACAGGCGTCTGATGTAATGACGCACAGAAACAATATCGTGGCACTTGATGATGATATTACTGTCAGAGAAGCATTTGACAGGATAATGAAAGAGAATTATTCAAGATATCCTGTGTATGATGGAGACATTGATAATATTACAGGTATTTTACATATCCGGGATCTTCTTAAAATATATGTTGATAAGGATAATCAGGATAGGAAGCTTAGAGATGTAGAAGATACAGTACTTTTTAAGCCATATTGTATACCTGAAACAAGAAATATAAGTCCGTTATTCAGACAGATGCAATCAGAAAAGATTCATATGGCTATTGTTGTTGATGAATATGGACAGACAGCAGGAATTGTCACGATGGAAGATATACTTGAAGAAATCGTTGGTAATATTCTTGATGAATATGATGAAGAAGAAGAACAGATTGTAACCGACGCAGACGGTTCATATATAATAGAAGGTCAGGCGGATCTTGAGGATGTAGAAGCTAAGTTAGGAATAGAGTTTGAATGCGAAGATATTGATACTTTGAGCGGCTTTATGATTTATAAGCTTGGGAAGATACCTGATGACGGGGAGAACTTTGAGGTAGAATACAAAGGATATATATTCAGAACTCTTGATGTACGAGGAAGAATGATACTCAAAGTTAAGGTTGAGAAAACCAGTCAGGGACAGCATGCTTAGAGAATAATTGTCCTGTTCCTTAGAATGGGGGACTTTTTATGCGAAGATACGAATTGGATACTTCATATCAAGGTAACATGCCTAATGAAGTAGAATTTACACTTGATAACAGATATGTAGTTAAAATAGGTGATGAAAGATTTTACAATCTCATGGGCGAGACTATGCTTTCTGCATTTAACGGACTGGTGCATCCGGATGATGTCATGGGTTTTGAGCAGTTTATTAATTCAGATATGTCTGTGAGATATTATATAGTCAGATGTCTTATAAAGAATGGTTCATACAGATGGATGCTTCTGGTAAAGAAGCGTATATATGAAGTTGGTACAGACCGTATGGTTGAGCTTGTGGCACAGGATATAATTGTTATTTCGAATGATTTTGACATGTATTATCACCGTGTAAGAAAATACAGGGCAATAATTAATGTTATTGATGAGAAGATATTTGAATATGATCCTGTTTCTGGAATGATTACAATATATTGTTATCGTAATAATAAATCTGAGATATTTGATAGAACCAGTCTTAAGGAATGGAAAGAAGCGTGTATCACTAAGGGCTTTGTAACAGGTGATGATGCTGTTCAGTTTGAAGCATTATGTACAGCAATTGCAAGTGGAATGAATAACTTTATTGTTAAGCTGTCGTCATCTGTTATGTCTAAAGGAGAAAGAGTTGACAATCTTATCTTCAGAGGACAGTCACTTCTGGCTGATGGAGAAAACAGAATTACAGTAGGCGTAATATCTGAACCAGATAGAAGAACCAGAACTGTTCAGGAGTATGTCGGAGTAGATGAGGCAAAACTTGATTTAGCGACAGGCATATATAACAAGAAGACTGTAACAGATATGATAACTGATGATATCAATAAAACAGCGGTTTCAGACAGAAACCGCCAGATGTTCCTGATGATTCTTGATATTGATAACTTCAAGAGTGTTAATGACAGTTATGGACATTATTTTGGTGATGAGGTTATTAAAGCATTTGCAGATTCATTAAAATTATCAGTTGGCGGACGTGGAATTGTTGGCCGCATAGGTGGAGATGAATTTATAGTACTTATAAAAGATGTTACGGTTGAAGAACTTCGCATTATGCTTAAGGCAATGAGAAAGGGACTTAAGGTATCGCTGGCACAGAAGCAGCCAGAGTATATGTTTTCAACATCAATTGGTATCGCACAGTTTGGCAAGGATGGCAGTGATTTTGAGACATTGTTTAAGATAGCTGATGCAGCACTTTATATAGCCAAGGAAAAAAGGCAAGGACAGATATATTATATATGATTATAATAAGCATGGAGATATTCTGGCTGACATGAAACATGACATTGCATTTGGAAGTGGCTTTATGAAGCCTATGGCTAAATATGAGCTTGCAACCAATATTGTAATGAAAGTATCGCTTGGAATGATGACAGTAAAAGAAGTGCTTTCAGAGCTTACCGATAAGCTTAATATTCATGGAATAAGTATTTACAGTGGTAATGATATGGAATGCATATACAGTACAGGTCACTATAAGAATAATGTAATTGAGGCAGCATATGTTAATGATGATAAATTTGTGAATCATTTTGATGAATATGGCGTTAACATGGTGAATAATATAGCGTCACTTACTATAGAATTCCCGGAAGTTTTTAGAAAACTCAGAGACAACAATATATGCTCGTTTCTTCAGATGAAGGCTGATGGTGCTGATGGTAAAGAATATATGGTAGAATTTGATATATTTGGCACTAACAGAAGAAAGTGGAGTGATACAGATGTTATCATGCTCAGAATGGTAGTTCTTGGAGTAGTAAATGCTATAAGTGGGCAATTGACAGATTGATGTTCTGTGTTATAATAATTGACAATAAATGCATTTTTATGCATTTTAATATCAAAATTTAGGAGATTAGGTTATGAGACGAGCAGTTTTTTCTATTCTCGTGGGTAATTCATCTGGTGTACTTAGCCGTGTCGCTGGAATGTTCAGCCGTAGAGGATATAATATAGACAGCCTTACGGTTGGTGAAACTCTCAATCCTGAATTGTCACGTATGACAATAGCTGTAACAGGTGAAGATGATGTACTTGAACAGATTGAGAAACAGCTTAATAAGCTTATAGATGTTAAGGAAATTGTGGAGCTTCCTGCACATGAATCAGTATGCAGAGAACTTGTTATGATTAAAGTTGAATGTGGACCAGAGAAGAGACAACAGGTATCTTCTATTGCAGATATATTCAGAGCCAATATTGTAGATGTATCTAAGGAGTCCATGATAATTGCACTTACAGGAAGTTTAAGCAAGATGAATGCGTTTGTGGAACTTCTTGAAGATTTCAACATTACAGAGATTGCAAGAACAGGGATTACAGGACTTGCAAGAGGAAGCGCAGATATGAATAAGATGTAATAATTCTTTGGTGTATCCGGAGAACTTTTACAATATAAAACACATTTATATGGAGGTAGTTTAAAATGGCAGAAGCTAAGATCTATTATCAGTCAGATTGTAATTTATCATTACTTGATGGAAAGACAATCGCAATCATCGGTTACGGCAGCCAGGGACATGCACATGCATTAAACCTAAAGGATTCAGGTTGCCACGTAATTATTGGTCTTTATGAAGGATCAAAGTCATGGAAGAGAGCTGAAGAGCAGGGCTTTGAAGTATTCACAGCAGCAGAGGCAGCTAAGAAAGCTGATATTATTATGATTCTTATCAACGATGAGAAGCAGGCTAAGCTTTATAAGGAAGATATTGAACCAAACCTTGAACCAGGCAATATGCTATGTTTGCTCACGGTTTCAATATTCACTTCGGTTTAATTAAGGCTCCTAAGGGCGTTGATGTTACTATGATCGCTCCTAAGGCACCTGGACATACAGTACGTTCTGAATATCAGGCTGGTAAGGGAACTCCTTGTCTTGTAGCTGTAGAGCAGGATGAGACAGGAAAGGCTCTTGACATGGCACTTGCTTATGGTCTTGGTATCGGTGGAGCAAGAGCTGGTCTTCTTGAAACAACATTCAGAACAGAGACAGAGACAGACCTCTTTGGTGAGCAGGCAGTTCTTTGTGGTGGTGTTTGTGCTCTTATGCAGGCTGGTTTCGAAACACTTTGCGAAGCTGGTTATGACCCACGTAACGCATACTTCGAATGTATCCATGAGATGAAGCTCATCGTTGACCTTATTTACCAGTCAGGATTCGCTGGAATGAGATACTCAATCTCTAATACAGCTGAGTATGGTGATTACATAACAGGTCCTAAGATTATCACAGAGGATACAAAGAAGGCTATGAAGAAGATCCTTTCTGATATTCAGGATGGTACATTTGCTAAGGAATTCTTACTTGACATGAGCGATGCTGGTGGACAGGTTCACTTCAAGGCTATGAGAAAGCTTGCATCAGAGCATCCATCAGAGCAGGTTGGTGCAGAGATAAGAAAGCTTTATAGCTGGAACAATGAAAGCGATATGCTTATCAATAACTAATAATCAGTAATTGATAATATTTAAGGGCTGCCATTATGGCAGCCCTTTTTGATAAGATTGATTTTGTTTTATTGTTCCTGATCTTTTTTTGAATTCGTCTTTGTTCTCATCGTATTTTTTATTATAAAGATTCTTTGTTCTGTTGAACTGAAATCCAATTACAACAGCAACTACAATAATTGCTATTATGTTAATAAGCAGTTTCATGGCAAAACCTCCTTATTTATCTTCTCCTGCGGGAATGCTTTCTTCTTGACTGCTGTAATCTGACATATCCGAATGCGGCAGCACCAATAATAATTACAACAATTATAACAATCACTGCCACTGATACTTTTCTTTTAGAAGTTTCTTTGTGTGCTGCTTTTATTTCCTGCTGTTCTTTAGCAATGCTTGCTTCTTCAGTAGCTTTGGAACTTTCTATGGATTCCTTTTCGGCAGCTTCTTTAGCGAGTCTTTCCTGCTCTTCATATGTAGTAATATTTTCTAACATATCATTGCCGGTATCATTACCAACGGTAGTCCTGTATAATCCAAAATCAGCACAGCTGTATTCATAATCATCTGATACATAGAACCAGCACCACTGCTGCGATACATGCTTTTTATAAGCTGCTGTCTGTACTTCAATTGAAGTGCGGTTTCCCATACGGGAAAGAGGAAGCCTTAAGTTCATGGTAATTTTATTCTCTGTGTACAGATGAAGATAAGTTTTAGGAACATCCCATGTACCATAATTGGATGCTGACTCTGGAAATACAGAGGAATCATTGCTTGTCTCTACTGATTCTGCAACAGCATGAGAGAATAGCATATGACCGCCGTGACCATATTCTCCATTAAGATCCTGTGTTACTACAACAAGAGGTTTAAATCGTCTTATACATGATGTAGTATAGGCTTTGACATCATCATATACATACTGCTTCTTTGCAGCTTCTAATGTCTGACTGTAAAGGTCGGGAAAATCTCCACATACTGGGTAATGCTTTATGCCTGATTCCCACAATCCGTCAAGCTTTTCGTGTTCTCTAATCTTGGCTGATGTAGTGAATTCGCACATATAGGCAACCTGAACGGAAAGATTTTGTTCGCCACCGTAAGTGGCAAGTACTCCTCCAAGGAAAAGTATCTCGTCATCTGCATGTGTTGCGAAAACAAGAATGTCGGCATTATCGCATGGAGTCTTCCATGTCTGAACATCTTCAGGCACAGAACCATTGGAATATACATGCATATCACAGATTGATTCTTTAGATGCAAATGTAATTGTCATCTCAGTTGTACCATCGGAATCTGTACATATTCGTGAAGAAAACCATTAGTTCCGTTAGTTTCAGTCTTTCCATTATAAGAAAGAGTCCATTCTGAAGGAATTAAATCCCATTTGATATAAAGTGAGTACATTTTTTCAGAGGCCGTTATTGTGATTGTGTCTACTGATGAAAATGTGGTTTGTGTGTTGTAAGAATTATCGGTCATCCTGCTGATGCTTCCCCTGGTTAGAAAGTGTTATATCAGCATTTACTTCTGCAGCCTGATTGTCTTCTGCTTTAACGGCGGAAGGGAAAAGAACTATGCAGAATAGTGTAATAGTAATTGAAGCAAGCAGTTTTAAAATACTGCTTTTTGATTTGATATAAGTCATTAATCTGTACCATTCCTTATTAAAATTTATTCTTATTATTATAAACATAATATGCAGGTACTTTCAACAACCTAAAATGATATGTTATAATAAAAAATAAATAAATAAAGCTGTTAAAAAGGTTACAGATATAGATGAGAAAAGATTTTGATGAAATGTACAGACTGGGTTTGTACGGCAATGGAATAGAGAGAATTAAATTGAAAAAAGCAGTTCAGATAATTCAGAAAGCTTCAGCTTCACAAGTTAAGATTGTAGATATCGGACATGATAATTTTGATTCAGCATGTGAGGCACTTGAGCTTGGTTCGGTTGATATGGCAGTTGTTGACATGGCACAGCTTATCAGGATGGAAAAGAATGATGAGAATCTTCCTTATGGGGTTGTTATTTCGGGTGTTTTAAAACGCGGCGATTCAAGATATGTAATGATAAGAAAGAGACATGCAAAAAGACCTTATTGAAAATGCTGTTGTTGCAACTGACTCATACAGCAAGACGGAGCGTATTAAACATATGTATGATGGAATAAGCTGTGTAGTAGAGACGGATATAAGAAAATGTATTGAAAAGCTGGATGCGTCAGAATGTGATGCTGTATTTGTACTTTTAGAAGATATTAAGGCAGCAAGGCTACATAATAGTTTTCTGTATAGATATACAATCATGGATTATGGAGAATGTGTTCCTGTGCATGGTGAGGGTGTGTATGCAATGCTTACTAAAGGGAAAAAAAAGAGGCTGTCCGCACGGCAAGAGAATTGTCACATAAGAGTACAGCAGAATGTTTTGAGATAGAAGATGATATAATTAGCAGGGTTATGCAGAATGTATATGTTAAGACATGTGATGTGTATGCAAGAATCAGTTCTGACAGACTGGAGATATATGCAGATGTTACCGGTAACAGGGGACGCATAAGAGTTAATGAAAGGGGTACATTTGTTAATAAGAACCTTATTATCACAAAAATAGTAGACAGAATTAGTAAAAGTATGTAATAATAATGTATTGATATATATTATTAAAGTTTGGAAAAGAGGATATATGGAATTTAAGAAAATCAATGATAGAAGATTCCAGTGCAGACTCGATGAGGAAGACCTGGAAGATAATAATATTTCCTTAGATGATTTCTTTAAGAATGATACAGACAAGATACACAGCCTTCTTGAAGTTATTATGGAGGAGGCTGAAAAAAATATAGGTGTTACTTTAAGTGGGGAGGTTATGTCACTACAGCTTGCACCACAGCCAGGCCATTCAATACTTCTTACAGTTTCATCTGGTAAAGAAGATCTGGGTAATATGTTAAGAAAAGCAGGGGAAAGTATATCTAAGGCATTTTCAAAACCAGAGAAGAGTAATGTGATTAAGAATGGTGAAGGTACATTTAAAGATGCACCTTTTGAAACATTTGGAGACAGTCTAGATAAGTTCGAATTACCAGATGCACAGACAGATGAACTTAAGAAGACAGGACAGAAGAAGAAAGCAAGTAATGTTATTAAAGCCGGATGCGGCGTATTCAGGTTGGAAAGCCTTAATGATTTTGAGGAAATGTGTACTGTAAGTTCAAGAACATGGGGAATAACTAATGCACTGTATAAGAATAAAGAAGATGATACATATTATCTTGTACTTGAGAAAGGAAGATGCTCAGAGGAAAAATACAGAAGTCTTCTGAATCTTTTGATGGAGTACAGTGTGTTTGATTCTTCAAAAGAAGAACGTGTTGCATTTATAAGGGAGCATTATAGTGTAGTAATAGGCAGCAATGCTATTAATGTAGTAAAAGAAATATATGTAGATTAATTATTCAGGCAGAATCTGAATGATGAGGTAAGGAGGCAGTATATGAGATATCCTGAATTCTTATCCGAAGGCGGAACTATAGGCTTCGTTGCACCATCATTTGGCTGTGCAACGGAGCCCTTATAAAACAGCATTCGGAATGACAATTAAAAGAGTTGAAAAAAAGAAGGTTATACAGTAGAGCTTGGTCCTAATTGTTATGAGGACAAGGGAATTGGGATAAGCAACACACCGCAGGAATGCGGTAAGGAGCTTACACAGATGTATGAGAGTAATGTCAATGATGTGCTTATATCATGTGGCGGTGGTGAACTGATGTGTGAGATTCTGCCATATGTTGATTTTGACAGGATTAAGGCGGCAAAGCCTAAGTGGTATCTTGGATATTCTGATAATACCAACTTCACATTTTTACAGAACACGATTGCTGATACGGCAAGTGTATACGGACCGTGTGCAGGCGCATTTGCAATGAAGGACTGGCATCAGGCGCTTGTTGATACTTTTGATGTGCTTCGTGGAAAAGGCTGCAAGAACAATAACGGAGTTGTGGAAAAACAGGTCCATGGATATGACACATGGGAGAGAGAGTCTCTAAAGAATGAGGAGAACCCTGCACCACAATACAATCTTACTGAGAAGAAGATTTTAAGAAAATATGTTGGTGGGGATGAATGTGATACGGAGATTGCATTTGAAGGAAGGCTTGTCGGCGGCTGCATGGACTGTCTTGTTAATCTTACAGGTACAAGTTTTGACAAGGTTAAAGAGTTTAACGAAAAATACGCAGATGACGGAATTATATGGTTCTTAGAGAGCTGTGATCTGAATGTATTTGCAATCAGAAGGGCTATGTGGCAGATGGATAATGCCGGGTGGTTTAAGAATGTGAAGGATTTCTCATAGGAAGACCGCTGTGCTACGGACAGGAAATGATGGGGCTTGACCAGTACAGAGCAGTTACAGGTATTGCGGCAAAGTATAATGTGCCGGTTATAATGGACTGTGATTTCGGGCATCTTTCACCTTCAATGCCGATAGTAAGTGGGGCATATACACAGGTTAAGGTTAAGGATAACGACCTTTCACTTAATTACCGTTTCTGTTAATATTAACGATTGAAAAACATACTTTAATAGGGTAAAATGTTAAAATGACTATTAATAATACCTGTTATATCAGGGATAAGATAAGGAGAAAACAATGGGTAGGATATTTAAGTTTGATAAAGATGTTGATACAGATCAGATTATTGCATCGCAGTATCTTTTGTTTCCGACAATTGATGAGATGAAGAGTCATACATTTGAATCATTAGACTCTGATTTTGCTTCTGCTGTAAAGCCGGGAGATTTCGTTGTTGCAGATGACAACTTTGGATGTGGTTCATCAAGAGAGCAGGCACCAAGCGTACTTAAGGCATTAGGTGTCAAGGCAGTAATTGCCAAATCATTTGCAAGAATATTCTATCGTAATGCTATTAATATAGGACTTCCCGTTATTGTATGTAAAGAACTCCATGACGAAGTTAATGCCGGGGATGAATGTGAGCTTTCATTAGAAGATGGAATTATAACTGTTAATGGAAAGACTTATACATGTACAAAGCTTCCAGCCAAGATGCAGGCTATTCTTAATCAGGGCGGACTTATTGCATCACTTAATGATGAGGCAGAAGAGTCTGAGAGTGCAGCTGTAACAGCGGGCGAGGCAAAGCATGGCATGACTATTGCAGAGAAGATTATTGCAAGGGCAGCAGGTCTTTCACAGGTTAAGGCTGGTGATATTGCAACTGTTACTCTTGACAGACTTATGAGTAATGATGGAACAACACATCTTACTATTGGTATGTATGAGAAGTTAAAGAATCCTCATATTGCTGACAAAGATAAGCTTGTATGGATTGTAGACCACAATATTCCATCAGACAGTCCTAAGACAGCAGCCTCACAGAAGAAGATGAGAGACTTTGCTAAGGCTAATGATATTAAGTTCTACGAGGGCGAGGGTGTGTGTCATCAGGTTATGATGGAAAATCATGTGGTGCCTGGTGAGCTTATATTTGGAGCAGACAGCCATACTTGTGCATATGGTGCGTTAGGTGCATTTGGTACTGGTGTTGGTTGTACAGATTATTTGTATGCAATGGTTACAGGAACATCATGGGTAATGGTTCGGGAACATTAAGATTCAACCTTAAGGGAAAGCTTAACGATGGAGTATATGCAAGAGATTTAATACTCGCTATTATCGGAAAGATTGGCGCTCACGGTGCTAACTATAAAGCAATGGAATTTGCAGGAGAAGGCTTACACAGCCTTTCAATGGCAGACAGAATATCAATCTGTAACCTTTGCGTAGAGGCAGGTGCTAAGACTGCACTCATGGAAGTTGATGATGTTGCAATGGATTATCTTAAGGAGCATGGCAGAGAGCCAAAGGCATGCTTTACATCAGATGATGATGCAGTATTTGAGCAGGTTTATGATATTGACCTTTCAACAATACAGCCAATCGTTGCAAAGCCACATTTTGTTGACAATGTAGTTCCAGCTAAGGAATCACTTGGCGTTAAGATTGATGAAGCATTTCTTGGTTCATGTAACAATGGACGAATCGAGGATTTAAGAGCTGGCGCAGCAATCATCAAAGGGAAAAAGGTTGCTCCTAAGGTAAGATTCCTTGTAGTTCCTGCAAGCCGTTCGGTATATCTTCAGGCTATGAAAGAGGGACTCCTTGATATATTCATGGACGCAGGTGCAATTGTTATGAATCCTAACTGCTCTGTATGCTGGGGCAGCTGTCAGGGTGTTATCGGTGAGGGCGAGACTCTTATCAGCACAGGTACACGAAACTTCAAGGGTCGTGCAGGACATAAAGATTCTTTCGTATATCTTGCTTCAGCGGCAACTGTTACAGCATCAGCAATCAAGGGCGAGATAGCAACAGCAGACATGGTATAAGATAAGGATTTAACTTCAAAGGAGTAATTATGAACGAGAAATTTAGCGGTAAAGTATGGGTGCTTGGTGATGACATTGATACAGATATCATTATTCCTACAGAGTACCTCGCATTAAAGACAGTAGAAGATATGAAGCCATATGCATTTTCGCCATTAAGACCAGAACTTGCAGGTCAGATTAAGCCAGGCGACATTATTGTTGCAGGAAAGAACTTTGGTTGTGGTTCATCAAGAGAGCAGGCACCTGAGGTTATTAAGGCATTAGGTATTAAATGTGTAATTGCCAAATCTTTTGCGAGAATTTTCTTCAGAAATTCTATTAATAACGGACTTCTCCTTATAGAGAACGCAGACCTTCACGACGCAGTTAAGGAAGGCGATACTATTGATGTTGAAGTAAATGCACAGATTACACACAATGGAAAGGCATATCCTATTGCTTCACTTCCTGATAATCTTGTGGATATACTTAATGCAGGCGGACTTGTTAAGGCAATGAGAAAGCTTAACGGTCTTGACTAAGACAGGGAGAGGTAAGAATAATGGGACATACAATTATTGAGAAGATTATTGGAAAGAATATTGGCAGGGAAGTAAAGCCGGGAGACATTGTAACGGTCAATGTTGACAGAGTAATGATTCATGATATTTTCATTCCTTTTGTTAAAGAAAAATTCGAAGAAATGGGATTCACTAAGATATGGGACCCTGATAAGGCTGTTCTTATATATGACCATCTTGTTCCAGCAAGTCAGGTTGATGATACAAGACATTTCCGTATTGGTAATGAATTTGTGGAAAAATACGGAATGAAGAATATCCACCGTTCAGACGGAATCTGCCATCAGTTAATGACAGAGGCAGGTTATGTAAAGCCGGGAGATATCGCATTTGGTACAGACAGCCACACAACAACATACGGCTGTGTTGGTGCATTTTCATCAGGTATCGGATATACAGAGATGGCAAGTGTATTAGGAACAGGCAAAATGTGGGTTAAAGTTCCACAGACTATCAAGGTAACAGTTAATGGAAAGCTTCCTGAAAATGTGCGTTCAAAGGATATCATATTAAGACTTATCGGTGACCTTGGAGCAGATGGCGCAACTTATCAGGCACTTGAATTCACAGGTTCAACAATTGACGATATGAGCGTTGCAAGCCGTATGACTATGTCTAACATGGCTATTGAAGCCGGTGCCAAATGTGCTCTTTTTACACCAGATGAAAAGACAGCAGAGTACTGTAATGTAGAACTTACAGATGAATTAAAGGATTTAAAGGGAGATGCGGATGCAGTATATGCAAGAGAGATTACATATAATGCAGAGGATTTAGTTCCAGTTCTTGCATGTCCTTCACAGGTAGATAACATCAAGCCTGTTACAGAGCTTGCCGGAACAGCAGTAGATCAGGTATTCATCGGTTCATGTACTAATGGAAGATTAGAGGATCTTCAGTGTGCAGCAGCTATTCTTAAAGGTAAGAAGGTTGCACCATTTGTTAAGTTAATAGTTACTCCTGCAAGCCGCAAGATATATAAAGAAGCTCTTGCAGACGGAACACTTGAGACACTTGTTGAAGCCGGAGCAATTGTTACACATCCAGGATGTGGATTATGCTGTGGACGAACAGGCGGAATGCTTACTGACGGAGAGGTAGTTGTTGCAACTAACAACAGAAACTTCCTTGGAAGAATGGGAACAAGCAAGGTTAAGATATTCCTTGCGTCTCCAGCTACAGCAGCAGCAAGTGCTATTGCTGGAAAGATTGTGGAGGCTTAAAAACAGACAGACTTTACATAATTTCTGAAATTCTTAGACAATATAATATTGTGATAAAGGGAGGCATATTCTACGGAGGATATGCCTTCTATGTAATTAGGGGTATAAGTTATATTTACAAGGCCTGAAAGCATGTCAACGGCCTTGTTATATGCAATTGCAGCTTCCGCTTCGGATGAGAATTCACCGAGTATATAGTCGCCGTTAATATGAATCCTGGTTCTGTACATAATTCGTCCATTCTTAGTAAACTGAGAAACACCATTGTATTTATTGACAACAAGAATGTTTTCGTATCTGTAATCATGCGTATCCCCATTTTTAAATATATAATCCCTGCCTTTTACAGAGTGGCTTCTTACTCGAATCTTGAGAGAATGCTTGTCTGCATTCCATAATCATTTACAAAATAATATCCTCCGCGGCTCATAATTGTGTGGTTGGAATAGTAAAAAAGGTCATCAGTAGAAAACTGTAAAACCTCATGTTCTTTGAGAAAATACAGGAAATATTTATGGCACATATATATAGGTGTTTTTATATAAATGTTGTTATCCCTGAAATTGATAAGTGAGATGTATTTACCAAGAGAAAGTGTCATTGCTTCATTATATGAAGTTGTTCTGTGGTCAGTATCAATCCAGTGGTCAGAAGAATTGTTTATTATCTCACAGGCTTCGTTGTACATGGCATGACAGGAAGCCTCGTCAGAGGAACTTCCGAGGCTGATGTGTTTATTCTTATATGTAAATGACGCACGGTAATATATTTCACCACTTTTCTTTCTTGCCTCGTAAACTCCTGTCATGAGAATCCCCAATCGTTCTATAAATTTGTCCTTTAAACCCACTATTTCATTATATTTTGCAATATTAGTAGGCTTCCCCAAACTTATACTCTGATTTAATGTGCCATTTGACACTACCATTGATATAAAGATTATAACATATATTAATTGTGTATACAGATATAATTATATATAATAAATGATAACACATTGGCAGAACATATTGAAAGGTAAAAGAATGAGTAAAAGAAATATAACATTTATAATTATGATAATTACACTTATGACATTGCCGTTATCAGCATGTGGAAAGAATAAGAATAACATTTCAACTGATAACAGCCAGAAGCTGCAAAGTGAAAGCGGTCAGGAATATGATGATGGCAGAGATGCACATATGATTCCGGCTGATGAATCACAGACAAATGGCGAGTTACAGACAACTGGTGAATCACAGAATACCGGCGAAAAAAAGAATGTACAGGAAAATGCTTCTGATGCGCAGGATAATAACATTAATTCTGAGCTGCCGCCAGTAAGTATCGTACCCGAAAGTACTGCTGCCGCCAGTAGCGATGCGGCTGATAAGGATACTTCAGGAACTGACAATACTTCCGGAACAGACAGTACCAGTTCAGAAAACGATAAAATGGAAAACACAAAGACAGATCCGATAGAGCTGCCATTTGTTCCGGCTTACTAAATATTATATTAAGAGGCAGAAGGCATGAGATATAAAATTAGTGATCTGGCAAAATTATTAGATGTGTCTACTAATACTGTCAGACGATATGAGGATATGGGTTATATATCGGCTGTTCGCGATGAAAACAGTGGATACAGGTATTATGATGATGATGGGATATTCGGTGTACTTAATGCTAAAATGCATGTCAAGTATGGCTTTTCACATGAACAGATAGCAAAGATGCAGCATTTTTCATTAGAACAGTCTATTGAGGCATACAAGGAACGCATGGATGAGATGGACAGGCAGATTGCGTATATGACATATCTAAGACACAGGCTGAAAGATGATTATGTGCTGATGAATAAGGCTGCAGTCAATTCGGACATATATGAAAAGAACAGCCTTGACTTAAGATATGTTCTGTACAAATATGGAGAAAAACTGCTTCAGGAGCCGGAACGGTTATTGCAGGTGAAAGAATTTCTGTATAATTCTCCTGAATTACAACACATATATGTGATTCCAAAGGAAGAGATTGAAGAGGGCAGATTTACTATATGCTGTGGAATTGCTGTAAAAGAGGGGCATGTTGAGAAATACAGTCTCAAGACCAATGACTATGCCAGGCATTATACAGCCAAGCCATCTGTTATGGGAATCTCAAGAATTCCGGCAAAATTAAGCATAATGAGTGAGAAGTCTGATGATGAAGTTCGTCAGATTATGATTGGAAAGCATATTACATATATGAAAGAACATAACCTTAAAGTGGCATGAGACGTGACAGGAATTGTTATAAGCAAGGCATATGAAGATGAAGAAGAGGTGTTATATGTGCTGATGTGTGTACCTGTAACTGCAAAGTAATATTATTTTAAAATGTATTTCGTACATAAGGGTATTGTTTTTGTACAGAAGTCTGTTGTATAATATCAAAAGCTTGCGACGTTAACGCAGGCACACTATATTAATTATGAGGTGTATTAAAGATGAGCATGTTCTACAGAAGTACTAGAGACGACAATGTTAAGGTTACTGCATCGCAGGCTATATTAAAGGGGCTGGCAGCAGACGGAGGACTTTTTTGTACCAGAGAGTATTCCATCATTAGATAAAAGCTTAGAAGAGTTGTCTAAGATGAATTATAAGGAAGTTGCTTATGAAGTTATGAAGCTTATGCTTGATGATTTCACAGAGGAAGAACTTAAGAGCTGTATAGACAGAGCTTATGATTCTAAGTTTGATACAGAGGAGATGACTCCACTTGTTAAAGTTGAGAATGAATATTTCCTTGAACTTTTCCATGGAGCTACAATAGCTTTCAAGGATATGGCACTTTCTATACTTCCACATCTTCTTACAACTTCTGCAAAGAAGAACAATGTTAAGAATGAAATTGTCATTCTTACAGCTACATCAGGAGATACAGGAAAGGCAGCTTTAGCTGGATTTGCTAATGTTCCTGGGACTAAGATTATCGTCTTTTATCCTAAGAATGGTGTAAGCCCAATTCAGGAGAAGCAGATGGTTACCCAGAAGGGTGATAATACATATGTTATTGGTATAAAGGGTAACTTTGATGATGCACAGACAGGTGTTAAGAACATTTTCTCTGATAAGGAATTAGAGAAGGTTATGAATGATGCCGGATTCCAGTTCTCATCAGCTAATTCAATCAATATTGGAAGACTTGTTCCTCAGATTGTTTATTATGTATATGCGTATGCCAAGTTATTAGCTAATGGAGAGATTAAGGATGGCGAGAAGATAAATGTAGTTGTTCCTACAGGTAACTTTGGTAATATTTTAGCTGCATTTTACGCTAAGAATATGGGACTTCCTATTAATAAGTTTATATGTGCATCTAATGAGAATAAGGTATTATATGATTTCTTCACAACAGGTGAGTATGACAGAAACAGAGAATTCGTTCTTACAACTTCACCATCTATGGATATCCTTATCTCTAGTAATCTTGAGAGACTTATATACAGAATTGCCGGTAATAATGCAGCTAAGAATGCAGAACTTATGGCATCATTAAAGTCAGAAGGAAAGTACAAGATTACAGATGATATGAAAGCACAGTTAGCTGACTTCTATGGCAATTATGCTACAGAGGCAGAGGACGCAGCTACAATCAAGAAGATATATGAAGATTGCGGATATGTAATTGATACACATACATCAGTTGCTGCAACTGTATATGATAAGTACAGAAAAGAAACTGGCGATACAACTAAGACAGTTATTGCTTCAACAGCAAGCCCATATAAGTTTACAAGAAGCGTTATGAATGCTATTGATTCCAAATATGATTCAATGGGAGACTTCGAACTTGTAGATGAGCTTAGCAAGATAAGCAATGTCAAAGTTCCTAACGCAATTGAAGAGATCAGAACTGCACCAGTTCTTCATGATACTGTATGCGATTCTGATAAGATGTGTGATGAAGTTAAGAAGATTCTTGGAATCTAATATTATAAGAAAATAAAAATCTCCGGACCGTGTGTAATAAAGGTCCGGAGATTTTTACTTATCTGTCAACAATTACTCCCTGACAGCCAAGTTCAAGCCATCTTTGATAAAATACAGAAAAATTATAGGTTGTTACATTTTCGTTAAGGGGATCCGCCATATATACTTCATTTTTGGCAGAATCAAATCCAATCATAACAAGGCAGTGTTCCATACCGGGCCAGATAACAAGCTGACCATCCTTAGCAATCCATACAGAAGAACCATAATCAGTGGACTCCATATTCATAGTTGCCCAGACAATAACAGGCTGCCCATTCTCAACATATTGGCAGAACTGATCGATTGAGGCACCTGATATATTAATGGCATGGGCACCATACAGATTGGCACAATCAGTGATTACAGGAGCAAAGCATCCATAAGAAGCTTTATCAAAAGGTGTTCCTACAAATGTAGTGTTGGGATTAGCATCAGGATAATCCCCTTTTTCTAGATAATTAGCTGCAATATCAGTCTTATCAGCATCATATCCAAGATAGTTAAGAACCATAGTAAGTGAAGTGACTTCACAGCCGGTAGGAAGCTCCGGTAACTGATTCAGACACGGGAAATTATCTATATACGCTTCCTTCCAGATGCCAGTAGTTCTTTCAGTTCATTTTCAGAGTGAATTGTATTGTGAAAATCTTTATAAGAATCCTCTGAATTATTATTTTTATTATCTTCCTGTGAATTGTCAGAATTATTAACTTCCCCACGCGATAAATCATCCGATGAAATAGTTCCAACTGGCGTTATGTTAATACTTACATTATCAGGAGAAGAATTTTTCATATCAATAAGGAATGATAATATTGTAACAGATGCAGCAATAAGAGAAAGTATAAGCAGAATCTTTAAAAAGTTTTTTTGAACTGTGCTTTTTCATTATAACTCCTTGGTAAATATCTCTATATATAATAATGATATTTATAGCTGAATTATATAGTATGTTAAGATTCTGTTCAATAAATTTATAAATTATTTATAGAAAAAAGAAATATTGTTGTTGACATCATGTTAGGGTAGTGATATCTTAAATGTATCGATATTAGCACTCCAATCTAATGAGTGCTAACAAGATGAAAGGAGAGGATGCCATGGAGACGGATGGACGACTGGATGACCGTAAGGTTAAGATACTTAAAGCTGTTATTCAGAATTATCTTGATACCGGAGAACCGGTTGGCTCAAGAACGATTTCCAAGCTGACTGACTTACAGCTAAGTTCAGCAACTATAAGGAATGAGATGGCAGACCTGGAAGAGCTTGGGTATATAGTTCAGCCACATACATCAGCAGGAAGAATTCCTACAGATAAAGGCTACAGATTATATGTTGATGATTTAATGGCTCAGAAAGAGGAAGAGATATCCTTAAGAGAACAGCAGGTTGGTGATAAAGAGAAAGAACTTGATTCTATGAAGGATGCCTTATCAGAGAAGGTAGACAGAGTAGAGGAGCTTCTTCAGAATGTAGCAAAGGTTCTGGCGAATAATACTAATTATGCCACGATGATAACAACTCCTAAGGTAACTGGTAATAAGTTAAGATTTGTTCAGCTTTCACAGCTTGAACCGAATAAGCTTCTTGCTGTTATTGTTATGGAAGGTAATCTTATAAGGAACAAGGTTATAACTATCAGCGAGGATATTTCACCAGAGAATCTTCTGAAGCTTAATCTTCTTCTTAATACAACACTCACAGGTCTTACATTGCAGGAAATGCATCTGGGACTTATATCCAAGATGGAGAGTCAGGCAGGTGAGCATATGGGTATTGTTAAAGAAGTGTTAGACGCGATTGTTGAGACTATAAGTAAGGCTGACGACCTGAAGATATATACAAGCGGTGCAACCAACATATTCAAGTATCCAGAACTTAGTGATTCCGGGAAAGCCAGTGAGCTTATATATGCCTTGGAGGAAAAACAGGGCTTGTCTGGACTTGTTAATGACAAGGATGATTCAGATAAGACTGAAGATGATAACCACGGCATTCAGGTATATATAGGAAATGAAACACCGATTGAATCTATGAAAGACTGTAGCGTTGTAACAGCAACATATGAATTGCAGGATGGAATGAAGGGAACAATTGGTATTATTGGTCCAAAGCGTATGGATTATGAAAAGGTTGTTGATACCTTAAAAAGAGATGCAGACGCATTTGGATGATGTATTTAAGAAAACTTAGGAAAGGTTGGTATTGAAGTGTCAAAGGATGTAAAGAAAAAGAAATCAGAAGAGACAGTTCAGGATGAAGTAAAGAATCAGGAGACTGATGCTAAGAAAGAAGAAGCCTGCAACTGCGAATCAGAATGTAAGGCTGATGAAAGTCAGAATACATGTGAAGCTGATGAATCAGACAAGGCCGAGGCACAGGATGAGAGCACTGAGAGCTCTAAGAAGAAAGATCCTAAGGATGCAGTTATAGAAGAACTTCAGGACAGAGTAAAGAGGCAGATGGCTGAGTTTGATAATTTCAGAAAGAGAACAGAGAAAGAGAAATCTACTATGTTCGAGATGGGAGCCTCAGATATCATTAAGAAGCTTTTTACCTATTGTTGATAACTTCGACAGAGGATTTAAGAGTGTGACAGATGAGGAACTTGAAACTCCATTCGCTAAGGGAATGGATATGGTTCCAAGCAGCTTTTTAAAGATGCTTGAGGATGCAGATGTTAAGCCTATTGAAGCTTTAGGCGGTGAGTTCAATCCGGATTTCCACAATGCAGTAATGCATGTTGAGGATGATTCAGTTGGAGAGAACATCGTAGTTGAAGAGTTTGAGAAGGGCTACACATACAGAGACCAGGTTATAAGACACAGCATGGTCAAGGTTGCTAACTAGCGATAAGCCAGAAAGCATATGTAACATAAGGTATTAATCAATTTAATTATAGAAAGGACATTTTATTATGGGAAAGATTATTGGTATTGATTTAGGTACAACTAATTCATGCGTAGCTGTAATGGAAGGTGGTAAGCCAGTTGTTATCGCTAACGCAGAAGGTTTAAGAACTACTCCTTCAGTAGTTGCATTTTCAAAGACAGGAGAGAGACTTGTAGGTGATCCTGCAAAGCGTCAGGCAGTTACTAATGCTGATAAGACAATCTCTTCTACTGCTGGTAAGATTGCAGGTCTTGATGTTAAGTCAGATGCAGAGAATTATCTTGGTATCAACGTTATAACAGCCTTCAACGATGCAGCTCAGGCTTAAGGATGCTTATGGTCTTGATAATGCCTACAAGCATGGTCTTGATAATGAGCAGAAGATTATGGTTTACGATTTAGGTGGTGGTACATTCGATGTATCTATCATTGAAATCGGTGATGGTGTAATTGAAGTTCTTGCTACTGCTGGTAACAACAACTTGGTGGTGATGATTTTGATAATGCTATTACACAGTATATGTTAGATGACTTCAAGGCTAAGGAAGGCGTAGATCTTTCTACAGATACAATGGCACTTCAGAGACTTAAAGGAAGCAGCTGAGAAGGCTAAGAAGGAACTTTCAAGCACAACTCAGACAGAAATCAATCTTCCTTACATCACAGCTACAGCAGAAGGTCCAAAGCATTTTGATATGACACTTACAAGAGCTAAGTTCGATGAACTTACACACGACTTAGTAGAAAAGACAGCTGAGCCAGTTAAGAACGCACTTTCAGATGCAGGTCTTACAGCTTCAGAACTTTCAAAGGTATTATTAGTTGGTGGTTCTACAAGAATTCCAGCTGTACAGGATAAAGTAAAGCAGTTAACAGGTCACGAACCAACAAGTCACTTAACCCAGATGAATGTGTTGCTATCGGTGCTTCTATTCAGGGTGGTAAGCTTGCTGGTGATGCCGGTGCTGGTGATATCCTTCTTCTTGATGTAACACCACTTTCACTTTCAATTGAGACAATGGGTGGTATTGCTACAAGACTTATCGAGAGAAATACAACAATTCCTACAAAGAAGAGCCAGATATTCTCCACAGCTGCTGATAACCAGACAGCCGTTGATATCAACGTAGTACAGGGTGAAAGACAGTTTGCCAAGGATAACAAGAGACTTGGACAGTTTAGATTAGATGGTATCCCTCCAGCAAGAAGAGGTATTCCACAGATTGAAGTAACATTTGATATTGATGCAAACGGTATCGTTAATGTATCTGCTAAGGATCTTGGAACAGGCAAGGAGCAGCATATTACAATAACAGCTGGTTCTAATATGTCTGATGAAGATATCGATAAGGCTGTTAAAGGAAGCTGCTGAGTTCGAGGCTCAGGATAAGAAGCGTAAGGATGCTATTGATGCACGTAACGAAGCTGATTCAATGGTATTCCAGACACAGAAGGCTATGGATGAGGCAGGCGACAAGCTTGATGCTTCTGACAAGGCTGCAGTTGAGACTGACCTTAACGCATTAAAGGCACTTGTTGATGGTTCTGACCCAGAAAATATGACAGATTCACAGGTTGATGAGATTAAGGCTGCTAAGGAAAAACTTATGGAAAGTGCGCAGAAGCTTTTCGCTAAGTTATATGAGTCACAGCAGGCTGCTGGTGGTGCAGGCCCAGACATGGGAGCAGGTGCAGGTCCTGATATGGGTGCTGGTGCTTCTAATGGTTCAAAGGACTGCATGGGGTGTAAACTCCGTGCAGTTTCTGTTGATTAAATAAGAAAGAGGAAGCAATCATGGCAGATAAGAGAGATTATTATGAAGTCCTTGGCGTGCCTAAGGATGCCGATGACGCTGCTATTAAGAAAGCATACAGACAACTTGCAAAGAAATATCATCCTGATATGAATCCAGGAGATAAAGAAGCTGAAATAAAATTCAAAGAGGCTTCTGAAGCTTATGCGGTGTTAAGCGATGCTGAAAAGAGAAGACAGTATGACCAGTTTGGCCATGCCGCATTTGAAGGCGGAGCAGGTGGAGCTGGAGCAGGTGGCTTCGATTTCGATTTTGGTGACATGGGAGATATTTTCGGAGATCTCTTTGGCGGTATGTTCGGAGGCGGCGGAAGCAGACGAAACAGCAATGGACCAAGAAGAGGTGCTGATGTAAGAGTTAATGTAAGAATTACATTTGACGAGTCAGTAAGGGGAACAACCAAGAAGATAGATGTTACATTAAAGGATGAGTGCTCAAGCTGTCACGGTACAGGAGCTAAGCCTGGTACATCACCAGAGACCTGTAGCAAATGTGGTGGTCGTGGACAGGTGACTTTCACACAGCAGTCATTCCTTGGAATGGTAAGAAGCCAGCAGCCATGTCCTGACTGTCATGGAACTGGTAAGATAATTAAGGAGAAGTGTCCGGATTGTTACGGAACAGGCTATATAAGCAGCAAGAAGACTATCGAAGTCAATATCCCGGCAGGTATCGATAATGGTCAGTGCGTACGTATACAGGGCAAAGGTGAGCCGGGAGTTAATGGCGGACCAAGAGGTGACCTCTTAGTTGCTGTTATTATCTCAGCAAGCACAGAATTTGAAAGAGACGGATACAATATATTCTCTAATGTTGTAATAAGCTATCCAACAGCGGTACTTGGCGGTGAAATCAAGGTTAAGACTGTTGATGGAGAAGTATTGTACGAAGTTAAGCCGGGAACAGCATCAGGTACAAGAGTAAGACTTAAAGGCAAAGGTATGCCAAGTGTAAGAAATGCAGCACAGAGAGGCGATCATTATATCACTTTAATAGTTGATATTCCTACAAAGCTTAATCAGGAGCAGAAGGACGCACTTATGGCATATGAAAAGGCGCTTACAGGCAATGAAAGACACGGTAAGAAGAAAGGTCTTTTCGGCAAATAAATACTATAGCTTACATATGTAATGTAAGTTTACACTCACCCACAATGTGGTAAAATCCTACATTGTGGGGTATTATATTTATATGTATAATTCCTTATTGTAAAGATTGGAGATTAAAGCAGTAATATGAATTTAGAGACAAGATATAACGAACTTAATAAAGATTACGGTGCATATGAGCTTGTGAACATTGAAAAGCTTAATGACCTTAATTCTGTAGGACTTTTATTAAAGCATAAGAAATCAGGTGCGAGAGTTGCAATTATTTCTAATGATGATGATAACAAGGTATTTTCTATAGGTTTTAAGACACCACCGGATAATGACACGGGAATACAGCATATAATTGAACATTCTACCTTGTGTGGTTCAAGAAAATATCCTGTGAAAGACCCGTTTGTAGAACTTTGCAAGGGGTCGCTCAACACATTTCTTAATGCTATGACTTATCCGGATAAGACTGTATATCCCGTTGCGAGCTGCAATATGGCAGATTTCAAGAATCTGATGCATGTATATATGGATGCGGTATTCTATCCTGCAATGTATGAGCATGAGGAGATATTCAAGCAGGAAGGCTGGCATTATGAACTTGAAGATGTAGATGGAGAGCTTGCTTATAACGGAGTTGTATTTAATGAGATGAAGGGTGTGTATTCTTCAGCAGATGATGTGCTTTCAAGATATACATTTGTATCACTCTTCCCTGATTCTGAATACAAGAATGAATCCGGTGGTGACCCTGAGGCTATACCACAGCTTAAGTATGAAGATTTCATTAAGTATCACAAGGAATATTATCATCCTGTGAACAGTTATATCTATCTGTACGGAGATATTGATGTTGATGAGAGGCTTGAATATCTTAATAACGAATACCTCTCAGCTTTTGATAAGAATGATGTCAATATAGATGCCGAGGTAACTTTCCAGAAAGCATTTGACGCACCTAAGTATGAGACAAGAGAGTATGCAATTACTGATGATGAGCCAGAGGAGGATAACACTTATCTTTCTTACAATGTTGTTATCGGAACATCAACAGACCCAGTAAGCTATCTTGCATTACAGATTCTTGATTATGCACTTATCATGGCACCGGGTGCTCCGCTTAAGCAGGCACTTATTGATGCCGGAATTGGAACAGATGTGTATAGTGTGTTAGAGACTTCTGTGTATCAGCCGGTGTATTCAATTATTACCAAGAATGCTAATGAAAGTGACAGAGACAGATTTGTGAGTGTTGTTGAAGACACGCTTTCTGATATTGTTAAGAACGGTCTTAGCAAGAGAATGGTTAAGGCAGGAATCAACTATTACGAATTCAAATACAGAGAAGCTGATTTTGGACCATATCCAAAGGGACTTATGTATTATCTCACAATGATGGACAGCTGGCTTTATGATGAGAACAAGCCATTTGTTCATGTTGAGGCAGGTGAGACATTTGAAATAATCAAGAAGAATTCAGAGAATGGCTTCTTTGAGAAATTCATTGAAGACAATATTATAGGTAATAACCATGAGGTAGTGTTAAGCCTTGTTCCAAAGCATGGACTTGCAGAGGAGAAGGAAGCAAAGGAAGCAGAGCAGCTTGCAAAGTATAAGGCAACACTTTCCAAGGAAGAACTGGAAGAGCTTGTTAAGCAGACAAAGGCATTAAAGGAATATCAGGATACGCCTTCAAGCCAGAAGGATCTTGAGAAGATTCCACAGCTTGAGTTAAAGGATATCACAAGAGAGCCGGCTAAGTTATATATTGACCCTAAGAAGACTGGTGGTGTTGATGTAATCCACCACAATATGTTCACTAATGGAATTGCATATATAATGATGTGCTACGACTGTAAGAATGTGCCTGATGAACTGCTTCCATATATCGGACTTTTAAGCTCGGTTCTTGGACTTATGGATACTGAAAAGTACACATATACAGAGCTGACTAATGAAATCAATATTAACTGTGGTGGAATCTCAACTGATGCTGCCATATACACAGATAATAAGGATTTTGACAAATGTACTATTATGTATGAGGTTAAGGGTAAGGTTCTCTATGACAATATCCAGTTCTTCCTTGATATGATGAATGAAATTATATATAAGACAAAGTTCTCAGATTATAAGAGACTTAAAGAGATAATTGCGAAGCTTAAGTCAAGAATGGAAAGCACAATGACAAGTGCAGGACATTCAACAGCAATGCTTGCAGGTATGGCACAGTTCTCAAGAAATGCATATTATTCTAACGAGATGAGAGGATATGGGTTCTATGAGCTTATACAGAAGCTTGACTCACAGTTTGATGAGCTTAAGGAAGATATCGCAGATAAGTTAAGCAAACTTGTCGATTATATATTCCACAAAGAGAATATTATTGTCAGCTTTACTGCTGATGATAAGGGATATGATGCATTTGCACCTGCTTTCGGAAAGTATGTGGAAGAATTGAAAAAATCGGACATGCCAGCATGCGAAAGAAAGTACACACCTGCAAATGTCAAGACAGGATATACTTCAGCTTCACAGGTTCAGTATGTTGCAAGATGTGGTAATTTCAGGGATGGAGGATATGAATACACAGGAGCATTAAGAGTGCTTAAGGTTATATTCTCGTATGATTATCTCTGGATTAATGTAAGAGTTAAAGGCGGCGCATACGGCTGCATGAGCGGTTCTTACAGAAACGGTGACATGTATATGGTTTCTTACAGAGACCCTAACTTAAGAAAGACTAACGATATATATGAAAATGCAGCAGACTATCTTGAACATTTTGATGTAAGCGACAGGGATATGGTCAAGTTCATAATAGGAACAATCGGTGATATAGATACACCTATGAATCCGGCAGCAAAGGGAACAAGATCATTTGGTGCATACATCTGTAATACAGATTATGATTCACTCAAGAAAGAAAGAGGTCAGGTTCTTGACTGTAATGTAGAAAGAATAAGAGAGCTTGCTCCACTTGTAAGATGTGCGATGGATGAGAATTATTTCTGCGTTGTGGGAAGCAGCAAGGAAATTAATAAAGAGAGTGAGCTTTTTGATAAGATACAGCCACTTATCAAGGTACAGGGATAATAGAAAGGAATAATGTATGAATTTAGATGAGATGCTTGCAGCCAGCGGAATTACCAGGGGGTGCTAAGGCAGAGAACACAAGAACTAAGACAGGCTTTGTAACATTTATAGGACGACCTAATGTAGGTAAGTCAACACTTATGAATCAGATAATCGGACAGAAGATTGCGATTACTTCTAACAAGCCTCAGACTACAAGAAACAGAATACAGACTGTATATACTGATGAACGTGGACAGATTGTTTTCGTTGATACTCGGGTATCCACAAGGCTAAGAACAAGCTTGGTGAATACATGGTTGGTGCGGCAGAGAAGACAATCAGTGAGGTTGACCTTATATGCTGGCTTGTTGAGCCGACAACGCATCTTGGAGCTGCCGAGGAGCATATTGTAGAGAAGCTTAAAGAGTGTAGGACTCCTATAGTTCTTGTTATCAATAAGACTGACACAATTAAGAAAGAGGAGATTCTACCGGTTATTGACTGCTACAGAAAGGAACTTGATTTTGTTGATATTGTTCCTGTGTGCGCAAGAAACGGCAATAATGTTGACGACCTGCTTGATGTTATATTCTCACATCTTGATTATGGTCCGATGTACTATGATGAAGATACAGTAACAGACCAGCCAATGAAGCAGATTGTTGCAGAGCTTATAAGAGAGAAGGCACTTCATGCATTAAATGACGAGATTCCACACGGAATCGCGGTTGTTATTGACAGCTTCAAGGAAAGAAGAAATGCAAGAGGTCCTATAACAGATATCGACGCTACTATCATATGCGAAAGAGATTCTCACAAAGGAATTATTATTGGCAAGGGCGGCGAAATGCTTAAGAAAATCGGAACTAATGCAAGATGTGAGATTGAGAAGCAGCTTGACATGAAGGTTAATCTTAAGCTATGGGTAAAAGTTAAGAAGGAATGGCGCGACAGTGATATTCTTCTTAAGAACTTCGGATATGACAAGAAGAAGGACAAATAATATACATGACAGGAGGGTGCGATGGCGGAGGTTACTACTGTTACAGGCATGATACTTTCCGCCATGCCTGTCGGGGAATATGACAGAAGACTGGTTATACTGACTAAGGAGTATGGCAAGATAACGGTATTTGCGAAAGGTGCGAGAAAGCCTAACAGCGCATTGATTGGTGTTACGAGAAGCTTTATATTCGGAACATTTGAGGTGTACCGTGGACGCGAATCATATACGATGTATAAAGCATCGGCTAAGGAGTACTTTGAAAATGTGGTAAATGACCTTAATGCCGTGTGCTACGCCTGCTATTTTGCTGAGATTGCAGATTATTATGGCAGGGAGAATCTTGATGCAACAGAAATGATTAATCTGCTTTATATTACTCTAAAGGCATTGGGCAGAGGTGCTGTAAGCCATGAACTTATAAGATTCATATACGAGATAAGAATGATTGCAGTCAATGGTGAATGTCCGGATTTCTTCACATGTCACGAATGCGGAAGAGAAGATAATCTGTATGTATATTCATATTCAAGAAACGGACTATGCTGTAAGAATTGTGCTACAAATGTATATGATGGAATTACACTTTCGGGCTCAACGGTATATACACTCCAGTATATTGTTACAACACAGCTTAACAGGCTGTATTCATTCACCGTTACCAAAGAAGTCCAGGAAGAATTAAGGCTTGTGGTAAACAGGCTGGAAAGCATTGTATTCGATAAAGAATTTAAGTCGAAGGAAATGCTTAATCTGACCATATAAATATTACATAAACTGGCTATGTTATCATATGCCAGTTTTTTTGTATATTAAGGGGTAAAGATTTTATGTAACATTCAGACGAAAGGAGAGACAATATGCCGGATAAAAATGTGTCTCATAATAACCAGAAGAAAATAGCAGCAATTAATGATTATTCTGGTTTTGGAAGATGTTCTATTGCAGTTGAGCTGCCTGTTATATCAGCAATGAAGATTCAGTGCTGTCCAATGCCTACATCAATATTTTCTAATCATACAGGTTTTGACAGCTTTTATTTTAAAGATTTCACAGAGAATATGCCGCCTTATATGGCAGAGTGGAAGAAGTTAAACCTTAAATTCGATGGAATTGTAACAGGGTTCTTAGGTTCACATAATCAGATTGCAATTGTTGAAGAATTTTTCAAGAATTTCAAGACCGAAGATAATATTGTTGTTATCGACCCGGTTATGGGTGATTACGGAAATCTGTATCCGACATATACTGATGAGACATGCCAGGAGATGAAGAAGCTTGTAAAATATGCAGATATTCTTACTCCAAACCTCACAGAAGCATGTATTATAACTGACGAACCATACAGACCGGATTATTCCAATGATGAGCTTAAAAAATTGCGATGAAGCTTGTTGCAATGGGACCATCTAAGATTGTTATTACAGGAATCCAGCGGGGCCATTATATTGGTAATTACTGTTACGAAAAGAACAGGGAAGACTATCTTATTAAGACTATGAAAGTTGGAACACAGCGTTCCGGAACAGGAGATATATTTGCATCTATAATAGCTGCAGATGCTGTAAATGGTGTGAATTTCCATGAGTCAGTAAGAAAAGCATCTACATTTATAAAAAAATGCATACTCAAGGCTATAGAGATGGATATTCCTCTGACAGACGGTGTGCCGTTTGAGGAACTGCTGACTACGTTGAAGTAAAAAGGAGAAGAATTACAATGGAGATATTATATAAGGTTCATAATAATTTATATGTTAATTTAACTAACAAATGTCCATATTCATGTACTTTCTGTTTAAGACAGACAATGGACAGAATCGGAGAGTCAGGCAGACTCTGGCTTGAGAGAGAACCATCATATGATGAGGTTATTGCTGAATTTGAGAAGTTCAATATGGATGAGTACGAAGAAGTCGTATTCTGCGGATTCGGAGAACCGACAGAAAGATTCGATGTTCTTATCAAGGTTGCTGAGTATGTTAAGAAAACATATGGCAAAAAAGACAAGAATCAATACTAACGGAGTTGGAAATCTTGTTAATGGCAGAGACATTGTGCCAGAGATGGAAGGCTTGATTGACACAATATCAATCAGTCTTAACAATCCACACAAAGATGAATACAATGCACTTGTAAGAAGTAAGTTCGGCGAAAAATCATTTGATGAAATGATAAGCTTCGCAAAGGAATGTACCAGGTATATCCCTAATGTTGTTCTTACAACAGTTGACACAACCATATCTCACGAGGAAGAGGCAGAGTGCCAGAAGCTATGTGATGAGATAGGGGCTGCTTACAGGATTCGTCCTTGGGAAGATTAATGCATAGTTATGTTGAATTGCTATTATGGGAAACCTAGTGGCAAATATGGTTGTAATTGAATAAAATTGCTACGGTGTTAAGAGGGGGCTTGCTGATTGTTGCATATCAGCAGGTACTCCTCTATCTTTGACTCTGTAATAACTCCTGATAGTGGATTGGAAGATGTTTCAAATGTCATTATTAAATTAATTCCCGGAATAATATTCCCAGCTATGTATCTGGATATTTTTCTTGAAGCATTAAGAGAGTATTGCGGGTCATCCATCATGCCAAAATGTTCCCAGTAAACAAGCTGTCCAGATATAGGATTAAATAATGTGAAATCAGGATAGAAACTTATGTTGTCAAGCTTTAGTTCACATTCATATCGGTATGGAATTCCATACTGGTTAAGTAACAAGTCAATCATAGCTTCGGACTTCGACCTGACGACATTGCCGGATGTACATGGATGCTTAAGCGCTTGTGGGTATGCTTCGTTGTGATTATATTCTTCAGACAGCCATGAATCAATGATAGGCTGAAACTGTTCATTGTGGAAATCTCTGAATAAATCCCTGTTGCAATATATATGCTTGCAATTCTCCGGATAGTCTGTAAGCAGTTTTCTAAAATCGTTATCTTTTAATAATAATTCGGACTGGATATTGGTGCTGTTACATTGCTTGTATGTGGCAAGAAGTCTTTTATTATCTTCAATTCTTGATAACAGAAATTTCTTCAAAGCAAGCTTGGAAGCAAGCTGTCTGTCTTTCTTATGTATGTAAGATATATTATTCACATCGCTTAGAAACCACTTGATATAACGTCCATTGTGCGTGCAATTAAGCTTGCCGTCAGGCAGAATCTTTACAATGCTTTCATCATAATGTATGGCAGATGAAAGCTGGCTGATAATCTCTGAAATGTTGTAATTGATAAACAAGAAATATCCTCCTTCTAATGCGTTGTGGTTATAATAAGAATATAAAGTATTCTTGCATTAAAGTCAAGCAATAATTTATAAAATATTCACAAACGACAAATGCATGCGTGGAAGCGGCAGATTGGACGTTGAAGTGGCGGGAAGGCAGGAGAAAGTCCAAAAGGAGTGAGAGAGAGCGGCGGATTGGACGTTGAAGCGGTGGGAAGGCGGGAGGAAGTCCAAAAGGGATTTGCAGAAGCGGCAGATTGGACGTTGAAGCGGCGGGAAGCACGGAGGAAGTCCAAAAGGGATTTGCAGAAGCGGAGGATTGGACGTTGAAGCGGCGGGAAGCACGGAGGAAGTCCAAAAGGGATTTGCAGAAGCGGAGGATTGGACGTTGAAGCGGTGGGAAGCACGGAGGAAGTCCAAAACAAGATTCCCATCAACCTCTTGCTAATCAGCACTAAATGTTATAAAATAATTAAGATTATGTAGCAGCCGATGCAGTTCGATGTAGTCAGGCTGTTGCCTTTAGGAGGATTATATTATTATGGAAAAGACAATGGAGAAAATTGTTTCTTTAGCTAAGGCAAGAGGATTTGTTTACCCAGGTTCTGAAATCTATGGCGGATTAGCTAATACCTGGGATTATGGTAACCTTGGTGTTGAGTTAAAGAACAATGTTAAGAAGGCATGGTGGCAGAAGTTCGTACAGGAAAGCCCATACAATGTAGGTGTTGACTGTGCAATTCTTATGAACCCACAGACTTGGGTAGCATCAGGTCATCTTGGTGGATTTTCTGATCCATTAATGGACTGCAAGGAATGTCATGAGAGATTCAGAGCAGATAAACTTATAGAAGACTGGGCAGACGAGAATTCATATGATCTCGGCGGTTCAGTTGATGGATGGACACAGGAGCAGATGAAGAATTTCATCGATGAGAAGAATATCTGCTGTCCTTCATGTGGAAAGCATAACTTCACAGATATTAGACAGTTTAACCTTATGTTTAAGACATTCCAGGGTGTAACTGAGGATGCCAAGAACACAGTATATTTAAGACCAGAGACAGCTCAGGGTATCTTCGTTAACTTCAAGAATGTTCAGAGAACATCAAGAAAGAAAGTACCTTTTGGTATCGGACAGATTGGTAAGTCATTCCGTAATGAGATTACACCAGGTAACTTCACATTCAGAACAAGAGAGTTCGAGCAGATGGAATTAGAGTTCTTCTGCAAGCCCTGGAACAGATCTTGAGTGGTTCACATACTGGAGACAGTACTGTATCGACTGGCTTAAGGCATTAGGAATGAAAGAAGATGAGATGAGAGCAAGAGATCATTCTCCTGAGGAGCTTAGCTTCTATAGCAAGGGAACAACCGATATTGAGTTCTTATTCCCATTTGGATGGGGCGAATTGTGGGGAATCGCAGACAGAACAGACTATGACCTCACACGGCATCAGACAGTATCTGGTGAAGATATGTCATACTTTGATGATGAAGCTAAGGAGAAGTATATACCATATGTTATCGAGCCTTCACTTGGTGCGGACCGTGTAACATTAGCATTCCTTTGCTCAGCTTATGATGAGGAAGAGCTTGAAGGAGGAGATGTAAGAACAGTTCTTCATTTCCACCCAGCATTAGCACCAGTTAAGATAGGTATTCTTCCACTTTCTAAGAAGTTAAATGAAGGTGCAGAAAAGGTGTATGCAGAACTTTCTAAGTATTACAATTGTGAGTTTGATGACAGAGGTAATATTGGAAAGAGATACAGAAGACAGGATGAGATTGGTACACCATTCTGTATCACATATGATTTTGATTCAGAAGAAGATGGTGCTGTAACTGTAAGAGACAGAGATACAATGCAGCAGGAAAGAATAAAGATAGCAGATCTTAAGGCGTATTTTTGAAGATAAGTTCAGATTTTAATTAATAAAAGAACGGAATTTAAATCGATAATTAAAAGGAAAGAATTATGCTGTGTACTAAATGTGGTCAGGAATATGAGGGCAGTCAGTGCCCAAGATGTGATGGACCTGTTATATTAGTTAACAACAGTGATTATCTTGCCAGAAGAAAAGCATATGAGGAGAAGCAGGCTTTGAAAGAGAGGTCTGCTTCTTCTGATAAAAAAGAGGAATCACAGAGTGACTATGGACAGGCATTAGCAAAACGCGTGCAGGCAATAAAGAAGCAGAGCAGAAACAAGACAGAAAGTAAGAAGCAGAGCCAGAACAGAAGCAAAGCGGACAGCAGAAAGCAGAGCCAGAGTAAAGCAGGTGGCAGTAGAAATGATAATCAGGAAAAGCCACAGATAAGAATTGCACGACGTCAGATTAACAAAAGAATGAAAATGATAGCGGCAGCACTGATAGCAGTAGTGCTTATTGGTGTTGCAGCTTTTGGAATATACAAGCTTGCAACTAAGAAGAATTATGCTCTATATGTAAGCTACAACGGAAAGATATATGATATAGCAGGGCTGGACAGCAATTATGTATGTGATGAAAGTAATGCAATATTTGCGGCAGACAGTAAGACTTTCTATACAGCACAGTGGCCGGAACAGATAGATTCAGAGAAGAATATCTTAAGCGTTGCGAGTGACAATGGAAAGTATTTTGTTACGGTAACATATGATGAGTCCAACTCGTCTGGCAGATATTCAATGTACATATGGAGCAGGGACGAATGTGTTCTTGTGTCAGAAGATAATCTGCAGAAAGAGATTATGTATATCTCTGATGACGGTCTTGTTATATACACGAATATTAATATTATTAATGACGAGGGTTCTACTAATGGAACAAGCCTTGCCATGAGCAGAGTCAAAGAAGTTAAGAAACAGCCTGAGGCACAGACAACTCTTATAGAGGGTAATCTTAATAAGGCATATGTGTATGAGTCAAAGCACCTGATAGTATGTCTTACTAATGCAGGCTCATTGTATACATATGATTATGAAAAAAAAAGAAAAGCCGGTTTCAGTTGCAGATGCAGTATGCAGTTATGGCCTGTGTCAGAGAACATGCCAGGTGTGTATACAGCGAATGCAGACAGCCTTAACACAAGAAAAGATGTGGATACATTGCTGTATTCTAAGAGTGATGGAGTATATTATTACTCATGTAAAGATGCATCTGCGTATAAGATAGACAAGAAGACAGACAATGATGCAGATTATGTATTTGATAGAGACAATTCGCTTATATACAGAATTTCAGGTACATCAATGACATCAGCACTTATCAGAGAAACTAAAGTGAGTGAGTATGTGGATGTTGATTCTATGACTAAGGAAAAGAATTACATATATAATTCATCAGATGGTCAGATAGTGTATGTTAATGCGAAAGGACAGCTTCGAGTAGTTGATAACAACAAGATTACAGACATTGCGTCAGATGTTAATGCAGGTTCATTATCTAAAGTGTATAATAAAAGTAAGGCTTTAACATATGTTTCAGGCGGCAGGCAGTACTATATGGATAACATTAAGAGCAAAGCTGTTGCAATTTTGGAATCAGATGCAGTTACAGATACAGAGGGAACATATTTTTACAAGAACCGAATCTATGCGTATGATGCTGATAATATTCTTTATTCTAATACACTGAAGGGAAATGATATCAGCAATATAGGCTACGTTGAAAGATTGTGGCTTGGAACAGAACTAAGATAATTGCAAATGTATTAAGACAGGTATAAGTTATGGATTTATTTGAATATATGCGTGAAAACAATAAGAATACAGAATCTCCATTGGCTATGAGATTAAGACCGGAAACACTCGATGAAATGGTAGGACAGTCTCATATAATCGGAAAGGACAAACTGCTTTACAGGGCAATTAAGGCAGATAAGCTTAGCTCAGTAATATTCTATGGTCCACCTGGAACAGGAAAGACAACTTTAGCTAGAATAATTGCTAATACAACAAGTGCAGAGTTTAATCAGGTTAATGCCACAGTTGCCGGAAAGAAGGATATGGAAGAGGTTGTTGCCAAGGCAAAAGACAATCTTGGAATGTATGGAAGAAAGACCATTCTTTTCGTAGACGAGATTCACCGCTTTAATAAGGGACAGCAGGATTATCTGCTTCCATTTGTTGAGGATGGAACAATAATTCTTATTGGTGCAACGACAGAGAATCCGTACTTTGAAGTAAATGGAGCTTTAATATCAAGGTCAATAATATTTGAATTAAAACCACTAGAGAAAGAAGATATCAAGACAATAATAAAGCGTGCTGTGTATGATGAGAAGAAGGGCATGGGAAGCTACAATGCAGCAATAGACGATGATGCACTGGAATTCCTTGCAGATATATCCAACGGAGATGCGAGAAATGCACTTAATGCCATTGAACTTGGAATACTCACAACAGACAGATCAGATGATGGAGTTATACATATAGATCTTGCAACAGCACAGGAATGTATCCAGAAGCGCTCAGTAAGATATGATAAAGAGGGCGACAACCACTACGATACAATATCAGCATTTATTAAGAGTATGAGAGGGTCTGATCCTGATGCAGTAAGCTATTATCTTGCCAAGATGCTGTATGCAGGTGAAGATATCAAATTCATTGCAAGACGAATAATGATATGTGCCAGTGAGGATGTCGGCAATGCTGATCCTAATGCACTGCAGGTTGCAGTAGCTGCGGCACAGGCTGTTGAGCGTATCGGCATGCCGGAGGCGAGAATTATACTTAGTCAGGCTGCACTTTATATTGCGACAGCACCTAAGAGCAATTCCTGTATCAAGGCTATTGATAAAGCAATGGATGTTGTTAAGAATTCAAAGACTGCACCGGTTCCTGTACATTTGCAGGATGCCCATTATAAAGGTAGTGCCAAGTTAGGACACGGTGTAGGATACTTATATGCACATGATTATCCAAACCACTATGTCAGACAGCAGTATCTTCCGGATGCTTATGTGAATGAGAAATTCTATGAGCCGGGAGATATGGGATATGAGAGGGATATTAAGAAACATTTGGATAAGATTAAGTCGGAGGCATAGTTTCCAATGAGGGATTACATAAACAGACTTTCAAGAGGCAGTTCAATTATCAAAGTACCAAAGCTGTCATGCAGTGAGGAACAGATTACCATGGATATTATGTGTAATACAGTTGCTACAGGCAGCTTCATATGTGATGCCACCGATAAGGTTTATGGAATGGTCTATGCTGACAATGAGAGGGTAAAGATTCTTTCAGAACAATTTGGTGGTACGCATATTATAACTGAATATCAGGTGGACGCTTCCGGACTTGAAGAAAATGATGAGATAGAGGGAACATTTACAGTAGTATGTAATGCCGGCGAGAAAAAGATACCATTTGCATTCAGATGTATGAAAGAGAATCAGGATGATATAAGAAATCATGTTAAGACTGAAGCAGTTGTTCTGCACATTGATAACGAAGAGAATACAATTATACACAAAGATGAAGCAGAGCAGTTTGAATGTGTGCTTATAAAGAGTGGCACAGAAGAAACAGAGATTGATATATATGCAGATGCAGATTTTATTGAATTAGAGAAGGACAGCTTATCAACTGATGATTTTGCAGGTGACAGGGCTGTAATTAAATATATAGTTAATCCACAGAAAATGCATGCAGGCAACAACTATGGATATATACATATAGTAAGTTATACGCAGCATTTAAAGATAAATGTGAGTGTTATATGTAAGAAAGCTGACGAATCGGAAGATTTTGAAGTCAGAGGAGAAGAAAAACTGGCACAATATAAGCGTACGCGGATTTATCTTGATTTCAGAATGAAGAAAATCAAGAAAGAAAAATGGATTGCTGAATCTATGCAGACAGTTGACAGAATAAGGGGAATTAAGGGCACAGATGTATTTTTATGATATTGTGCAGATACAACTGCTTATGGCGTCTGGAAGAGAGGAAACAGCAACACAGATATATAATAATATCAAGAAAGATATAGTCGGAAGAATTGGTGAAAATGTAGAACTTTACTGCTATTTTCTGTATGTTTCGACACTTATTGTGCGTGAAGAGGAGTATACGGCTCAGGTTTTATCACAGGTTAAGAAGTTCTTTGAGAATGGCTATGATACATATAGAATATTATGGATACTTTTTACTTGAGTACAGATTCAGATAATAAGAGTATAAGACTTGTAAGAATAAAGGATGTAATTAATTCAGGATGCATAAGCCCTGTTATGTATATTGAGGCTATGAACATTATTAATGCACAGCCTGTTTTACTACGGGTGCTTAATCAGTTTGAAATGCAGGTTATTAATTATGGATGCAGGAACGACATTATTAGCGAGAAGCTTGCAATGCAGATTGCAGATGTTGTGGCTAATGAGAAGAATATTAATATTAATACTCTTATTATACTAAAAAAAGATATATGATAAATATGAGAAAGACGAGATACTGACAGTTCTTGTAACCCAAATGGTAAGAATGGGCATGACAGGAGAAAACTGCTTTGAGATATATGAAAAAGGGGTATTAAGAGGTCTGAAAATAACAAGATTATATGAGTTTTATATTGCCAGTATGCCTAAAAAGACAGACAGGCAGCTGCCAAAGATAGTGTTGATGTATTTTGTATATGACAATACTCTTGCAGATGAAGATAAAGCATTTTTATATGCAAATGTGGTGACGGGCAGAGATTCGTACTATAAGAATATCTATGAAGGTTATGAAAGAAATATAGAGATATATGTGTATGAACAGCTTAAAGCCGGCAATATCAGTGACAATCTTGTTGTATTATACAAGGCACTTCTTAAGACACAGCTTGTGTGTGATGACACGGGCACATTTGTAAGTAAAATGCCATATATGTACAGAATGCAGTGCTTTAGTGATGTGGTAAGATATGTACATGTCAGATATCCGCAGTTTACAGAAGAAACAGTATATGAGCTTTCAGGGAAACAGCATATATATGTATGTATGGAAGTGACTGCGAGATTACATTTGAATGTATTGACGGACAGATTAGAAAAGATACAATTGATTATGATATAGAAAAAGTGTTTGATATACAGCAGTATGCAGAGGTGTTTGAGGCTGCAGGTGATTATGGAAAGAACAATTCCAGAATAATTATGAGCAGAATCTGTGAAATGAGAAAGAATTCACAGTATACACAAGAAACACTTAAGCTGTACAAAACAATAAAAAGGAACAGGGTATTAGTGAACAGTATAAACAGCAAGTTAATGCCTGGATGATTGATTATTACTATCATTATTATGAAGAAGATGATTTCTGGCATGAATACAATTATGTTGATACAGATAATCTGACGAAGAAGGATGCGGGAAAGCTGATAGAGATACTTATAGATTCATCAATGTATTCACAGGCATATGAGATAGCCGGTATATACGGTTGCTGTATGGCAAAAGCGGCAAAACTTCTTAAAATGACTGACTATATTCTTACAAATGTATCAGACGGACATAGTCAGATTATTGATGAGATTACTCAATATATATTCAGACACAACATTTATAATGAACCTGTTCTTTCTTATATGTGCGAATACTATAATGGGACTAATGATGAAATGTATGCTGTGTGGAAGTCAGCAGTTAATTATAATGTAAATGTATTGCATATGTCAGAAAGGATTCTTGCCCAGATGATGTATACAGGTGTGCATACTGGAAGATTTACAGAGGTGTTTGCTGATTATTATAGTAAGATTCCTGATATGCTTATAGTAAAGGCATATTTATCTTATAATTCACAATTCTATCTTCTCAGGCAGAAGAAGGCTAATGATATAGTATTCAGAGTTATAGAGGAGTGTATGGGGGATGGATATGGATTGCCAGAGTGTTGTTATGTAGCATGGCTTAAGAATCTGTCAAGAAACCCTGTTGCGTTAAGAGAAGATACATCTGAAAAAGAACTTGCACAATCAGTCCTTAATGAATTATGTGAACATGACAGAATATATGGATTTTTCAAAAATTCAAAGGAATACTGGATTTACCATACAATATGCAGGGACTTACTATTGTTGAATACATAGCAGATCCAGATGATAAAGTATCTTTGACATATAGTATTAATGGGGCTGACAGGCTGGTGCAGGTTATGAAGTCTAACGAATGGGGAATATTTACATGCAGGTTTAATCTGTTTTATGGGGATTCATTAGAATATACATTTATAGTTAATGACAGCAATGAACAGGCATCTACAGAGCCGGTAGTCTGCGAATATAAGGATATTCCATCAGAGAACACAGATGGAAGGATTGACATGCTTAATGATTGTCTTGCAAGCAGACAGCAGCATGACCTTACAACATTAAGAAAGCTCATGTATAGTTACTGTGTTGAGGAATACGTTACAAGAGAAATGTTTACAATTGTCAAATGAGGATAGCAGATATGGAGCAGTGTAAAGGACTTATAGCAGGAATAGATATAGGATATAGTAAAATTCAGGCAAGTGTATATTCATATAATTCACGGAATGTGCAGACGGTAAAACTGACAGAGGATTCAAAGGAAAAGACCAGTCTTGTAAATGTTGTCGCTGAATGTATGCGAGCAACAGGTACATCACAGATTCAAAGCATATGTGTAACCATTCCCGATTATCATTCTGATGAAATATCTGCTGTCAGGGATACTCTTAAAAAATGTGGTGTATCAGATGGCAGATGGCAGGTATTAAGCAGAGTTGAAAGCTTTGCATATTATGCGTACAGACAGAAAAGTGAGCTTCATGCTGCTGGTGTGGCACTGTTTGACTACACAAGTGAAGGAATAAGGTGTGATTATCTTGCAGTCAGGAAGAATGACAATAGTAACTATCTGCTTCAGGAACATACAGGATACACATCTGATATATTAAAAAAGCTGTGATAAGCAAAGAACTTGGACTGGCTGAGAATGAGTTGTGTACATTTGCAGAAGAGTATTTTTCTAAAAGACATGTTTCGGCGGCATATCTTACAGGTGAAGGTTTTGATGTTGAAAAGCTTCCTGAAAGATTTGCAAAGCTTATGGTTACGAGAAGAAAAGCATTTGTCGGACAGAATCTTTTTGCAAAGGGTGCATGCTTTGCGGCAATGGAGATATTGAAGCCGGAAGTGTTTAAGAATGTCATAATGCTTCTTGATAATCATGTGAAATGTGGTATAGAAATAGATATTTCGTCATATGAAAAGCCAATGAGATTCAGGCTGGTAAGACCGGGAAGTAACTGGTATACTGCCGGACGGACTGTGGAATGTATACTTGAGGATATGAGAAGCATTACATTTAAAATAATAACACCTGAGAATAAATATTATGATGAAGTTGTTGATATAAGTGAAATTCCATTCAGGGAAGGGAAAACAACAAGAGTATCTGTGAGCGTAAGCTTTACGGATTCTGATAGGTGTAATATTACAATAAAAGATCTTGGATTTGGCGAGTTTGTCAAAAGTTCAGGAAAAGTTATAAGCAAAGAACTTGTATTAAGAAGCTGAGAATGTGGAAAACATCAGGAAACGGAGAAATACAATGGGGAAAAAATAATACTGTGCAGAGGAAAGAAGGCAGATACACCACTGACTGTTTTACAGACAGGTGTGAAGTTATATACAGCAGAAGAACTCTGTTATTATATTTATAATAATATATATCTGATTGGACAGGATTTTATAGATGATAATCTTATCAGTTTTCTTGATGAAACCGGAGAAAAGAGCTGGCAGAAAGAGTAAGGAAGCTGAAAGAAACAGGAGGTTCATTAGCACAGATATTTGTAATAATACTCAAGACAATAGATTATTATTCTGTTGCAGAGATTGAGCAGTTAAAAGAGATTCTTAATACTCTTGGAAAGCAGAGCGTATGCGAAAGGCTTAAAGCAAGAGGAGATGGATATCTCAATGCTGGATATTATTTTGCTGCGGTCAGATGTTACGAGTCAATTATAAAAGATTACAAGGGAAAAGATTTGTTGGCAGCTGATTATGCAAAAGTTTATCATAACCTGGGAACTGCCTATGCAAGAATGTTTATGTATGATAAAGCAGTGATATATTATGATGAGGCATATAGGACGGGTCAGCATGAGGAATCAAAAAATGCAGTATAGCAGCTTTAATTATGGCAAAGAAGGATAAAGAACCTGTTAATGTTGATGTGGATGAAGATGAATATGTTGTCCAGAAGGAATTGGAAACTTTAATGGATAATGCCAGATATAGTGATGAATATAGGGAACTTGAAGATATTGCCAGATTAAAAGCAGATGGCAATCTGGCACAGTACAACAGGGCGGTAGATGAAAGACTTGACAGGTGGAGAACGGCATACATTAAATATAGCAAAACATTTTAAAGAATTGTGGTGGATATATGGGAATATTTAAAAAGCTGAAAAAAGAAACGATATATGATGATTATGATGATGAATCGTACAGAGATGAGGAACTGCTAGAAGAGGCAGAGAAGGAAAAACTGCCAATAAAATGTTTAATATATTGAATATATATGAAACGTTTGATAAGAAGAATAAGAAAAACATGAAGACCGCAAGAGCGGAGAACTTGATGAGAAAACAAAGGAAAAACAGCAGCAGGCCAAGATAGAAGAAGAAAAATATGATCATCTGTTAAACAGTATGCAGGCACAGACGCTTATCAAGGCAGTTGAGAAATATGGAAAGGATGAGGAAGACCGCAAAGAGATTGATGCTATACCTATTGAGCTTCCAAAGGAAAAATCCGACCTTGATAAAATTGCAGAATATGCGATGAGCAGGAATATAGACAGTGTCAATATAAAGGATTTCAGTACACATGATATTGAGGTTTATGTAAGAGAACAGTGTGATATCATGGAAGAAGCAGCGACACATGTAGAAAATGCTAAAGCTGAGTATGAGGCTGTTACTGAAGAATATAATGATATACAGATTATGGAAGAAGCTCCCACACAGATACGTGATAAAATATTGAGCTGTGCAGAGACCATAGACAACATGATGGTTGACAGGCGTATTCTTAAAAGTACAGAACATAAGCTGTCAAATGCGGCATACAGGCGCATGGAAGCTGTGGAAAATGAAATGCCAGGTGGAATAAAGCTTTTGAAAGCATCCGAAGATTATTATGATACTGTTAAGAGAGATTTAAGGATACTTGAGGCAGAACAGCTTAATCTTAGAACTGATGCGGACGTTCTTTTTACAAGACAGATTAAGATAAGAAGGCTTGCGAAAACAGCAATCTTTGCGCTTGCGGCAGTGTTTGCAGTATTTCTTATATCGATGACACTTGTTCAAAATGACAGTGATACGGCACTTTTTATAGGAATATCTTTATTTGCAGCAATTCTTGCAGTTGGAATGTTTGCTTTATTAAAGGTTACTGAAAGAAATGTGATTATAACCGAAATAAAACTTAATAAAGCTACAGCACTGCTTAACAAAGTAAAGATTAAGTTCATTAATGCAGCAAATACGCTGGATTATGAATATACAAAGTTCGGAGTTAAAAGTTCATATGAACTTGATAAGAAATACAGACTGTACGAGGAGATGAAAAAAAGAGCAGATTAGAATGCTTGATATGACATCATCACTTAATTCTGCTGAAAATGAGCTTGAGAATATGCTTAAGAATTTAGGACTTTACAGTCCACATATATGGCTTGGAAGAGTGAGGGCAATCATTAATCCTAAGGAAATGGTTGAAGTGCGGCATGAAATAAATACTCGCCGTTATAAATTAAGGCAGCAGATAGAGTACAATGAAAAACGTATTGATGAAGCAAAGGAAAATATTAAAAGATAACGCTTTCAAATCCGGCACACAGCGATGGTGCAATGCGCGTAATTGAAATGTATGAGAAGCGACATTCACGGGTTGCAAAATAAAATTGATATGTTACAATAAACAGTGGCTTTTTACGCAGATGTATGATAAAAAAGCGAAAGAAGTATGGAGGCTATAAGGATGAAAGAAAGACTTGAAGCAATTAGAGAAAGAGGTTTAGCACAGATTAATGAAACTGATTCGCTTGATAAACTGAATGATATCAGAGTCGCTTTCCTTGGAAAGAAGGGTGAACTTACAGAAGTACTTAAAGGTATGAAGGAAGTTGCACCAGAAGACAGACCTAAGGTTGGTCAGATTGTTAATGAGACAAGACAGGCAATTGAAGAAGTATTAGATAAGGCTAAGACAGAATTAGCTGCCAAGAAGAGAGAACTTCAGTTAAAGAGTGAAGTAATAGATGTTACTCTTCCATCTAAGAGGGATGAGTTAGGACATAAGCATCCTAATACACTTGCATTAGAAGAAATCCAGAAGATATTCATCGGAATGGGTTATGAAGTAGTTGATGGACCAGAAGTTGAGTATGATTACTACAACTTTGAGGCACTTAACATACCAGCTAACCACCCGGCTAAGGATGAACAGGATACATTCTACATTAATGATAAGATAGTACTCCGTACACAGACTTCCCCTGTTCAGGCAAGAGTTATGGAGAAGGGCAAGCTCCCTATCAGAATGATTTCTCCAGGACGTGTATACAGAGCAGATGAAGTTGATGCTACACATTCACCATGCTTCCATCAGGTAGAAGGTCTTGTAATTGATAAGGGAATCACATTTGCAGACCTTAAGGGAACTTTAGCAGAATTCGCTAAGGAGCTTTTCGGACCTGATACTAAAGTTAAATTCAGACCACATCATTTCCCATTCACTGAGCCTAGTGCCGAGATGGATGTAAGCTGTTTCAAATGTGGTGGTAAAGGATGCCGTTTCTGTAAGGGCGAGGGATGGATTGAAATCCTCGGCTGTGGAATGGTTCACCCACATGTATTCGAGCTTTGTGGAATTGATAAGGAAGAATATACAGGATTTGCCTTTGGTGTAGGACTTGAGAGAGTTGCTCTTCTTAAGTACGAAATCGATGACATGAGACTTCTTTATGAGAACGATATCAGATTTATAAAGCAGTTCTAAATCGATTCATATAGTGGTCTAACGACTGGAATAAGATAAAGTATATTTAAGGAGAATGACGATATGAATACATCATTAAATTGGATAAAAGCAATGGTTCCAGGTCTTGAGTGTACAGATCAGGAATTCAGAGATGCTATGACACTTTCAGGAACAAAGGTTGAATGCTTCACAGCATATGATAAGAACCTTGATAAAATAGTAGTTGGACAGATTCTCTCAGTTGAGAGACATCCTGATGCAGACAAGCTTGTAATATGTCAGGTTAATGTTGGCAGCGAGAATGTCCAGATTGTAACAGGTGCACCTAATATTGAAGTTGGTTCAAGTGGACAGAAGGTTCCTGTAGTATTAGACGGAGGTAAAGTTGCCGGAGGACATGACGGCGGCGCACTTCCAGAAGACGGAATTAAGATTAAGAAGGGCAAGTTAAGAGGCGTGGAGTCATGCGGTATGATGTGCTCTATCGAGGAACTTGGTTCTTCAAGAGAATTCTTCCCGGATGCACCAGAGGAAGGAATATATATATTTGGAGATGATGCTGTTGTTGGTTCAAGTGCGGTAGAGTACTTAGGACTTAATGATACAGTATTTGAATATGAGATAACTAATAACCGTGTAGACTGCTACAGTGTTATCGGTATTGCAAGAGAGGCTGCTGCTACATTCAGAAAGCCTTTCAATCCACCGGTTGTTACTAAGACAGGTAACGATGAGGATGTTAACACAATGGTTTCAGTTGATATTGAAGCTAAAGAACTTTGCTCAAGATATGTTGCAAGAGTTGTTAAGAATATCAGACTTGCTCCATCTCCAAAGTGGATGCAGCAAAGACTTATGACAGCAGGTATCAGACCAATCAACAACATTGTTGATATCACTAACTATGTTATGGAAGAATATGGTCAGCCAATGCATGCATATGACTATGATACTATTGCAGGTCACAAGATTGTTGTAAGAAGAGCAACTGATGGCGAAAAGTTCGTAACACTTGACGGACAGGAGAGAACTCTTGACGCACAGACACTTCTTATCTGTGATGGTGAGAAACCAGTTGGTATCGCAGGTATCATGGGTGGCGAGAATTCAATGATTACTGATGATGTCCAGACAATGCTTTTGAAGCAGCTACATTTGACGGAACTAACATCAGAAAGACAACTAAGAAGATTGGTTTAAGAACAGACGCTTCTGGTAAATTTGAGAAGGGACTTGATCCAGAGAACGCAATGGAGGCTATCAACAGAGCATGCCAGCTTATTGAAGAGCTTGATGCAGGTGATGTTGTAGGAGGCGTGGTTGATGTATATCCTGACCCTGTAACTAAGAAGAGACTTCCATTTGAGCCGGCTAAATACAATGCTTTACTTGGTACTAATGTATCAGATGAAGATATGCTTTCTTACTTTGAAAGACTTGAAGTTGAATATGATAAAGATGCTAATGAGCTTATTATCCCAACATTTAGACAGGATCTTAACAGAGACGCGGATATGGCAGAGGAAGTTGCAAGATTCTTCGGATATGACAACATTCCTACAACTCTTCCTAGGGAGAGACAACAATGGGTAAGATTTCATTTGAGCAGAGTATTGAAGATGCAGCTTCTGAGGTTGCCCAGTTTACAGGATTCTCACAGGCTATGACATACTCATTCGAGAGCCCTAAGGTATTCGATAAGTTAAAGCTTCCTGCTGATTCTGTATACAGAAAGACAGTTGTAATCTCTAACCCATTAGGAGAGGATTTCTCGGTTATGAGAACACTTCCAATTCACGGAATGCTTACATCTTTATCTACTAACTATAACAGAAGAAACAAGAATGTTAAGTTATATGAATTGGCTAAGATTTACCTTGCAGCAGATGATGTTAACGAGCTTCCGGACGAAAGAGTTGAATTCACACTAGGAGCTTTCGGCAGCGTTGACTTCTACTCAATGAAGGGTGTTATTGAAGAATTCCTTGAGAAGATTGGAATGAAGAAGAAGCCAACATATGATGCTAAGGCTGGTATTCCATTCTTACATCCAGGCCGTCAGGCTGATGTATATTATGCTGATAAGAAGATTGGTTACATCGGAGAACTTCATCCGGATGTTGCCGATACTTACTCAATCGGTGAGAGAACATATATTGTTGTTATTGATATTCCAACAGTTACAGAAATGGCAAGCTTCGATAAGAAGTTCACAGGAATTGCAAAGTTCCCAGCTGTAACAAGAGATATCAGTATGGTAATGCCTAAGGAACTTCCAGTTGGTGAAGTTGAGAAGATTATTGAAAAGCGCGGCGTCAAGATATTAGAAAGCTACAACCTCTTCGATATCTACGAAGGAAGCCAGATTAAAGAAGGCTTCAAGTCAGTTGCTTACTCAATCGCATTCAGAGCTAAGGACAGGACACTTGAGGATAAGGATATCACACCAGTAATGGAGAAGATATTCAAGGATCTTGAGGCTGACGGAATCGAACTTAGAAAGTAATACAGGCCCAGCTGTTGCAGTGGTCGGTAAAGGGGCGGCGTGTGGCGCCGCCCCCTTTGCTTTGAAAGGAGTAGTACATGGATTTACATGATTTTTATTATGATCTGCCAGAGGAGCTTATTGCGCAGGATCCTTTGTCTGACAGATCAAGTTCAAGACTTATGGTGCTTGATAAAGAAACAGGAGAGATTGAACATAAGATATTCAGAGATATCGTAGATTATCTTAGGCCGGGTGATTGTCTTGTTGTTAATGACACTAAGGTAATACCAGCGAGACTTATAGGTACTAAGGCTGATACAGGAGCTACTATTGAAGTGCTTCTTCTTAAAAGACTTGAAGACAGACAGGATACATGGGAAGTTCTTGTTAAGCCGGGAAAGAAGGCTAAGGTTGGTGCTAAGATAAGTTTTTGGCGAAGGCAAGCTTATAGGAGAGATTATTGATATAGTTGAAGAAGGAAACAGACTTATCCAGTTCACATATGATGGAATATTTGAAGAGATTCTTGATGAGCTTGGACAGATGCCACTTCCACCATATATAACACATAAACTTGAAGATAAGAACAGATATCAGACAGTATATGCAAAGCATGAAGGCTCTGCAGCAGCGCCTACTGCCGGATTACATTTTACAACAGAGCTACTTGAAAAAATCAAGGCCATGGGAGTTAATATTGCAAGAGTAACACTTCATGTGGGACTTGGAACATTCAGACCTGTCAAGGTAGAGAATATTCTTGACCATCATATGCATTCGCAGTTTTATGTTGTTACACAGGAAGCTGCAGATATGATCAATAATACAAGAAAAAATGGCGGCAGGGTAATTGCTGTTGGAACAACAAGCACAAGAACTCTTGAGTCAGTCGCACTTGAAGATGGAACAATTCCAGCCAAGAGTGGATGGACAGAGATATTCATATATCCGGGATATAAGTTCAAGGCAATCGATTGTCTTATAACTAATTTCCATCTTCCAGAATCAACACTTGTTATGCTGGTATCAGCACTTGCAGGAAGAGAACATGTGCTTCATGCATATGAAGTTGCGGTGCAGGAGAAATACAGATTCTTCAGTTTTGGAGATGCTATGTTTATTAAATAATAAAAGTATACAAAAAATATATTTGAACTTCCAATAAGTTAATGATATCATTATATGGATTAAATGAAAGAGAACAGGTATAATCCTGTACAGTACAGAGGGAATCATGGGGATTGAAAAGAGAAAATCAAGAAGAACTGATGTCAATGTTTATATATCATTAAGACAGCTTGATGATAAATATGTTTCTGGGTATGCTGGTGATACCGTAGACGTGAATGTCATTAATATATCAAAAGATGGCATGGCATTTAAGTCTGATTATAAGTTTAAACCTAATACTTATTACGATACAATTGTTATACTTGCCAATAAAGAACGACTTGCAACTGTAATAGAAATTATACGAATGAGTAATTCAGGGGATACAGAGACAACATACGGCTGTAGATTTGTTGGTATTAGTAAAGAAGATCAGTTTAAGATAGAAGTTTACCAGATAGTAGACGAAAGCAAAAACAACTAAATATTATGAGTAGCACAGATGATCGCGGCTGCATTCGTGCAGGTGAGGAAAGTCCGGGCTTCACAGGGCAGGATGCCGGATAACGTCCGGTGGAGGCAACTCCAAGGCCAGTGCAACAGAAATATACCGCCATGGCGAAAGCTATGGTAAGGGTGGAAAGGCAGTGTAAGAGACTACCGCATTGCTGGTAACAGCAGTGGCACATGTAAACCCCATTCGAAGCAAGACCAAATAAAAGCGATATAAAGGCTGCCCGCCAAGCTTTAGGTAGGTCGCTTGAGCCTGGTGGCAACATCAGGACTAGATAGATGATCATCACAGCTTATGCTGACATAACCCGGCTTATAGTGCTGCTCATTTTATTATATTCAATCCGGCTTATGCCGGATTTTTTAGGTAAGGATTAAGGGTTACTATGAATTATAATATTAGAAAAATGATTTTTTGATAATTGCACTTATCTGGGCGATAGTAATATTTGCTTTTTCGGCAAAACCAGGAGATGAATAAGAAAACCAGAGTATTAAAGTTGGAATGACAGTGTGTAATATATTTGTACCCGGTTTTGATAATCTGCAAGAATATGAGCAGGTTGATATGGCAAAAAAGATTGATTATCCAGTAAGAAAAACAGCTCATGCAACAGAATATGCAATTCTTGCAGGATGTGTGCTGGGAGCAGTGACACCAGGTTTTATCAGGTGGAAGAATGGATTAACTGCAATATGTACGGCGGTAATATATGCAGCAACAGATGAAATTCACCAGCTGTTTGTGTCAGGAAGGAGTGGAAGGATTACAGATGTGCTGATTGATGGGTGTGGAGCTGTTGCTGGTACATTAATTATACTGTTAATATCAAGAATTATAGTTATGTGCAGAAAAAAGAAAAACTAACTTATAATATTTCTTGCTTTTTTTGTCTGTAAGTCTATAATATTGAATGATTTATATTTAATTCAATATGGGAGATATATATGAGCAGGACAGAAACACTTGATAATACAAAAATGACTAATGGACCGATAACAAGGATTTTATTATCATTTGCAGGACCAGTGCTTTTTGGGTCAGCTTCTGCAACAGCTTTATAATATTGCAGATGCAGCAATTGTTGGACAGTTCTTAAGCTCTAAGGCACTGGCAGCAGTTGGTGCAACTTCTTCTCTTACGTATATTGTATGTTATTTCTGTATAGGTTCATGTATAGGAATAAGTGTTCCTGTGTCACAGGCATTTGGAGCAGGAAAGAATGATGATTTAAGAAAATATTTTGTTAATGGAGTCTACTTTGCGCTTGCAATCGCGGTTATTATGACAGCAGTTACAGCGTCTATGAGTGGACTCTTTTTAACGTGGTTAAAGACACCTGAAAATATATTTAAGGATGCACATGTGTATCTTGTTATTATATTCTTAGGACTTCCGTTGACGGTTCTGTATAACTTCTGTTTTGGGATTCTGATGGCATTTGGAGACAGCAAAAAGTCAACAATGTTTATGGCAGTATCAACTGTTATTAATATATTTCTTGATCTGTTTCTGGTTGTTGTTGTGAAATGGGGTGTTGCCGGAGCTGCAGTTGCTACTATATTTTCACAGGGAATTGCAGGCGTTCTTAGTGCTGTATACATCTTTAAGAAGTACAAACTGTTATTTCCAGTTAATGCAGATGAAAGAAAGTTCCATCCGTATTACATGAAGAACATTATTAAAATGTGCATGCCAATGGGACTGCAGTATTCTATTACTGCAATTGGCGCAATTATTCTGCAATTTTATGTAAATGCACTTGGAGAAGACGCCATTGCAGGATTTACATCCGGATATAAGATTAAGAATCTGATTCTGTGTCCGTTAAATGCGTTGGGAACAGCTCTTTCATCATTTATCGGACAGAATTTCGGAGCTAAGAGATTTGACCGTATCAGTGAAGGATTTAAGAGAACTTTAGAGATTGGTCTTATTTATTCTGTAATCACTATGATAGTATGTTTCTTTACCGGCAGATATATGGCACTTATATTCGTTGATGCAGCTGATACAGTTGTTGTCGGTTACACTGTGAAGTTTATAAGATACATAAGTGTGTTTAATGCAGAACTGGCACTTTTATTTACTGCAAGGTATTCAGTTCAGGGTATGGGCTATGGCAAATATTCTATTCTCTCAGGACTTGCTGAGATGGCTGGAAGGGCGGCTGTTGCTGTGCTTCTGATACCACATTTTGGCTTTGATGCAGTGTGCTGGAATGAGGGACTTACATTCCTTGCAGGAATTGCAGTTATTCTGCCAATTTATATTAAACTATTTTGCCATTTGCGTAAAAGTATGATATAATTTTACGATTTTGGGATGAGGAAAGGTGGCGCTTATGTCTAAGATTATATTAACAGGTGACAGACCAACCGGAAGACTTCACTTAGGTCATTATGTTGGATCTTTAAAGCGAAGAGTTGAATTACAGAATTCAGGTGAATATGAGAAGATTTTTATTATGATTGCGGATGCACAGGCATTAACAGATAATGCTGATAATCCAGAGAAAGTAAGACAGAACATTATCGAGGTTGCACTCGATTATCTTTCAGTTGGTATTGATCCAGCTAAGTCTAATATATTTATCCAGTCACAGATTTCACAGCTTACAGAGCTTACATTTTATTATATGAACCTCGTTACAGTTTCAAGACTTCAGAGAAACCCTACAGTTAAATCCGAGATCCAGATGCGTAATTTTGAGGCGAGTATTCCGGTAGGATTTTTCTGTTATCCTATAAGCCAGGCAGCAGATATTACTGCATTTAAGGCTACTACTGTTCCTGTAGGAGAAGATCAGGAGCCTATGATTGAGCAGTGTCGTGAGATTGTAAGAAAGTTTAATTCTGTATATGGAGAAGTATTGGTTGAACCAGAAATTCTTCTTCCAGATAATAAGGCATGTTTAAGACTTCCTGGTACTGATGGTAAGGCTAAGATGAGCAAGTCATTAGGAAACTGCATCTACTTATCTGACACTCCAGAGGAAGTTAAGAAAAAGGTTATGAGTATGTACACAGACCCTAACCATATTCAGGTATCTGATCCTGGACAGGTTGAGGGTAACACAGTATTTACTTACCTTGATGCTTTCAGCAGTGATGAGGATTTTGCTGAATTCCTTCCTGATTATAAGAATCTTGATGAATTAAAGGATCATTACAGAAGAGGTGGTCTTGGAGATGTTAAGGTTAAGAAGTTCCTTCTTAATGTTATCAACAAGGAGCTTGAACCAATCAGAGCAAGAAGACATGAATATGAAAAGGATATTCCAGAAGTATATAATATCCTTAAGAGAGGTACAGAAGCGGCTTACGCTGTTGCACAGGACACTCTTGATGATGTCAAGGCTGCTATGAAGATTGATTATTTTAATGACGCAGAACTTATTAAGGTTCAGTCAGAAAAATACAGCAGAACAAGTAATTATTTTAATTAAATATACACACGGAGGCTTTTCTATTATGAGACATTTACTTAGTCCGCTTGATTTAAGCGTTGATGAACTGGCAAGATTATTAGATCTTGCAAGAGACATTCAAAGGATCCATCAAAGTATGGTCATGTATGTGATGGAAAGAAGATAGCCACATTGTTCTATGAGCCAAGTACTAGAACAAGATTAAGTTTTGAGGCTGCCATGATTAACCTTGGCGGTCAGGTATTAGGATTTTCTGAGGCTTCTTCAAGTTCAGCGTCAAAGGGTGAAAGTGTTGCAGATACTATAAGAGTTATCTCTTGTTATGCAGATATATGTGCAATGCGTCATCCAAAGGAAGGTGCTCAATGGTAGCTTCTGAATATTCGCACATTCCTATTATCAATGCAGGTGATGGTGGACATCAGCATCCTACACAGACACTTACAGATCTTATGACAATAAGGGAACTCCGTGGTTCACTCGATAACCTTACTATCGGTGTATGTGGAGACCTTAAGTTCGGAAGAACAGTCCATTCACTTATAAGTTCATTAGTAAGATACAATAATGTAAAGTTTGTCCTTATATCACCTAAGGAATTAAGAATTCCTGATTATATCAGGGATGATGTGCTTAAGGCTAATAACTGTGATTTCGTAGAAGTTGAGAACCTTGAGCAGGCTATGCCTGAGCTTGATATTCTCTATATGACAAGAGTACAGAGAGAAAGATTCTTCAGTGAAGATGAGTACTTAAGAATGAAAGACTTCTATATACTTGATGAAGATAAGATGGCACTTGGAAAGCCTGATATGTATGTTCTTCATCCACTTCCAAGAGTTAATGAGATATCAGTTGATGTTGATAATGATGACAGAGCTGCTTATTTCAAGCAGGTTCAGTTTGGTGTATATGTAAGAATGGCACTTATACTTACTTTACTTGGACTTGATACAGCAGTTAATCCATCATTAGCTCATGTACTTGATTCACTGGATGCATAAGGAGGAAATTTATGTTAAATGTAGGAGAACTTAATGAAGGCTTTGTTCTTGATCATATTGAAGCAGGAAAGGCCATGATGATATACAATTACTTAGGTCTTGATAAGCTTGACTGTCAGGTTGCTATAATTAAGAATGCAAGAAGTGGTAAGATGGGAAAGAAAGACATTATTAAGATTGAAGGTGGTCTTGATCTTGTTGATCTTGATGTTTTAGGATTCGTTGACCATAACATTACTGTAAATATTATTAAGAATGGTGAAATAGTAGAGAAGAAGAGACTATCTCTTCCAAAGCAGGTTACTAATATTATCAAGTGTAAGAATCCAAGATGTATCACATCTATCGAGCAGGGCTTAAAGCAGGTGTTCGTACTTGCTGATGAGGAAAAGCAGGTTTACAGATGTAAGTACTGTGAAGAGAAATATTCATAAAAATTAATGGCTGTCGTTACTAAACGGCAGCCATTTTAATATATGTGTCAAAGACACATTTACTTAAGTTCTTTAATTATCATATTATTAGGTCTTGAAATCTTAAGCTCCGGACCATTCATTATTATAAGTCCCTTGTCGTATTTTACAGTAAATATTGTAATAGAATTCCCTTCATTATTCATTGACATTAAATGCTTGTCGTCAGGGAAGAGCCTTATGTACTTAGGATAATCACCACTGATAGGGAGAGAATTAAGGCTTGAGAGCTTTCCTGTTTTGGAATCAACCTTGTATATTGTAACTGTATTATCGCCGGCGTTAGAGCAGAGCAGATGCTTTCCTGTGCCGTCAAATGTTATGTTAGCAGCGGCACTGTTAGACTTATGGTCTTTCCTTACAGTGAATATATTCTGTACTAAATCAAAACGGTCTTTGTCTGAATTCTTATCATAAGAATATACATTAATATAATTCTTCATTTCGCAGACAACATAAGCAAACTTACCATCCTGACTGAATTCAATCTGTCTTGGTGCAGATTCCTGCTGTGAACGGATTATATCGTATAACTTTAATTTACCAGTTACATGATTGAATTCATAAAGCTTAATCTGGTCAATTCAGGGTCACATACACATAAAAAGTTCTTCGTCAGGTGTGAATGTGCTCCAGCTTATATGAGGACGGAAGTTTCTTTCGGCAACACTTCCGATTCCTTTATGAAATATTTCATCAGCTATAAATCCCACTGAACCATCAGCATTGATGTGCAAAACAGTAATCTTGCCGTCATGATATCCGGAAACAACAAGGAATCTGTTATCACTTGTTACGCATATATGACAGCCACGCATTCCGTTAATGGACGCAACATTCATAAGCTCAAGACTTCCATCTTCTAATACAGCATAAGCTGAAACACCCTGGTCACATATAGAGTATAAGAAATTCTTATCATGTGAAAATGCAATGAAAGAAGGGTTATCAATTGCCACCTCTTCACGTTCTGTTATTCTTCCTTGCTACATCACAGTCATATATATGGATACCCTTACTGCTTTCGTGTGTATAGCTGCCTGCATAAGCTACATATTTCTTATCCATGATTATCCGCCTCCGTAAAACATATATATTACTATTTTATAGCATAAGTAAAGGATTTTCAATACTGGTCAGATACATTTTTGCTTAACCTTTTCAGGACAAATACTTACGAGTATAATATCAGGTCCGATTGTGCGGATGCATTTGAAAGGAATTACATATTCAAAATCTCTTCCAAGCAGTCCGCATAATCTGGCGGGACCGGGGACAATGAGTGCCAGTATGCAGCCTGATGACGGGTCGAAATCAATATCAACCACAAAACCTAATATGCAGCAATCGGTATCGTTTATTACGGTTTTTCCTTTAAGTTCACATAGACGCATTATAATACCTGGTTAAGTGCTTATATTATTATATTACGCATATCAGCAAAGGTGTCTTTTCATATCACGCAAGGCACATTTTTTCAAGGCGGCTTACCTGGGCCTGTGATATCCCAAGGTCTTTGGCAACTTCAGTTTGTGTGAGACAATCAAAGAAACGGAGTATTATTATCTGGCGTTCTCTTGGGGAAAGCCGATTTATTGCTTCTTGCAGTGCAATATTTCTTACCCAGCGGTCTTCAGTGTTTTTCTTGTCCTTTACCTGATCAATAACATACAGGGTGTCACCACCATCATTGAATACCGGTTCATATAATGATATTGAAGGTGTGACTGCTTCAAGGGCAATTACGATATCAGCTTTTGATATGCCTATTTCTTCTGCGATTTCTGTAATTGATGGTTCTTTAAGATTTTTCTTCATAAGTGTTTCACGGGTAGTTATTGCTTTATAGGCTGTATCTTTTAAGGAACGGCTGACTCTTATAGTGCTGTTATCACGCAGAAAACGCTTTATCTCTCCGATTATCATTGGAACAGCATATGTTGAAAACTGTACATTTAACGATATATCAAAATTGTCAATCGCTTTAATCATTCCTATACAGCCTATCTGAAACAGGTCATCAAGATTTTCACCACACTGGCTGAAGCGTTGTACAATGCTTAATACAAGCCTTAAGTTTCCTTTTATAAATGTTTCTCTTGCCTGCGTATCTCCTGATTTTATCTTTACAAGCAGTTCTTTTTTTGGCCTGGGCGGGTTTAAGAAGAGGAAGGTCACTTGTATTGACTCCGCATATTTCGACTTTGTATCCAGCCATAATCCCTCCTTAAATAATAATTGGTTTTTCAATTTATCAACATTAAAAGGATTGACATTTTGGCTGGGCTTATTCATAATTAATTTATATATTTAATTTGGAGGTAGATAGCGTGAAGTGTCCATTTTGTGGTAAAGATAACACTAAGGTAATTGATTCAAGACCGACTGATGACAGCTCAATAAGAAGACGTCGTCAGTGTGACGAGTGTGGTAAGCGTTTTACCACATATGAAAAGATTGAATCTATGCCTCTTATTGTGATTAAGAAGGATAATAACAGAGAACCATATGACAGAGAGAAGATAACTGCGGGTATTGTCAGATCGTGCCATAAAAGGCCTGTATCTATCTCACAGATTAATAATATGGTTGATGAGATTGAGACGCAGATATTTAATATTGGAGAGAAAGAAATCTCAACTAAAACTATTGGTGAGATTGTAATGAGCAAGCTTAAGGCAGTTGATGAGGTTGCCTATGTAAGATTTGCATCTGTTTACAGAGAATTTAAGGATGTTGATTCATTTATGGAAGAGATTAAGAAAATCCTTAAATAATATATATCAGTAATTAAGAAAGGCAGCATTTTTGTTATGTTTAAGAGGTTTTATCCTGATATATATATTGATTCAGCTTACGACATAGATTATGAAGGACTGTATAATAAGGGCTACAGAGGTATTATATTTGATATTGACAATACTCTTGTGGAACATGGTGCACCGGTTACGAAGAAGTGCAGTGATTTATTTGACAGTTTAAGAACGATAGGGTTTGATACATGTATTATATCGAATAACAAAGAACCGCGTGTAAAGCCGCTTGCTGATGCATGTGGGTCAAGATATGTAAGTAAGGCAGCAAAACCATCGCCGGTCAATTATATTAAGGCAATGGATATTATGGGAACAGACAGGAATAACACATTCTTTGTTGGTGACCAGCTTTTTACAGATGTGTGGGGCGCTAACAGGGCAGGTATTATGTCTGTGCTTGTAAAGCCTATTGATAAGCATGAAGAAATTCAGATAATTCTTAAGAGAAGACTGGAATGGATTGTATTATTTTTCTATAAAAGAAGAAAGCATTAATTGCTTAAAGGAGCTTGGATTATGGACATCAAAGGAACAACAAGAGTATGCGGACTTATTGGTAATTCGGTAGGACATTCTGTGTCACCGGCAATTCATAATAATCTTGCACGGCTGACAGGAAAAGATATGGTTTATACAACATTTAAAGTGGAAAAAAAGGAGATGTGGCACTGCTGTAAGAGGTGCTTACAGTCTCAATATACTGGGACTTAATGTCACAGTTCCACACAAGTCAGAGGTTATTGATTCTCTTGTAGATATAGATCCGCTTGCCAAGGCTATAGGAGCTGTTAATACTCTTGTAAGGGTTGATGGAGGATTCAAAGGATACAACACTGATATTCTTGGACTTGCTAGAGAACTTGAAGATGAAGGAATTGAACTGGCTGATTCTAAGGTTATTATTCTGGGAGCAGGAGGCGCAGCAAGAGCTATAACATTCTTATGTTCAAGTAAGAATGCACAGTGTGTGTATCTGCTGAACAGAACAGTTGATAAGGCTGAGGCGATTGCACAGGCTGTTAATGCACATTTTAACAATGGAAAAGTAATTCCTATGAATATTGCTGATTATGCGGATATTCCAGGAGATGATTATATTGTTATCCAGACAACAAGCGTTGGACTTCATCCGAATGATACTGCAGTTGTTATTGATGATGAAGCATTTTACAAAAAGGCAGCAGTTGGTGTTGATATTATATATAATCCGGCCAAGACTAAGTTTATGAAGCTTATCAAGGCACAGGGGAAAAAGGCTTATAATGGACTTAAGATGCTTCTGTATCAGGGAGTAAGTGCTTACGAGCTCTGGAATGACTGTAAGATTACTAAGGAAGAGGCTGATGAGGTGTATAAGTGTCTTCAGAAGGAGCTTGGGATTAATGAATAGAAAGAATAATATTATCCTTATTGGTTTTATGGGAAGCGGTAAGACAACATTTGGGAGATGGATTACCAGGACTCACAATATGGAATTTCTTGATACTGACGAGTATATAGAGAATAAGTATAACAAGCTTATTAAGGATATATTCAGGGATTCCGGTGAAGAGACATTCAGGGATATGGAGACACAGACTATCAAAGAGCTTGCACAGGTCTGTGATAACTGTGTTATATCTGTTGGTGGAGGACTGCCGGTAAGAGAAGTTAACAGAAGTTTTCTTAAGGAGCTTGGAATTGTTGTATATCTGGAAGCATCTGTTGATGAACTGGTAAAGCGTCTGTCTAAGGATACAAGCAGACCGCTTCTTGCAGGAGGTAATTTAAGAGAAAAGATTGAAAGTCTTATGACAGCAAGGGAGGCGCTTTATAAGGACGCTGCTGATGTTATAGTTAAGACTGATGGAAGAAGATTTGAAGACATGTATGCTGATATAGTTTCAGCTGTTAATATAGGCATAATGGAGGATTGATATGAAGATACTTGTAATGAACGGACCTAACATTAATTTTCTTGGAATAAGAGAGAAAGGTATATATGGAGAGCAGAATTATGAAGCTCTTGTTTCAATGATAGAGAAGAAGGCAGAGGAGCTTGGAGTTGATGTTGAGGTGTTCCAGAGCAATCATGAAGGTGCTATAATTGATAAGATTCAGGAAGCATATTATAATGATGTTGATGGAATAGTTATTAATCCGGGAGCGTTTACTCATTACAGCTATGCAGTAAGAGATGCTCTTGCATCTGTGGCAGCAATTCCTAAGATTGAGGTTCATATATCTAATGTACATACAAGAGAAGAGTTCAGACATACATCAGTGACAGTTCCTGTGTGCAACGGACAGGTTGTTGGACTTGGACTTAAGGGATATTTATATGCCATGGAAGCAGTTGTTGACCTTGCTATGAAAAAAAGTAGTTGCCAAATGTTTATATTTATTATACAATATTAGAAGTCATTTGATTATTTAGGAGGTATACCAAAGAATGGTAGATGCAGGTAGTTTTAAGAACGGTATTACAATTCAGTATGAGAACGGAATTTGGCAGGTAATCGAATTCCAGCATGTTAAGCCTGGTAAGGGATCACCTTTCGTTAGAGCTAAGTTAAAGAATATTATTTCTGGTGGTGTTATAGAGAATTCTTTCAGACCAACTGAGAAGTTTGATCTTGCACACATCGACAGATCAGAATATCAGTATTTATATGCTGATGGAGATCTTTACAACTTTATGAATACAGAGACATATGACCAGATCGCATTAAGTGCTGATCAGGTTGGTGATTCTCTTAAGTTCGTTAAAGAGAATGAGATGGTTAAGCTTTGTTCACATGATGGTAATGTATTTGCTATTGAGCCACCTATTTCAGTTGAGCTTGAAGTAACAGATACAGAGCCTGGTATCAAGGGTAACACAGCAACAGGTGCTACTAAGCCAGCTATCGTAGAGACAGGAGCTAAGATTATGGTTCCATTATTCGTTAACCAGGGCGATAAGATTAAGATTGATACTCGTACAGGTGAGTATACATCAAGAGCATAATTATTATGTATTATTAAGGGCTGTCATGCATATGCATGACAGCCCTTTTTTGCGCGAGTAGCGATGAGAATAGCTGCAGAATTTATAATCATGCTTGCATGAATTATAAATTGGGCGGATATTCGAGGAGCACCGCGACAATGCCAGACTTTAGTCTGGCATATGCGCTACTCGCGCGAGTAGCGATGAGAATAGTTCTAGACTTATCCCCTTGCCTGGAATGTTGTACAGACTGTATCGTCCTCTGTTACAGCCTTTATACCTGATATGTCTACATGGTCAGCATCACATTTTTTATTAGTGTTATATATGCAGTTGGTTGCCTCACATGAGATGGATAAAGAATCTTTAGGAAGATGGCACATATTAGTTGCACCTGGTTTCTGATGTTCATAGTCGCTGCAGCATGTTTCACCACATTGGCATGCCAAGCTTCCTTCTACACAGATTGAATTAAGACAGCACTGGTTGTCACAGTTATGCATGCAAGATGCAGCATTACAGTTAAGATTACCCATAATATTTCTCCTTTCAAAAAACAAATATGACCGCTATTGTTTTTGAAACATAGCGGCCATATTATTGTACCCTTAATATTATTCTTTATTCAGAGGGCTATTTAATGAAAGAAAATGTAAAACGCTTCGTTCTGACATTGAAATATCTGAAAGAAACCTTAGCAATAATCTTATCCTTTGATACAAATGTGTTGGTCCAGTATCTGGAATCTTTAGAATTGTTTCTGTTATCTCCAAGCATAAAATATGAATCAGCAGGTACAACATAGGTTAACTCTTCACCATCATTGTTCATTGGCTCCCGAAGATAATTCTCTTCAAGCTGTTCACCATTGACATATACATGTCCGTTGGAAATCTGAATGACATCACCAGGAATACCGATAACTCTTTTTACAAAATTCTGTGATTCATCATCAGGATATTTGAAGATTACAATATCACCACGTTCTGGTTCATGAAACAGATAAGCAAGTCTGAAACCTATTAGTCTGTCTCCGGTAAGAATGGTGTTTTCCATTGAACCAGACGGAACCTGAGCGTTTACAATTATAAATCTGGTAAAAAGAAATGCTACAATAACAGCAACGGCAAGGATTTTTATATAACTTAATATTTCCTGTCAATAGTTTCCTGCTTTTCTTTATGATGATGTGGAGCAACAGGCTCATCGCTGTAACGTGGAATATCATAGACGTTATCATCATCATCTTCGTCATCAAAAGAAAAATCATCATCTAAAAATTCGATACCATCATCGTATTTTGCTTTAGTATCATCGTCATAATTGTCATAGTTAAAATTAGTCATGTTATATATTTCCTTATTGTTATATAAGACAATGATAGTTTAAATGGCGTTATTTTGCAAGTAATTCCATGATTTTATTGCTTCTTGCAATAAATCCAGTCATCTGTTCAGGAGAGAGTGGTGCATGACTAAGCATAGCAAGGTCATAGAGCTGTTCGCATATAATCTTAGTGTTTTCGCCGTCTGTATGTTCTGCAACATATTTAACAAGGTCATTGTTAGCATTAAGTACAAGAGTCTGACCTTCGGCACCAAACATATTAGGATCCATGCCTGCCATACCATACATCTTCATCATATCCTGCATCCGGCGGCTTTCTTCGGACAGAGTCATCATAGAAGATATAGATGCATCCTTTAATTTTCTACACTAACAGTTAAATTCTCATTGCCAAGAGCATCCTTGAAAGTCTTAGAGAGCTTTTCAGTCATGTCCTTCAACTCGTCTTTAGAAGTCTCCTCCTTAAAGCTGTCTGAAAGATCTGCATCGATACGCTTGAACTTGAGATTCTCATTCTTAGATTCCATGTTAGTGATGAATGGCTGGTCAATATTATGAGTAAAATTACAGCATCAATACCTTCATTCTTAAACATGTTGATATACTGACTCTGCTCAACTTCATCTGTTACATAGAATACAGTGTTTTCGTGTTTCTCTTTATTCTCTTCAAGACATTCCTTGAGTGTGAGATATTTGCCGTCAATGTTCTTAAAGATAATATAATCATTCATTTTTTCTGCAAATTTTTTCATCTTTTAAACAGCCGAATTTGATAAATGGATTGATGTCATCCCAGTACTTCTCATAGTTCTCTTTATCTGTCTTACACATTCCTGAAAGCTTGTCGGCAACCTTTTTTAGTGATGTAATCAGATATCTTCTTAACAAATCCATCGTTCTGAAGTGCTGAACGTGATACATTAAGTGGAAGGTCTGGGCAGTCAATAACACCTTTAAGAAGAAGTAAAAATTCTGGAATAACTTCTTTGATGTTATCTGCTACGAATACCTGATTGTTATAAAGCTTTATAGTACCTTCAATAGATTCATACTCTGTATTAATCTTAGGGAAGTAGAGAATACCCTTTAAGATTGAATGGATAATCCATGTTAAGGTGAATCCAGAATAATGGTTCTTTATAATCGTGGAATACCTTGCGGTAGAATTCCTTGTAATCTTCATCTGAACATTCATTAGGATGCTTTGTCCAGAGTGGATGGATATCGTTGATTGCAACTGGTCTTTTTACAATCTTAGCCATCTTTTTGGCTGGAACTTTCTCAACAGTTTCCTTAGTTCCATCTTCTTTCTCAACCTCTTCTGTAACAGCGTCCTTTATAAATGTATCAAGAACTGTATCTTTTTCTGTAACTTCTTCCTCAGGAATTTCCTCTGTCTGTTCACCTTCATCCTCGTTAGTTAAAAAGATAGGTACAGGCATGAATGAGCAGTATTTTTCAATAACTTCTCTTGCTTTATATTCGTTGGCAAATTCATAGCTGTCCTCATTGAGGTAAAGAGTAATCTCAGTACCACGGGAGTTGTTTTGGTTCCCTCACTTATATCATATTCAGTTCCTCCGTCACATGACCAGTGAACTGATTCTGCTCCGTCCTTAAATGAAAGAGTATCAATAGTAACCTGGTCAGCAACCATAAATGCTGAGTAGAAACCGAGACCAAAATGACCGATAATCTGGTCTTCGTTAGTCTTGTCCTTGTATTTTTCAAGGAAAGCTTCTGCACCTGAAAATGCTATCTGGTTAATATATTCATTTACTTCTTCCTTAGTCATACCGATACCGTTATCAATGATCTTGATTGTCTTATCTTTTTGCAGAAAGCTTAATTTCAACCTTATATTCAATATCATCAGGAGCTTCATACTCCCCAATCATTGAAAGCTTCTTGAGCTTAGTGATAGCATCACATGCATTAGAAACTAACTCTCTATAGAAGATATCATGGTCAGAATACATCCATTTCTTGATGATAGGGAAAATATTCTGACTGTTAATAGATAAATTACCATGTTCTTTTGACATAATATTTCACTCTCCAATCTGTATAGTATTAAACTAAATGTTAATTTAATACACAAGAAAACATAAGTCAAGCAAAAATTAGCACTCCTTAAACAAGAGTGCTAACAAAAACCGCCTGTGCGTGTAAACAGGCGGTTTTGCAACATTTATTAAATAATTCTAAATTATTCCTCATAGGAAATATCAGCATCTGACAGGAAGTTAATAATATATCGTTCAAATGCTTCATCAAGTGAACGGTCGAGAGTGAAAGTACTAAGCGAAGATGCTGTTGTCATGGTTACTGAACCATCCTGATAGCGTACATTAAGAAATAACCCGTTGACACAGTCGGGGTCAAAGTTAATGTCAGTATCAAGTATCAGCTTTGCAACAACTGCTTCAGGCAGTACAAATGTTATCTTTAAAAGTTCAGGAACTTTCCTGCCCTTAATTATGCTGAATGCGAAAGGCTTAATGTTCTTCCATGATGTATATCTTGCAGAAGGCATGGAATTAAGCTCATCTTCATTATAAAAAGTCAGTGTTGAGCTTTCCATCTATTGTATAACTGCAGCCTGTGCATATATAGGCTTCTGAAAGACACATACCATCAAATGTATCGCTTATCAGAAGTTTATTCATAAATTGCTTTAAATCCTTAATTGTAAGAGAGAGCATAAATCCTCCTTGTTTTGCGAAGCAAAATGCGACTGCTCATGCAGGAGCAGAGGATTTTAGCCTCCTTGTTTTGCGAAATGTATATTAATTATAATATAAAATCAGTCTTTTAGAAACAGATTTTGAATTATATTTATAAGAGCAAAGAGAATTGTTGATATAATACAGAGAATAACAATTCCGAGAACTACATAACTCATCTTAAATACCTGGCTTCCGTATATTATGAGGTATCCAAGTCCTTTTTTAGCAGCTAAGAATTCGCCTATAATTACACCTACAAGACACAGACCTATATTTACCTTCATGTTACTTATAATGATTTTCTTGGAGCCGGGGATGATAAGTTTACACAGAATATGCCATTTGTTACCACCAAGAGTCCGTATCAGAGTGATTTTTTCTTTGTCAATGCCAAGAAAACCTGTGTACAGATTAATTATCATGCCGAATATTGCTACGGATACAGCTGTTATAATAATTGCTTTGGTATTAGTGCCAAGCCATACTATAAGCATCGGTGCCAGAGCTGACTTAGGAAGGCTGTTTAATACTACCATGAAAGGCTCAAGACAGTCCGACAGTCCTTTGAAGCACCATAACAGTATTGCAAATATAATGCCGACAACTGTAATTATTGCAAATGCGACAATGGTTTCATAGAGAGTTACCCATATATGCATGAATATTACTCCGTCTTTGGCGAGGTCCATAAATGTCTGGTACAGTCTTACCGGTGAACTGAATATAAATGCATTGATAATACCTTTGTCAGCAGTAAATTCCCATATACCGATAAAACCTAAGAATAATATCAGGCGGGAGAGTGTTACTGATATGGAATATATACGCTGCTTAATTACGAATTTGCGTTGTAAAGGACTCATATTCATTTTAACACCTCCCTTATTTCATCAAAATATTTCTGGGTTGAAAGAGTGTCACGTGATTTGATATCAACTGTTTTAAAAGACTGGCAGGTCTGTTTGTGAGGATAAGAACACGGTCAGTCATTGCAATTGCTTCAGATATATCGTGCGTTACTAATATTACTGTTTTTTCTCACTTCTTAATATATTACATATATCTTCCCTTACTTCGAGTCTTGTCTGATAATCAAGGGCAGAAAATGGTTCGTCTAAAAGTAAAATATCCGGTTTCAGAGCAAGTGTGCGTATAAGTGCTGCACGCTGTCTCATACCTCCGGATAACTGGGATGGCCTCGCTGATTTGAATTCTGCAAGGTCGTATTGCTCTAAGAGATGATTAACATAGGCAATGTTTTCAGGAGTTTTTTGTTATTTATTTCAAGACCTAACATAACATTTTTTATATATACTGCGCCATTCAAACAGATTATCTTTCTGCAGCATATATCCCATCCGGGAGTCTGTATTATTTCTCTGGCGGTCTTATATATATGGTTCCTGCTTCAGGCTTTATAAGATCGCATAGAAGAGAGAGCAGTGTGGATTTGCCACAACCGGATGGACCGACAATTGATGTGAAACTACCGGGCTTTATTTCGAAAGAAAGGTCATTGATTACCGGGGTCTCTCCATTTTTATCATGATAAGAATAATATATGTGATCCAGAGATAGAATTGATTCCAATAGATTACTCCCATACTATGGTTAATATAATTTATGAAAAATATCAGAAAAAGTGATAATCAAGATTGAATAAAACCCGTATAAAGAATATAATAAAAACATTAAAGTCATATGAGGGGTACTTTATGAACTGTTTAGAGGAAGTAATAGCCAGTATAAGCACAGAAAGAGTTTTTATACAGACACATAATTTCCCGGATCCTGATGCAATTGCATGTGCATATGGATTATCAGAGCTTTTGAAGGCAAAGGGATAGATGCAGAAATGTGCTATAAGGGAAGCAGCGGCAGAACTGTGACAGCCAAGATGGTAAGGCTTCTTAATATTAATGTTAAGGAATATATAAGTTTTGAAGAATTCAACAAAGAAGATGAGATTATTCTTGTTGATGCCCAGAAGGGTAATTCTAATATTATAGATATGAATGGACAGGAAATAATATGTATTGACCACCATCCCGTATATGAGCATATTGATTATAGGTTTTGCGACATAAGACCAGATGTTGGTGCATGTGCTTCGATTATAGCATCTTATTATTTTGACAATGATATTGATATGCCAGCTGATGTGGCAACAGCACTGTTATATGGAATCAAGATGGACACAGCTGATATGCGCAGAGGTGTTTCACAGCTTGATCTTGATATGTTTTATAAGCTTTTTATGATGGCAGACAGGGATATACTTACAAACCTTGACAGTAGTGTACTGCATTTTGATGATATTAAGGCATATAAAGATGCACTGAGTACTATTGATATAAGGGAAGATGTATGCTTTGCATGTGCCGGATATGAATGTAAAGAATCACTTATAGCTGCTATATGTGATTTTACACTCACGCTTGATGGAATCAATCTGTCAATTGTATATTCACCAAAGAAGGATGGAATTAAACTGTCAATAAGAAGTGGTGGAAAATATCTGTCAGGAGTTCTGGCAGTCAATGCCCTTAGAGGAATAGGTACGGGAGGAGGCCATGATAATATGGCGGGGGGTTATGTACCATATGGAAAAGAAACCGGGTCTAAAGTTGGGGATGCTGATATTGTAAGGCTTGAACATGAGATTAAGGCAAGATTCTTAAAAGAAGCAGGAATTAAATAATGTTTATTTTAGTATATTAACTGCCGGATGAAGGTGATTCTTTCCGGCAGTTTTATTATTGAATATATTATCTTATATCAATCTGTAATCTGTCTATGAAATGTCCCCAAATGCCGGCATAGCCATCCATTCCGTTATCTTTATTATTATCTTTCTGATAACTATAGTAGTTACCGTTCACAGGACTTACCCTGTAGAATGCGTAATGGTATCCAGATGATTTAATGATGTCATCAGGTGTGTAATAATATATCTCAACAGCATCAACAGGTGTGTCATTGCCGGCATATCCGTTATAATAATCGTTAATATCAGTGTTGTGGCTGTCTATGAAATCCAGCCAGCCACTGTCCACATGGACTCTATATTTTATATAGCCGGTATCTGTTGTGATAGCAAGACCGGTGATATTCTGGCCACGTATTCCGGCATAATCTTCATTATTCTTAACAACAGGAAGCCAGCGGCCCGTTGCAAGCTTTGTCTGATAGTAAACATTTATATTATTGGATGAACTATCATCGGTACGGATAGTTTCATCAGTATTGCCATCATTTTTTACAGAATAATCTGAGTAATATATATTGCCATCATATTCTTCGTCTTCGATTTCTACTGCACCAAACTGCCACATGGTACAGTCAAGGCTTGGAGAATCAATTCCCCAGTGCGCAAGCCAGATATTCATCTCTGGGATTGATTTCAGTCTGTCAAGGTTAAGCACATTTGTAAAATAGTTGTAATTGGCATAGACGCCGGTTTTATATCCGCTTACACGCATAGCATTAACAAACATTTCGCAGAAATCAGACAGCAGTTCGCCTTCGGAGTATACATCCAGACCGTTTCTTGCTTTATATCCATCAGCATCTTCCATATCAAACCATACACCAAGTTCGGGAGACCTTCCTTTAAGAAGTCTTAGAGCATGGGCAGTTTCGCTTGCTGCATCGTAATAATCTAATGCATAACTGTATAGATAGACGCCATAAGGAATTCCAAGCCTTTCACATTCATCCATATTTCTTATGGCAGCAGCATCATCCGGTGCTTGGATATCATTGCCATATCCTATACGGATAATTGTACCCTCAATATAGTTTTTCATATTATCCCACTGTATGAATCCATTATAGCTGCTCACATCTATAACAACGGCATATATATCAGCAGATAATGACATGAACAGGCATACAGATGCAATAATTGCAATATATATTCTGATGATTTTCTTCATTCACATAGCCCCTTTCTTTTAATGTTCTAATATAGAATATTCGAAAGATGATGGAGAGTGCGGAGGGAAGGTGATGCACAGTGTAGCGTGAAACTGAAGCGTGGCAGATTGGACGTTGAGGTGGAGGAAAGACAGGAGAAAGTCCAAAAAGGAAGGTCAACGCGTGGCGGATTGGACGTTGGAGTGGAGTGAGGCATGGATGAAGTCCAAAATAGGAATGTATGCGTGCAAAAATGGACTTTATGATGCATAACAGCATTCATAAAGTCCATTAGTTACAAAGCCACCTGCCGGAATCGAACCGGCGACCTTTTCATTACGAGTGAAACGCTCTACCGACTGAGCCAAGGTGGCATGTCTGTCTGCCGATATTGTGGCGACGAACAACAATTATTATATATATTAATTCTTTTTTTGTAAAGTCGTTATTTCACGGATATATAAGCCTGACATGATGAATAATAATTCTCTATACGGACAATTATAGATTAAGAACAGATAACTAGCAACAAAGAAGGAGGCAGCCATGAACACAATAGGCAATGATGAATCGGACAACAAGAAACCAGACAATGAGATATCAGACAACGAGAAATCCAACAACGGGAATACCGCAGATGACTACAAAGATGGTGCTGTTACGAAAAATGCTCTTCAGGTGATAACAATTATTGGAGAGATAGAAGGACATGATAATCTTCCTGCAACAAGCAAAGCAACCAAGTATGAACATATGCTTCCTAAGCTTGCGGAGATTGAGATGGATAAAGATATTAAAGGTGTACTTTTTATTATGAATACAGTTGGTGGGGATGTCAGTGCGGGACTGGCACTGGCAGAGATGATTGCTTCAATGAAAAAGCCAACAGTTTCACTAATCATAGGCGATTCACATAGTATAGGTGTGTCGCTTGCTGTGAGTACAGATTATTCATTTATTGTGCCTACAGCTACCATGATAATACATCCTGTGAGGATGAACGGAACACTTATCGGAGTTCAGCAGACATATGATTATTTTGAACGGATATCTGACAGGATAACATCATTTATTGCGGCTCACAGCAGTGTAAGCAAAGAAAGAGTAGAGGAAATGATGGTTGACACCACACAGCTCTCTAAAGACTTAGGAACAGTGCTGGTGGGTAGACAGGCTGTTGAAGAAGGTTTAATATGTGAAGTAGGAGGAATCAGCGATGCACTTGCAAAGCTGGATTCATTGATTGATAAACAATAACGCAATGAGGGGAAATTATGAAATGTAATATATGCCCAAGAGCCTGCAATGTCGACAGGAGTGTTAACAAAGGCTTTTGCGGAATGACTAATGATATATATGCGGCAAGAGCCGCTCTACATATGTGGGAAGAGCCATGCATATCAGGTGAACATGGAAGTGGGGCAGTGTTCTTTTCAGGGTGTACATTAAGGTGCATATTCTGTCAGAATTCTGAGATTGCTGCGGCACAGGTTGGAAAGAAGATAACAGTGGAGAGGCTTTCAGACATTTTTCTTGAACTTCAGGACAAATGTGCCAACAATATCAATCTCGTAACTGCAACACATTTTGTGCCACAAGTTGCAGAAGCACTTATTAAGGCAAAGAATAAAGGGCTTGTCATACCAGTTGTGTACAATTCAAGTGCATACGAGAATGTCAGCACGCTTAATATGCTTGACGGGCTTGTGGATGTGTATCTTCCAGACATGAAATACATAGACAGCAGGCTTTCGGCAGAGTACTGAAAGCACCGGATTATGCTGATGTGGCTAAAGCTGCAATACATGAGATGGTCAGACAGACCGGAAAGCCGGAATTCTTTATAGTAGATGATGAACTCGTGAAGAGCGGAAGAGTTGAAGCCGGGATTATGAAAAAAGGCGTAATTGTAAGACATCTTGTACTTCCGGGAACAACTAAGGATTCCAAAGCGGTTATAAAGTATCTTATTGATACATATGGAGATGATATATACATAAGCATAATGAGCCAGTACACACCATTTGAGAGACTAAAAAACATCCACTCCTGTCGCGGAAAGTGACAAGAAAAGAATATAATTCTGTGGTAGATTATGCAATAGATTGTGGGATTAATAATGGATTTATTCAGGAAGGTGATGTTGCTGAGGAAAGCTTCATACCTGAATTTGACTATGAGGGCATATGATTATATAATCGTAACAGAGATTATGACAAATGTATTGGCAGGATTAATATATGGAGAATAAGCATGGGCATATAGAGCAGAACAGAGCCAGAATATGGCAGATTGGCTTGTTTTCTCTTAATAATACATCTACAAATCTGTTTCTTGCGATGATGGGATATGTCTCATATTATGCTAATGGAATAGCAGGTCTTTCAGTTGTGCTTATTTCAGTTATTCTTACGGGAATGAGAATATTTGATGGGGTAACAGATCCGGTAATAGGGTATTTTATAGATAAGACTAATGGAAAATATGGTAAATTCAGGCCTTATATTGTTATAGGATACTTACTAATGGCAATTAGCAGTCTTGTACTGTTCTTTACTACAAGCCTTGTTCCAGTTATTTTAAGACCATTGTATTTTATAATTGTATATTCAGTATATATAATAGGATACACATTTCAGACAGCAGTTGTAAAGTCTGGACAATCGGTAATTACTAATGACATGAAGCAGAGGCCAATGATAACATTTTTTGACTCAACATTTATAATGTTCGCACATGGTCTGGTTGCTTTCTATGTGTCAGTGTATCTGATTGAGAAATACAAGACATTCCAGTCACAGGCACTTTTCTCAGAGTTCGTAATCACAGTGGTTATTGTAGCCGGAATATGCTCAGCACTGGCTGTTGTGGGAATATGGAGTAAGGATAATGTAAAAGTACTTCAAGCTTGATGAGGATAAGAAGCAGCAGATACATTTCAGGGATTATGCGGCTATAATTAAACATAATAAGCCAATCAGAATGCTTGTTATTGCGGCGGCATCTAACAAATTCGCACAGATGGTATATGGTAATTCAACAGTTCTTGTAATGCTTTATGGAATACTGATGCAGAATTATCCGCTTGCTGGTATAATTGGAATAATTGTTGGTATTCCCAACTTGGGAATAATATATATTGGGATAGAGCATGCCAAGCGATGCGGACAGAAGAATACACTTGTAAGGTCAACATATCTTGCAATTATTTTTCAGACGATACTTATGTTTATGATGATATTTTCAGACCTTACAAATGTATCATTAAGACATATTAACTTTATAACGGTAGCGTTTTTTTGTTAGTGTTTACGCTGCTTAACGGAGTGAAATCAATATCTAATAATATAGTCGTTCCTATGATTGCTGACTGTACTGATTATGAATATACACTAAGCGGACATTTTGTTCCGGGAATCATGGGAGCTTTATTTTCATTTATTGACAAATCATTTTCGGCACTGGGAACAGGATTTGTAGGAATAGCACTTGCGATAGCAGGGTATTCTAAAGTTTTTCCGCAGGTGGAGGACCAACTGACACCACAGCTTAAGTTTCTGACAATATTTTTCTATTGCATAATTCCGATAATAGGCTGGATTGTGACAATATTTATAATGAAATTCTATAAGCTGGATAAGAATACTATGAGGGGCTTGTATAAAAAATAGAGTGGAGATTAATATGCTTATTAGTAAAGGAAATCCCATGCTTATGGGATGCAGCAGATATAAGGATGGATATAATTTTACATATGAGGCAGAATGCGAAAATGCAGCTCTGCTGATTTTTGATGCACATATGAAGCCAAAAGAACGGATAGAATTGGATTCATCAATGAAATGTGGAAATATATTTTCAGTTCATGTGTCTGGCAGGAGGCTGGATACATGTTTCTACTGCTATGAGATAGATGGCTTAATGTATCTTGACCCATATGCAAAGGCGATAACGGATTGCGGAAGATTTGGACAGACGGACGAGAAAGATGTGTATCTGGCTGCGATTGATGTGGCAGATTATGACTGGGAAGATGACAGACCGCTTAATTATGATTACAGCGACTGTATATTCTATAAGATGAATGTAAGAGGTTTTACTAAAAGCAGAACATCTAAGGTTAAAGATAAAGGAACATTTTCAGGAATAATTAACAAGATTCCATATCTTAAGGAACTTGGAATCACAACTATTGAGTTACAGCCCGCATATGAATTCGATGAAATAGCCGTTTTCCACAGCTGACTGATACTATAATGTCAAAATACGGAGCCGGAACACATTACAGCGTGGATAAGAATACGCGGAAAATTAATTACTGGGGATATGTCGGAGGATTTTATTTCGCACCTAAGGCATCATATTCTTCAATTGCTTCAAAGCATCCGGGGGTGTTTAGGGATTATACAGTTGAATTTAAGAATGTGGTTAAAGAATTGCACAGAAATGGCATTGAAGTCGTTATGGAAATGTTTTTACTGACGAAAGTACAGGCTTTATCCTGCAGTGTGTAAGACACTGGGTTACAGAATATCATATTGATGGTGTACATGTATATTGTGATGAGTCTGCACTTAAAGCACTTTCACAGGATGCACTTTTAGCGGATACCAAGATTATAACTGTATACTGGAATGGTAAAACCGGAACGAAGAAGCATATGGCTAATTATAATAATGATTTCCAGAATATTGCGCGCCGCCTGTTAAAGGGTGACGAGAATATGCTTGGAGAATTTGCAGCTATATCAAGAAAGAATGAAGCAAACAGTGCAAGTATTAATTATATTGCCAACAACAATGGATTTACTCTTAATGACCTTGTAAGCTATGACAGAAAGCATAATGAGCTTAATGGCGAGAATAACAGGGATGGCGAGGATTTTAATTTCAGCTGGAACTGTGGCGAGGAAGGTTCGACAAGAAAGAGAAAGATTAAAGAACTAAGAATGCGTCAGATTAAAAATGCACTGGCATTTGTTTTCTTGTCGGCAGGTACTCCGCTTATACTTGCCGGAGACGAGTTTGGCAATTCACAGAACGGTAACAATAATCCGTATTGTGTTGACAGTGAACTTTCATGGGTTAACTGGAAGGAAACTAAAGAGGGAAAAGAAATTCTTGAATGGACAAAGGCTCTTATACAATTCAGACAGAATAATAAGATACTTCATATGCCGCAGTCGCTTACTTTAAGTGACAGGGTATCATGTGGCTACCCTGATATATCATATCATGGAACTAATGCGTGGTATGCACAGATGAATACATATGACAGACATTTAGGAATTATGTATTCATGTGTATATGGGGATGAAGAAGACCACAGTCTGATATATGCTGCATATAATATGCACTGGGAGAATCACAGCTTTGCACTTCCTAAGATTAATGGTACATGGAAGGTTGATATGAGTTCTAATGTATCAGGTGCTGTGATTGAAGATAATAACAGAAGTGTATGTGTTGAGCCACGGAGCGTTGCAATACTCACAGGAACATATGAAATTCCTGCTAAAAAGGAGAAGTAATGGATATAAAGAAGCTTGCAGATGTCAAAGACAGATTTGCAGATTACGAGAAGATATTTAATTTAGGTAATTATGACAAAGCGGCAGATATATTATCTGCAATACTTGAAAGAATAGAAGAGTGTACGGACGAGCGTAAAGCCGGAACTATGGATGATACATTTGTGAAAAAATCGGACATGGACGGCAGACCAATATATATAAGCCTTAATCATGTTATGGAATATGATGTGTACGCATGTTATTTTGAACCGGAAACGGATGTGCTGTGTACAGAGCTGCCGGTTGGAGAGTACTACAGGACTTATGGCAGTCTGTGCCTGAAGTTATCGAAGTTTCGCAGAGCAGAGGATGCATTTAAGAAGGCTATATGCTGGAATCCTATTGACCTTGATTCATATCTTGGACTTGCACAATGTTATAAGAATCTTAATATGCTGTCGAGATATCTTGATGTTACAAAGCAGGCATACAGATTCTGCTGCAGCCGCGCAACGATGGCAAGATATTACAGAAATATGGGATTTTATTATGTTGCAAGGTATAATACTGAGGCGGCAAGAGTGTGCTACACATATAGCAATATATATTATAAGACAGACAATGCAGATAATGAGCTTAAATATCTTGAGCAGGCATTAAATGACAAG
>VOFH01000410.1_pt1 | contig 94000 bp, 93 predicted proteins | sample 5384091 | NCBI WGS metagenome assembly VOFH01 (sample SAMN12384727, study PRJNA508395) | human gut metagenome | isolation source: healthy gut G | host: Homo sapiens
GTCTTACATTCACTGCGCGCGTGGAGAAAAGCATTATGAAAAAACAAACAGATGATCTTGTGAAAAGAGCGAAAAGGCATGAGTCGGAAGCTTTCACAGAATTAATGCAGCTTTATATGACGGATATGTATAAAGTTGCGTATGCAATTTTGATGAATGATGAAGATGTTGCCGATGCAATCGGAGATACGATTCTGATATGCTGGGAAAAAATGAATCAATTAGTGAAGATACAGTATTTTAAAACATGGATGACAAGAATCCTCATCAACAAATGCTATGATATCAGAAAGAAAAATCAGAATATCATTTGTTTGGATGAGTACGAGGAACCAGCAGCCTGCGATGAATATAATCTGGAATTAAAAGAGGCACTCGCAGCGTTAGATGAAAAATACCGGATTATTATGATTCTTTTTTACAGCGAGGGCTATCGTATCAGAGAAATTTCTGACATTTTAAAAATTCCTGAAAGTACTGTGAAAACACGTTTACAACGTGGACGGGAAAAGCTGGAAGTTTATTATAAGGAAAAATGAGGTGAGATTCATGTCAAAAAAAGTGAGTGAAATTTTAAATAGTGATATTCAAGTGCCAGAAATCGTTCAGAAAAAAGCAGATGTCGCCTTTTCACAGATTCAATCGGAAAAGGAAACTAATATGAGTAAGAAAAATTTAAAAGTAACAAAATTGTTTGCAGCAATGGCTGCCTGTGCTTCGATTATTATTGTTGCGTCTACAACAAACAACTATCTCAACAGACCGCAGGAAGAAAAAGAAACAACAGTGGCTGAACATACGACAACAGAAAAAGAGAATATGTTTACCATGAAAGTAATGGCGGCACAGGCAGAAGTGACGGCACAGAAGCCTGTAGCAATCGCACAAAATGACAGGTTTGGTTATGCGATTAATGGGGACAGCGATATGAATACAGCAAGTTATAAAATTGATATGCCACTTTACTGCGAAGGTGAGAATATAGAAAGTGTAACTTACAGTATCAACAAAGGATATTTTGAAATAAGTGAAAATATTACCGATGATTTTCAGAGTGCTGTCGAGAGCGGAAAGCCATTGGATGAAAATAGCAATGGGTATCTCAATCCAATTTTTGATGATAATGGAGAAATTGCCATGCAGCAGGAAGTAAACGATTTTGTTGAATACACAGTTTCCTATGAAAATCAGCAGAAAGAAGGAGTGTGGGTAACCTTTTGTAATGATGAAATTCCGTTTTCAGATTTTGACAGTATTGTAGAACAAAAGAAAAAAACACAGGAGGAAGTGGCAGCAGCATATCAAAAACTTGTAGATGGAGTGGTTATTACCTGTACTGCAAATTATAAAGACGGCACAAAAAAAGGAGTAAAAATTAATGTTGGAGCTGCAGCGCTGACTTATGAAGAAATCGGAATGAACGTGGACGGAATGACTTTACAAGTAGAAGGAGAAGATAAAGTAGAACTTCAGCCAACAGATAAAAGAGCAGTTTTTATGTTTGAATTGCAGCCATGACATATAAAATCAGTATTATTTTTTAACAGTGGAGCTGGTGGCTGGCGGACGTATTTGAGATTAAACAGTATTGAAAAAGATATATATTTATTTTATAATAAATAAAACTAAAAAAATAATTTCAATATTATAAATGAGGCATGAATATGAAAAAAGGTATTAGAAGATATTTCATAATCTTGATTGTAATAATAGTATGTATTGTGACATTGGTGGACTGCACCAATCCTCAGACGAGACAGGAAGAAAGAACATCTGCTAGTCATTTGATTATAAATTGGGAGAATGAAGTTCAGATTTTTGATGCAGATGCAATGGAAAATACTGGAATGGTTGAAAATATAGAGACGCTTGCCTGGATTGCACCACGAGGCGGAGCCGGGATTGACACAGTGGGTATTGAACAAATACAGTCACAGAATGAATACATTGTAGAAAGCAGTCAGTATCTGAATCAGGATAAAGAAATCATTAATACCGAAGGATTTGATACATGGGTAAGGGTTGTACAGGAGCAGGTGATGCCCACAAAAGAAACATCAGAGACAGGACATGGAGACTATCTGATCTATAAGCACGGAGATAATGGATATCTGGCAATACAGTCTGGCGAAGATTGCACAAAGTGGACAGTATGGGAATTACCGGGTTATGGGGAGTGGCTGGATAAGGAAGTAGCAATGTTTATAAGAATGGTAACTGGATTGTAAAAAATTAAAAAAGAGTTTACAAAAATCAATAAATTTTCTTCTTAATTATTAGAATAATATTGGATAAGAAAGAAGTGTTCATAATTATCATTGACAACTTCCCCGCAATCCCTTATACTTGGAATCACATCAAAGTCGCAGACAGATAAAGCATCTTATTTTTTTCTTGTCTGCAAATCCAAAACCAATTTGAGGTGGCAGGATATAATCTCAACGTTCACAGCCGGTTCGGCACGAGATTCCATTTTGATGAAGAAAAGCAATGCATATAGATCCACATTTTTTTGTTATTTTTTTAACATAGAAAATGCTTCTTATGCGTTGAAAATCACAGCAGATTCTATTATGATAAAGGGGGAACATGATTGAACACAGAAGGAGAAAAAATCCAATGGCATCCTGCGTTTGATGCGGCATTGCAGATTGAACTGGGAGAAGAGGCAAAGTACCTGACCTTTGAGCCGGAACATTTGCTTTCGAAGAAACCAATGCAGATCGATGTGTTGGTCAAAAACGAGAAGAAGGTAAAAATCAGGAAAAATATTGGAAGGATTTTCCGGCAGCATAACATTATCGAGTATAAGTCACCGGAAGATCATCTGAACATTGATGATTTTTATAAAGTCTATGGTTATACCTGTATTTACAAAACGGAAGTCGAGAAAGTGAACCAGATTCCAGCAGAAGAACTGACGATTACGTTTGTGTGTTATCATTATCCGCGGCAAATGTTACGAAATCTTCAGAATGAGAGAAATATAAATGTGAAAAATATCGAAAATGGTATCTATTATCTCTATGGAGATGCAATTCCAATACAGCTTATTATCGTACCGGAATTGTCAATCGAAAATAATTACTGGCTGAATAAACTTCGCAACAATTTGAAGTCCGGTGGAGAAATTAAATTATTTATGGAACAATATGAGAAAAACAGGGATTCAAAATTGTTCCAGGCACTGGCAGATACCGTCATGCGCGCAAACTGGAAAGAAGTGGAGGAAGAAGGAAACATGAGTGATGTAATAAAAGAAATTTTCGCAGACCAATTTCATAAATGCGAAGCGGAAGCGAGGGCACAGGGCGAAGCAGAAGGAAGAGCAGAAGGCGCAGCATCTAAAATGATCGAGCAGATCATGAAAAAGTACAAAAAAGGATGTTCTGTGGCTGAAACAGCAGATATGCTGGAAGAAAATCCGTCAGTCATTGAGCAGATTTATGATATACTTCGGCAGAACGCACCGGATTATGACGTGCAGAAAATATATCAATCACTTTTGAAAAAAACACACAGGACAGCTTAACATAGGAGCTGTCCTGTGTGTTTTTTCAGATCTTAGATGAAAAACCTAAGAATATTAATACTTTTTTTAATATTTCTATGAAATCATCCAATAAGAGTGTGAAACAGTTTTTCTCTCCACATTGCGGTGATTTTATGTCTGTGCCGGAGGAGTCTTTCTTTATCTGAGCGGTATCAGGTAAAGAACTGTTGCCGGATACATTGGCAGATCCGGCTGTAGAAGCAGTTTCGGAAACCGGATCAGCAACAGTATCTGTAGATGAACCATCAGTGTTTGTATTACCTGATGCCGGTGGCACAGGTGCGGATGCCGGTGGTACCGGAGCTGGTGGCGCCGGGGCAGGATCTGAAATTACAGAAAAACCAGCCGTTGCCGTTCCGGTTGTTGATACAATGGCAATGTTGTGAGCTCCTTCGGAAAGACCGGCAAGGAAGGATGGAAGTAAAGTTATGATAGTACTTCCGGAGTGGGCGGTATAGTCTTTATCTTTCACTAATACATTTTCATCTACCTTAACTTCGATTAAGTTAGCGAGCGGTGCACTGGAACGAAATACTGCACCGGAGTTATTGTCCGGATTTTTACTCACTTCTGTTTTGTTTCCTTCCAGCATGACCGGTGGCTTATTATCAGGAGATACAGGCGGTATTTCCGGTTCCGGTTTTCCATCAGGTGGAGTGACTGGTAATTTATCAATGACCTCACCAGCTTCTACTATGGCGTTACAATCTGTACATACCAGATCACCGGTATATCCATTTTCCTCCTGTGTCGGCTCTTTAAAGCCCTGTCGCTGGAGATTCAAATGGCATGTTGGATCTATTTCTCCGTATTCCTCCCTACATTCTTCACAGACGGCTTTTTTTTCGTACAGGTCGCCTGTCCACCGGAATGGACATGTTGTTCCATTTCCTCTTCGATTTGAAAGGTAAGGACTTCCCCTTCTATAGCAGCGACAGTCACTTTGAGTTTGTCTGTAACCTGAAGCGAATCATTTAAGCCAAGGGCTGCATCAGATTTAGTGGATTGTGTACCGCCCATAACTTCCAGTGCCCAATTTCCCGGTTTTCCATTTAGATTGCTTGGAAAGCGGATGTCAGATTGCGCAAGATAACAGACTAAACCGGATTTTATGTTCGATGTTTCTGAATTGGTCAGCTGCTTCTCTGACTTATCATATTTGCTGCCATCTGTTGAGAAGTTTCTGTATTCCAGATACAGTGTCCTGTTCAGTTCCGGAATGCCTGCTTTATATCCGATACAGTCGTCAGTACCGGTGGCTGTGCCGCTGAGCTTTACTTTGTATTCACCCGGTTCTGTGATCGTCTTTAGAGTACTGTCGTCTGTCCATCCCAGAGCCTCTTTTTCTTTGATCGAAAGTCCCTGTGGAACAGGTGAGATGGCATTTGCCATGGCAGACATGAAATAAACCGGCGTTTGACCTGACGAATTGTATAAATCCAGCAGACCAAATATATGCCCCATTTCATGGATCGGAGACTTCAATGAAACGATCGGTTTTTGATCATTGTTTGCCATATACAGAGTTGAGTAGTTATTTATGACCTGTACATAATATTGGCTTTGAAGCATCCTGCCATCGCCAAGGTTGATCTCCACATAGTCTGCATAATCCTTATAGTTCCAAAGCGGATCAGAGCGGTTTATCACAATATTTTGTGTCGTGTTTTTATAGATAACTGTAATGGAATCGATCTTTCCATCCCGGTTTTTGTCAAGATCCTCATAACTGTATGTCTGGCTGCCATTGTAATTTGTAATGGGGTTTCCATCCTGGATCGCCTTGTTTATGGCATCAGACCAATCGGTGCGCAGCTCGTACATACGGTAGGCTTTTTTCACCACTTGTTTTATAACCGATTGGATTATCTGCACTGTAACCGGCATAGTAACCGCGTTCATGTTTTAACTGCAGGGAACCGCCGTTATCAAACAGATAAAGACTATTCATGCGCAATTTGTCTGAGGACGCATTCCGGTAGTAGTCGCCCACGGAATAATAGGCAGTGTTATAGGAATTGTCTATGATCTCACGCACAGAGACACCTTGATAAATATCATTCACAAATTCATTCTCATCTGCAAATCTGGCAAATACGATTAAATTTGTAAAGTTTGAATCGGAAGTCTGTTCTGTATTCCCGGCAGCTGCGCCCTTTACGGACAGAGAGCTAAAACCGATATTTAGCAACAGACACATGGATATCAGCAATCCGAAAAATGTACATATTTTTTTCATACATATTCTCCTGTTTGTCGTTGAATGTTGCATAGGTTTTTATAGTTTCTGGAAAAAAGGCGCAGAGCCGTTTTTTATTTCTTAAAATTCGCTCTTTTTCTTAAAGTCGGATCCAAAATTCTCTTACGGATACGAAGGGATTTCGGAGTAACCTCCAATAATTCATCGACATCGATGAAGTCAAGCGCCTGCTCTAAGCTTAAAATCTTAGGCGGAACTAAAGTCAATGCTTCGTCAGCGGAAGAGGAACGTGTGTTGGTAAGGTGTTTCTTCTTACAAACGTTCAATTCGATATCCTCGTTTCTGGAGCAGGAACCGATGACCATACCTGCATATACTTTTTCACCAGGTCCGATGAACAAAGTACCACGATCCTGTGCAGAGAACAGACCGTAAGTGACAGATTCGCCGGATTCGAATGCGATCAGCGAACCAAGCTGACGGTAAGCAATATCTCCGCGGTAAGTATCATAGCCATTGAAAATGGTGTTGATAATACCATTACCTCTGGTATCGGTCATAAATTCGCCTCTGTAACCGATCAGACCGCGGGATGGGATATTGAACTCAAGTCTTGTATATCCGCCGGTCAGAGGTTTCATATTGATCATTTCACCTTTGCGCTGGCTTAACTTGTCGATAACAGCACCGGTATACTCATCCGGAACATCGACATAGGCAAGTTCCATAGGCTCTAATTTCTTGCCGTTTTCGTCCGTGTGATATAATACTTCAGCCTTACTTACGGCAAACTCATATCCCTCACGACGCATATTTTCAATCAATACAGATAAATGTAATTCGCCGCGGCCCGATACTTTGTAGCTGTCCGGAGAATCGGTCTCCTCTACACGAAGGGAAACGTCTGTATTTAACTCGCGGAATAAACGGTCTCTTAAGTGGCGGGAAGTGATAAACTTTCCTTCCTGACCTGCTAATGGACTGTCATTTACGATGAAGTTCATGGAAAGAGTCGGCTCGGAGATCTTCTGGAATGGGATCGCAACCGGGTTCTCCACAGAACAGATCGTATCACCAATGTGAATATCAGCAATACCGGAAATAGCAACGATGGAACCAATATTTGCTTCTTCGACATCTACCTTATTTAATCCGTCAAATTCGTATAATTTGCTGATGCGGACTTTTTTCTTCTTGTCAGGATCGTGATGGTTGACTACGACCGCTTCCTGATTTACTTTCAGGGAACCATTGTCGATCTTACCGATACCGATACGTCCAACGTATTCATTGTAATCAATGGTACTGATCAGTACCTGTGTCGGTGCTTCCGGATCACCTTCCGGAGCAGGAATGTAATCTAAAATGGTTTCAAATAATGGTGTCATATCTTTTTTGTTGTTTATAAGGTCGTGGATTTCACGAACGGCATAACCGTCTCTTGCGGAAGCAAAAGGAATGGGCAGTCTAACTGCTCGTCAGAGGCATCCAGATCCATAAATAACTCTAATACTTCGTCCACAACTTCGTTTGGACGGGCTTCCGGGCGGTCTACTTTATTGACACAGACGATAACCGGGAGTTTTAAATCCAGAGCTTTCATCAAAACGAATTTGGTCTGAGGCATAACACCTTCAAATGCGTCAACGACAAGGATAACACCGTTTACCATTTTAAGGACACGCTCTACCTCGCCACCGAAATCGGCGTGGCAGGAGTGTCGATGATGTTGATCTTTGTTCCTTTGTAAGTGATCGCTGTATTTTTGGAGAGGATTGTGATACCACGTTCCTTCTCAATATCGTTGGAGTCCATGACACGTTCAGCAACTTCCTGATTCTCACGGAATACACCACTCTGTTTTAAAAGTTCATCGACCAGTGTTGTTTTGCCATGGTCAACGTGGGCGATGATTGCTATGTTACGTACGTCTTCACGTTTCTGTTTCATAAAAAATCTCTCTTTCTTCTGTGCGGAAAAGAAATTATCTAGAAATAAATCCTGTCTTTTCCTATTAATATAGCTTATAAATTAACTCGAACCTATATATTCTATCACAATTTTATGAGAACGCAAGTAGGCAGCAATATTTTTTTTCAAAACAATATAAAAAACTTATCGACAAGTTACACGAAATTTTTTCTGGAAGGAAATGGTAAAACCATAGTTGTCAGGCAAATCACCGGTCGATTCCGGTGATAAGAGGAAGGAAAAAATTCATGGCAGATAAAATTTTTGAAAATAACCAGGTGTCAATTGTGGGAGAGATTGTTTCTGATTTCAGATTCAGCCACGAAGTGTATGGAGAGGGCTTTTATGTGGTAGATGTCGCAGTCAACCGGCTGAGCAATTTTATGGATTACATACCACTGATGATCTCAGAACGGCTCATTGACGTGAATGAGGACTATATTGGTCAGACCATATATGTTATGGGACAGTTCCGGTCATTTAACCGGCACGAGGAAAAAAAGAACCGTCTTGTTTTATCCGTTTTTGTAAGGGAACTGGAATTGTTAGATGAGATCGACGAGGATATGAAGACGAACCAGATTTTTCTGGATGGCTACATCTGTAAAGATCCGATTTACCGGAAAACACCGCTTGGAAGAGAGATTGCAGACCTTTTGATCGCGGTGAACCGTTCTTATGGAAAATCAGATTATATTCCATGCATCTGCTGGGGAAGAAATGCAAGGTTTGCATCCGGGTTTGAAGTCGGTGGGCATGTTCAGGTATGGGGACGTATCCAGAGCAGGGAGTATGTGAAAAAACTGAGCGAGACAGAGACGGAAAAGCGTGTGGCATATGAAGTTTCTGTGAGCAAAGTGGAATTTATTGAAGATGAAGAGTAGAATTTATGGGGATGAGGAATCGTGCATTGACAATGGAATAAGATGGTGTTATGATTTACGCAATGAAAATATTGCTTGGTAGAGGTCGCGTGCTTTATGAGTCGCTTTTTGGATGTATCAGGAACAGTTGATAAGAAGCAAAAGGAAAGTACGCCGAAAGGGTATGCAGCCTGAAGGCATATTACTTGGGCATAAAGTGAAGAACTTTATGACTGTCATCTGAATGGAGATCATTTGAGATGGGGAGCTATCAGATTCTAGGCAGATTTGCAAAGATGCAGAATGCGTATAATATTAGAATTTTGAGACCGGCTCGTCAGCCGGTCTTTTTTTACTTTACTGTAGCAACATTTTTAACAAAAAAAAATGCAGTGCGTATAATGACGATAGGAGGAGAATGCAATGTCTATTTTTAAAGGAGCAGGTGTAGCGATCGTCACACCGATGAAAGAAAACGAAGAAGTCAATTACGAAAAATTACAGGAACTGATCGATTGGCAGATCGATCAGGGAACAGATGCGATCATCATTGCCGGAACGACAGGAGAGAGTTCCACACTGACCATGGAAGAGCACAGTAAAGTGATCAAAGCAGCAGTAGAATTTGCAAAACACCGTGTACCGGTTGTGGCTGGTTCCGGTTCGAACTGCACAAGAGAAGCTATTTTTCTGACACAGGAAGCGGAAAAAGCAGGGGCAGACGGAATCCTTGCAGTGACACCTTATTATAATAAATGTACACAGGGCGGTCTGGTACGTTATTATTCTGAAATTGCAGAGTGTACAAAGTTACCGATCATCATGTATAATGTACCTGGAAGAACCGGATGCAATATTCTTCCGGAGACAGCAGCAAAGATTTTTAAGGAAGTTGAAAATGTAGTAGCAATCAAAGAGGCGACAGGAAGTGTTGCACAGGCATCACAGTTAATGTATCTGACCGATGGCAGGATCGACCTTTATTCCGGCGAGGATGGAATCGTAGTTCCGCTTATGGCGATCGGTGCGATCGGAGTGATCTCTGTATGGTCAAATGTTGCACCTGCCAAAGTACATGGCATGTGCCAGAGTTTCTTTGACGGAGACTTACAGACTGCAATGAAGATACAGAGAGAGGCACAGCCGCTTGTCAGTGCATTATTCTCAGAGGTCAATCCGATTCCGGTGAAGAAAGCTTTAAACCTCATGGGAAGAGAAGTTGGAACACTTCGTTCTCCTTTGACGGAGATGACCGATGCAAATGCAGCTGTTTTGGCAGATGCAATGAAAGCATATGGCATTTTAGATTAAAAGGAAGAGACTGTCGTATCCGGGTGCGGCAGTCTTTTGGATTTTTGATAAATCGTATCCAAAGATAAAATTCGAAAGGTGGATTTTTAAGTATGACAAAAGTAATTATGCATGGATGCAATGGAAAAATGGGACAGACGATCACGGAGATGTGCAAGGATGATCCGGAAATTGAGATCGTGGCAGGCATAGATCTGTATGACGGGATCAAAAATGATTATCCGGTATTTCCGAATATCTCCGTCTGCGACGTGAAGGCAGATGCAGTGATTGATTTCTCAAATGCAAAGGCAGTGGACGATCTGCTCATCTACTGTGAGGAAAAACAGGTGCCGGTTGTATTGTGCACGACCGGTTTGTCCGAGGAACAGCTCGCAAAAGTAAAACAGGTCAGCGGACATGTGGCAGTCTTAAAATCAGCTAATATGTCACTCGGCATCAATATGCTGATGGAACTTTTGAAAAAGGCGGCTTTAACGCTCGCACCGGCAGGTTTCGATATGGAGATCGTGGAGAAACACCACAATCAGAAATTGGATGCACCGAGCGGAACAGCTCTGGCTCTGGCAGACTCCATGAATGAGGCACTGAATGAGAAATATGCCTATGTTTATGACAGAAGCCGGGAGAGAAAGAAGCGAGAAAAATATGAGATCGGAATTTCCGCAGTGCGCGGTGGAAATATCGTGGGAGAGCATGAAGTGATCTTTGCAGGACAGGACGAAGTGATCGAATTTAAGCACACGGCATATTCCAAGGCAGTTTTTGCCAAGGGAGCAGTGCAGGCGGCAAAATTCCTTGCAGGAAAGCCGGCAGGATTTTATGATATGAGCGATGTCATTCAGGCGCAATGATGAATGAAGTATAAATCAGTACACAGAATAAAAACAGGATGGTGACGGATGGAACAGACCGATTTACGTTATTTAAAAAGTCTTGCAAAGCAGTATCCGACCGTGGCGGCGGCCGCCACAGAGATTATCAATTTACAGGCGATCTTAAGCCTGCCGAAGGGAACGGAACATTTTATCACGGATATCCACGGCGAATATGACCAGTTTCAACATGTATTAAAGAACGGTTCCGGGGCGATCAAGAGAAAGATTGAGGATGAGTTCGGGAATGCCATCAGTCAGGCAGAAAAGAAATCGATCGCCACACTGATCTATTACCCGGAACAGAAGATGGAGCAGGTGATAAAGACCGAGGAGAACATGGAGGACTGGTACAGGGTCACATTGTACCGCCTGATAAGGATCTGCAAAGGAGCGTCTTCTAAGTACACCCGTTCCAAGGTGCGCAAGGCACTTCCGAAAGATTTTGCCTATGTGATCGAGGAACTTCTGACCGGAAGACCGGATGTATCCGATCAGGAGGCATATTATAATGAAATCATCCATTCGGTGATCCGGACAGGCAGGGCAGCAGAACTTGTGGTGGCGTTCTGCAACCTTATCCGCAGACTTGTAGTGGATCATCTGCATGTTGTCGGCGATATTTTTGACAGAGGACCGTATCCAAACCTTATTATGGATACATTAATGTCACATCATTCCGTGGATATCCAGTGGGGAAACCATGATATCTCGTGGATGGGTGCAGCAGCGGGCAATCAGGCGCTGATATGCAACGTGATCCGCATCTCCGCAAAATACGGCAATCTGAATCTGCTGGAGGATGGATATGGGATCAATCTGGTGCCGCTTGCGAGACTGGCAATGAACCGTTATGACAAAGATCCATGCAGCTGTTTTAAGCTGGATTACCGGGAAGAGGAATACGATGTCCGGGATGCAATGCTCGATGAGAAAATGCACAAGGCGATCGCCATCATGCAGTTTAAGCTGGAAGGACAGATGATCGTGGGACACCCGGAATTTGGAATGGAGAACCGTTTGCTGCTCGATAAGATAGACCCCGCAGCCGGTACAGTCCTGTGCGAAGGGAAGAAATATCCGCTCCGGGATCTGAATTTTCCAACCATTGACTGGGAACATCCGTATGAACTTTCGGTGGATGAGGCAGATGTGATGGAACGTCTGACTGCCGCATTTTTAAATTGTGAGAAATTACAGAGACAGGTGCGTTTTCTTTTTACCAAGGGAAGCCTGTATCATGTATACAATGGAAATCTTCTGTATCACGGCTGTGTGCCGCTGAATGAGGATGGCTCTTTTACCAAAGTCAATATTTACGGCACGGAATATGCCGGAAAAGCGTTGTACGATGTGTTAGAAAGCTACGCCAGAAAAGGTTATTACGCCATTGACCCGGAAGAGAAGAAAAAGGGATCAGACATTCTCTGGTTTATCTGGGAAAATAAAAATTCACCGGTGTTTGGCAAAGATAAGATGACAACGTTCGAGCGGTATTTTGTGGCAGAGAAAGCGACACATGTGGAACCGAAAAATCCGTATTACCGGCTGCTGGAAAAAGAAGAGATCGTAAATGCGATCCTCGCAGAGTTCGGACTGTCCGGCCAAGAGGCGCATATTGTCAATGGACATATCCCGATCGAGGCAAAAAAGGAGAGTCCCCGGTGAAGTGCGGGGGCAAGCTTCTCATCATAGATGGCGGCTTTTCCAAGGCTTATCAGCCAAAGACCGGAATTGCCGGGTACACATTGATCTACAATTCATATGGACTTGTGCTGGCGGCGCATGAGCCTTTTGAATCCGTGGAAAAAGCAGTTTCGGATGGGAATGATATTGTATCACATACGATTCTGGTACAACATGTTGTGAGACGGAAAACGGTTGCAGATACAGATAATGGAAAAGTGATGCGGGAAAATATCCGTGATCTTGAAAATTTACTTCAGGCATATCGTGAAGGAACGATTGTAGAAAATCCTTAAAAGTGTTATACTACATCTATCTTACCATAATTTACCAGAGTAACATATGGTCTGGAATAATATGATACCAAAGAAGGGAGTTTCTTATGAAAAAGAAAGTAATACAGATTTTATCCATTGCATTGTGCATGGTGTTGTTGTCCGGAAGCACTGTCACGGCAAATGCAGCAAAGAAATCATCGAATACAGGTGCATATCAGGCAGTATTTGATGCAGAATATTATTATAATTCCAACCCGGATCTTCAGGCGGCGTTTGGATATGATGCACAGAAGTTGTTCAATCATTTTGTATCTTCCGGCATTTATGAGGGAAGATCAGGCTGCGCTAATTTCAATGTTGCAATTTACAGAGCCAATTACCCAGATCTTCAGGCAGCATTCGGCAATGACCTTGCATCCTACTGTGCCCATTATGCGGCAAACGGTGCAGCAGAGGGAAGAAATGCAACGACACTGATCTCGGCTGGAGAGGGAGCACAGGCAGCGATTGTCCGTGGTTCCTGCACAACGAAGTTTGATCCGAGAGCTTCCAGAGCAACCAACATTGCAGTGGCAGCTTCTAGAATCAACGGTGTAGTCATTCAGCCAGGGGAAGAGTTTTCCTTTAACAAAACAATCTTACCAAGAACGGCAGCAAACGGTTATGTGGAAGCGCCAATTTATGTGAGTGGTAAACATTCCACAGGAACAGGCGGAGGTATCTGTCAGGTATCTTCTACCATGTATTCTGCAATGTTAAACGGAGGAATCCCGGCGACTGAGCGTCACCCACATTCTCTCCCGGTTCCATATCTTCCGGAGGGCAGAGATGCGACAATTGCAGGTAATTATTACGACTTAAGATTTGTGAATATTTATAATACGCCATTGCAGATTTCAGCAGTAGCAGATTTAAGAACCGGTACAGTCAGTGTGACTTTGATCCAGCAGTAATTGTTAAGAAAAATAAGAAAAGTAAAATACGAAACTTAAGTTTATTAGGTTTCGTATTTTGTTTTCACGGAAAAGGGGATTACGATGAACGGAAAAAAGTTATGTTAACAATCCAGGGGGAGAAAAAAGAGTATCCGGCAGGAACAAGTTTTTTGCGCATTGCGCAGGATTACAGCGATGCGTATCAGGATGATATTGTTCTGGTATTGTACAATAGGAGACTGCGGGAATTAAATAAGTGTGCAGATGGAGACGGAACCGTAGAATTTCTCACAACCGCAGACAAGACAGGAAAAAAGGCGTACCGCAGGAAGCGTGACACTTTTAATGCAGAAGGCAGTCTATAATCTCTGGGGAAAAGGGAATATATCGGTGCGTGTAAAATACTCCATCGGACAGGGAAATTATTGTGAACTTGTGAAGTGGGAGAATGATACAGAGGAAGTTGTGAAAGTATCAGGAACAGAAATCAATAAATTAAAGAATGAGATGTATCAGATGGTAGTTTCCGATATTGAGATCCACAAGGAGAGTATCAATACGGATGACGCCGTGACACTGTTTCATGACCTTGGAATGACAGACAAGGAAAAGCTGTTCCGTTACCGGAGAAGTTCCAGAGTCAATATTTATGAACTCGATCATTACATGGATTATTTTTACGGATTTATGGTGCCATCGACCGGATATCTGCGCTATTATGATGTGATCCCTTATGCGGATGGATTTATGCTTCAGTTCCCGGATAAAAATACGAGAGAGGTCGCACCGTTTGTTCCGGCAGAAAAACTGTTCCACACGTTAAAGACATCCAGAGACTGGGGAAAAATGCTTGAGATCGATACGATCGGAGCCTTAAATGATGCGATCGCAGCCGGAAAAACACAGCAGATGATACTGACGCAGGAAGCCCTGTTTGAGGAGCGTATCGGAAGGCTTGCCGAGGAGATCATTTCAGCAAAAGACCGGAAATTCATTATGATCGCAGGACCATCCTCCTCAGGAAAAACGACTTTTTCACACAGGCTGTCCATTCAGCTGGCTGCAAAAGGACTGAATCCGCATCCATTTCCACTGGATGATTATTATAAGAACCGGGATATCTGTCCAAGGGATGAGAACGGCGAACTGGATCTTGAATGTCTGGATGCGCTGGATGTGGAATTATTCAACCATGATATGAATGAACTGCTGGCAGGAAAAACAGTCAATCTTCCTATTTTTAATTTCAAGACGGGAAGAAGGGAATATAAAGATAAGCTTATGACACTGGGAAAGGATGATGTGTTAGTCATCGAGGGAATCCATGGCCTGAACGATAAGTTGTCCTATTCCCTGCCGATCGAGAGCAAGTTTAAGATTTATATCAGTGCGCTGACGCAGTTGAATATTGATGAACATAACTGTCTGCCGACGACTGACGGAAGACTGATCCGACGGATCGTCCGCGATGCACGGACACGCGGAACCTCTGCAAAAGAGACCATCGCCATGTGGGATTCCGTGCGCAGAGGAGAAGAAAAGTATATTTTCCCATTTCAGGAAGGTGCAGATGTGATGTTTAACTCCGCGCTCATCTACGAACTGGCGGTTCTTAAAATGTATGCGGAACCATTGCTTTTTGCCATTGACAAAGACTGCCAGGAATATTTAGAGGCAAAGCGTCTGCTGAAATTCCTGGACTATTTCCTTCCGATGCCGAGCGATGGGATCAACCAGAATTCCATTCTGCGTGAATTTATCGGCGGAAGCTGTTTTAATGTATAAAAGCAATGAAAATTTTGGCGGAAAAAATATTCTTGCGAAAAAAATATTCTTGCGAAAAAAATTTTCTTGCGAAAAAAATTTTCTTGCGAAAAAAATTTTCTTGCGAAAATTAAAGGAATAGTGTATATTAAGGAGCGTCGCAAAGTTTTTGCGGCGTTCTTTCAGTTTTTAAAATAAGTAGGACAAATGATCGCGGCTGCAAGTGTCGAAAGACCGCAGGTGAGGAAAGTCCGGGCTTCACAGGGCAGAATGCCGGATAACGTCCGGTGGAGGCGACTCCAAGGAAAGTGCAACAGAAATATACCGCCGATTCTGGCTTGACCAGAATCTGGTAAGGGTGGAAGGGCAGTGTAAGAGACTACCGCCTTTCTGGTAACAGGGGGGGCATATGTAAACCCCATTCGAAGCAAGACCGAACAAAAGCGTTGACGTGGCCCGCCAGCTTTAGGTAGGTCGCTTGAAATGGCTGGCAACAGTCATTCTAGAAAGATGATCATTCGTGTCTGCATTTGCAGACGGACATAACCCGGCTTATCGTCCTGCTTATTTTAGATAGAGAAGATGTCAGCTGACATCTTTTTTTTTTATGCCGGATTGTTGTATGATGGTGTAAGTGTAGAAATTATCATTGCGCCTGCAAAAAGTGCACCGCAATGTGTATACAAAAAAATCGTGGCAATCATATATAGAAGAAAGTCGAGGATGATCATGCAGAGTGATATTACCGGATTTTTACAGGAATTTCATAAGATCTTAGAAGAGGCAGGAAAAAAGGAGCTTCCGATATCCATTATGTGCCAAAAAGGCAGTTGCTGCTCCGGGTAGATGGAAGGCTTGTGGATATGACAGAGGAATGGAACGTGTCTTTTTCCATGGAGGAGCTCATAGAGAAATTGCTGGACAAAAACAGCAGAAAACATTCGAAGAAAATGGAGAGGTTGAATTTTCCTGCCCGGTTTTCAATAAGCGTATCCGCGTGAATCTGTTCCGGCAGAGTGGAACGTGCGCAATGTCTGTCCGTCTGTTTGCAGAGAAGATCCCGACACCGCAGATGCTTGGTCTTCCGGAGTCGGCAGTGCAGATGGCTGGGAAGAGAAGAGGGCTCATTCTTGTGACAGGTGCATCCGGCAGTGGAAGGACAACAACGATGGCGTCGATGATCGACCATATTGCTTCTAATTATGAGCGGTCGATCCTGACACTGGAAAAACCGGCAGAGTATCTTTTTCAGAATAGAAAGTCCATGGTGTTACAGCGGGAGATCGGCATTGACAGCCGGTCTTATGAAGCAGGATTAAAAGCTGCGTTAAAACAGGATATGGATGTCATTCTGATCAGTGAGATGGAAGATTTGGAAACGATCTCACTTGCTCTGACTGCGGCAGAGATGGGACATCTTGTGATTGCCGCACTTCCGACCCAAAATGCGGTGACTTCCATCGAACGGATCGTGGAATGTTTCCCGGATCACAGGCAGCATCAGATCTGTTCACAGCTTTCGGATGTACTGGCAGGCGTTATTTCCCAGCAGCTTCTTCCGAGACAGGATGGAGGCGGACGTGTGGCGGCGTTTGAAGTTCTTTTGGCAAATCAGGAGATACAAAGCCTGATAAAAGAACAGAAGTATTTTCAGATACCGTCTGTGATGCGCAGCTGCAGAAAAGAGGGAATGGTCTCCATGGACGATGCCGTGTACGATCTTTATATGAAGAGTATGATCGACTCGGATACCGCTGTTTGCTATGCACAGGATGGTGTGAGCATGCGCCAGAAAGTACAGTTATTTTAAATTATTATAGAAATCTAAAATGTTTCTTAAAAGACAATAGATGTGTTGACGCGATTTCCTTCGAAGCGTAACATAAAATCACTTGATAGGAGGTCGGAACAATGAGGGAGAAAATACAGCGTTTTATGATTGGAAGATATGGAGCGGATGAACTGGCAAAAGCACAGAGCATTGCTGCACTGGTATTGCTTTTTTGTCGATGTTCAGCCGTCTTGGCATTTTTTACTGGCTGGCGATCGCGCTGATGATTTATTCCACATGGAGAATGTTCTCGAAGAATATTTCCGCAAGATATGCAGAAAATCAGAAATATCTCAACTACAGATATCAGATGGCTGTGAAGTGGGACCGGTTCAAAAAGCATCTGGCACAGAGAAAAAACTACAGATTTTACAAATGTCCGCAATGTAAACAGAAAGTGAGAGTGCCAAAAGGCAGAGAAAAATCTGCATCACCTGTCCAAAATGCCGGACAGAATTTGTGAAAAAAGTTGAAAATAAAAGGAGATTTTTCCATTGTTTGGTTATATCAATATCAATCAAAAAGAATTATCGGAAGAAAGTAAAAAAATATATCAGGCATATTACTGCGGACTCTGCCAGAAACTCAAAACAAATTGCGGCACAAAAGGGCAGATGCTGTTAAGTTATGATCTGACATTTCTGATCGTTCTGCTGACCGGGCTGTATGAACTCGAGAACACCGAGACAGAGTTCACCTGTCCGCTGCACCCGACGAAGAAACGGACGGCTTACATCAATGAGGCGACAGAGTATGCCGCAGACATGAACCTGATCCTGGCATACCAGAATCTTTTAGATGACTGGAAGGACGAGAAATCCTACACGAAAAAAGCGTTTGTAAAAATACTCGATAAGGATTATACTCGTATCGTGTCAAAATATCCAAGGCAGGTAAGGGCATTGGAAGAATTCATGCGCAAGACAGCGGAAGTAGAGAAGAATAAAGAGACGAATCTCGATCTTGTGGCAGGTCTTACCGGTGAGATGCTTGGTGAGATCATGTGCTGGAGAGAGGATGAGTGGCAGGAGGAGATGCGTACCCTCGGATTTTATATGGGTAAGTTTATTTATCTGATGGACGCATACGAGGACTATGATGCAGACCAGAAGAAGAACTGCTACAATCCGCTTGTATACATGGAAAAAGAAAATGATCAGGAATTTGATACATTCTGTAAATTGCTGCTGACAAGCATGATGTCGGAATGTGCCAAATCATTTGAGCGTCTGCCGATTTTACTGCATGCGGATATTTTGCGGAATATTCTCTACTCTGGTGTATGGAGCAGATATGAATACTTACAGCTTAGAAAAAAGAAACTGGAAGAGAAAAAGACGAAGAGAAAAAAAGAAGACAGGAAAAAGTAACAGGAGAATTATATGATGAATCCATATCAGGTGCTCGGTATTTCACCGGGTGCCTCGGATGATGAGATAAAAAAAGCATATCGGGCTTTAAGCCGTAAATATCACCCGGATGCTAATATTAACAATCCGAATAAGGCACAGGCTGAGGAGAAGTTTAAGGAAGTACAGCAGGCCTATGACCAGATCATGAAGGAAAAACAGTCGGGCGGAAGCTTTGGTGGAAGTTATGGATATAACACCTCCTCCGCAGGTGGTGGAAGCTATCGGTACAATTACAGTGGAAATCAGGGATACAGAACAGCGAATGACTCCCCACAGATGCAGGCGGCTGCAAATTATATCGCAAACCGCTGTTATGCGGAAGCACTCAATGTTTTGAACGGTATTCCGTTTGCAGAGCGCAGCGCACGATGGTACTACTATAGTGCAATGGCAAATCAGGGAGCCGGCAATAATATCGTTGCAAAACAGCATGCGGGAAGGGCTGTCGAGATGGAGCCAAGTAATTTTGAATACCGTCAGTTTTTACAACATCTGGAATTTGGAGGTACATGGTACACCAGCATGGGTGATAATTATGACAGACCATATTCCAGTTCCGGAAGCTGGTGCTTAAGCCTCCTGTTTTTGAATATGCTGTGCAACTGCTGTTGTCTGCGGCCATTCTGAGAATCATTTTTTACAAAGATTATGAAATATGCGATATAAAAAAGTCCCCATAAAAGGGGACTTTTTTGTGCCGTATTTTTATCTGCGGTTTGGATTGGTATATTTCTCTTCACAGTATTTGCAGCGGTAAACTTCTTTTGCCTCATCGGTGAGAAGGAAGATCTGGTCGAGTTCCTGCTCGATGGAAGTGATGCATCGTGGGTTTTTGCAACGGATGACATTCTTTACCTGTTTTGGCATGTGAAGCTCCTTTTTCTCTACGATCTTGGAATCCTTGATCACATTGACCGTGATGTTGTGGTCAATGAATCCGAGAATATCTAAGTCTAATGCCTCAACCGGGCATTCCACTTTTAAAATGTCCTTTTTACCCATCTTATTGCTTTTTGCATTCTTAATGATGGCAACGGTGCAGTCTAACTGGTCTAATTTCAGATCATGATAAATCTGAAGGCTCATTCCTGCCTGGATATGGTCTAAGACGAAACCTTCCTGAATACCACTAATATTTAACATGTGTACTCCTATCTGTGACGGACGTCACGAAAAATCTTAATATTCAAAATCCATAAAAACTGATTCAGAGTCTGCATCAGTGGATTTAAAGCTTCGCAGTATCGATTTCAAGTAGTGTCAGAATCAGCGCCATCCTTACATAGACGCCGTACTGCGCCTGACGGAAGTAGGCAGCTCTTGGATCATCATCCACTTCGACAGAGATCTCATTGACACGAGGGAGTGGGTGAAGCACTAACATATCGTCTTTTGCAAGATCCATTTTAGCTTTGGTCAGAATATAGAAATTCTTCAAACGCACGTAGTCTTCTTCGTTGAAGAAACGTTCCTTCTGTACACGTGTCATATATAAAATATCAAGATCCGGCATTGCATCTTCTAAGCGTTCCACCTCTTCAAATGGAATATTGTTGGCTCTCAATACATCTTCGCGGATATAGCTTGGAATCTTTAACTCTTCCGGTGAGATGAGTACGAACCTGATCCCAGGGTAACGGATGAGAGCATTGATCAGTGAATGTACGGTCCGTCCGAATTTTAAGTCGCCACAGAGACCAATCGTCATGTTGGACAGTCTGCCCTTTAAAGACCGGATCGTCAATAAGTCCGTCAATGTCTGGGTAGGATGCTGATGACCACCGTCGCCGGCATTAATTACTGGAATTCGGGATTTTTGGGAGGCTACAAGAGGTGCACCTTCCTTTGGATGACGCATAGCACAGATATCTGCGTAACAGGAAATAATCCGGATCGTATCAGAAACACTTTCACCTTTGGATGCGGAAGAACAACTCGCATCGGAAAAACCTAAAACAGAACCACCAAGATTTAACATGGCAGCTTCAAAACTAAGTCTTGTTCGTGTACTTGGCTCATAAAAACATGTTGCAAGCTTTTTGCCATCACATGCATGGGCATACTTGCCAGGAAACTTCTCGATATCATTTGCAAGGTCTAAGAGTTTGTCTAACTCTTCGACGGAGAAGTCTAATGGACTCATTAAATGACGCATATAAACCTCCTTATAAATACCTGCTCTTTTATAAGAAATTATGATATTTCTCTCAGGCATTTTTACTATCATATAATAATCATTTTCCAAATTCAAGAGAAAAATTATTTACGTTATATTGGTATAAAATAATAAAATTTTCAGAAATTTTTGGGCGGCAGTTGGCTTTTTATATTGCAGTTTAAAAGCAAAAAAGCTATAATCAAATAATCATGAGGATGAAAAGCAATCCGGAGAAAAAAAGGAGTATCATATGGCTGAAGATATCAGGACAATGCATGAAGAAGACGAGGATGAAGTAAAATACTGTGAGCGGAAGAGATTATTATTTTTCGGTCTGCCATGGACGTTTACAAAGTATACGATCACACCAAGCATGCTGACGATCGATCAAGGTCTGTTAAAGACGGAAGAAAATGACTGTTACATGTATAAGGTACAGGATGTGAAGTTGGCAACGACACTGTTGGAGCGCATTTTCGGGCTCGGAACGATCACCTGCTACACCGGGGATGTCACGAATGCGGAACTGAAACTGATCCACATCAGAAAGTCAAAGGAAGTCAAAAATTATCTTTTGAAAGCGTCAGAGGCGGCACGTATGAAACGCCGCACATTAAATACACTAGACATTGGAGCTGCACAGGATCTGTCGGATGCTCTGGATTCATGATCTAAAACTTACTTAGAGAGGATTTTCTCAAAGATCAGTCCGGCAGCCATCCATACCGGCGCATAGTCAAGACGGATGACACCATTTATGTTTGTGGGAGCATTGCTGTAATCCCAGGGACATAGATGGTGTTTTTTTTAACAGGGAACCACTTAAGTACTCAAAACAGAAAATACCTGTGGAATAGATAATGCCCCGGAAGAGAGCAGGGATTTTTTTAAAGTATCTGTACAGCGGTTTGATGATACATGCCATGCCGTAAATGGGAAACATCCAGACGGAAGTCTGCCCGATCAGGCGCAGGTCATGCCGGCTGCAATTGCCGATGGAGGTAAAAAGAATTTCAAGGCACCAGCCCGTGAGTCCGCAGATAAAAAAGTTTCGCCGCATAATAAAAGTCTCCTGTTTTTTTTATATAATATGTCACAGATCCATTGATTTCATACATGGAATCGAATGGGACAACTTGTAAAATCAGCCTTCTTGTCATATAATAAAAAAAGTACATTCTGCCATCAGGCAGGGGAGCGGTATGCAATTATTACGCAGTCTGTTAAAACAGATTTCATACGAAAGTGTAAGGGGAGACGATGACCGGAAGATAACGGATATCTGTTGTCATTCTGAAAAAGTAAAAGAAGGCTCCCTTTTGTTTGCATAAATGGATACCGGAACAACGGTCATGAATATGTGCCACAGGCGGTGGAACACGGTGCAGCAGTACTGGTTGTGGATGACCGCTATGTGATCGGAAGCAGGTCTGGACCGGTGATCCTGACAGAACACATGAAGGTGGATGTGCACGAACTGATCCGTGACAGAAATATCTGTGTGGTCACAGTGAGAGATACCAGAAAAGCGCTTTCGGCGCTCTCGGCAGCTTTCTTTGATCATCCGGCAGAACGGATGAAGATGATCGGCATCACAGGCACGAATGGCAAGACGACAACAGCATTTCTGACTGCGGGGATTTTGCAGGAAGCCGGTTACCGGGTAGGAATGATCGGAACGATCGAATCCTATGATGGAAGAAGGAGAGAGACGGTGAAAAACACCACGCCGGAATCGTGCGAGATCCACAGGCTTCTGTCCCGCATGGTGGAAAATGAATGTGACTGCTGTGTGATGGAGGTGTCCTCGCAGGGCATTGCATTGCAGCGCACGGCAGATATTTTTTTTGATATCGGCGTTTTTCTGAACATAGAACCGGATCATATCGGAAAGGGAGAACATGCAACTTTTTCCGAGTATCTGTACTGCAAAAGCAGGCTGATGCGGCAGTGTGGCATTGGCATTGTGAATCAGGATGATCCGAATGTGGATAAGATACTTGCAGGACATACCTGCGAGGTGGAGAACTTCTCCATCCGGCATCCTTCGGACGTGATGGCGGAGGACGAATGGTATGGAATGGAATCGGGCAGCCTGCAAAGCCATTTTACGGTAAAAAGAGAGTGGCGGAGAGAGGATATCGTCATGCAGCTTCCGGGGCAGTTTAATATCTATAATGCGCTTGCCGCCATTTCTGTGGCAGGGCATTTTAAGGTGGACCGAGAGCAGATAAAAGCAGCGCTGGCAAAACAGATCGTGCCGGGAAGATGTCAGAACATGACGGCTGGGACCGGGTATGTGTTCCTGATCGATTATGCCCACAATGAGATGAGTCTTCGGAATCTGCTCGAAACATTACGAAAATTCAAACCGGCAAGGCTGATCGTGATTTTTGGATGCGGAGGAAACCGCTCTGTTTTGAGAAGGTATCAGATGGGAGAGACGGCAGGCAGACTGGCAGATTTTACCATTATCACCTCGGATAATCCAAGGTGGGAGGATCCGGAGCGGATCATGGACCAGATCGAGGATGGGCTGCGTGGCGCAGTGTGTGCAGGGGAAAAGCCATCTTACATAAAGATCTCAGACCGCAGGGCAGCAGTGGAATATGCCGTTTCGATGGCAGAGAAAAGGGATATTATTGTTTTAGCCGGAAAAGGACACGAGAGTTATCAGGAGATCAAAGGAATCCGATATCCGTTAGACGACAGAAAAATAGTACAGGAGGCGCTGGATGGCGGAATACGCGAATATCATTGTTGATATATTCAATGAAAAATTAGATAAAACATTTCAATATAGGATTCCGGAAGCAATGAAGGAAAAACTGACACTTGGAATGCAGGTGTATGTCCCATTCGGCAAACGTAACATCAAGGGATATGTTGTGGAGCTGACGGATGAACCGGAGTTTGAGGTGGCAAAGATCAAAGAGATTATCGGGATTGTGACAGACAGCGTTCCGATTGAAAGCCAGTTGATCGCACTGGCAGGCTGGATGAAGAAAAACTATGGGGCGACCATGAACCATGCGTTAAAAACCGTCATTCCGATTAAGAAAAAAAGCAATGCAGTGGAACACAAAAGCGTCCGCCTGAAGCTGACGGAGATCGAAGCCAAAAGTGAACTTGCAGAATTTGAACGGAAACATCAGAAGGCGCGTGTGCGGCTGTTGTCTGCGCTGATCGAGAATCCACAGATGGATCAGAGCATGATCACGCAGAAGCTGAATGTTTCGGGAACGGTGATCCGGGCATTAGAGACCATGGGGATCGTGGAGGTGGTCAGTGAGCGGTCCTACCGCAACCCGGTGTCACATTTAGACAGCAAGGGGTATCATCTCACGTTAAACGAAGAACAGCAGTCCGTGGTGGATGCGATCGAGCGGAATCTGGATCAGAAAATTGCAAAAACCTATCTGATCAAAGGCGTGACCGGAAGCGGCAAGACGGAAGTGTACATGGAACTGATCGCCCATATGTTAGCGCAGGGAAAACAGGCGATCGTGCTGATCCCTGAGATCGCGCTGACATTTCAGACCGTCATGCGGTTTTACAACCGTTTCGGAGACAGGGTTTCCATCATGAATTCCAGATTGTCTCCGGGAGAGCGGTTTGACCAGTTTGAGCGGGCAAAAAACGGGGACGTGGATATTATGATAGGCCCGAGATCGGCGTTGTTCACACCTTTTTCAAAATTAGGGCTTATTATTATCGATGAAGAGCACGAGAGCAGTTATAAAAGTGAGACACTTCCGAGATACCATGCAAGGGAGACTGCGATCGAGCGTGCGAGAATGTGCGGTGCGAGTGTCGTGCTTGGCTCGGCAACTCCGTCTGTGGAAAGTTATTACAAGGCGAAAACAGGGGAGTATGAGCTGTTAGAGTTAAAGCACCGTGTAGCAGAAAAACCACTCCCGAAAGTAGAGGTCGTGGATTTAAGGGAAGAGTTAAAAGCAGGCAACCGTTCCATTTTAAGTGTACAGCTTCAGGAGCTGATGGAGGACCGTCTGAAAAAGGGAGAACAGACGATGCTTTTTATCAACCGGCGCGGTATGGCAGGCTTTGTCTCTTGCAGAGCCTGCGGTCATGTGTTAAAATGTCCGCATTGCGATGTGTCTCTAAGCCAGCATGTGACAAGACAGCATCCGGAGGGGAAAATGGTCTGTCATTACTGCGGATATGAGATACCGATGCCGAAAACCTGTCCGGCGTGTGGTTCGCGGTATATCAGCGGATTTAAGGCGGGTACGCAGAAGATTGAGATGATCGTCAAGGAACGTTTCCCACAGGCGAGGGGTGCTCCGCATGGATATGGACACCACGCGGAACAAGGAAGGCTATGAACAGATTTTATCTGCTTTTGCCAATCAGGAAGCCGATATTCTGATCGGAACCCAGATGATCGTCAAGGGACATGATTTCCCGAATGTGACGTTAGTCGGTGTGCTGGCGGCAGACCTGTCATTATATGTCAGTGATTACCATGCAGCGGAACGCACCTTCCAACTTCTGACACAGGCGGCTGGAAGAGCAGGGCGCGGAAGTGAACCCGGAGAGGTTGTGATCCAGACGTACCGGCCAGATCATTACAGCGTGCAGGCAGCAAAAGAGCAGGATTATGAAGCATTTTATGAGCAGGAGATGGAGTACCGCAGGATGCTTTTATATCCGCCGGTCTGGAACATGCTTGTGATCTTATGTGCATCGAAGTGGGAGCAGACCGCTTACGATTCCGCAAAGCTTCTGGTGCAGGAGATCGACACGTGGCAGGAGAACATCAAAGCTGCAATGGAGCGTGTGGGAGAGGATTTTAAAAAGAAACGGGTTTTCCCGGTTGGACCTGCGGATCCGGCAGTGGCAAAAGTGAATGACATCTATAAAAAGGTGATTTATATAAAAACAAAAGATTATCAGACACTGGTTGAGTTGAAAGACCGTCTCGAACATTACATGCGTGATAATAAAGCATTTAAAGATACGGTCGTACAGTTTGATTTTAATCCAATGAGTGGTTTTTAAAAACAAGGAGGACATTATGGCACTTAGAACAATCCGTGTACAGGGAGACCCTGTATTAGAAAAAATCTGTAAACCTGTGAAGGAGCTGACACCGCGCACAAAAGAGCTGATCGAGGACATGTTAGATACCATGTACGAGGCAAACGGTGTTGGACTTGCAGCACCGCAGGTGGGTATCTTAAAAAGAATCGTAGTGATCGATGTGGGCGAGGGCCCGGTCGTGATGGTAAATCCGGTTATTCTGGAGACATCCGGGGAGCAGACCGGCGATGAGGGATGTTTAAGCATTCCCGGAAAAGCCGGACAGGTTACAAGACCAAATTATGTGAAGGTGCATGCATTTGATGAAAATATGGAAGAATATGAGATTGAGGGCACAGAGTTAATGGCAAGAGCCATGTGCCACGAGATCGATCATCTGGACGGACATCTTTACGTGGAAAAAGTGGAAGGCCAGCTTCATGACGTTACCTATGAGGAAGAGGAATAGGCGCAGAGGGAAGAAGTAGAAAAGAAACCGGAAGCGAGGAGAGGATCATGAGAGTTATATTTATGGGAACCCCGGATTTTGCAGTGGGTACATTAGAGGAAATTATAAAAGCAGGACATGAAGTAGTGTTGGTTGTCTCACAGCCGGATAAAGCGGTTGGAAGAAGCAAGGCATTAAAGTACACACCGGTGAAGGAATGTGCGGTTGCACATGGGATTGAAGTGTATCAGCCGGCAAAGATCCGTGCAGAGGAAAGCGTAGAATATTTAAGACAGTACAATGCGGATATCATCATTGTAGAGGCTTTTGGACAGATCATTCCAAAAGCAATCCTTGATATGCCGCGTTTCGGATGTGTGAATGTACATGCGTCCCTGCTGCCAAAATACCGTGGTGCAGCCCCAATCCAGTGGGCAGTGTTAAACGGGGATCAGGTCACAGGCGTCACGACCATGCGTATGGATGAAGGTCTTGATACCGGGGATATGATCATGAAGCAGGAAGTGATCGTGGATGAGGATGAGACAGGCGGAAGCCTGTTTGACAAGCTGTCGGGAGTAGGGGCAAAGCTTTGCGTGAAAACGATGGAAGCAATTGAAAATGGTACAGCTGTTTACACACCTCAGGATGACGCGCTTGCAACTCACACCGGAAAGATCCAGAAAGAGATGGGAAGTATCGACTGGTCAAAAGATGCAGAGGTGATTGAGCGTCTGGTGCGCGGCTTAAATCCATGGCCGAGTGCATATACAAGGATCGATGACAAAAACCTAAAGATCTGGCGCGCAAAAGTCATTTCCCATGAGGTGAAAGCCGCTCCGGGATGTATTTTAAAAGTGACAAAGGACGAACTGGAAGTCCAGACGGGGAATGGAGTATTAGCTTTATTAGAGGTACAGTTAGAAGGAAAGAAACGAATGACAACGGATGCCTTCTTAAGAGGATACCAGGTGACAGAAGGCAGTTTCTTAAAACGTTGCTGATAAGAAAGGATGATTACTATGCCATATTATTATTACGGATTTGACCCAACTTATTTTCTTGTGATTATCGGAGCAGTGATCTGCATGATCGCTTCCGCAAGAGTAAAATCAACTTACAATAAATATTCCCAGTACCGCAGTGCATCGGGAATGACAGGCGCACAGGCAGCACAGAGAATCCTGAATTCCGCAGGAATTTATGATGTGACGATCCAGCATGTATCCGGAAATCTGACCGACCATTACAATCCGTCTGCAAAGACATTGAATCTTTCGGATTCTGTATACAATTCCACATCGGTTGCGGCACTTGGAGTTGCAGCACATGAGTGTGGACATGCAATCCAGCATCAGAACAGCTATTTTCCACTGACACTGCGCACGGCAATTGTCCCGGCAGCCAATCTTGGTTCCACACTTGCATGGCCGTTGATTCTGATCGGATTATTCTTTACAAGAAATACAGGGGCAGTTCTGATCAATCTTGGAATCATCTGCTTCTCTTTTGCAGTGATATTCCAGCTTGTGACATTGCCGGTAGAGTTTAATGCATCTGCAAGGGCATTGCGCATTTTAGGCGAGCAGGGCATTTTGAGTGACAGTGAGCTCCCATACACGAAAAAGTGTTAAAAGCAGCGGCACTGACTTATGTGGCAAGTGCGGCAGCAGCTATTTTACAGTTACTGCGTCTGGTACTGTTATTTGGAGGAAGAGACCGTGACTGATTCTGTCAATACGAGAGAACTGATCCTCGGGATCCTGATGGAAGTGACAAAAGAGGGCAGTTACAGCCATCTTGTGATCCGTTCTGTGCTCGATAAGTATCAGTATCTGGAAAAAAAAAGAGAGCCTTTATCACGAGAGTATCTGAGGGAACCATCCAGTACATGATCGAGCTTGACTATATTATCAATCAGTTCTCCAAGGTGAAGGTAAACAAAATGAAACCGGTCATCCGCAATATTCTGCGGATGAGCGTGTATCGTTAAAATATATGGATTCCGTCCCGGACTCCGCAGTGTGCAATGAGGCAGTGAAACTGGCAAAGAGAAAAGGATTTGGCTCTTTGAGCGGTTTTGTAAACGGGGTACTGCGCAATATCAGCCGCAATTTAAGCACTATCACTTACCCGGATGGGCAGAAAGACCAGATCCAATATCTGTCTGTGCGTTATTCCATGCCGGAGTGGATCGTGAGACAGTGGATCAACGATTATGGCATGGAGCAGACGGTGAGCGTGCTGCAGGCATTTTTGCAGGAGACACCGGTTACGATCCGTACCAATCTTCTGAAGATCACACCGGAAGCGCTGGAAAAGCGGTTGAAAGAGGAAGGCGTTACAGCAGAGAAAATGGTCTGCGCAGATATGCCGGAATTAAACTATGCATTTATGATCTCCGGATTTGACCATCTGAATGCATTGGCAAGTTTCCGTGAGGGGCTTTTTTATGTGCAGGATGTGAGCTCCATGATGGTGGCAGAAACGGTTGCTCCAAAGAAGGACAGCTATATTATCGATGTGTGTGCAGCACCTGGAGGAAAGAGCGTCCATCTGGCAGAAAAACTCGGGGGAACCGGTATGGTGGAGGCGAGAGATCTCACAGAGTATAAGACTGATCTTATAAGACAGAATATCGCAAGACATCAGCTTTCTAATATGCGGGCAGTACAGATGGATGCAACGGTTTTAGATGAGGCTTCCATTGGAAAAGCAGATGTGGTGATCGCCGACCTTCCGTGTTCCGGGCTTGGCGTCATGCGCAGGAAGACGGATATAAAATATAAGATGACATTACAGACAGAACAGGAAATCGTCTCCTTACAGAGAAATATGTTAGAAACTGTCTGTCAGTATGTAAAGGCGGGCGGAACATTGTTATATTCCACCTGTACAATGGATAAAATGGAAAATGAAGACAATGTCACATGGTTTTTAAAACAGCATCCACAGTTTGAACTTGTGAAAATGCAGCAGATTTTTCCGCAGAAAACATATGGAGACGGCATTTTTTCTGGCAAAATTACAGAAAAAAGCGTGAGAGACTTCCGGAACTTCTGATGAATGAAGGAGAATTATGGATCAAAAGGAAAAGACAGATATCAGATCGCTGAATCTGAAAGAACTGACTGTGTTCATGGAGCAGCTTGGGGAGAAAGCGTTCCGTGCAAAGCAGATTTACCAGTGGCTTCATGTGAAGCAGGCAGCGTCTTTTGATGAGATGACCAATATCCCAAAGGCGCTGATCGAAAAGTTAAAAGAGAACAGTCATCTGGTCAGTATAAAACAGGAGGCAGTACAGATCTCCAAAATCGACGGAACGAGGAAATACCTGTTTCTGTTAGAGGACGGAAATGTCATTGAGAGCGTTTTCATGCGATACAAACATGGCAATTCGGTCTGTATTTCTTCACAGGTGGGATGCCGCATGGGATGCCGATTCTGCGCATCTACATTGGACGGTCTCGTGAGAGGACTGACCCCATCAGAGATGTTAGACCAGATTTACCAGATTGGAAGAGACACCGGCGAGCGGGTTTCCAATGTGGTCGTGATGGGAACCGGGGAGCCAATGGATAATTTCGATAACCTGTTAAAGTTCATTGAACTTCTGACCGATGAAAATGGATTAAATATCAGCCAGAGAAATGTGACAGTATCCACCTGTGGAATTGTTCCGCGTATGCGGGAACTTGCAGACAAAAAATTACAGATCACGCTTGCATTATCCCTGCATGCATCCACGCAGGAAAAGCGGCTGGAATTGATGCCGGTCGCAAATAAATATGAGATCCATGAAGTGATCGATGCATGTAAATACTACTTTGAACAGACGGGCAGAAGAGTTACATTTGAGTACAGTTTAGTGGGCGGCGTGAATGACACGGACGAGGATGTAAGGAATCTGTGCAGACTGATCAAAGGCATCAACTGTCATGTAAACCTCATCCCGGTAAATCCGATCAAGGAACGTGATTATGTGCAGCCGGATGTGAGAGTGACAACGGAATTTAAGAATAAACTGGAAAAGAATGGGATCAACGCAACCATCCGCAGGGAGATGGGAAGAGATATTGACGGAGCCTGTGGACAGCTTCGGAAACGTTATATGGGAAGTTGACTTGTTCTTTTACAGTACGTGTGATAAAATAAAGTGCATCGGGCAAAGTCCGTGCAGAAAACAATGACAGGCGAAGTTAATGAAACATTCCGCATGGAATGCACAGATGTAGCAGTAAGAAAGGCAGGAATTGGTAAATGAAGACGTTTTCCATGACACATATTGGAAGGCGACGTGAGATGAATCAGGATTATATGTATACGTCTGAGAACGCAGTAGGAAAGCTGCCGAACCTTTTTCTGGTTGCGGATGGCATGGGCGGTCACAAAGCAGGTGAGTATGCTTCCAGATTCACAGTAGAAAAGATTGTAGAGACGATTGAAACATCCGGACAGACAGAGCCGGTAGCAGCAATGAAGGAAGCTGTGGAGGCGGCAAACAGAGGTCTTTTGGAAGAGGCGGGCAGGGATGCCGCCAAGGCAGGAATGGGAACTACAGTGGTAGCTGCCACAGTGATCGGAGATCATCTGCATGTTGCCAATGTAGGGGACAGTCGTTTATACTTAATAAATCACGAAGCTATCAGGCAGATCACAAGGGATCATTCTCTGGTAGAAGAGATGGTCCGTTTAGGAGAGATGGATAAAGCGGATGCGAAAGATCATCCGGATAAGAACATCATCACACGGGCGGTGGGCGTTGTTCCCGAGTTGTCCGTGGATTTTTTTGAGGTTGAGTTAAAGCCGGGAGACACAGTTTTAATGTGCTCGGATGGTCTGACGAACATGATCGAGGATGAAGAGATCAAAAAGATCGTGCTCGGACAGAGAGATATTGTTGAGAAAGGAGAAAAATTAATAGATACTGCCAATGGGAATGGCGGAAAAGATAATATTACGGTTGTGTTGATAGAACCATTTTCTGATGAGGTGAAGGAATGTTAACGGAAGGTATGTTTGTTGGAGATCGTTATGAGATCGTAAACAAGATAGGAACTGGCGGAATGTCAGATGTATACAAAGCGAAAGATCATACACTTGGACGTTTTGTAGCGATTAAAGTATTGAAACCGGAATTTTCGGAGGATGTCAATTTTGTGACAAAGTTCCGCACGGAAGCCCAGTCGGCGGCCGGATTAGAACATCCGAATATTGTAAACATCTATGATGTAGGCAGCGAAAATGGCATGCATTACATCGTGATGGAGTATGTGGAAGGAATCACTTTAAAAACTTATATTGAGAAAAAAGGACAGCTCACATTCAAGGAGGCTGTCAGCATTGCAATCCAGGTGGGCAGAGGTATTGAAGCCGCCCATAACAAAGGCATTATCCACCGGGATATCAAGCCGCAGAACATCATTATCTCCACAGAGGGAAAAGTAAAAGTCACAGACTTTGGTATCGCAAGAGCCGCAACATCCAACACGATCAGTTCCGATGTGATGGGATCCGTACATTATTCTTCCCCGGAGCAGGCGAGAAACGGCTTTGTGGATGGCAAGAGTGACATTTATTCCCTTGGTATCGTAATGTATGAGATGGTGACCGGAAGAGTACCGTTTGACGGAGATACGACCGTTGCGGTGGCGATCCAGCATCTGCAGGAGGAGATCGTTCCACCAAGTGCTTACGCACCAAATCTTCCTATCAGTATGGAAAAGATCATCTTAAAATGTACGCAGAAGAATCCGGACAGACGCTATGAGTCCATGACAGCGCTGCTTGCGGATTTAAGAAAAGCGTTGATCAGCCCAAATGAAGACTTCGTTGTGATCGCACCGGTTTCCCAGGAGAAGACACGTGTGATCGGGGAAGAAGAGATCAATAAGATCAAACAGGAAACAAGCAATATTTATCTCAGCGATGAGGATGTTGTATCACATAATCAGAATCACAGAGACAAATTTGAAAAGCGTGACCGCTTCGAAGAGGATGACGAGGATGACGAAGAGGCATATGATGATGATGATCTCGAAGAGATGAATCCGAAAATGGATAAGGCAATCACAATTATGGGGATTGCTGCCGGTGTCATCATTGTCGCACTGATCATTTTTATTCTGGTAAGCTTCTTCGGAGATTTTAAATTCGGAGGATCTTCCAACAAAGCAAACACTGAGACATCCGAAACCCAGACAGACGGAATCGAAGTGCCGGATCTGAAAGGTCTTACCTTCGATGAGGCAAAAGAACAGCTCAATGCAAAAGGTCTCGGAATCAAGAAGAATGCGGGAACCGTTGCATCTGACCAATATGACGAGGGACAGATTGTAAGCCAGACACCGGATGCACTGACGAAGGCAGAGGCGAACACAACCGTAGAAGTTACCTTAAGCAGCGGAAAAGGAGAGGTTTCCGTTCCTTCCGTGACAGGCATGGATGAGACAACTGCTTACAATACACTGACAAATTCAGGATTTACTCCGGTAAAAGATTATGCATACAGTGCAGATGTCGCACAGGGAAATGTCATTGAACAGAGCCCGAATGCGGGATCACTTGCAAAGGCAGGGGATAATGTCAAGATCGTGATCAGCCGTGGTAAAGAGCAGGCAGAGACAACGAGTGTAGCAGTACCTGGTGTGACAGGACTTACCGAGGATGCAGCAAGATCTGCGATCCAGAATGCAGGCCTTGCCGTTGGTAATGTGTCAAGCGCCTACAGTGACAGCGTGGCAAGCGGACAGATCATTTCCCAGAGTCCGGTTGCAGATACAGCAGTGGATGCTGGAACCGCAGTTGATTTTGTGGTAAGTATGGGTGCAGAACCAGCACAGGAAGTAAAGCCTACTACTTATAAGATCAATCTGAACATCAAAAAACCAAATAATGAATCCGTGGCAGCAGCCAATATTTATCTGTATGATGGAGCAGACGGAACAGGTAATATCTTAGAGCAGTGGACGAACCAGTCTATCTCCTTATTCGGGGAGGAAGGTCTCAGCATTTCCAAATCCGGAATGTTAGCATCCAGCGGTTCATTAAAGATTGACTGGCTTGGAGCAGATGGACAGCAGCTTGGATCATCCCAGATCGTGTCTCCAATCTCATTCAAGGCAGAATAATAACAAAAGGTAATATATGCAGGGAAAGATTGTAAAAGGAATTTCCGGGTTCTACTACGTTCATGTAGGAGAGCCCGGAATTTATGAATGTAAGGCAAAAGGTGCGTTCCGCAATCAGAAGATCAAACCGTTGGTCGGAGATGATGTGGAGATTGCGATTGTTGACGAAGAAACAAAAAAAGGAAACATTGAAAAAATCCTGCCGCGGAAAAATGAACTGATCCGCCCGGCAGTTGCGAATATCGATCTGGCGCTGATCATTTTTGCAGCGGCAAAACCGCAGCCGAACTTTAATCTATTGGACCGTTTTCTGATCATGATGGAATATCAGGATGTTCCTGTGACAATCTGTTTTAACAAAAAAGATCTGTTAGAGGAACAGGCGATTGAGGAATTTGCGGGTGTATACAGAAAGTGCGGCTATTCCGTTCTCTATACCAGTGCAGAAAAAGAAGAGGGAATCCGCGAACTGCATGAGCTGTTAGATGGCAGGACAGCCGCGGTCGCAGGACCTTCCGGCGTTGGAAAATCATCACTGGTGAACCGTCTCCAGCCCAATGTGCAGATGGAGACCGGAAGTATCAGCAGAAAGATCGAGCGTGGAAAGCATACGACACGCCATTCGGAGATCATACCGATCGCAGCAGACACATACATTATGGATACACCGGGATTCAGTACGTTATATATTCCGGGATTTGAGAAGGAAGATCTGCAGAATTTTTATCCGGAATTCAAAGAGTATGAGCCGTATTGCAGGTTCAAGGGATGCAGTCATATCAGCGAGCCGGACTGCGGTGTGAAAGAAGCACTGGCAGAAGGAAAGATCAGCCCACTGCGCTACGAGAACTATAAGCTGCTCTATGAAGAATTGAAAGATGTAAAAAAATATTAGAAAAGATATTAAAACATCATTTTGCATGAGAATTATGTTTTCAAAATTACTTTGGAGGAAAAAGTTATGAATTGTTTATCACCATCCATTTTATCAGCAGATTTTGCAAATCTGGGAGAACAGGTGAGAATGTTGGATGAGGCAGGCGCACAGTATGTACATATTGATGTGATGGATGGAATGTTTGTGCCAAGCATTTCATTTGGTATGCCGGTGATCAAGAGTATCAGAGAGTGCAGCGACCGTATTTTTGATGTGCATCTGATGATCGAGGAACCGGGAAGATATATTGATGATCTCGCAGAAGTGGGAGCGGATCTCATCACAGTACACGCCGAGGCGTGTAAACACTTGGACCGCACGATCGAGGCGATCAAAGAAAAGGGACTGCTTGCAGGTGTGGCATTAAATCCGGCAACTCCGTTGTCTGCGATTGAATGGATACTTCCAAAGGTTGACATGGTGCTGATCATGTCTGTTAACCCGGGATTTGGAGGACAGAAGCTGATTCCTTACACAGTTGAAAAAGTCAGGGCGTTAAAGAAAATGATCGACGAGAGGGGACTTAAGACTGACATCGAGGTAGACGGCGGCGTGAATCTTGAAAATGTGACAGAAGTCATGGATGCCGGTGCCAACATTATCGTGGCTGGCAGTGCAGTGTTCAAGGGCGACATTGCTGAGAATGTGGAACGTTTTTTGGATGTATTAAAGGAGTAGTATGAGACATTGCATCATTGTGGTAGGCGGACATATCAATGACATTTTTGCAAAAAAGTTCATAGAAAAGGAAAGACCGGAGCTTTGCATTGCGGCAGATTCCGGGATGAACTTTTTCTATCGGAATAAGTTGACCCCGGACTGGATCATCGGAGATTTCGATTCAGCATCCAGTGAGGCATTAGATTATTTCGGCGGACAGCCTGATATTTCCTGGATCAGGTTAAATCCGGTCAAAGACGATACGGACACGGAATCGGCGATCCGGAAAGCAATTGTGCTTGGAGCAGAGAAAATTACGCTGCTGGGAGCAACCGGAACAAGAATCGACCATCTGCTTGGAAATATTGAACTTCTGGGGATCGGACTGCAAAATCATATTCCAATCCAGATTGTGGACGAGAGAAACAGAATCCGCATGATCGGGGCGGGAATCACGCTCGAGAAGGAAAAACAGTTTGGAAAGTTTGTTTCCCTGATCCCTTATACCAATGTCGTAAAAGGTCTTACACTGACCGGTTTCAAGTATCCTCTGGATCATTATGATTTCAAGGGCTTTTGTTCGCTCGGTGTGAGCAATGAGATCATTGCGGAGAGTGCACAGATAACATTTGAAGATGGAATCTTGATCGTGATCGAGGCGAGAGACTGAGGATAGCCTGATGGCTGATGACAATAAAACAACAAAAATGATAAAAATTGATTTTAAGGTTTAAAAAATGAGGCTGATATGGTATAATACAAGACTGTATCAGACTCTTTTTGCTTACGAAGCAGAAGGAAATTCATTTTACAAACAGAGATTGAAAAGAAAGAAAAATCAGGTGTAGTAAAATAACATAGAAAGGCGAAAACCCTTGAAAACAAAGGATTTTCAGACAGGTATATTAAGATATGAAATTAGGAATCGTCGGACTTCCAAACGTTGGAAAGTCCACATTATTTAATTCCCTGACCAAAGCAGGTGCTTTATCCGCAAACTATCCATTCGCAACGATTGATCCGAACGTCGGAATCGTTTCTGTACCGGATGAGAGAATCGTAAAACTCGGTGAACTTTACCATACGAAGAAGGTAACACCGGCTACCATCGAATTTGTAGATATTGCGGGACTTGTAAAGAGTGCCAGCAAGGGCGAGGGTCTTGGCAACCAGTTCCTTGCAAATATCCGTGAGGTAGATGCTATCGTACATGTGGTACGCTGTTTTGAGGATACCAATATTATCCATGTGGACGGATCTATCGATCCTGCAAGAGATATTGAGACGATCAATCTGGAACTGATCTTTTCTGATATTGAGATTCTTGACAGAAGAATTGCAAAGATTTCCAAACAGGCAAGAATGGACAAGACACTTGCAAAAGAACTGGAACTTGTAGAGGCAATCAAGCACATCTGGAAGCCGGTAAGATGGCAGGATCTTTTGAAGTGCCGGATGATGAAGATGCGCAGATCTGGTTCAAAGGCTACAATCTTCTGACTGCAAAACCGACCATATATGCAGCAAATGTTGCAGAGGATGATCTTGCAGATGACGGAGCATCCAATCCACATGTTGCAAAAGTGAGAGAGATGGCCAAGGAAGAGGGCGCAGAAGTATTTGTAATCTGTGCGCAGATTGAACAGGAACTTGCAGAACTCGATGAAGATGAGAAAAAGGAATATTTAGATGACCTTGGAGTGACCTCCAGCGGTCTTGATAAACTGGTAGCAGCAAGCTACAGTCTGCTTGGTCTTATCAGTTTCCTTACAGCAGGAGAAGATGAGTGCCGTGCTTGGACGATTAAGAAAGGCACAAAAGCACCACAGGCAGCAGGTAAGATCCATACAGACTTTGAGCGTGGATTTATCAAGGCTGAGGTTGTAAATTATCAGGATCTTTTAGATAATGGAAGCCTTGCAGCAGCCCGTGAAAAAGGAATTGTCGGCATGGAAGGAAAAGAGTACGTGGTCAAAGACGGAGACGTTATTTTATTCCGCTTTAATGTATAAGAGATAAAAAAACGCATATCATTTTTCGAGGGAATGTTTCGGAGAATGGTATGCGCTTTTGTGACTTGACAGAAAAAGAAGTGATAAACGTCTGTGACTGCAAATGCCTTGGAAATGTCCATGATCTTGATATTGACGAATGTGATGGAAGGATACGGGCGTTGATCATTCCGGGACCCGGAAAATGGTTCGGCTGTTTTTGCAGGGAGTTCGAATTGTTTATTCCGTGGTGTAAGATCGTCAGGATCGGACCGGACATTATTTTAGTTGATATTGATGAGAAAGAGGCAAAACACAAGGTTTAAAGAGAAGAAAACAGGAGAGACAATGTTAGATCAGAGTGTATTTACAGAGACAATCCATGAGGTGGCAGAGATTATCCGCACTTCTGCGACACCGTTATCAAAAGAAGAAATCTTAAGCTATTTCAAAGAGATGGAGTTAAACGAACAGCAGGAAAACATGGTTTTAGAGTTTCTGCTGACACCACATGAGGAAGAAGAAGCGGAAGAGGAAACTGAAGAGGCCGAAGGCGGGGAGCAGGAAGCGGCAGACTGGCAGGAAACGTCAGATGCATCTGTGCTGGCACAGAATGATCCTGGCAAAAAAGAGGAAAAAAACGCAGAGCCGGATGTTTTACCGGAAACTAAGGTATTTCAGATGTATCTGGAAGAAATCGGCAGTCTTCCGGTATATTCCGGGAAGAAGCAGGAAGAAATGTATCAGAAGCTTTTAGCAGGGGATGAGTCCGTGATCAATCCAATCTCTGACAGCTGGATGATAAAGGTGTTAGAAACCGCCAGAAAGCTTGCAGTGACCTCAGAAGGCTTTGAGGATGTCATTCAGGAAGGAAATATGGCACTTTTTTTAAAGCTGACAGAACTTTGCGGCTGTGAGGAAAAAACAGATGTTGAGGCAGAATTGCAGGGCGCAGTGGAGACAGCCATGAAATCATCCATTCTTGCGGAAGAAGGCGAGGATGAGGATGAGAAGGCTATGGTCGGCAAGCTGGCGTTAGTCAACGAGGCTAAGAAGTATCTTGCAGAGGAGAAAGGCAGGGAAGCAACTGTACATGAACTTGCAGCATATACACAGTTGACAGAAGAGGAACTTTCTGATATCCTCTTATTGATCCAGAAAGCGGATCAGAAGGACAAATAGCATATAGAATCCAAAACCAATATTGAGTGGACTTTTCTGGAGCAAAAGGCTCTATTTTTCGCCACACGACTGAATTGAACAGTCGTGTGGTATTTTTTGCGCTAAAACAGATATTTCAGCGTATGCGAGTAAGATTGATTGACAGAAAGAAAACAGAGGAGAAAAAGAAAAGATGGATCAGGAATTTATGAAAGAAAAACCGGTGATGCCGCTGGTGATCTCCATGGCGCTGCCGATGACATTTTCCATGTTAGTGAATGCATTATATAATATCATAGACAGCTACTTTGTAGCGCAGATCAGTGAGGATGCGATGACGGCGTTATCGTTAGTATTTCCGTTACAGAATCTGGTCAATGCAGTGGTCATTGGTTTTGCTATCGGAATGAATGCTGCGATGGCTTATTATCTTGGGGCACAGAAACAGCAAATGGCGGATAAAACAGCATCGATTGGCATGTTATTGAATATGCTGCATGGTCTGGTGCTGGCAGCCATCTGTATTGCAGTTATGCCGGTCTTTTTAGGAATGTTTACAAAACAGGCCGGAATTATCGGAATGGGGGTACAGTACTCGGATATTGTATTTTTATTTGCAGTGCCAAATGCGGCAGCACTTTGTTTTGAAAAAAATATTCCAGGCAGTTGGACGCATGAAAACATCTATGTTCTGTATGCTGCTTGGCTGTGTGACCAATATTGTGCTTGATCCACTGCTGATTTTTGGAATTGGGATTTTTCCTGCAATGGGAATCCGGGGAGCGGCACTTGCAACCGGAATCGGACAGATTGTGTCACTGGCAGGGTATCTGACCGCATATTACTGGCAACCGATTCCTGCCAAAGTGAAGGTCAGAAATATGAAGCCGGAGAAGCAGCTTTGCAAAAAAGTGTATTCTATCGGAATCCCTGCAACGTTAAGCCTTGCGCTGCCTTCCGTCCAGGTGTCTGCATTAAATGCGATACTGGCTGTTTATTCTGCAAGTTATGTTCTTGTATTGGGTGCTTATTTCAAATTACAGACATTTTTGTATCTGACTGGAAATGGTGTGGTACAGGGGATGCGTCCATTGATTGGATACAATTATGGAGCAGGAGAGTCAAAGAGAGTGAAAGAGATTTTTCGGTCAGCATTGTTCCTGATCGTAATAGTGATGGTGATCGGTACGATTCTCTGTATGGCAGTGCCACAGGCGCTGATCGGTCTGTTTACAGGAAATCCTGAGACAATCCGGCTAGGCAGGGAGGCACTCAGGCTCATCAGTATAGGATTTATCGTGTCATCGGTTTCCGTCACGGTATCCGGCGCTTTGGAGGGGCTTGGAAAAGGGAAGGAATCGTTAGTCATTTCATTACTGCGTTATATCGTGGTGATTTTGCCGCTGGCATTTATTTTAAGCCGCCTTTTTCAGGCGGCTGGTGTATGGCACGCGTTCTGGATCACGGAATTTGTTTCAGCAGTGATCTCATGGATCATATGCAAAAAGAGATTTTTCAGTGAGGCACATCCAGCAATGTTTCAAACTGGTCGATCGGAACAGGTTTGGAATAAAAATAACCCTGATACCAGGTCGCACCAAATTGATGAATGTAGTCGCTTACCTCCTGATTTTCAATTCCCTCGATACAGGTTTCGGTATTGGTACGGTTTGCGTAATCAACGATCGACTGTACCATAGCCTGATTCTGTGGCTTTTGTTCAATATCTTTGATAAAACTCATATCGACTTTCAGCTCATCAACAGGTAATTCCAAAGCAAGACTTAGGGAGCTGTTACCGGTTCCAAAATCATCCAGTGCAATTTTAATCCCCTTTGAGTGAAAGAAATCGACTTCATTCTTCAGAAAAGTCACATCGAGATCCCGGCAGCGCTCAGTCAGTTCCAGACACAATTCCTCCGGTCTGGCTCCGGTTTCTTTTTAAAATCGTCATGACAGAGTCACGAAATTCTTTTCGCGACAATTGAGCGGCAGAGATGTTGACGTTTACGAAAAAGTGTGGGATCTTATCACGGATCCTGCCGATATCCTTTAATGCGGTGCGTAAAATCCAGTTGCCGAGGTCAAAGATACATGGATCTTCCTCTAGCCACTCCATAAATATTCCGGGAGAGATGAGACCGTAGGGTTCTAATTCTCATCGTATCAGTGCTTCCATGCCACGGATCTTTCCGGTCTTTGTGTCTGCTATCGGCTGGTAGAACAGGCGGAATCCCTCAAAATGGCTGGTCGCACACTGGTGGATCAGACCGATCAGCTCAAACTGTTTTTCGTTGTTGCCACAGATCTCATCGTTAAAAATGACGAGATCGCTATGATGTTCATAGCGTGAATGATTCTGCGCATAGGTCAGACGGCTGCGGACAGCATTCGTTTCTTTCATATAGGGTTCTAAGAAAATGGCTCCTGCAGAGATCTTGATCGGAATCCGTTTTCCGTTCACTGCAATGGTGTTTGCCAGTGTATCCTCGATGAAAGCGAAAATGCTATGGAGCTCTGTTTTGGATACTTTGTCGAAAACAAGCACAAATTTCGCACCGGACAGGCGGTAGGCATAACCGATATTGCGTACCATGTGTAAAAGGCTTTGTGCCACTTTGTTCAGAATCTTATCTGCAAAAGCTGCCCCATACATGACATTGATATGGCTGAACTGATCCAGCCCGATCTTTAAGAGTGCGGCAGGACGTGTGTTATCAAGTAATTGGGTGATACAGCGGTTCAGTGCCGGTTCCGTATAGAGACCTGTGACAGAGTCCACTTCATCAGAAATTCCATAATTATCATAGCGGATAATGATGATAAAAGGCTGCTTTTGTTCATCATAAAGTACACGCGCCATGGCGTTGAAACGGTTGTAGGAATCGCCATCCTGAATCCGGTATTCCCATGCGGTATCCAGATTTTTACCGTCAACCCGTTCTTTAAAACCACGTTTGAAAGTGGCAACATCATCAGGATGAATCTTCCGGTTTGCCTTTTCCATGCCGCGGATCGTATAATTTTCTTTCATGCCAAAATAATCCATCGCCCGTTCGGACCACCAGGTGATTCCGGTCCGAAGGTTTGTGATGGAAAGATATGATTTTTTGGAAAGAGAGGCGATCGCTTTTATCATATCTGGAAAAAGCCGGTCGATCTCTTCCCAGAAAATCTGTTCATGATTGTCAGTTTTATCGTTTTTCATTCGTTTTCCCCGATTGACATACGCACGCATGTCTGTTCACAATGTACACGTAACCAATAACTAATAAAGCTATTTGTGATTATAGCATAAAACAAATTAAATTTCGATTTTTTTCGTATTAATTCAAAGTATCTTTTTTCAGGTTCTTATTTGCAGTTGAGAGCATGAGTTTAATACGGTTCAACTGGTTTACTTCACTTGCACCCGGATCGTAGTCGATCGCAACAATGTTGGAATCCGGATAGCGGTGACGCAATTCCTTGATAACACCTTTTCCTACAACATGGTTCGGCAGGCAGGCAAATGGCTGCGTGCAGACAATGTTCGGAGTGCCGGTATGGATCAGCTCTAACATCTCACCGGTTAAGAACCATCCCTCACCGGTCTGGTTACCTTCGGATACGATATCCCTTGCATATTTTGCAAGATCCTCAATGTGTGCAGGTGGAGTAAAATGTTTACTCTTCTTAAATTCATCAACCGCAGCAGAGCGCAGCCACTCAAAGAACCTGATGCCAAGGCGTCCGATACGTTTGGATTTCTGGCTGAAACCGAGGTTGTCTGCCTTAAAGCCCGTGTTGTAGAAGCAGTAGAGCAGGAAGTCGGTAAGGTCAGGAACAACAGCTTCCGCACCTTCGGATTCTAACAGGTCTGCAAGATAGTTGTTGGCAGCCGGATGGAATTTCACCAAAATCTCACCGACTATGCCGACACGCGGCTTTTTAATATCAAGACGTGGGAGATTGTCAAAGTCACGGATGATCTCACGGCACATCTGCTTGTATTTTTTATGGGATAAAATCTTATCCTGTGTAATAAATGCAATGATCTTCTTTTTCCATTTTTCATGGAGTTCGTTGGCAGAACCGGGAACTGCTTCATAAGGTCTTGTGGCGTATAAACAGCGAAGGAAAATATCACCAAATTCCAGAGCGTAAAGTCCGTGCTGGATAAGCTTTGGAGTGAAAGTGAATCCCGGGTTGCTCTCTAAACCGCTCAAGTTGATGGAGATAACCGGAACATTCGGGTAGCCAGCCTTTTCCAGAGCACGGCGGATGAATCCGATGTAGTTACTTGCACGGCATCCGCCACCGGTCTGGGAGATTAAAATCGCAGTCTTATTCATATCGTATTTGCCGGATTTTACGGCAGCCATCAACTGGCCGACAACGATCAGGGACGGATAGCAGGCATCGTTATTGACGAATTTCAATCCGACATCGACACATTCCCTTGCAGGGACATCCGGTACGACCAGATTGTATCCGGCAGCATTGAAAGCCGGCTCCAATAATTCAAAATGGATCGGTGACATCTGCGGGCAGAGAATCGTGTAGTTTTCACGCATCTCCTTCGTAAATACCACACGCTCATAACTTGCAGGCACGATCGTTCTTTTGGTCTGCTTTTTCTCGCGGACGCGGATCGCTGCGATCAGTGAACGGATACGGATTCTGGCAGCACCTAAGTTGTTGACCTCATCGATCTTCAGACAGGTGTAGATTTTGCCTGATCTGGTCAGAATATCGTTGACCTGATCGGTGGTAACGGCGTCAAGACCACATCCGAAGGAGTTCAACTGGATCAGATCCAAGTCATCTCTTGTTTTTACAAAGTTTGCAGCCGCATACAGGCGGGAGTGGTACATCCACTGATCCATAACGATCAACGGACGCTCCGGCTGATGCAGATGAGAGACAGAGTCTTCTGTTAAAACGGCGATTCCATAGGAAGTGATAAGCTCCGGAATACCGTGGTTGATCTCCGGGTCAACGTGGTATGGACGGCCGGCGAGAACGATACCGCGTTTTCCGGTCTCTTCCATATATTTTAATACTTCTTCACCTTTTTTCTGCATTTCCATGCGGACAACAGCTAATTCCTTCCAGCCTTCGGAAACTGCATCGCGGATCTCCGCTTCGGAAATGCCGAATTCAGAAGAACCAAATACCTTGATGAGCTGGGAGGATAAGGTGTCCTCATTTGTGAATGCCATAAATGGATTTAAGAACTTCACCTGACCGGAAGTGATCTCATCCACGTTGTTTTTAATATTCTCTGCATAAGAAGTAACAATCGGGCAGTTATAGTGGTTGTTGGAATCCGGGAACTCATTTCTCTCGTATGGGATACACGGGTAGAAAATGAAATCCACATTCTGATGGATCAGCCAGGTCACATGTCCGTGCGCAAGTTTTGCAGGGTAACATTCGGATTCGGATGGGATCGAATCGATACCAAGTTCGTAAATCTTACGTGTGGAGGACGGAGAGAGTACCACGGAGAAACCTAGTTTTTTGAAAAAGACTGCCCAGAATGGGTAGTTCTCATACATATTCAACACACGTGGGATGCCGACGGTACCGCGGGCTGCTTCCTCTGCACTTAATGGTTCATAGTCAAAAATACGTTTGTTCTTATATTCAAAAAGGTTTGGAATGTTGTCTTTGTTCTTCTCTTTTCCAAGACCACGCTCACAGCGGTTGCCGGTAATATACTGACGGTTGCCGGAAAAGCGGTTGATGGTTAGGAGACAGTGGTTGGTACATCCCTGACATCTTGCAAGCTTCGTGTCAAAAGTCAGTGCATTGATCTCGTCGATGGAGAGCATGGAGGTCTGATAACCTTCCTCATGGCGTTCCCTTGCGATCAGGGCAGCGCCGAAAGCTCCCATGATACCGGCAATATCCGGGCGGATACACTGGACACCGGCAATTTTTTCAAAACTTCGTAAAACGGCATCGTTGTAGAACGTTCCACCCTGTACCACAATGTTCTGACCAAGATCTTTTGCATCGGAAAGCTTGATTACCTTATATAGAGCATTCTTGATGACTGAGTAGGCAAGACCGGCAGAAATATCAGCGACGGATGCGCCCTCTTTCTGCGCCTGTTTTACTTTCGAGTTCATGAATACTGTACAGCGGGTTCCAAGATCGATCGGGTTTTTCGCAAAAAGGGCTTCTCTGGCAAAGTCCTGTACAGAGAAATTTAGTGATTTTGCGAATGTCTCAATGAAAGAACCACAACCGGAAGAACAGGCTTCATTTAACTGGACACTGTCAACGGTCTGGTTTTTGATCTTAATGCATTTCATATCCTGACCACCAATGTCGAGGATACAGTCAACTTCCGGATCAAAGAATGCTGCGGCATAAAAATGTGCGACAGTTTCTACTTCGCCGTCATCTAATTTCAGAGCAGCCTTCTGTAACGCCTCACCATATCCGGTGGAGCAGGAGTGTACAATGTGTGCCATTTCCGGCAGTTTGGAATAAATATCCTTGATCGCACGGATTGCAGTAGAGAGCGGGCTTCCGTTGTTATTGCTGTAGAAGGAGTACAGCAGAGAACCATCCTCACCGATCAGGGCAACTTTCGTTGTGGTGGAACCTGCATCGATACCAAGGTAGCAGTTTCCTTCGTAAGAAGCCAGATCTGCGGACTTTACATGATGTCCGTCGTGGCGTGTGCGGAAAGCATCGTATTCTGCCTGATCTTTGAATAAAGGATCAAGTCTTGCAACTTCGAATTCCATATGGATATCCGACTGAAGTTTTGTATGTAATCCTGCTAAAGTAGTTACTTTGTCCTCTTTATAGTTCAGTGCAGAACCGATCGCTGCAAAAAGATGGGAATTCAAAGGAGTGATCGCATGCTCCTCGTCTAAGTTTAAGGTACGGATGAATGCAGCCTTTAACTCGGATAAAAAGTGCAGGGGACCTCCTAAGAAAGCAACGTGTCCACGGATCGGTTTGCCGCAGGCAAGACCGCTGATCGTCTGGTTGACAACTGCCTGAAAAATGGAAGCGGATAAGTCTTCCCTGGTAGCCCCCTCATTGATCAGAGGCTGGATATCTGTTTTGGCAAATACACCGCATCTGGCGGCGATCGGATAAATTGCCTTATAATTCTTTGCGTATTCATTCAGACCGGTCGCATCCGTCTGGATGAGGGATGCCATCTGGTCGATAAAAGAACCTGTACCACCGGCACAGATACCGTTCATACGCTGTTCCACATTGCCGCCCTCGAAATAAATGATCTTCGCATCCTCACCGCCAAGCTCGATGGCAACATCGGTCTGCGGTGCATAGTGCTGTAAAGCAGTGGATACGGAGATGACCTCCTGGACAAACGGCACGTCTAAATGTTTTGCAAGGGTAAGACCACCGGAACCGGTGATCATCGGGGCAATCTGCATATCCCCGAGCTGTTTATAAGCTTTTTCCACCAGCAGGGAGAGAGTTTCACGGATATTGGCGAAATGTCTCTCGTAATCGGAGAATAACAGGTTGTCATTCTCATCCAGCACAGCTACTTTGACTGTCGTGGAACCAATATCAATACCAAGTTTATGAAGTGTATTGTTACTCATATCTTTCCTCCAAATTATCTCTTGTAAATCAGATCTATCAATAGTCTATGTTCACTATTTCTTCCTATTATATATATGTGCTCAAAAACCAAGCAATGTACATTATACGACAGGAAAAAACAAAAAACAATGACAAAATAATCTGAAAAATCTAAACTTTTTATGAAGAAATTTAGCGCCGATTGACAAAGGTTTCCTGCATAGATATACTTTAGCTAGATTGTTTGAAAAAGAAGACAGTCCAAAGAGTATTTGAAAAAAAGGAGTAGCAATATGAACTGGTTAAATAAACTGGAGCGTAAATTTGGAAGATATGCGGTACCGAATCTGATCGTGTATCTGATCGGAGCATATTCCGTTGGATTTGTATTGAACATGGTGGCACCGAATATATTGGGATTCTTGAATTTCCAGCCTTATTACATTTTACACGGACAGATCTGGAGACTTATCACATGGATTTTAATGCCGACAGACAGCAATATCATTTTTCTGTTGATCATGATGATGTTTTATTATCAGCTTGGAACCGCATTAGAGCGCGCGTGGGGAACTTTCCGTTTTAATGCCTATATCATCGGCGGAATCCTGTTGACAGAAGTGGGCAGCCTTTTAGCGTATGGTCTGATCTATCTGTTTATGGGCGGCAATTTTGCATACACTGCAAGCACAATGATGGGACAGATGATCAGTACTTCCTATATTAATATGTCCATATTCCTTGCATTTGCTACCTTATATCCGGATATGCAGGTATTACTGTACTTTATCATTCCGATAAAAATGAAATGGATGGCAGCCGTATATGTTGTTATCATGGTATTCAGCGTGTGGGATACCTATCATGCGATTTATGCATATACCCAGTCTGCATCCACTGCATTATGGTATGCAGGGATCATGCTGTTATGTATTGTGATGTCACTGTTAAATTATCTCATCTTCTTCCTTTCCACGAGGAATCTGAGCCGGTATACCCCACATGAGGTGCATCGCAGGCAGCAGTTTAAGGCACAGATGAGAGAGCCGAGACCGTGTTCCGGTATCGCAAAAAACACAAATGTGCAGTCTGCGGACGCACAGAGCTGGATGATCCAAACTTACAGTTCCGTTTCTGTTCGAAGTGCGAGGGCAATTATGAGTATTGTCAGGATCACCTGTTTACACATCAGCACATCCGAAGAGTATAAGAATAAAGATACAGTCTTTTTCCAGATGACGGAGAAAGAATTATTATGAGCATGGATTTATCCATATTTCATAACCTTTCGATATTGTTCAAATAGTGCAGTTTTTTTTTGTGGTAAACTTCTAAAACCAACATAGAAGTACCACATTCGGAACAACAAAGAGGGTCGCATCCGAAAGAGAGAAGGATGGAGTGCTGCCAATCCTGAATAGAACGCAGGAAGCGTTGTTTTTAGCAGAAATACATTTACGAAGTTTCTTTTCCTGTTTGTGATGTTTTGCATATATCCCATAGTAGCGAAGCATTTTGAAATGTTTTTCAGGGATGTGGACAATCAGTTTCTGGATGAAGTCCAAAGCAGGAATAGTTTCAGTAACAGTTTTGTTGTTTTCGTGTCTGGTGTACATTTCATTTTTAACTTTACGAAAAGATGGACCAATGGATATGAGGATTCCATTTCACAATGGCGATGAACACAACAAGCTTACAGGACATACAGGACATATGAAAAGAACGAAGCTGGTTGTATTTGTTTCCACAGGAAGGGCAAAAACGGCTTTTTACAGCGAAAGGGAACAAATTTAAGATTTCCACAGTGAGGACAGCCATACATGGCACCACCGTGAGAAGGATCACCACAATGAATCATCTTGTTGACATTTTCGATAACAGAAGGACGAGGATGAAGTTTGTAAATGATAGGTTCATAATAATCAGTAAAGATAGATTGTAATATATTCATAATAGAATTTTACAATAAAGAGAGACAAAGGAAACCCCCTTCCCCTCATGAATGAGGGGTCAGGGGAGCTGAGAGTGTCGCAGACACTTTTTTATTAGTTAAAAATATCTCCTGTATTAGTTCTTCTTATCAATAAAGGATTTTTTGCAAAAATGGACGTTTTTTTGAAAATTACCATACAAATCATATTGACGATAAAAAATTGCTATGCTAAATTGACTTTTGTATTTTGAAATTAGTTTTCCTACGGAAAACAAGGAGGCTAAATCCTCTCTTCACCAGAGGTTAAATTTTACTTCGTAAAATTGGATTTTGCTTCGCAAAACAAGGAGGATTATATGAAAAAGGCATTAAGTATTTTATTGGCAATGGGAATGACTGTCGGTATGGTGGCAGGATGTGGAGACACAGCAGACAACAGCAGTGCAGCAGATAATTCTGCAGCAGCTTCTACAGAGGCTGGTACAGATGGCACACAGGCAGCAGCTTCTGCAGCAGATATCAAAGTCGGTGTTATTTATATCGGTGATGAGAACGAGGGATATACAGCAGCTCATATGGCAGGTATTGATGAGATGGCAGCAAACCTTGGTTTATCAGATGACCAGATTATTGAGAAGACAACAATCCCGGAGGATGAGTCCTGCTATGATGCAGCAGTAGACCTTGCAGATCAGGGATGTAATATTATTTTTGCAACAAGTTTTGGACATGAGACATACATTTTACAGGCAGCACAGGAGTATCCGGACATTCAGTTCTGTCATGCAACAGGATATCAGGCAGCAAGTTCCGGACTTTCTAACATGCACAACTACTTCGATGCAATTTATGAAGCACGTTATGTATCCGGTGTTGTTGCAGGTATGAAATTAAATGAGATGATCGAGAATGGTGATATCACAGCAGACCAGGCAAAAATCGGTTATGTAGGTGCATTCCCATATGCAGAGGTTATTTCAGGATTCACATCTTTCTATTTAGGTGCTAAGAGCGTATGTGAATCTGTTACAATGGAAGTTCAGTATACAAACAGCTGGGCAGATATGACAGCAGAGGGCGAAGTTGCAAATCAGCTGATCGCAGATAACTGTGTACTGATCAGTCAGCATGCAGATACAACAGGTGCTCCTACAGCATGCGAAGCAGCAGGAGTTCCATGTGTAGGTTATAATATTGATATGACATCTGTTGCTCCGGACGCAGCATTGACATCTCCTACAAATAACTGGGGTGTATATTATACTTACGCTGTACAGTGTGTATTAGATGGAAAAGCAATCGACACAGACTGGTGCAAAGGATTCTCTGAGGATGCAGTCAGAATCACTCCGGTCAATGAGGCTGTTGCAGCAGAAGGAACAGACGCAAAAGTAGAAGAAGTAGAAGCAGCATTAAAAGATGGTTCTCTTCATGTATTTGATACATCTAAATTTACAGTAAACGGATCTTCCTTAGAAGACCTGATCGCAGAAGGCGGAGATTACGCAAAATATGCTGATTACGTTTCAGACGGTTATTACCATGAATCTGAATTGGCATCTGCACCATCCTTTGATATTATCATTGATGGCATCACATCTCAGGCAAACTAATTTTTAAGATAAACCGGCAGGGCACAGATGGTTTCTGTGCTCTGCAATGATAGAAATATTGAAGAAAACAGAGAAATCCTTTCAAGATACAGATTGAAAGGATTTTCGTATTTAGGAGGATTACTTGTGGAAACAGGAAACGCTATTGAACTGAAAGGTGTAACCAAACGTTTCGGTGACGTGATTGCGAACGATAACGTGAATCTGATCGTCAGGAAAGGTGAAATTCTTTCGATTTTAGGAGAGAATGGTAGTGGAAAGACTACGTTGATGAACATGCTTTCCGGAATTTACTTCCCGGACGAAGGAGAAGTTTATGTGGATGGAAAAGAAGTGACCATCCGCTCCCCAAAAGATTCCTTCGCACTCGGCATTGGAATGATTCATCAGCATTTCAAGCTGATCAATATTTTGACAGCCGCCGAGAATATTATTTTAGGTCTGCCTGGAAAAGAAAAACTGAATATGAAACAGGTAGAGAAAGAAATCAGGGAACTGACAGAACAGTATGGATTTGACCTCAATCCGTCCCAGAAAATTTATGACATGTCTGTCTCACAGAAACAGACCGTAGAGATCGTAAAAGTACTTTACCGCGGGGCAGACATTCTGATCCTCGATGAACCGACAGCCGTATTGACACCGCAGGAGACTGAAAAATTATTTGCAGTCCTTAGGAACATGAGGAAAGCAGGAAAATCCATTATCATCATCACGCATAAATTAAATGAAGTATTGGAACTTTCTGACCGTGTCGCAGTGCTTCGGAAAGGAAAATATATTGATACGGTAGAGACAGCGAAAGCAACCGTAGAATCACTCACAGAGATGATGGTCGGCGAGAAAGTAAAACTGGATATCAACCGTACCGAGCCTGTAGGAGCAGAAAAACGTATTGAGATGCGTGGCATTACGTGTAAGAACAAGGAGGGACTTAAGGTTCTGACAGAGGCTTCCTTCACCGCCTACAGTGGGGAAATCCTTGGCGTGGCAGGAATTTCAGGAAGCGGACAGAAAGAATTATTAGAGTCCGTTGCAGGACTTCAGCCGATCGAGAGCGGCGAGATCCTTTATTTTTCCCCGGAGGGTACGACAGAAAAAATCTCCGAGATGAAGGCGGAGGATATTAAAAATCTTGGTATCACGTTATCGTTTGTGCCGGAAGACCGTCTTGGAATGGGACTTGTCGGTTCCATGGATCTGACAGATAATATGATGATTCGAAGCTATAAGGAAGGCAGACATTTCTTTGCCGACCGTAAATCTCCAAAGAAACTTGCAGAAGATATTGTGGAGAAATTAGATGTTGTGACACCGGGTGTGGATACTCCGGTCAGCAGGCTTTCCGGTGGTAATGTACAGAAAATCCTTGTCGGCCGTGAGATCGCAAGCAATCCGACTGTGCTGATGGTTGCGTATCCGGTCAGAGGACTTGACATCAATTCATCATACACGATTTACAATCTGTTGAATGACCAGAAGAAAAAAAGGAGTTGCAGTCATCTGTGTAGGTGAGGACCTGGATGTCCTGCTGGAACTTTGCGATAAGATTTTAGTATTGAACAGTGGAAAAGTTGCAGGTATCGTGGATGCACGTACCACAACGAAGGAAAAACTGGGACTGATGATGACTGGTTTGACGGAGGATGAGAATGAGTAAGGAAAACGTGATTTCGAAGAAAGAACCTTTTGCACGTATGGTGAAGAGAGACCATATCAGTGTGGGAAAAGCGTGGGCGATCCGACTGATCGCAGTTGCATTGTCACTGGTAGTAGCGGCACTTGTGATCGTGGCGATCACAAAACAGAATCCAATCGAAGTATATCTTGGAATTATTGACGGAGCAGTTGGAAGCAACCGGAGGATCTGGGTGACCATCCGGGAAATGATGGTGCTTTTATGCATTGCAATTGGTCTTACCCCTGCATTTAAAATGAAATTCTGGAACATCGGTGCAGAAGGACAGATTTTAATGGGTGGTACAGCAGCAGCGGCAATGATGATCTACTTTGGCGAAAAAATGCCAAACTGGTTATTACTGATCGTGATTTTTGTTGTCAGTGGTCTGGCCGGACTGATCTGGGGTGTGATCCCTGCCATTTTTAAAGCATATTTTAATACCAATGAGACTTTATTTACTTTAATGCTGAATTATGTCGCAATGCAGATCGTAACGTTCTGTATTGTATTCTGGGAGAATCCGTCCGGTTCGAATACCGTTGGTATTATCAATGCAGCAACAAAAGGTGGATGGTTCCCAACAATTTTTGGCAATGCATATACATTAAATGTTATCATTGTTTTAATAATTACATTAGTAGTTTATATTTATATGAAATATTCCAAACAGGGATATGAGATTTCGGTTGTCGGAGAAAGCCAGAACACTGCAAGATATGCAGGAATCGATGTGAAGAAGGTCATTATCCGTACAATGATGATCTCCGGTGCGATCTGTGGAATTGCCGGTGCAGTGATCGTCAGCGGTGCGAGCCATACCATCTCGACAAGTACAGCAGGTGGACGGGGATTTACGGCGATCATTGTTGCATGGATGTCAAAGTTTAATCCACTTGCGATGATCCTTGTTTCCGGATTCCTTGTATTTATGCAGCAGGGATCGATCCAGGTGGCATCGCAGTTTGGCCTGAATGAAAATGCATCAGATATTATTACAGGTATTTTATTATTTTTCCTGATCGGATGTGAATTCTTTATTAACTACAAATTGGAGTTCCGCAAGAAAGGAGAGAAATAGAATGACATTATTACTGACGTTTATCCAGAAGGCGATCGGACAGGGAGTCGCTATTTTATTTGGTGCATCCGGAGAGATCGTCACAGAAAAATCCGGTAACTTAAACCTCGGAATTCCGGGAATTATGTACATGGGTGGTATCGCAGGACTTATGGGTGCTTTCTTTTTTATGAAAAAAGTACAGAGACGCCAAACGGAGCCATCGGGGTGCTGGTTTCACTGCTGTGTTCCCTGATCGCATCTGCCCTGGGCGGGCTGCTCTACAGTTTCCTGACGATCACACTCAGAGCGAACCAGAATGTGGTGGGACTTGCACTTACGACATTTGGTGTTGGATTTGGTAACTTCTTCGGTGGTTCCATTTCCAAGCTGGCTGGAGGTGTCGGACAGATTTCCGTTCAGACAACGGCGGCTGCATACCGTGCCACTATTCCGGGACTCTCAAAGATCCCGGTGATCGGAACACTTTTCTTTTCTTATGGATTCCTGACATATCTGTCCGTTATCGTGGCGGTTGTCATGACTTACTTTTTGAAGAAAACAAGAAAAGGACTGAACTTAAGAGCGGTCGGCGAAAGCCCGGCAACAGCGGATGCAGCAGGTATCAATGTCTCAAAGTACAAATATGCTGCCACAGTGACCGGCGCAGCGATCGCAGGTCTTGGCGGACTTTATTTTGTTATGGAATATCTGGGTGGTACCTGGTCGAACAATGGATTCGGTGACAGAGGATGGCTTGCGATCGCACTGGTGATCCTGGCATTGTGGAATCCGGATCATGCGATCTGGGGATCTTTTGTGTTTGGTGGATTATATATTTTATATATCTATCTTCCGGGATTGAATAGGGCAACACAGGAGCTTGTAAAAATGCTTCCGTATGTTGTGACAATTATCGTCCTGATCATCACAAGTAAGAGAAATAAACAGGAAAATCAGCCGCCGGCAAGCCTTGGAGAGGCATATTTCAGGGAGGACCGGTAAAACGGCAGGAAAAGGAAGCGAAGCTGCCTGGGTGCAGCCGCTTCTTTTTTGTTTTGTAAATAGCTGGAAAACAGTGAAAAGTATGCTATAATAAAGAATGCCGAGCGATTTTATGCTTGCGTCTGAATCATACATCATGTAATATGTTAGATAGACTTCATTTTTGAAAAACAAGGAGGAAATTATGGAAAACGAGACTGTCTCTAAGAATTTTATTGAGCAGATGATTGATAAAGATATCGAGGAGGGATACTGCCATGAGGTTCATACCAGATTCCCACCGGAACCAAATGGTTACCTTCATATTGGACATGCAAAGTCCATTCTTTTAAACTACGGGCTGGCACAGAAGTACGGCGGAAAGTTCAATCTTCGATTTGATGATACAAACCCGACCAAGGAGAAAACAGAATTTGTAGAGGCGATCCAGTCTGATATTGAATGGCTTGGCGCTGACTGGGAGGGAAGACTGTTCTTTGCATCGGATTATTTCGAACAGATGTATGAAGGAGCTGTAAAGCTGATCAAAAAGGGAAAAGCTTACGTATCAGACCTTTCCGCAGAACAGATCCGTGAATACAGAGGAACTTTGACAGAACCGGGAAAAGAAGATCCATACAGCACACGTTCTGTAGAAGAGAATCTGGCATTATTTGAAGATATGAAGAATGGTAAGTTCGCCGATGGAGAAAAAGTACTCCGTGCAAGGATCGACATGGCATCTTCCAATATTAATATGAGAGATCCGGTTATCTATCGTGTGGCACATATGACACACCACAGAACAGGCGACAAATGGTGCATCTATCCAATGTATGACTATGCACATCCAATCGAGGATGCGATCGAGGGAATTACCCATTCTATCTGTACTCTGGAGTTCGAAGACCACAGACCATTATATAACTGGGTAGTGGAAGAAGTTGGCAAAGATATGATCCCAAATAAGGATGAGATGCCGCCAAGACAGATTGAGTTTGCAAAATTATACCTCACAAATGTAGTAACCGGAAAACGTTACATCAAACGTCTGGTAGAAGAAGGCATCGTTGACGGATGGGATGATCCTCGTCTGGTTTCGATCGCAGCACTCAGAAGAAGAGGATTTACACCGGAATCCATTAAGATGTTCGTAGATCTCTGCGGAATCTCCAAAGCAAACAGTTCTGTCGATTATGCAATGCTTGAGTACTGTATCCGTGAGGATTTAAAATTAAAGAAACCGCGTATGATGGCAATCCTTGATCCGGTCAAGGTAGTGATCGATAACTATCCGGAAGGACAGATAGAATATCTGGATGTTGTGAATAACCTTGAAAACGAAGAACTTGGAAGCAGAAAAGTGCCATTTGGAAGGGAAATCTACATTGACCGTGAGGACTTTATGGAAGAGCCGCCAAAGAAATATTTCCGTATGTTCCCGGGAAATGAAGTCCGTCTTATGAACGCATACTTTGTAACATGCAACAGCTTCGTGAAAGATGAGAACGGTAAAGTGACAGAGATCCACTGTACCTACGATCCGGCTTCCCGCGGAGGAAACAGCCCGGATGGACGTAAAGTAAAAGGAACGATCCAGTGGGTATCTGCTGAGAAGAATGTAAAAGCAGAGATCCGGTTGTATGAAAATATTGTGGATGAAGAGAAGGGTGTATACAATGAGGACGGAAGCCTGAACCTGAATCCAAACTCACTGACAGTATTAAAGGACTGTTATGTAGAGGAGAATCTTGCAGACGCAAAGGCTTATGACAGCTTCCAGTTTGTGCGTCAGGGATTCTTCTGTGTAGATGCAAAAGATTCTACACCGGAACATCTCGTATTTAACCGGATCGTTTCGCTGAAGAGTTCATTTAAATTACCGTCAAATAACTAATTTACGATCAAGAAAAGCAGTCAATATTGGAGGAACGGATATGAATTTATTCAAGGGACTGGAAAAGTTCGGTCTGAAGACAGAGGGTACAGAAAATCTGTTTGAAGAAGAAAAAAAGAACCAATGCATCAACAGAGCAGGGAGAGGCAAAAGAAGAAATACCTTCTGAGGAATCATTTCTGTTAGAAAAATCAGTGCGTTGCACTGTGTGCGATAAAGTGTTCAAAACAAAAATGATCAAAAACGGAAGAGTGAAACGTCTCGAACCGGATTTTGATCTGAGACCAAGATTTATGTATATTGATACTTTAAAATATGATGTTGCATCATGTCCAAACTGCGGTTATACAGCAATGAACCGCTACTTTGAACATCTGTCATCGGTCCAGATCAAACTGATCAAAGAGAAAATATGTGCAAATTTTAAGCCGACTGGTGAAGAACCGGCGGTATATGATTATGATACGGCAATTAACCGTTACAAACTCGCACTGTTTAATACTCTGGTAAAAAAAGGAAAAGCAAGTGAGAAAGCATATACCTGTCTTAAGATTTCATGGCTCTATCGTGGAAAGTTAGAGGGCATGGATGAGAAGGATGCTTCGCTGGAACAGGAACGCAGGGAGAGTATGGAGCAGCAGGAGGCATTTTATAATCAGGCTTATGAAGGCTTTTTAAAAGCAGTATCAACAGAGATGTTTCCAATGTGCGGCATGGATCAGACAACAGTAGATTACCTGTTAGCTGTTATGTCAAAGCATTTCAAACGTTACGATACTGCGTCCAAATGTATTTCCAGGATCTTGTCTACAAGCTCTGCTTCTAAGAAGATGAAGGATCGTGCATTCGATCTGAAAGAGGAGATCATCCGGGAAATTAAGACTTCCAAAGCGTAAAAGGCGGCAGGGGAGACCAGACATCAAAATTGGCAAAGAGTAAGAGGATTGCAATGAACGAGATTATGATTGATCTGCAGGGGGGCGCGAAAGCGCCCCTTTATGAAAAAATATATGAATATATAAAAAATGAGATTGTTGACGGTAAGATTTCCAAAGGGGAAAAATTACCGTCAACCCGTTTATTGGCAAAAAATCTGTCTGTGAGCCGCAGCACGGTGGAACTGGCATACGATCAGCTTTTGGCAGAAGGGTATATTGAGGCAGAACCATACCGGGGATATTTTGTCTGTGATATTGAGGCGCTATATCAGTTAGAACAGCGGAACCATATGCAGGAAAAACTGCAGGCAGGGCAGGACTGGCAGCCGGGATGGAAAACTGAGATAAAACATGGAGCAGGATCTTCAAAACAGAAGGAAATTGATTTTTCCCCTTACACGATCGATACGCAGAATTTTCCGTACAATGTCTGGCGGAAACTGCATAAAAATGTCCTGCTTGATGACAGGGAAGAAATTCTTTTGTCGGGAGATGGACAGGGAGATCACGAACTGCGCATGGCAATTGCAGATTATCTTCATCAGGCAAGAGGTGTGAATTGTGTCGCAGAACAGATCATAATCGGCGCAGGTAATGAATATTTAGAACTTCTGCTTGCGCAGGTGTTAGGAGAAAAGAAGACCGTACTGATGGATGATCCGACTTATCTGCAGGCGTACCGTACTTTTTCCAATATGGGTTATCTGGTGAAAAATATTCCGGCAGAGCAGGGGAGTATGCCGATCGAGGCGGTGCGCAGGGAAAACGCAGATATCTTATATGTTATGCCATCACACCAGTTTCCTTTGGGAACAGTCATGCCTTTAAAACAGCGGCTGGAACTTTTGAAATGGGCATCGGAGAAAGAAGGCAGATATCTGATCGAGGATGATCATGACAGTGAGTACCGTTATAAAGGAAAGCCGATCCCGTCGTTACAGAGTATTGACCACGAGGAGAAGGTGATATATCTGGGTACTTTTTCAAAAAGTATTGCGCCGTCCCTGCGAATCAGCTACATGGTTCTTCCGTTGCATTTGTTAAAAAAATATCAGGAATCATGCAGCTTCTATTCCACAACCGTTTCAAAAAATCCAGCAGGAAGTATTGCGGGAATTCATCCGGGGAGGATACTTTGGCAGACATTTAAATAAAATGCGTGGAATTTATAAAAACAAGCATGATTTTTTAGTCGGCGAATTGAAGAAAAAAAACTGGGTGCAGAATATTGCAGGGGATAACGCAGGACTGCATGTGCTTGTGCAGGTGAATACAACGCTTACAGAGGAAGAAATCTGTAAAAAGCCACAGAGTGCGGAATCCGCCTTATGGGTATCAGAGAGCATTATATTCACACACCGCCGGAGGGAAGACCGGTACTCTTGTTAGGATATGGAAAACCGGACGAACAGGAAATACAAAAAGGGCTGGAAGTGCTTGAAAGCATTATAACCGGAAGAAACAGTAACAACTGTAAAAAGCCATAAAAGAACAACTGATGAATTATCTACTGGATGGCCGGTGTGAAATTTCAAACAACCGTGCGGAACGGAAAGCCAAAAGCTATGCAATCGGACGGAAAGCCTTCCTGTTCCACACATCAGAAGCCGGTGCCGGAGCAAGTGCGGTGATGTACAGTATCGTGGAAACAGCAAAAGCAAACAATCTGAATATTTTCCAATACCTCTATACGGTATTCCTGTATATGCCGGATTACACGAATTCGTCCGCAGGTATAGAGCAGCTGATGCCGTGGAGTGACTTTATAAAGGAAAAATGTTCAGGGCTGATTAACGTGGAATCTAATGTTCCGGAAAAAAGAATTCCCCTGCCGCATAGGTAGCAGAGGAAGTGAAAGTAAACGGTAGTCGTTTACTGCTTTAACTGAATTTAGGAAAAGGGTAGACGGCGTGTTATTCATCGCTTACAAAGAAGGGAAGAAAAATTGGAAGACTTCTATTTTAAAGAAAAAAAAAGTGAAATACCGTTTGTCAGATAGAAATTCCTGACAGCCGGTATTTTGATTTGCAAAGGATTATATGTGTTGATGAAGGAATTAAGTATTAATTAGTGCGTATTACTTAAAACAACATTGCAGTTAAATTCGGTTTGCGAGTAGCTGATTTTTAAGAAACCTTCATATTTCTTAACACTATTTTCAACATTGTAAAGACCAGTTCCATAGTCTTTAGAAGAGAATGTTCCGCATTTTGTGTATGAATTGCAACTATTTTTGACGTTGATTATAACAAAGTTATTATGGGAACTAACTATTACTGATACTTCTTTATTGGTTTTGCAAAGAGCACTAGCAGATAAGGCGTTTTCAAGCAAATTTGAAAATATAGTTGTGATGTCAATGTCATCCATAAATCTAAAATCAGTTTGTTCAACGGTACATTTATACAGAATGCCGTGTTGTTCTGCAAAAATCTTTTTTTCGTTCAGTATAAGATTTAGAACTGTATTATTGCTGTATGGGAATAATACAAAATCTGATATAAGTCTATCCATTCCTTTGATATAGTTATCTGCTTTTTCAAATTCATTGCTTTTATATAGTTGCTCTATCGTATTAACATGCTTATCTATGTCATGTATCATTTGTAACGATTTCTGATAGTTTGTGTCTAATTGTTTATAATATTTAAGTTGTAAGTTTGCTTGCTGCTCTGATCGGGCTATTTTAGACTTTAATTTTTGATTTTCAATAATGTATTCAAGTAGCCACATAATATGAAGATTAATAAATACGGTAATTATAATTGTTAAATATCCTATATATTTGTCAGTCTCCGGTATTGTAACAGAATAACCTATTTTAGCGTTTAAGCAAATGTTTACTATACTACAGAATGATAATAAAATATATAAAATCAATTGTTTCATAGGAAGTACACTATGCTGTTTTGACAAATAACGATTCTTGGTTACCTGGTATAAACATATAATTAATAATTTTGAAATAGCCATTTTAAAAACGGAATGTGCTGGTTCGCATAATGGAAACTTAATAAAAATCAAAAACAATTCATATAGAGCGACCCCTATTGTTTCAAAAAAGTTAAAAGAAATATGAAAAAGTATAAATCCAGGAGTAAAGTTTTCTTTGAACTCCATGGATCATAAAATAGTAAGCATATAACAGGTGTAAGAATGATAATCCAACTTGCAAAATTTAAAATAGGGTAATTAAAAAGATTTATAATTCCAATTAAGACTCCGACGGAAATGGTAACTATATTATAAATCCATTTTTTTGAATATGTAGAGTTAAAATTTATTTTAAAATGATCAAAAATTAGTTGTGCAGAAACATAACAATTAATTACAGAAACAAAGTAAATGATATAAGTATTCATAAAAGGATCTCCCTTTATAGTATTAACATTTTTTCTAAATAATTGTTTAGAGCATTTTTGAATAGTACGGCACGTTTTTGAGACAAAGGAATCCTTATCCCATTGGTCATTAATAATTCGTAGTTTTTTATATCTTTTACATATTTTAAATTAACTACAAAACTTTGATGTGGCATAAAAAAGTTATAACTCGCCATGTCAATATCTATATTTCCGATTTTTTCATTAAAATGATAATCACCGCTTTTACTGCATATCTTGACATATCGTTTCTTTATATATTCAAAAAAATATATATCATCTATATTAAATTCGGTCAATCCTTGCTCATAAGTTATGAAACGCGCAATATAAAGGGGATCATTATTTTGTGATTCATAAATAAGAATGTCATTAAGTTGTTTATAAATGATTTTTTTTGAAATTGGCTTAGTAAGGAATGCAAAAGAATGTACATTATTATGTGCCGTTTCATGATATTGTTTATAATTTGTAATATAAATTATATATGTAAATGCATTCAATTTTCGGAGCTGAGTACCTATATCTATGCCGTTTTCTGTTTGTAAAATAATGTCCAAGAAGATAACGTTATATTTTAGTGATGATTCTAACAATTTTTGCCGGAATCATATAAATCAACGGATATGGATATATTATTTTCGGTGGCAAATTCTTCTATGCATTTTTGAATTGAACTGAGTACAATCTTGTCATCATCACAAATAGCAACAGTAAACATTTTTACCTCTTTTATTATATTTGTAGTAGGAAGCAACTAATCTAATACAAATTATAACATATATCGTGAGAATACACTATGAAATAGTTGTGTATGTTAGGGCGAAAAACTGTATATCGGGGCATACTTATTGTTTTTTATTCAAAACTCTTTTATAATATAAAAAAATTAGGAGGTACTTAACTTGGTTGAGAATAATCTTTTGTATAGACGGTTTATAGAACAACAGAATATTGAATTTTGAGGAGGATTTGTATGAAAATAAATGGGTTATTAATAATTGTAATATGTATGATAGGTCTATCGGGATGTACTTCAAAAGGATTTGATATTGAAAGAGTATATCAATTTGTTGAGATACAGTCATCAAATGGTAAAGAGATAGGAACTATAGTGAATTCGGATGATTTAGAATTTTTTTTTGAGGAAATGAAATTTCAAGAATGGAAATATATTGAAGAAAAAGAAGATTTTGGTAAATGTATTTACAAATTTATAGCTTATGAATTTGTAAAAGATGATGAAGAGTACTGTATTAGGGAAGACCCATATGAGTTATATAAAGTAGATGACAACTATTATATTATTCAAGATAGTGATGTTATTTCCATTCCAAAAAGCGCGGGGCAATTTTGAATTCAATTGAAAATAAAATTACAATAACTCAACCTATATCAGAAGATATTCTGGATAATTGGGAAAATAGAATTGTCAATAATACGGATAGTAGTTATGGAACAAAAAAAAAACATATAATGATGAAACAATTGTTTCTAAAATCACTAAAATAGTTATAAGTGATGAAGATGAATTAGATATAAAAATAGATAACAAGGAAGAGATAACGGCATTCATTGAAGGCTTAGATACAGATAGTTGGAGTTAAATAGATGATATACCAAACGATGCGATTTTAAGGCGTAATATATCAGCATATTCGTTTAGGAGAAGAACTAAAGAAAAGGTTTTGACCACAATGTATACGATTATGCTTTAGCCTGTTGAGTGCATCGGAGTTTCTCCCAACGGAGAAATGGAGATGTGCGAAACAATAAACCACCTGCGGGTGGTGCAACAAATTTGTTATACAAAAAAATCACCTTTCCGCTAAAACAGAGTTGTTCAGGCTACTATTTAACGAAAGGAAAGGTGATTTTAATGGCAAATCAAACAAATTCTATGGCACATACAAAATGGATGTGTAAATATCATATTGTATTCACACCAAAATACAGAAGAAAAGTAATATACAATCAGTACAAAGAAGATATCAGAGATATCATCAAAACATTGTGTAAATACAAAGGTGTGGAAATAATAGAAGGACACTTAATGCCAGATCATATCCATATGTTGGTAAGTATCCCACCGAAATATAGTATATCACAGTTTATGGGATATTTAAAAGGAAAAAGTGCACTAATGATATATGACAAGCACGCAAACTTAAAGTATAAATATGGAAATAGACATTTCGGGGCAGAAGGCTACTATGTGAGTACAGTAGGATTAAATGAAGCAACAATAAAGAAATATATCCAAGAGCAGGAAAAACATGATATAGCTTTGGATAAATTAAGTGTAAAAGAATACGAAGACCCTTTTAAGGGTTGCTAGTAATACAAATGCCCTTTTAAGGGCAGCGACGAGTCAAAGGCATTAGTAGCTTGAACGAAAGTGAAAGCCAAAGGCGCAGCGTCAAAGGCTTATAGCTGGTCGGCAAAACCCGTTTGACGGGTGGTAACAACAGCAGAAATTGATGCTAAGTCCATACATGGAAATATATGAATTAGTAATCCCGAAAGATAATCTTCTCCGGCAGATAAAAGAATTGGTTGATTTTAACTTTATTTATGATGAATTGCTTGCTAATTATTGTCTGGATAACGGACGAAATGCAGTTCCACCTATCCGAATGTTTAAATATCTTCTTTTAAAATCAATTTATGATTTATCAGATGTTGATGTGGTTGAACGTTCTAAATACGATATGTCTTTTAAATATTTTTTTGGACATGGCTCCAGAAGATGAAGTTATAAATCCAAGTTCATTGACAAAATTTCGGAAGCTGCGTTTAAAGGATATGAATCTTTTGGATATGCTGATTGCCAAAACAGTTCAGTTAGCATTAGAAAAAGGAATTATTAAGTCAAAATCCATTATTGTGGATGCTACGCATACAAAATCAAGATACAATCAAAAGACTCCGCGTCAAGTACTCCAGGAACAATCAAAAAACTGCGCCGTAGCATCTATGAGATTGATGAAACAATGAAAGAAAAATTTCCTGATAAAAACACAGAGGATTCTTTAGAAAAAGAACTAAAATACTGTAAACAGCTTATTGATGTTGTAAAAGGAAATGAAGAAATCTGCAGTTATCCAAAAGTGCAGGAAAAATTAAATCTACTAGAAGAATCTGTCACTGATGACATGGAACATTTAGAAACTTCAAAGGATGAAGATGCAAAAACTGGTCATAAGACAGCCGACACTTCATTTTTTGGATATAAAACACACATAGCAATGACAGAAGAACGGATCATCACAGCTGCCACAATCACCAGCGGCGAAAAAACAGATGGCAAAGAACTGCCAAAACTTGTACAAAAAAGTAAAGCTGCTGGGATACAGATTGAATCAGTCATTGGAGATATGGCTTATTCTGAAAAGAAAAATATCGAGGCAGCAAAAGAAGGTGATTATGAACTGATAGCAAAACTAAATCCAATTATTACACAAGGTAACCGAAGAAAGGAAGATGAGTTTGAATTTAATAAAGATGCCGGAATGTATCAGTGTAAAGCCGGACATTTAGTCATTCATAAATATTTCGATAAAAGGAAAAAAGATAAAAAAACAAAAACCCACGTATGGTCTATTTTTTCGATATTGAAAAATGTAAATGTTGTCCTTATCGTGGTGGCTGTTATAAAGAAGGAGCCAAAAAGAAAACATACACAGAAACAATCATTTGCGATTCCCACAGTGAACAGGTTAAATTTCAGGAAACTGAGCATTTCAAAGAAAAAATGCGGGAACGCTATAAAATAGAAGCTAAGAACAGCGAACTAAAACATCGGCATGGTTATGACGTAGCGTCATCATCAGGTCTTATTTGTATGGAAATGCAAGGAGCAATGACGATCTTTGCAGTAAATCTTAAGAGAATAATTAAATTAATGAATGAAAAATAAGAACTTTGGCCGAAAAAGACAAGCAATTTATATTTTGTCTAACAGAAAATCCACCAGAATCATAAAAACTCTGATGGATTTTTTCTTTTTTATTAAAGTCAAAATAAAAATGGTATGTTTTTCAGTGCCCTCTCTGAATAATGGCAGAGGGCGGCAGCATTTTGTGCTGTCGCCCTCTTGATTACCGAACAGCAAAGACGGGCGGGGCTGTCAACGGCGGCGCATTTGCGCCGTTCATCTTGACCGTTGACAGGCTCGGCTGGGTTTGCTACAAATTCTATCTCTTTATGATTTGTCGGAAAAACTTCTTACCCAAACAAAAACTACAATCGCGGTTGCAATGAGTAATTCCGCAAGAATTACAGAAGCATTCCATATTTCAAAATAGAAATGCCCAATGAAATAGACCGCAAAAAAAATCAAATAAATTCCAATCGAATACATAATATTTTTGGAAATTTGAGTGCGTTTCTGTTCCCTAACTAACATCTGTTTCTGTTGCTGTTCCAGAATTTCTGTTTTAACCGATAATTCATCTATCTCTGATGGTTTTAACAGATAATCCACGGTAACATCGAATACTTTGCTTAGTTCAACAATCTTTTCTACTTCGGGTATGACCTGCCCACTTTCCCATTTTGAAATAGATTGTCTTGAAACATTAAGCTGCTCAGCCAGTTGTTCCTGTGTTAATTCTCTACTTTTGCGTAGTGCTATAAGTTTTTCTGCGAACTCCATATGCGTTCCTCCTTTTGATTTTGTGTATAAATCTTATCAAAATACTCATTTGCACTCTAGCAAGTAAGCTATACAATTACATGACAAACGGTAGAGTTTAAGTGCTTTCTTGTATATCTTGATTGTCATTCTACTTTATATGCCTATTTTAGCATAGAAAAACGTTTTCTCTATTACTCCATTATTTTACGGAATAGTGGGCTGTCTTTCTTTATTTTAGTTGTGTTACTTTATCGCACATGAGCATTATCCGCGGAAATCAAGAAGAATATTGGATAACACATAGAAAGAATGCTTGTGAAATATGGAAAGATGGGAAAACAACAACAGGAATATTAAAAGACGTATACGATCAACTAAATGACGATGACATTGATATGTTTTAATCTATGCCAATAGAAATGACACTAAAATATGATGGATTGCCACGATTTACAATCTGCCATGGTTCTCCTTTCAAGGTCAATCAAAGCATGCGTCCAGACTATGAGTATATTGATAATTTGCTTGAGAATATGCCGAGCAATCTGATAATATGTGGTCACTTTCATATTCAGACTGATTATGTTAGAAACGATGTTCGAGTAATCAATCCCGGTGCTGTAGGAGTGGCGTTACATAGTAATAGTTTAGCTCAATTCATGACACTCACTGGAAAGGACGGACATTGGGAACCTCAGTTTTTTTCTGTAGGCTATGACGTAGATAAGGTTATTGATGAAATGGAGAAAGAACGATTGGATTTTAAAGCCCCTGGTTGGTTTAGAATGACAAACAATCTGTTAACTACTGGCGAAAAATCAATAGTTAACTTTATTTCAGAGGTGCAACAAGTTTATTACAAGGAGACAGGGATATCAGATTATAGATTAATTCCAGAAGCATTTTGGGATAAAACCCTGACTCGACTTGGAATATAATGAATAACAGATTCCAGTTTCTGAAACTGAATAATAGGAAACTGTGAAATGGTAAGAGAAATGCTTCCTCTTGCAGAAATATATGTGTATGAAGATGACTATACAGGGGAAAAAGAATTTGTAATGGTGTGGAGGCGTTAATTTCCCATTTATAAATATGTCCTCTGTTTTTTGATTACCTTGACAATACCAAAAGCAGATTTCACAAGTTATCTTCAGTGTAAATGAAATAAAAATGGTACAGACAAATACGATTTCCTTTGTGAGTTCTGCGAACAGGAACATCATATTTTGTCTGTACCATTTTTATTTTTAAGATTTAGTTATTCTTGTTGTTTTCTTTCTGCAGCTCAAGCATCTTCATTGCGCGGACTTTTAATGGAAGTCCGAATAATGTGATGAATCCGTCTGCATCGTGATGGTCGTAAAGATCACCTGTTGTGAAGCTTGCGAGGGATTCACTGTAGAGAGAGTATGGGGAAGTAGTTCCGGCTTTGATGATGTTTCCTTTGTAAAGCTTGAATTTTACCTCACCGGTCACATATTCCTGTGTGGACTCTACAAAAGCCTGTACTGCTTCGCGGAGTGGTGTGAACCATTTTCCTTCGTATACGATCTGGGCGAGCTTGTTACCCATATCTTTTTTCACTTCCATGGTGGCACGGTCAAGAACGAGTTCCTCTAACTGCTCATGAGCTTCCATAAGGATGGTTCCACCAGGAGTCTCATAAACACCGCGGGATTTCATGCCGACGACACGGTTCTCTACGATATCAATAATACCGATACCATGTTTTCCACCGAGTGTATTTAATTCACGGATGATATCAGAAACTTTCATTTTCTTTCCGTTGACGGAAACAGGAACACCCTTTTCAAATGTCATTGTGACATATTCACCCTCGTCCGGAGCTTTCTCAGGTGGAGTAGTCAAAACTAAAAGATGTTCGTAATTTGGCTCTAAGGATGGATCTTCCAACTCAAGACCTTCATGGCTGATGTGCCATAAGTTACGGTCACGGCTGTAGCTGGAATCTACAGAGAAAGGAAGATGGATGCCATGTGCCGTACAGAAATCGATCTCATCCTGACGGGACTGTAATTTCCAGTTGCTGTCACGCCATGGGGCGATGATCTTTAAGTCTGGAGCAAGTGCTTTGATACTTAACTCGAAACGGATCTGGTCGTTACCTTTTCCGGTAGCACCGTGGCAGATCGCTGTAGCACCTTCTTTTCTTGCAATCTCAACTAATTTCTTGGCGATTCCCGGACGGGCCATGGAAGTACCTAATAAATATTTGTTTTCGTATACAGCGTTTGCCTGTACGCATGGAACAATGTAATCATCACAGAATTCATCTACGATGTCCTCAATGTATAATTTGGAAGCACCGCTTAATTTGGCTCTTTCGTCAAGTCCGTTTAATTCTTCTTCCTGTCCGCAGTCTACGCAGCAGCAGATAACTTCATAACCATAAGTTTCTTTTTAACCATGGGATAATGGCTGTGGTATCAAGACCACCGGAGTACGCTAAAATAACTTTTTCTTTCATGAGAGTGAATCCTTTCTGTCGTATATTCTTTTTATCATGTAAACCGTTCTTTCATGCATGACAATGAGTCTGCCACGAAACGATTTCTTCTGAAACCTAATATATACTATGTGGACAGGAAATGCAAGTGAAAAAATATACATAATTTAATAATAAAAATGCATAAAAGTATGCAATAACAACAGAAGTTTATACAGTAACATTTGTATAAATTAAGGTAAGAAAATTGTAAAATCAAGAAAAATAAGAAAAAACACTAAAAATAGTGTTGCATAAAAATGATAATGAATGTATAATTATGCAATAGCAATTGAAAACCGGGAAACAAAAAACACTTTACTATCCTAAAGAGCTGTACTATGATAGAAACGAATTAGAGTGGTAAAGTGTAAAAAGAGAAAACCCTTCGGGGAGATTGGAGAATAGATTATGGTAAAAGTTGGGATTATTGGAGCGACCGGCTATGCAGGAAACGAGCTTGTCCGGTTATTGATGGGACACAAAGATGTGGAGATCATGTGGTACGGTTCCAGAAGCTACATAGATAAGAAATATGCAGAAGTTTATCAGAATATGTTTGAGATCGTAGAGGATACCTGTCTCGATGATAATATGGAAGAACTTGCTTCCAAGGTGGACGTGATCTTTACCGCAACGCCACAGGGATTTCTGGCAGGTGTCCTGACAGAGGAGATCTTATCCAAGGTAAAAATTATTGATCTGAGTGCGGATTTCCGTATAAAAGATGTCAGGACCTATGAGAAATGGTACAAGATCGAACACAGGAGCCCACAATTTATTGAGGAAGCTGTGTATGGACTCTGCGAACTCAACCGTGACAAGGTAAAAGGTGCAAGACTGATCGCAAACCCGGGATGTTACACAACCTGTTCTATTTTAACGGCATATCCACTCGTAAAAGAGGGACTGATCGATCCTGACACCCTGATCATTGATGCAAAATCAGGAACATCCGGAGCCGGAAGAGGTGCAAAACTTCCTAATCTGTTTTGCGAGGTGAATGAGAATATGAAAGCTTACGGCGTGACGAATCACAGACACACACCGGAGATCGAAGAACAGCTTGGCTATGCGGCAGGAAAAGAGATCGTGGTCAATTTTACTCCACATCTCGTACCGATGAACCGGGGAATCCTTGCAACAGAATATGCAACGTTAAATAAGAAAGCAGACGGCACGCTTCCAACATACGAGGAAGTGAAAGCTGTTTACGATAAATATTATAAGAACGAAAAATTTGTCCGTGTACTGGAAAAAGATATCTGCCCGGAAACAAAATGGGTAGAGGGAAGCAATTACGTGGATGTGAACTTCAAAATTGATGAGAGAACCGGAAGAATCGTCATGATGGGAGCACTCGATAACCTTGTAAAAGGTGCAGCCGGTCAGGCAGTGCAGAATATGAACCTCTTATTTGGCTTCGATGAGGCGGAGGGATTAAATCTTGTTCCGATGTTCCCATAAGAGGCTGCGGAGCAGCCATTCGGCCAAGATGAACAGCATGCGAAGCCGATTTATAGAAAACTGCCCCAGAGAGGCAGACAGCAAGGAAGATGAAAAATAACATGAATGATACAAATTTAACGATCCGTCCCATGACAATAGATGACTTTGAGCAGGTACACAGCCTCTGGATGGAGATTCACGGCTTTGGCCTCCGCAGCATCGATGATTCGAAAGAGGGTGTGGAGCGTTTTATCCGAAGAAATCCGACTACGAGCATGGTGGCAGTGTGTGATGGAAAAATCGTCGGCGCGATCCTCTGCGGGCATGACGGCAGAAGGGCAGGACTTTATCATGTCTGTGTACAGGAAAATTACAGAAAACACGGAATCGGGCAGAAACTCGTGGAGCGGTGTCTCGAAGCATTGAAAGCAGAAAAAATTTCCAAAGTCAATCTGATCGCCTTCAAGCAGAACGAGATCGGCAACCGCTTCTGGCAGAGCCTCGGCTGGAAATACTGCGACAACGTGAATTATTATGAGTATGTACTGAATGAAGAGAATATTACCGTGTTTAATCCATAGAAAGCATTAATATAGACAATTGCCTAAATAACGAATTAGATAATTGCGAAACTCTAATTCAGATTATGAAGATTGTGAAGAATTAACAAAATTTTCGAAGACACGCTTTCGCTACGTGTCGCTCGCAGCGGTACTAACATGCCAGCCACAGCAAGTTGCTATGTCTGCCATGTAAGAACCGGCGGCTCCCCAGTGTCTTCTCAACCTTTTGTCAATTTTTCACAATTTAATCTACTGTATCTATGAGTTTCGTAATTGTCTAAATAACGAATAATTATAAGGAGATAAATCATGAAAGAGATCACAGGCGGTGTGACCGCAGCAAAAGGTTTTCAGGCAGCAAGTACAGCAGCAGGAATCAAATACAAAGACAGAAAAGACATGGCAATGATCTACAGTGAAGTTCCATGTAAGGCAGCAGGAACTTTTACGACCAATATCGTAAAGGCGGCTCCGGTCAAATGGGATCACAATGTCGTATACAACAGCAAAGCAGCACAGGCGGTTGTCATTAATGCAGGAATTGCCAATGCCTGCACCGGAGAGGAAGGCATGGGCTACTGTAAGCAGACGGCTGAGAAAGTAGAAAAAGTATTAGGCATTGCAGCAGACGAGGTGTTAGTTGCATCTACCGGAGTTATTGGCATGCAGCTCCCAATCGACCGTATCTGTAATGGGATCAATGCCATGGTTCCACAGTTAAAAGGAGATACCGAGAGCGGAACCGAGGCTTCCAAAGCGATCATGACCACAGACACAAAAAATAAAGAGGTGGCAGTGACCATCGAACTTGGTGGAAAAACGGTAACGATCGGAGGCATGTGCAAAGGCTCCGGCATGATCCATCCGAATATGTGTACGATGCTTAGCTTTGTCACAACAGATGCGGCAATCTCCAAAGAGTTATTGCAGGAGGCATTGAGCGCTGATGTGCAGGACACCTACAATATGATTTCTGTTGACGGTGACACTTCCACGAATGATACCTGTCTGTTACTTGCAAACGGGCTGGCAGAAAACCCTGAGATCACAGAGAAAAATGCAGATTATGAGGAATTCTGCAAGGCACTGAACTTTGTCAATGAGACGCTGGCAAAGAAAATGGCAGGCGACGGCGAGGGCGCAACCGCATTGTTTGAGGTGAAGATCATCGGTGCCGAGAGCAAAGAACAGGCGAAAGTTTTAAGTAAGTCTGTCATTACGTCAAGTCTCACCAAAGCAGCGATTTACGGACATGACGCAAACTGGGGACGAATCCTCTGTGCAATGGGTTATTCCGGTGCAACGTTTGACCCGGAAAAAGTAGATTTATTCTTTGAGAGTGCCGCAGGAAAAATGCAGATCATCAAAAACGGTGTTGCGGTGGATTACAGCGAGGAGGAGGCAACCAGAATCCTGTCCGAGCCTGCCGTTACTGCAATCGCAGATGTCAAAATGGGCAATGCATCCGCTACCGCATGGGGCTGTGACCTGACCTACGATTATGTGAAGATCAACGCAGACTACCGCTCTTAAGGATTGTGAGATTTTATCATAGTTTCGCAGCATAAAGCAGAGTTTTATTCATTTAGAGAAGCATAAGAATCGAGGAAGCAAAAATGGAAGAAAAAAACATGAACGAACTTTTGAAAAAAGCGGAGGTGCTGATCGAGGCACTTCCATATATCCAGCGCTTTAACCGTAAGATCATCGTTGTCAAATACGGCGGAAGCGCATTGGTGGATGAGGAATTAAAGCAGCACGTCATTCAGGATGTCACTTTATTAAAGCTGGTTGGTTTCAAGCCGATCATCGTGCACGGAGGCGGCAAAGAGATCAGCAGATGGGTAGAGAAAGCCGGCATGGAACCGGAGTTTGTCAACGGACTGCGCAAGACAGACGAGGCGACGATGGAAATTGCGGAGATGGTATTAAATAAAGTGAACAAATCTCTTGTAAAACTGGTGCAGGAGCTGGGTGTCAATGCAATCGGTATCAGCGGCAAGGACGGCGGACTGCTCAAGGTGGAGAAAAAATATTCCAACGGACAGGATATCGGTTACGTCGGCGAGATCACACAGGTCAACCCGAAGATTTTATATGATCTTCTGGAAAAAGATTTTCTTCCAATCGTCTGCCCGATCGGCATGGATGAAAACTATGACAGTTACAACATCAATGCAGATGATGCAGCATGCGCGATTGCGAGAGCAGTCCACGCAGAAAAATTAGCATTTTAACCGATATCGAGGGCGTTTACAAAGATCCGAAAGATCCTTCAACAATGATCTCGGAACTGCCAATCTCAGAGGCGAAAAAACTGATCGAAGACGGATACATCGGCGGCGGAATGCTTCCGAAATTAAACAACTGTATTGATGCGATCGAAAACGGAGTTTCCAGAGTGCATATTTTAGATGGACGTATCGCACACTGTCTATTGTTGGAAATCTTTACCAACAAAGGAATTGGAACTGCAATCTTAGGGGATAAGGAGACAAAGTATTATCATGAATAAACAGGATTACATTGATGGAGCAGAGAGTGCGCTTCTTCATACATATAATCGTTTTCCACTGGTCATTGATCATGGGGATGGTGTGTATCTTTATGATACAGACGGAAAAGAGTATCTGGATTTTGCGGCAGGAATCGCCGTGCAGGCATTTGGCTACAACAATAAAGAGTATAACGACGCACTGAAAGCGCAGATTGACAAAGTGATGCACACATCCAATCTGTACTATAATGTCCCGATCATGAATGCGGCAAAAAGGGTATTAAACGCAAGCCGGATGAATCGTGTTTTCTTACCAACAGCGGTACAGAGGCGATCGAGGGTGCAATCAAAGCGGCAAAAAAGATGCTTACACCAGAGACGGACATGCAGGACATGAGATCATTGCAATGAACCATTCCTTTCATGGAAGAAGTATCGGAGCATTGTCTGTGACAGGCAATAAACATTATCAGGAACCGTTTGAACCACTGCTTCCCGGAGTAAAATTTGCAGATTTTAATGATCTTGACAGCGTAAAAGCTTTGATTAATGACAAAACCTGTGCTATTATTTTTGAGACAGTACAAGGTGAGGGTGGAATTTATCCTGCAACAGAAGCATTTATAAAGGGTGTGCGTGCGCTTTGCGATGAGCATGACATACTTTTGATCCTGGATGAGATCCAGTGCGGCATGGGAAGAATCGGAGAAATGTTTGCATGGCAGCATTACGGTGTGAAACCGGATATTATGACAAGTGCCAAGGCACTTGGCTGTGGTGTCCCGGTCGGCGCTTTCCTTATGACAGAGAGAGTCGCAGAGAAATCTCTGGCACCGGGAGACCACGGTACGACCTATGGAGGCAATCCATTTGTGGGAGCAGCTGTAGACAAAGTGCTGGAGATGATGGAGCGTGAACATATCACAGAGCATGTGAATAGGGTCGCACCGTATCTGGAGAAAAAAATAGATGAACTGGTTGCAAAGTATGATTTCCTGACCGAGCGAAGAGGTATGGGACTCATGCAGGGTGTTGTCTGTGAAAAACCGGTAGGCCAGATTGCTGCAAAAGCATTGGAGGCAGGACTGATCGTGATCACAGCAGGTTCGAATGTACTTCGTTTTGTACCGCCACTTATCATTGAAGAAAAAGATGTGGATGAGATGATATCCAGGCTGGAGAGTATTTTATAATGAAAGTAGTACAGAAGAGAATGATCGCAGCGGGCTGTATCGGCGTGCTGGTGATCGGAGGTGCCGTTGTTGTATCCAGACACAGCACTTATGAACAGAAAGAAAATGAAACGGAAAATGGAACAGAGACAGCATCAGTTAGCAGGGTGGTAAAACAGCCTGCTGATTTGATGTTCTGGTATAGCGATAAAAGCTATCAGAAGTTTTTTGAGAAGGCGGCAGAAGAATATTATGAGGATACCGGTATTGTCGTGGATGCAGAGTATCAGGACAGCATGGATTACATGGATGCAGTATACACGGCAACGATGCAGGGAGAAACATTTCCGGATATTTACATGATCGGAAGCGATGAGTTAGAGGAAGCATATCTTTACGGACTTGCAGCAGAAAACACGGCATCTGATATTTATGAGAGCACCGTGGCGTCGAATGCAGTGACAGCGTCCACTTATAAAGAGAAAATGTATGCGTATCCATTAAGTTATAATACCTGTCTGTTTGTCTATAAAAATGGTTATTTTGAGACAGAACCGGAGACATTGCAGGCAATCATTGATTATTCCATCGACAATGAGCCACCGGAAAATGTGCAGTATCTGTTAGAGTGGGATGTGAATGATGCGTTTTATGATTTTCCATTTATATCGAACAGTGTCAGCTTTGTAAAAGATGAAGTGGAAACAATGCAGGTGAATTATGATGAGAATCTGTATAACGAAGATCTGGAATTTTTCTCGCAGATCCTCGAATCATTTTCCATTGATGCGGCGACAGTCACGGAGGAGAGCGTGATCTCGGATTTTAATGAGGGAAAAACCATCTGTGCGATCGTGGACTCAGATTCCCTTGCAAAACTCGAAGGAACTGATTATGAGATCCGGGAGCTTCTGGCATTGAATGACACGTTGCAGACATCCTCCGCAGCGTTGACAGATCTTGTGGTTGTGAATGATTTCTCGGAGAAAAAAGAAAAAGCGGCTGATTTTGCAGAGTATGTAACACTTACCATGTCAGGAGAACTTCATGGACTTGGCGGTCATTATTCCGTAAAATTATCAGAGGACGCAGACGAGAGGGAACAAACTGCCTATCAGGCATATGAAAATGCGATCCCGGTACCGGATTCACAGGATGCAAAAAGAATTTTGGGTAACATTAAAAGAAACAATATCTCAATATTTTTAAAAAAATGGATATAATATATTTAATAGTCTTGTCATATTTGTAAAATTTCGTTAAAATATATACATCAGGCGTTGAGGGCTCTTTCATCCATCTGTGATGATGCATCCGGTGGAGAAGGAGAATGCTATGAATCGAAAGAGGAAAGTATTCCTGGTAATCATATTCTGCATGGGAGTGCTCTGTGGATGTGGTTCCAGGAATAATGTGTATTTGGAGAAAATACAGACAGAGACAAGTGAAGTTCCGCAGACAGAGGAGAAAGACTGCCAGGAAGAGATGGGCAGTTGTATGGTGTATGTTTGCGGGGCAGTAGAGAATCCGGGAGTGTATGAGCTGCCGGAGAACAGCCGTGTTTATGAAGCAGTAGCGATGGCTGGCGGGATGACAGAGGATGCCGGGATGGAAGCGGTAAATCAGGCAGAGTTTGTCACGGACGGACAGATGTTAAGAATTCCGACCATGGAAGAAGTGGCGGCTGCACAGGAAGAATCCGAGAGCAATGTGGATGATGGCTTACTGGACATTAACCGGGCAAGTGTTGCAGATTTTATGACGCTTCCGGGAATCGGGCAGTCAAAAGCAGAGGCATTGTTTCAGTACCGGGAAGCACACGGCAGATTTTCTTCTATTGAGGAGATCATGAATGTGGATGGAATCAAAGAAGGAGTTTTTAACAAAATAAAGGATAGTATAAAGGTGTAAAAATGGCAAAAAAGGTTCTTGTTGTTGATGATGAAAAATTGATCGTAAAAGGTATCCGTTTCAGTTTAGAGCAGGATGGAATGGAAGTGGACTGTGCATATGACGGGGAAGAGGCACTGAAAATGGCAACAGAGAATCATTATGATATGATTCTTTTGGATATCATGCTTCCGAAGATGGATGGATTTGAAGTATGCCAGCACATCCGCGAATTCTCTGATATGCCAATCGTGATGCTGACTGCAAAAGGCGATGACATGGATAAGATCCTCGGTCTGGAATACGGCGCAGATGATTATATCACAAAGCCGTTCAACATCCTGGAAGTCAAAGCAAGAATCAAGGCAATTATGCGGAGAACCGCAGGAAGTCAGCCGAAGAAAGAGGATTCCAAGGTCATTGAAGCGGGTGATCTTCGTCTGGATTGCGAGAGCAGAAGATTGTTTATCCTGAATAAAGAAGTGAATCTGACTGCAAAAGAGTTTGATCTCTTAGAACTTTTGGTCAATAATCCGAATAAAGTATACAGCAGGGAGAATCTGCTCAATCTTGTATGGGGTTACGAGTATCCGGGGGATGTCAGAACTGTGGATGTGCATGTCAGACGTCTCAGAGAGAAGATCGAAAAGAATCCAAGCGAGCCAAAGTATGTTCATACCAAGTGGGGTGTGGGATACTACTATTACCAGAATTAGTCAGGGTGCGAAAGAATGTCCAGATTTAAAAATGTTATTAATTTTTTTAAAAGTCTGAAATTCAGACTGATACTTTTCTTAATCCTTTTTGGAATTGTACCGGGAATCGTTTTAAAAGTTGGAATTGTAAAGACATATGAGGACCGGTCTGTTTCAATCAAGACAAGTGAGATCTTAAGCCAGGCAAAAATCCTGGCGAATCAGATTGTTTCCAATGATTATCTGAATTATCCAAACTCAACGATTATCAATGCAGAATTAGATCAGTTATCGAATATTTATGATGGCCGTGTCATGGTGATCGATAATGAGTTTCACATTATCAAGGATACGTATGATCTTGACACGAATAAGACGATCATTTCCAAAGAGGTAATTGAGAGTTATTACGGGCCAGGAGATCAAAAATATGACGCGGAAAACCGCTATATTGAACTGACCGTTCCATTGAGCAGACTGGTGGAACAGACCGGGGCAACAGAGGTTTTAGGTGTTATGTTAGTCAGTGTGTCGACGGACAGCATTAACCTCAATATGGAGTATCTGGCGAGAAACGCCTATGTGATCCAGTTGATCTGTGCTGTGGCGGCAGTTTTCCTTGCAGTGATCTTAAGTATCCAGTTGGTAAAGCCTTTCCATAAGATGTCAAAGTCTATCGATGAGATCAAAACCGGATATGGGGAAGATGCGCTGTCTGTGAATGATTACACGGAAACAATTGAAATCTGTAAAAAGTTTAATGAGATGTTAGGCAGAATGAAAGTGCTGGATGATTCCAGACAGGAATTTGTATCCAATGTGTCTCATGAGTTAAAAACACCGCTGACATCCATGAAAGTTCTGGCAGATTCTCTTAACAGCATGGAAGATGCGCCAATCGAACTTTACAAAGAGTTTATGGGCGATATCGGAAATGAGATCGACCGTGAGACGAAGATCATCAACGACCTTCTATCTCTGGTGAAAATGGATAAATCCGCGGCAGACTTAAATGTTACCAATATGAACATCAATGAGCTGCTGGAGCAGATTTTGAAGCGGCTAAACCCGATTGCGGAGAAACAGAATGTGGAACTTGTGTTAGAAAGCTTCCGCCCGGTGTCCGCGGATGTGGATGAGGTGAAGATCACACTTGCATTTACGAATCTGATCGAGAATGCGATCAAATATAATAAACCGGGTGGATGGGTGCATGTCACACTGAACGCGGATCACCAGTATTTCTATCTGAAGGTCGAGGATTCGGGTATCGGTATTCCGGAGGACTCCTTAGAGCATATTTATGAACGTTTTTACCGCGTGGACAAGTCCCACTCAAGAGAGATCGGTGGAACCGGTCTTGGGCTTGCAATCACCCGCAATGCAGTGCTGATGCACCGCGGTGCGATCAAAGTGTTCAGTACAGAGGAGAGGGAACCATTTTCAATGTCCGTATTCCTTTGAATTACATCGCGTAGTGCGATATGTGACAACAGATTTTTGGTAATGGAGCAAAAAAGTAATGAGAAAAAAATAGTCTTTCTTCTGGCATTTCTGTGCTTTTACTGGCGGGGTGCTCGAATGGAAAAGAGACAAGTAAATACAACATCGAATATCTGAATAAAGATAAAACCGGGATTGCCGAGATGCCTTATGATGCGTCCGCAACAACGACAGATGCGTTGATCGAAGAATTTTTTGCAGCCTTAAGTTCTGATCCGGATAATGTGGAATACCGTAAACCGATCCCAAATGATGTGGAGATCACAAAGTATTCGCTGGACGGAGCACTTCTCACTATCTATTTTGATGTAGATTATCTGAATATGAAAGAAGTGGAAGAGGTTTTGTGCAGGGCGGCAGTGGTACGCACGATGACACAGATTTCCGGGATCGACTGTGTGTCCTTTTATGTGGATGAAAAGCCGCTGACGGACGTGAACGGTAAAATGGTCGGAACGATGTACGCAGAAAGTTTTGTGGAGAATCCCGGAGAACAGATCAATACGATCCAGAATACGAATCTCACACTTTATTTTTCCAATCAGGCGGGAGACGGACTCGTGAAAGAGACAAGACGGGTTCACTATAGCAGTAATATCTCATTGGAAAAACTGATCATGGAGCAGCTTCTCGAAGGGCCGGAATCGAAGAATGCCAGGTCTGCAATTCCTTCGGGAACCAAATTAATGAGCGTATCGCTTGTGGATGGGGTATGCTATGTCAGCTTTGATGAGAACTTTAAGAATCAGGATTATTCAGTGAATGAAGCCATTGTGATTTATTCTATTGTGGATTCATTGTCAGAGTTATCCTCCATCAGTAAAGTGCAGATTTCCGTGAATGGCGATACAAGCGGTGTATATCGGGACAGTTTTAAACTTGCAGATATGTATGACAGGAATCTGGATTATATCGCCAAAACAACGGAATCGGATACAGAGGTTGTGGAGGAGACAGAAACGGAGGAACAGTAATTATTGTTTAAACGGCCATTATGTGAAATGGCATCTGGATTGATTCTTGGAATTTTGTTTATGAGGTATCAAAAATGGTATCTGGCAGCAGTTGCTGCCGGAATACTGTTTGGAATTGTATGGAATTTATGGCACAATACGATCCGTAACTGTAGTGAGAAAGACAGTATGGCAAATGCCAGAGCGTGGATGTACCCAGCCTTTCGTGTGGGATGTTTTCTGGCATTTTTTTGGCAGGGATATTTCATTTTGCAGGAAATGAGGCATTCCGTCAGAACTATATGTCAAAACTACAGGATGGAATGCAGGTGACTGTGCAGGGAAAACTATGCAGCAAACAGTTAAAAAACGGACAATATTCCTATTATTTAGATCATTGTTATCTATCTATCGGGCAGGAGATACTGCCATGCAATCAAATTCTTTTTTATCAGACTTCCGATGATGATTCCATCGGGCAAACCCTTATTGTAACAGGAACGGTTGAATTGTGGAAAAGTGCATCCAATGATGGTAATTTTGACGCAAAAGCATTTTATGAATCCAAAAAGATCGATTTTCAACTGAAGGAAGCTATTGTGAAAAATGTTTACGGAGCAGAGGATGGATTCGGGGAGAAAATTTACAGGCTGCGCCGGAAGATAAGCGGTGTATACGAAAGCTGCATGAGTGCATCGGATGCCGGTGTGCTTTCCACGATGACGCTCGGGGAGAAAAATCTGCTGGACGCAGAGGTGAAGCAGATGTATCAGAAAGCTGGGATTTCCCATGTGCTGGCGATTTCCGGACTGCATATTTCTGTGATTGGGATGGGACTTTATAAATTGCTTCGGAAAATAAAATGCTCCTTTTTGACTTCCGGTGTTATTGCAGGCACGGTCATCGGCGGCTATGGGATGATGTCTGGACTTGGGACATCGACCATACGCGCGGTGCTCATGTTTTCGTTTTATTGTTCGGACAGTGGATTGGAAGGAGTTATGATACGCTGTCTGCTCTGGGACTGTCCGCCATTGTGATTTTATTGGACAACCCTTATCTGCTCTGGTATGCAGGATTTTTGCTGTCATTTGCAGCGGTGCTTGGAATTGTGGCTGTGGGACAGACACTGATCAAAATAAAAAGCCGTTCTTTACTTTTTCGGAGAACTTTCTGGTGAGTTTTGCAATTCAGCTTGCAACGGTGCCGCTTACGGCTTATTTCTTTTATGAGGTGCCGGTCTGGTCAATGCTTATCAATTTTTTTGTGCTGCCGATCATTGGAGTACTGTTGTTTCTTGGACTTCTTGGCGGCTTTGTTGGGTTACTGTCTGTCCGTGCGGCAGGGATTCTTTTTGTGCCTTGTCACTGGATTTTGGTATTTTATGAGAAGGTGTGCAGGCTCAGTGTCAGTTTACCGGGGGCTGTCTGGATCACGGGGCAGCCGGATTGGCAGAAACTGTTGCTTTTTTTTATCTGATATTGGGAGCCGTGCTTTTCGCAACGAAAAAGATGAAGCAACGGCGTGGATTTGTTTTCATAGGCTGTTTTATGCTGCTTGCAGTATTGCATAACCCGGTGAAGGGATTTGAGCTAGATGTGTTGGATGTGGGGCAGGGGGACGGTATGTATCTTCACACGAAAGAGGGGACAAATTTCTTTTTTGACGGCGGCAGTACGGATGTGAGTAAAGTCGGAACATACCGGATGCTTCCGTTCCTGAAAGCAAAGGGTGTGAAAAAAATAGATTACTGGATCGTTTCACACACAGACGCAGACCATATTTCAGGGTTAAAGGAGATCTTGCAGGCAGAGTATGAGATCGATCATATTGTGTTTTCAAAATATGTATTAAATGACGAAGCCTATCAGGAACTTTTGGCACTGGCGCAAACGTATGGAACAGAAATTTTGAAAATGGACTGCGGTGACATATTCACCGATGGTGAGGCGGGGCTGCGCTGTATTTTCCCGGACAAAACTTATAAAAGTGATGATAAGAATGCATTGTCCCTTGTGCTGCGCTATGAAGATCAGGAGTTTTCCGGTATTTTTACCGGGGACATCAGCAGCGCAGAAGAGCAGTATCTTGTGGAACACAAAAAGGCTGGCAGCGTCACATTTTACAAGGCGGCGCATCACGGCTCGAGATATTCTAACAGTCCGGATTTCCTAATGGCACTCTCGCCGGAGATCACAACCATTTCCTGCGGGGAAAACAACCGCTATGGTCATCCGGGTGAGGAGGCACTCTGCAATATAAAGGAGAGCGGAAGTGCAGTCTATGAGACAATGGAGTGTGGACGTATCCGCATCCGCATGGAAAATGGAGAACCCGTGGTGGAAAAATTCCTTGAAGGAAGATGAATTGTTCTATATAATGGGGAAAGAGTTTATAGATAATTGCGAAACTCATGAGAACGTGTCTTGAATGTTTTTGTTGATTTTAAACAATTGAAAGAAGTGTAGGATGAGTTTTGCAATTATCTGGAAAGAGTATAAATGCAAAGGAGAAACATATGTTAGTATGTGACTATATGGTAGAACAAATTGATGGTGACTATGCACATTTAAGAAGGGTAGACGAGCCAGACGGCGAGCTGAAACTGGTGGCAAGAGCGCTGCTCCCAATGGAGATCACAGAGGGAAGCAGATTACATTATGAACTGATGCAGTACACTTTGATTGGATAACAGGCGAAAATGAAAACGATTGATGAAGATATTAAGAGTGGACAATTTAAAAAGATATATCTGCTCTACGGCGACGAGGCGTACCTGAAAAAACAGTACAAAGACAAGCTGAAAAAAGCGTTGGTGCAGCCCGATGATACGATGAATTTTACCGCTTATGAGGGAAAAGACACAAATCCGAAAGAGGTGATCGACCTGTCGGAAACCCTTCCTTTTTTTGCCGACCGGAGAGTGATCCTGATTGAAAACAGCGGCTTTTTTAAGGGCAGTTGTGAGGAGCTGGCAGAGTATATGCCGCAGGTTCCGGATACGACACTGTTTCTTTTTGTGGAGGAGGAAGTGGACAAGCGCTCGAAGCTCTATAAGGCAGTGAAAATGTAGGAAAGATTGTGGAGTTTACGACGCAGACGGAGGAACTTCTGACACGCTGGATCCTGACACGCTTGAAAAAAGAGGGTAAGAGTATCACAGGTTCTGTCATGCAGCTTTTTTTGAGCAAAACCGGAACGGATATGGGTAATATTGACCGCGAGCTGGAAAAATTGATCTGTTACTGTATGGATAAGGATGTCATCGAGGCGAAGGACGTGGAGGCAGTGACGACAGAGCAGACCACAAATAAAATTTTTGATATGGTCAATGCGATTGCAGAGCATAATCAGAAGAAAGCACTGGACCTGTATTATGACCTGCTGACATTAAAAGAACCGTCCATGCGGATTATGTATCTGATCTCCAGACAGTTTCAGATTCTGTTGAATATCAAGGATATGTCGCAAAAGGGATTTGATAACAATACGATGGCACAGAAAGCAGGGATTCCGCCGTTTGCAGTGCGAAGAAATGTGACGCAGGCAAAAGGATTTACGATGCAGCAGTTAAAGCAGGCAATCCGGGATGGCGTGGATTTTGAGGAAGCGGTAAAGACCGGCCGAATGAATGACCAGATGGCAGTGGAACTCTTTTTAAGGAAATACAGCAAACAATAGAATGCACGCTTTGAGTGCATTCTATTGTATAAAAAAATCACCAGTATGACGGTACTGGTGATTTTTGAATTCGCGAATTTTAATTTATCTTCTATTAAGCCATTGCGTTAACAAGCTTTGTTAAACGGGAAACTTTTCTAGCAGAATTGTTTTTGTGATAAACACCTTTAGAAGCAGCGCTCTCGATAGTAGAAATTGCAACTGTTAATGCAGCTTTTGCAGCTTCCTTATCGTTTGCAGCAACAGCAGCCTCAACTTTCTTGATTGCTGTCTTTACTTCACTTCTGATAGATTTGTTTCTTGCAGCTTTTGTTTCAGTTACTAAAATTCTCTTCTTTGCAGATTTAATGTTAGCCAATCTGTACACCTCCAATTTTTTTATGATTGTAATTGTTCATGATTGTTACATTAAAGCCGGACACGGACAGTTCAATGTAAACATACTAGAGTAGTATAGGATATTTCTATAATGCTGTCAATATATAAAATGACATTTTTTGCAAATTTTTTGAATACCTTTTTCTAAATTTCAAGGCGATCTGAAGGTGAGGGCAAATTCCTAAAAAGCTGTGGATAAATTTTTAGGGCAGGGACATACTAAGTAAAATGAGCGGGAACTCGTTACAGAAAGAGATAAGTTGAGAACAGTAACGAAAATCCACAGAATGAAAAAAGAGGAGAAGTGCATATGTACCAGATCAGAACAGACCTTGCATTGGAGACGCAGGAAAAAATGCAGGAAGATAAGGTGGAACTGAAAGGCGTCCGTTTTTCGGAGGAGCATGTCAGTAAAAATCTAACCATCAGCACAGTGGTGATCGAGACGGAGAATGGTGCAAAAGCCATGGAGAAACCAAAAGGTACTTATATCACGATCGAGGCATCGAATATGGATGAGGAGGACGAAGATTATCACAGAGAGATCTCGGAACAGCTTGCCAAAGTGTTAAAGCAGTTGATCAGCGTAAAAAAGAGGATGTCTCCGTACTGATCGTCGGGCTTGGAAACCGGGCAGTAACGCCGGATGCATTGGGACCAAGAGTGGTGGATAATCTCTACATTACGAGACATATTATCAATGAATACGGAAAATATGCGTTTGGAAAAGAGCATGTCAATCGCGTGAGCAGTATTGTTCCGGGTGTAATGGCACAGACAGGCATGGAATCTATGGAGATCGTGAATGGAATTGTGAAGGAGACAAAACCGGATGTTGTGATCGCAATTGATGCGCTTGCAGCAAGAAATACCAAGCGTCTCAACCGGACCATTCAGGTGACGGACACCGGAATCAATCCGGGAAGCGGTGTCGGCAATCACAGACACGGGTTAAATGAGAAAAGCATTGGTGTTCCAGTTATTGCAATCGGGGTTCCAACGGTCGTTGACGCTGCCACTATAGTAAATGATACGATGTTTAATCTGATCACGGCGATGAATCAGAGCAGCGAACTTAAGACGCTTGGCAACACTCTTGGAGAACTCAATGAGACAGAGAAATATGAATTGATCCGGGAGCTGTTGTCTCCGAATCTGAACACCATGTTTGTGACACCAAAAGATATTGATGAATCTGTCAAAAGATTAAGTTTTACCATATCAGAGGGGTTAAATATCGCTTTGATCGATCACAATATTTTTGCATAATGAATGGAAACTGGCATAAGGTGTATTATGTATTTTCATGGTTATAGAAGTTATCAAAAAAGAAGATTTAAAAATAAATATGGAAAATATCTGATGGGAATGCTGGCAGTGATGTCGCTTGCAGCATTTTTTGTACAGCGGCAGGAGCTTTGGAGTATCGGGAAAAAAGCAGCAGTAAAAATGGCAGGGACGGCAGTGGTGGATGTGCTGGCACCGGGACTTCACTATGAAGAGAAGGAAAACGGTAACCATTTTCTTGCCAAAGTGGAGAAAATATTATTTCCAATTGCAGATTATACGGTTCAGATACAATCTTATGAAACTGATGCAGAGAGCACGCTTTCCTATGAGATGATCCTTGCGATGGAAGCGTTGGACGAGAACTACGTGGATGAGAACGGACAGGTTGTGATGCAAAATAATGGTGGTACAGACAGTCCACAGCCGGCTGACGGCACACAGAACGCTGATAATCCACAGGCAGCAGACGGTGCACAGAACGCCGATAATTCGCAGGCAGCTGCAAATGCACAGAACCCGGACACCTCGCAGGAAACATCCAACTCCGCAGAGCAGACATCTCTCACAGTTGCACCGCCCATAGCAGCAACACAGAAAGCAGTCGAATATTCTCTGGATAAATTAAACGATTTTGATTATCTTGTGCAGAATTTTTATCAGGTGGACAGTACAACAACTGTAAAAAGTGATCAGTTAAATGTGGCAGCACTCACCGGAAAAAATATGAAAATCGCACATGATGCGAGTACGCCACAAATCTTAATTTATCATACTCATTCACTGGAAGGGTATGCGGATTCTATTCCTGGAGACCGCTCAACTACGGTTGTGGGCGTTGGGGATTATCTGACAGAATTGCTGACGCAGCAATATGGATACAATGTCATCCACGACACCGGGGAATATGATACCATCCGTGATAAGGCGTATTCCAAAGCAGCACCGGCATTAGAGCAGATACTGGCAGACAATCCGAGCATTGACGTGGTCATAGATCTGCACCGGGATGGCGTGGGGGAGAACACAAGGCTTGTCACGAATGTGAATGGAACGGACATGGCAAAAGTAATGTTTTTTAACGGATTGAGCAGAACGACCAAACTGGGGGATATCGGCTATCTGTACAATCCATACATAGCGGATAATCTAGCATTCTCGTTTCAGATGCAGCTTACCGCCGCAGAATACTATCCGGGATACACAAGAAAAATCTACCTCAAAGGATACCGTTTCAACATGCATTACTGTCCGAAAACACTGCTCGTCGAGGTCGGGGCGCAGACCAACACCGTGCAGGAGGCAAAAAACGCCATGGTTCCGCTCGCAGACATCCTGAACAAAGTACTTTCCGAATAAATAAAAACGTTGTCCCGGCTGTCCAGTCTGGCAGTCTGCCGGATTTTCGTAACTGAGATGATGGAAAGGAAGCGGGGCGCAGAATGAAACTTTCGTGAAAAATTGCGTAGATTTATCAATGTTTCTTTTTTGACTGCTGGTTTATATACATTCATCAATGAACAGTCCACGCAATATGTCCGTTTCAGACACACACTCGTTAGGTTTCTCGTGTGTGCGTAAATGCCAGAATCAGCATCGTTTATTGCAGGGCAAAAATCAAAAAGGAAAACCGGGTGATTTTTGCCCTGCTTCTCTGCTGATCTTTTGGCATGTAACGCACACACGAGAAACCTAAGACGAGTGTGTGTCATGAAACGGACATATTGTGCGGACTGTCCATTGCTGAATGAATATAAACAATGAGAGCAGTCAAAAAGGAAATATTGATAAATAAGCAATTTGAACAAGTTTCATTCTGCGCCCCGCTTCCTTTCCATGCATACATAAATGATATAACCCGGCAGACTGCCAGACCGGACAGCCGGGGCTGCGCTTCCACCCATCCGGAAATTACAGATTCAGGTGGTATTTCTGCATCCAGTAGTTGATCTGGATGAAGTAGGCGAGCAGCTGCGGACCTGCCATCAGCTGTCCAAACCACGGCTTTCCGTATTCGGTCGGTGCCTCTAGGAAGGTTTCGAGTTTTTTTGTGTCGATGAAGGTCTTGACCGGTGCATCCGGCTGGTCAAGGATGTGCTGCATTTCTGCAATCAGAAGTTTCTCATAGCCGGGATGATAGGTTTTCGGGTAAGGGCTCTTTTTCCGGTGCAAAAGCTCCTCTGGAAGCAGGTCTTTACATGCGTCACGGAGCAGTGCTTTCTCGACACCGTTCTGGTATTTCATTTCCCACGGAACATTAAACACATACTCGATGATGCGGTGGTCGGCAAATGGAACACGGGCTTCCAGACCGGAGTACATGCTTGTGCGGTCCATGCGGTCGAGCAGTGTCTGCATAAACCATTTGATGTTCAGATAAGCGATATTATAGCGTTTCCGCTCGGTTTCCGTCTCGTCTGAAAGGTGTGGTGCCTGGTTTAAAGAAGTCTGGTAACGGTCGTGGGAGTAGGCGGCAAGATCGAGATCTTTTATGAAGGAGTCTTTAAGAAACAGCGTTCGCACAGACATATCCGCGGACCACGGAAAGCCATCTCTGGATAAAAGATCTTCCCGGTAAAACCACGGATATCCGCCGAAAATCTCATCGGCACATTCACCGGTCAGTGCGACCTTATTGTGTTTTTTTACAAGGGAACAGAAGTAGAGCAGTGAGGAGTCCACGTCTGTCATACCCGGAAAATCCTTTGCGTCGACGGCATCTCTGAGTGCGGAAAAGAGCGTGTTTTCATCGCATTCCAGATACGTGTGGTTTGTGTGATAGTGATCTAACATGATCCTGACATAAGGAAGATCACGCTCCGGTTGAAAGGCGTTGGATTTAAAATAAATGTCATTGTCCTTAAAATCAAAGGAAAAAGTATTTAAGGTTTCACCGTGTTTTTCCATGTAACGGCAGGCAATCGCGGTGACAATGCTTGAGTCAATGCCGCCGGACAAAAACGTGCACACCGGAACATCGGATACCATCTGTCTGGTCACGGAATCGCGTAGAAGAAAAGAGACAGTTTCCACTGTCTGTTCATAGGAATCGGTATGCGGGGCGCGGAACAGATCCCAGTAAGTGTGATCGGACATCGTATTTTCAGAAAAAATGAGATAATGTCCGGGAAGCACTTCGTTTACATCATCAAAAATTCCATTTCCCATGGTCCGGCAGGTCCGATCGCGAGAACTTCGCGCATGCCATCCATAGAAACCCTCGGAGTGAATCCCGGAAAACAAAAAAGTGCCTTTGGCTCAGAGGCAAACAGGAGCTGTCCGGATACAAACGAGTAAAAAAGCGGTTTGATTCCTACGCGGTCACGGTATAAGAGAAGTTGTTTTTTGCTGTCATCCCAGATGGCAAAGGCAAAAATTCCATTCAGTTTCCGGACAAAACTGGCGCCGTACTGAATATAGGCATAAAGAATGACTTCGGTGTCCGTAGTCGTCGAAAATTCAAAGCCGGACTGCCGCAGGTCACGGGCGAGTTCCTCGGTGTTATATAATTCGCCATTGTATACAATCGCGTATTCCTTTCCGTTCTTTTGGCGTATAATCGGCTGTTTCCCGGTGACAATGTCGCGGATACTTAAGCGCGCGTGGGAGAGACCGGTCATATCTGACAGATAGATCCCGGACTCATCATTTCCACGGTGCGCAAGACATTCGTGCATGGAAGTCAGCACAGATGCCCATTTTTCTTTCTGTTGTTGATAATTTCCTTCTGCGTTATAAAAACCTGCAATTCCACACATATATTTTTCCTTACATTCTGATCGCATTCTATTTTGGTTTAGTTTATGCTAAGGGGATGGATTCATGCATAGAATAGAGAAAAAAACGGAAAAGCGCATGAAGGAAAACTGTGGAAAGATAGAAAATATACTAAATCTGGCATTGGATGCCACGCGGGAGGAACGGGAAAAGTCCCTGAATCTGGATGTAGGATATGATGTTGCAGATGATAGCTGGGAGGTGATCGTAAAATTTTTTGGAACGACAGAGGAACTGCGGCAGAAGCTGTCGGAGCGTTTCCCGGAGGAACAGGCTCAGATTGGAATTTATAACCTCACAAATGAATATGCTATTTTAAGGATTCCGCAGCCGTTGGTAGAGCTTGTCGCATCCATGCCTGAAATTGAATATATGGAGAAACCAAAACGACTTTTTTTTTCGGTGGAAAACGGAAAAGAAGTTCCTGCATCAATCCGCTGCAGACCGGGCAGGGTACAAGTCCGACAAGTAATCTGACAGGAAAAGAGGTGCTTGTGGCAGTCATTGACTCCGGAATTGACTATGCGCATCCGGATTTTTGCAACAGTGACGGAACGACAAGAATTGCTGTGCTGTGGGATCAGACGCTTGACACGGTCTACGAGCGTGAGACGATTAATCTGGCGTTAAGGCAGGAGAGTGAGCAGGAGCGGTACGCAATCTGCCCGAGCAGGGATGCATCCGGGCATGGTACGCATGTTGCAGGCATTGCGGCAGGAAATGGCAGGGCTTCCAATGGGCGGTACCGTGGCGTGGCATATGAGAGTGAAATGATCGTTGTGAAACTTGGTGTGCCGAGAGAGACTTCGTTTCCGAAAACAACGGAACTGATGAGTGCTGTGGATTTCTGTATTGCAAGGGCACGGCAGTATGGAAAACCAATTGCATTAAACCTAAGCTTTGGCAATAATTACGGTTCCCATTCCGGGAATTCACTGATAGAGACCTATCTGGATGACATGGCGAATTACTGGAAAACGTCTATTGTGATCGGCAGTGGCAATGAAGGGAGTGCAGCAGTCCATACAGCGGGAAAACTGACCCTGAATGAGGAGCAGGAGGTTGAGATCGCGGTGAGCGCGTATGAGGCATCCTTAAATTTGCAGATCTGGAAAAATTATGTGGATGAGATCGGTGTCTCTGTGATCCATCCGGGCGGAACTGCGATCGGACCATTGCAGCGGATACAGGGAACCCAGAGATTTCAGTTAGGAGAAACAAACCTTCTGGTGTATTATGGAGAACCAAGTCCGTACAATCCCTACCAGGAAATTTATCTGGATTTTATCCCAGTGGGCAGTTACATTGACGATGGAATCTGGAAGATCAGGCTCACTCCCATCCGGATCACAGACGGTGCGTTTGACATGTGGCTTCCGGCAGGAAATGTGTTAAACAGCGGAACGGGATTTTTAAATCCGGTGGAGGAGACAACTCTCACGATTCCCTCTACAGCGACGAAAGTGATCACTGTCGGGGCATACGATGCGAGATTTGACCAGGCAGCTGCATTTTCCGGGAGAGGTTATACGAGGGCAACCAATCAGGTAAAGCCCGATCTTGTGGCTCCGGGGTGGAGATCATGTCCTGTGCACCGGGCGGCGGTTATCAGGTGCGTACCGGGACTTCCATGGCGACACCGTTTGTGACCGGAAGTGCGGCACTTTTGATGCAGTGGGGCATTACAGATGGTAACGATGCCTATCTATATGGGAAAAAATGAAGGCATACCTGATCCGCGGTGCACGCAGGCTGCCGGGTTTTACAGTTTACCCGAATCCGGTGTTAGGCTGGGGAGCACTGTGTACGGCAAATAGTATTCCACGATAACTCTATAAAATGTTAAAAAACAGAAAAATATAAAAAAGTTCACAGAAATATAACGTTTTGTGTTATACTTTACTATATGTAGTGGAGATTAAGGTATCGGGGTACTTATAGTTGAACAGAAAGTGATCAGAAGTACCGGATAATGACAGGTATGGGATAATTACGAGAGTATGAGGGACGGAAGATGACTAATTTTGGGGAACATTATAATGAGGAATTAGCGCATCAGGAGAGTGAGATCAATAAGAGAACCCTGTGGGAGATGGTCGGAGCGTTTATTGTTTTGACGGCGGTCTGGGGACTGGCGTTTGGCCGTTTTCCGACAGTAAATGCAATTGTGTTCAGTGTGACATATGCAATTTCTGCTGGTTCTTTTTTATTGCGTCTGTGATCTTATTTTTTAAAGCAGATCCATCGGATGAGCGCATGAAAAATTTTTTTGTGACCGGCATCTGCATAATTTCAGCAGCAATGAACCTTATGTTCAGTTACCATATGGTTCTGGCGTATGTGTTCCCACTCATCGTGGCAGTTCAGTATAAAGAGAAATCCGTGTTATGGCTGTCATATGCACTGGAAGTTTTTCTGCTGCCGGTCAGCATGATCGTGGGATTTTATTATGGGATCTGTGATCTGAACCTGCTGCTGCAGGGAAATCATACCAGAACATGGTACATGGCGGAACTGGCAGATGGATTTGCGAAGCTCCCTTTTTCAAAGATGCCGGTTGTGGTCATTATAGTTTACGGGATATTACCGCAGCTTCTGATCCTATTTGTGTTCGTGATGATCATCCAGCATACCATTGGCAGCATGCGGGAGGATGCTTACAGGATTGCGGAACTTACCTACCGCAAGGAGGTCGATTCTGCAACAAGGCTTTATAATAAGAATAAATATGAAGATATGCTTGCCAATTACTATACGATGGTGGAGCGTGTCGCCGTGGTTTTGTGGGATATCAATAATCTGAAAGAGATCAACGACCGCATGGGACATGGCATGGGAGATAAACTGATCGAGACAATGTCCGGTGCGATCTATGCACAGACAGATAGCCGGAAAAAGGCATATCGTATCGGTGGGGATGAATTTGTCATGCTCATCGAAAATCCGGAGAAACAGGAGGCAGAGCAGATCATCCAGAATGTCAGGGACAAACTTGCAAGACACAGGGAAGAAGGCGGTCTCAGGGTTTCGAGTGCAACCGGTACAGCGGAGGGAAACGGAATCGATATCTTAAAAATAGTACATGACGCGGATGAACGGATGTATGAGGATAAGAAGAGAGGAAAGGAGAGCCGCGAATATGCTATGTTTTATAGTGAATGAGCATTCCAGAAGCGGTAAAGGCGCAAAGATCTGGAAAGAAGCGGAAGCAGTTTTAAAAAAGAAAAACATTGCTTACGAATCATACGTCACCCAATATGAGGGGCATGCCTTTTCACTGGCATATGACATCTGTGAATGTGGGGCGGATGACATTCAACTTGTCGTGGTAGGTGGTGATGGGACCGCAAATGAAGTCATCAACGGAATGACGCATTTTGAGAAGGTACGCTTTGGTGTGATCCCGACCGGTTCCGGCAATGACCTCGCAAGGGGACTTGGAATCACAGGAACGCCTACAGAGGTGATCGGGCATATTTTAAACTGCAGGGAAGATTATGTGATGGATCTGGGGCAGGTGAGCTGGAACGGCTGTGAGAAGCCGAGATTATTTGCAATCAGTGCCGGGGCAGGACTGGATGCATTAGTCTGCAAGAAGGCTTTGAAGTCCAAGGTAAAAGACGCTTTGAATAAGCTACATCTCGGAAAGCTTACCTATCTGTTTCTGACGGTACAGTCGTTATTTACCATGCAGACAACAGATGCAGGTGCAGTTTTTGATGGAAAAGGACAGAAAAACCATAAGAAAATGATTTTCGCTGCGGCAATGAATTTCCGGGCTGAGGGCGGCGGTGTGCCGATGGCACCGGGGGCAGATGCGCAGGACGGAAAGCTTTCGGTGTGTATGGCGTGGGGAATCCCGAAATGGCGCACTTTTTTATGTCTGCCATTGCTTGTGACAGCCAATCATCTGCGGATCAGAGGGTTTGAGGTGACAAACTGTAAGGAATATGATCTGAAGCTGAAAACACCTATGGTACTTCATGCAGACGGAGAGTACTGTGGGGATGTCACAGAGATGCACTTTCAATGTCTGCCAAAAAAACTGCATGTGATGTGGTGATCGAATAAATACGAATAAAACAAAAATTCCCTTCATACAATGTGATAACATATGGAGGGAATTTTTTATGGACAATTATAGCGGAAATAAAGAGTATAACATTTACAGGGATATCAGAAATCGTACCAACGGGGAGATTTACCTCGGGATCGTAGGTCCGGTGCGCACTGGAAAATCCACCTTCATCAAACGGTTTATGGAGTTGATGGTACTTCCTTTTATGGAAGGAGAAGCAGAAAAAGAGAGAGCCATGGATGAACTTCCGCAGGCGGCAGCCGGAAAAACCATTATGACGACGGAACCAAAATTCATTCCACAGCAGGCGGCGGAGATCCGGCTCTCTGATTTTAAGACGGAAGAAGAGCCATTAAAGCTGCGTGTAAGACTGATCGACTGTGTCGGTTTTCTGGCGGACGGGGCAGTGGGACATATGGAAGGAAATGGAAGCAGAATGGTAAAGACACCGTGGTCAGACCAGGAAATCCCATTTGCGGAGGCAGCATCGATCGGAACCGAGAAGGTCATCAGAGACCATGCGACGATCGGCATTGTAGTGACGACCGACGGAACAATCGGAGAACTGGCACGGGAAAATTACATAAATGCAGAAGAGAGAACCGTTCAGGAACTGAAAAATATCGGAAAGCCGTTTGTGATCCTGTTAAATTCGGCAAAACCTTATGCGCAGGAGACAATAAAACTTGCGTCGGAGATGGAAAAAAAATATCAGACAACGGCTGTGCCGGTCAACTGTGAGCAGCTGCGCAGAGAGGATGTCTTAAAAATTTTAGAGAGTGTGCTGCATGAATTTCCGATTGAACGGGTGGAATTTTTTATCCCGAAATGGACGGAAATGCTCTCCGCTGATCATCCGGTAAAAAGTGAGATCATTGCACAGGCATCGGATATTTTAAGTCATATGGAGCGCACGAAAGACGTTTACCAGCAGCAGTCAGAACCGGGAGACTGCATTTCAAAGATTAAAATGGATGAGATGGATCTCGCCTGCGGCTGTGTGAAAATACAGATGGAGGTTGCAGAGCCGTATTACTATGAAAATATGAGTGAACTTGCAGGAGTTCCTATCCATGGTGAGTATGAACTGATCTCGATGATCCGCGAGATGGCGGCGAGGAAAGAATCTTATGAGAAAGTCGCAGGGGCTTTTGAGGAAGTGCAGATGAAAGGATATGGTGTTGTGAATCCGGGGTTAAAGGACATTGAACTTGCGGAGCCGGAACTGATCCACCATGGAAACAAGTTTGGGGTAAAAATTAAGGCAGTTTCCCCATCCATCCATATGATCCGTGCCAATATTGAGACGGAAATCGCTCCAATCGTGGGAAGTGAAGATCAGGCGAATGACCTGATCCGTTACATCCGGGAGGGACAGCAGAGTGAGGAGGGTGTCTGGAAAACTAATATTTTCGGTAAATCGATCGGTGAGCTGATGGAGGATGGAATCCGGAATAAAATTGCCATGATGGACGATGAATGCCAGCTGAAATTACAGGATACCATGCAGAAAATCGTGAATGATAATAACGGTGGAATGGTTTGCATTATCCTGTGAAATTTGGTAAGATTTAAGAATAACGAGCAGTGTTTATCGTCGGGAAAATCATAGATTTTTCCGGCGCACACTGCAATTTATGACGATCGGATGTCCAAAGTGGGGCATTCTGCTGCAGGATACAGGCAGTGATAAAAGTGGGGATCGGTATGAACATTCGTTTTTATCATGCAAAAATATTATTGACGAAAGCAGATCACACCTTTGAGGTGACGGAGGGGGAACTCTGGGTAAGAGGAGACCATATCTGTTATATCGGGGATGGCACAGATACTTCTGCTGTCTGCAAAGAAGATGATATCATTATCTGGGACCGGGAGATCAATGCGAAGGGAAATCTTTTAATGCCGGGATTTAAGAATGCACATACGCATACGCCGATGACATTTTTACGATCTTTTGCAGATGATCTTCCACTGCAGGAATGGCTGCAGCAGAAAGTGTTCCCAAACGAGGCAAGGCTGAAAGGGGAGGATACTTACTGGCTTGCAATCCTCGGAATTATGGAGTACCTGACGAGTGGTATCACCTCAAATTTTGATATGTACATTATGCAGGACTATCATATCAATGCCTATGTGGATACAGGTTTCCGGACTGTTTTTACCAGTGGATTGAACAATTTTACCGACAGTCTGGAAGTGCTGGAGGAGAATTATTTAAGAATCAACGGGCTGAGTGATCTCACTTCCTATGTGCCGGGATTTCATGCAGAATACACAACATCGCGTCCACTGCTTGAGGGGGTTGCCAAGATTGCGGACAAGTATCATGCACCGGTCTGGACGCACAATTCTGAGACAGAGCGCGAGGTGGCAGAGTGTAAGGCACGCTGGGGAATGACACCAATGCAGTTTACGGAAAGTCTGGGGCTGTATGAACATGGCGGCGGCGGTTATCACTGTGTCTGGCTGGAGGAGAAAGATATTGAGATATTGAAAAAACACCACATGTCGGTAGTGACGAACCCAGGTTCGAACACAAAGCTTGCTTCCGGTATCTGCCCGGTCAAAAGACTGCTGGATGAGGGGATCAATCTTGCGATCGGTACGGATGGACCGGCGAGCAACAACTGTCTGGACATGTTCCGGGAGATGTTTCTTGTGACGGGACTGGCAAAACTCAGGGAACGGGACGCTTCCTGCATGCCGGCGGATGAGGTGCTTTATATGGCGACCGCCGGAGGCGCGTATGCGATGGGACTGCCGGATTGTGACTGTCTTGCAGCCGGGAAAAAGGCAGACCTTGTCATGATCGATCTGCAGCAGCCGAATATGCAGCCGGAGAACAACCTTGTGAAAAATCTGGTTTACAGCGGCAGCAAGCAGAATGTGAAACTGACGATGGTCAGGACAGGAGGTTCCACCAAGACGCCGTGTGACTACATGCCAGAAGTGCGTCAGAACAGGTGATATCGAGAATGTAGGTAAGACAGCTCGTCATCTTACATTTTTTGAGATGCTCGGAAACTTCTCGTTTGGTGATTATTTCAAGCATGAAGCAATCGCATGGTCATGGGAGTTTTTGACAGAGGTGCTCGGTCTTGAAAAGGACAGGCTTTATCCTTCCATCTACGGTGAGGATGATGAGGCATTTGATATCTGGACTAAGGAAGTAGGAGTGCCTGGAGATCGTATTACACGTTTCTACAGAGATCCAAAGACCGGTGAGTGTGACAACTTCTGGGAGCATGGCGCAGGTCCTTGTGGTCCTTGCTCTGAGATTTACTACGACCGCGGTGAGAAGTACGGCTGTGGCAAGCCTGATTGTAAGGTAGGCTGTGACTGTGACCGTTTCATGGAGGTGTGGAACAACGTATTCACACAGTTTAACGGTGACGGACACGGTGGATACACTGAGCTTGAGCACAAGAACATTGATACAGGTATGGGACTTGAGCGTCTTGCTGTTGTAATGCAGGATGTTGATTCGGTATTCGATATTGATACAATGAAGGCTATCCGTGACAAGGTCTGCGAGCTTTCAGGCAAGAAATATCATGTCGATGAGATGGACGATGTTTCTATCCGTCTTATCACAGACCATATCCGTTCGTCTACATTCCTTATTTCTGACGGAGTTATGCCATCTAACGAGGGCAGGGGCTATGTG
>VOFH01003670.1_pt1 | contig 93655 bp, 171 predicted proteins | sample 5384091 | NCBI WGS metagenome assembly VOFH01 (sample SAMN12384727, study PRJNA508395) | human gut metagenome | isolation source: healthy gut G | host: Homo sapiens
AGCCTGTATAGCAGCCTGCAACCCCACAGAGTCCCCTTAACCCCTCGTTTCTAAGCTGCTGCAGGCGCATCCACCGGTTTCCTTCGAAGCCAGCCATAATGATCTTTCAAATAGCGGGCAGTCCACTTCAAATGTGCGTGTAGATTGATCTGCGGGTTATCCGCCGCGCAGCGCCATCGAAATGCCGATGTGGATAAAGGCCAGCAGCCCAATGGTATCTTTGCGCCGGATCCTGCGCCTGATGATACTGCCGGGCTAATTCCTCCGCAAAGCACCGAATGGTCCGCTCCTCCGTATTGGAAATCACCGATGCGGTTCTGACATGACCAATGAATCAATACCCTTATTCGTTGCAGGCAATGCTGCTGCAATCCCGGTAAATCGCCTGTTTGATAGCACAGATCTCTCCTACTTTTAAAATCCGGGATCCGATGCGCCAAAGCAATATCGCTGCGAAACAGTTTATTCCACAAGGCCCCGTTGATAAAAGCCAGCGTATCATCTTCGGGCGGAAGCGTCATCAGCGCCGGAAACCCCTGCATTTCTGTGCATAGCACGCGGCCGCTCCCTTCTTCGACACGATCATAGCACAAACAGCCACATCGGCTCCGTTTTGTAAACCCAACGTATGTAATTTCTCCAGATATTCCGGCTCCAATGAATCGTCTCCATCTAAGAATACCACATATTTTCCATCGAAATCAATGAAACAGAATCCAGCGCCCAGTTTCTGGTTTGGCCTGACTCCCCAAATTTTTCTGCAAAAAGGCCGAATGGATCCGACCGGAACACTTTTCGGTATGCTTTTATGATACTGACCGTTTTATCCTTAGAACAATCGTCAACCAGAACAACATCAAAGTCCTGATAGTTCCGGAAAAAAGCTCTTCCAGGCAACCAATATAGGCCTCCAAATTGTAAGTAGTGATGACGACAGTGATTTCAGGCATGGTAGGCCTCCTTGTCAAAAATATAAGGGATATGGCAAATACCAAAAACAGCAATGCATGGCTGACAAGGATCGACAACGCGCCGCCCAAAAGCGACAGGTTTTCACCAGAAAAATACTGACTGCAGTACCCACAACGATGTTAACCGCGTAATTCAAAAATCCATACCTGCTTTCGCAGCATGACCAAAAGATAGTAGGAAAGTGACCCTGTCGCGATAAAACCGCCGGAAGAATCGTCAGGAAGAGCTCCAGGCGATGGGGAAAGGTCCACTGCGTAAAAAAGCCCCAACACCTGTGTTCCCAACAGGTATCCTCCCAGGCAACAAAGGCAGTCAGCACGCCAATTAAGAGAAGGTGCCGTTGGTATAGCCGGAGAAAGCGGGGAAAATCGCTTCTCGCCCAACGCAGCGCCATACTGGCTTAAAAGCGGCTTAAAAACGAACCCGCTCAACAGATTGATGACCATGGTCGGTAAAAAGAGAATATTGAAATAGCCCTGTGCCGTACTGTTTTCATAGTAATTGACTACATACTTGGAGAGGTTGGCCATAACATTCATTAGAAAAAGGCTGGCAAACAGTGGGACAGTCGTCTGAAACAGCAGGGAAAAGCTGCTTCTTTACATCACGGCTCTCATCGGGCATTGCCCTTGACGGGCAAAGACTCCAGATATACAGCGTAATCAGGTTTGTCAGCACCATCCCCGCCGATGCGAGATATAGGTCCATGATCGTTATCGACAGGCCCGCAAAGACGCAAAGCGAGAAAAACGTTCGGTAAAATAAGGATTTTCCGCATAGATCCAGCCGGTTTTTCTGAAAAAACGGCTTTGATACAACTCTGCAAAGGAATGGACCGCCATATACAAGGTCAGCAAAAGCAAAAAGCCATGCCTGCTCTCGCGTATTACCGCCCCAAAGAACAATAAAAAACATCCAGCCAGCATTGCCGCCGTAGTAATCCACTTGGCCGCCCGATACGCTCAAAACTGTACTGCCCCGCATAGTCGGTCATCTGAAAATGGTTGATACCGAACAGACCAATGATATACAGAATTTGTGCGGTTGTAAAGGCAATGCCAAAATCTCCCGCTGCTGCTACCCCAAACACACGAGATACAATCAATAAAAGCAGTACGGAATTTGCGGCAAACATCCCACTGCCCAATGTATTCCAGATTACACCTTTGCGGCTTTCACTCATTATTATCCAACCTTAAGTCTTGATTTTATCCTCCAACGCAAAGCAAGTGCTTCGACAATATCGAAAAGCTGTCATCCATTCATCTTCAATGAAAATCTCCCAGATCTCTTTCAATTTCTGTTTTCCAAATTGAACTTCTTCCTCAATTTTCCTGTTAATTTTTTCAAAATCAATTGGGGTGTCTGCTCAATGCAATCTCCTTTTACCATAAGTCGATCTTGCAAAGAATAGATATCCAAAATATTGGTAATCCGAGATCCAGTATCCTTTCCATATTCAGAAATTTCCACGACGAAAGGCCGGTTAAACAGGATGGAAAATACCGTTCCGTGGAATGCGTCTGTCACTACATAATCAGCATTTTGCATATACCATAACCATTCCTCAGGAGAAATGTAAAGGCTTGCGCTTACACTTGATCTGCTTTTGAGCGGAAATGGGCAATAAACAACTTCTAAGCCACGCTTTTTGCAATCTTTTCGGCAAAAAAGAAACCACTTCTCTGTCTGATTGTACCTGATAGACAAAGCAAAAACGGTTTGCTTTGTTTCGGATCTGGTTTTGCCAGCTGTCCCCACTCCGCAGCAGAAAGGAAAAAAAGCCGGATCAGTCACTCTGTCTACCTCACGATGGGTCAGTTCCTCAATAATTTCTACCGCCCGCTGTTCTCGGGCGGTAATATAACCAAACCTTCTGCCAATTCCCGAAAAGTATCTTCGAAACCTTCTCGCATTTTGTCTTGTGAGAGACTCGCCGCATATACGCTTTTACGTTCTTTTCCTGAATAAACGGCAAAAAAATGGTTAATATGAAAATAGTTTATCTTGCAGTTCCACAACTGATCTCCACCGATCATTACCTTTTCATAATCTTCCCTATCTGCGCCGCCGTTCGATCAGTATAGACTTTAGCTGAAGTTTTCATCTGATTGCGTATATGTCGAAAGCTTCTTTCCCTCGGTAGAATAAAAACCAAAAATAACCCAACCGCATCAGGTAAGTAATCAGTCCAACCTTTTTATCATGGAAAACTTCCAAGGGCGACGGACTTCGTCTTGCAAATATGAGATTGTTTCCACCTGATAACCCAATTCCATTATAGCCTTTTCCAGCGCATAGGCCAAAAAAGCGCGCCATAGTTATTCACCATCAATGGTTCATAATTCCGATGGGCTTTTGTTTTTCCTTTTTCTTCTTTTTGCTCGATCACGAATCATTCTCCTTTTTACTTTCCGAGTTCTTTTTAATCCGGAAGGCGATATAGGTGAATCCGCCTTCATCACCCGCTTAAACTCCACCCAGCTTAAGTTGGCCAGGAAGGTTTGAAAATATAAGTAAACGAGAAGTAGTAGCGGCTCATCAGATGATCCCGCAGCTTTTCAATTTCTTTGGCGCTTGCATAAGGATAATTCACCAGGCAATCCAAATATCCGTCCTGATTCAGCCATTTGGAATAATCCTCTGTCTTGAGATATCCCTCGTCCTTTACCCACTGATAAAACGCCGTACCGGGGAACGGCACCGCTTGTTGGAAAAACACTTCGTTGGCATAGACTTTCTTGGCAAAGCGGAAGGTGTCTTCAATGGTGCTCAAATTATCGCCTTTCAGTCCAATCATAAAGCAACCGAACACTTTGATCCCCAATTTTTTTGGTATTCTGCGCAAAGCTAACGAATCCTCCAGCTTGATGCCTTTACGGGTCTCATCCAGCACTTTCTGATTTCGGATTCATAGCCCAGCCAACCAGCAGGCGGCAGCCAGCCTCTTTCATCTTGGCCATCACCTCATAGGGCAGATCTGCCCGGGTATTGCAGGACCAAACCAATTTCAGCCCGCGCCGTTTGATCTCATCACAGATTTCCATCACGCGCTTTTTATCCACAGTAAAAGTATCATCCTCGATAAAAATCTCCTGGATATAAGGCATGTGCACTGCGATATATTCCAATTCGTCTACAAACTTTTTGACGCTGCGTTTGCGGAAACACCGACCGCTCATGGTTTCAGGATACGAGCAGAAATTACAGCGGAACGGGCATCCTCTGGCGCTGAAAATCTGGATCATGGGCTTGCGGGCAAACGCATAGCAATAATCATTGACGTCGAGGAATTTTTTCATAAATCTTGGATACAAAAGGCAGCTCGTCCAAATCTTCCGTCCAGGGACGGTCCGGGTTTTTCACGATTTGGCCATCACGGCGCCAGGTAACGCCCAACACATCGCTCAGATCCTCCCCGGCTTTCATCACCTCATCCAAGGTAAAATCATATTCCTGTCGGACGATTACATCGATATCCGGGCATTCCTCCAGCACTCGCTCAGATAAAGCGGTAGCATGGGTACCGCCAATTACTATTTTCCCCTGCGGATAGGCTTTTTTTGATTGCAGCCAGCGTTTCGTAATCGTGAAAGCAGGTGGAAGTAGTAATTTCCCCATAATGTAATCCGGAGCCGATTTTTTGACCAGATCAACCACATCCTCGGTGCTCATTTTTTTACGATACAGTCTACCAATTCCACATCATAGCCCCGATCCATGCAGGCGCCGGCGGCATAGCACAGCCAGTATGGATAATACATGGTGCCGCTTTTCGTTTTTTCCGGCCAGCGGCTGGACCGGCTGATGGCAAATTTATACGGTAAGTTTAAAAATAAAATTTTCATCATATAGCTCCCTCTTTAAAAAATAGTTATCTTTGGATAATATAAGAGAAACTTTCTAAAAACGCAAATGCAGTTACTGTAACAGTGGTCACTGCTATCACAGTAGGTACATGTTTTTCCAAAATAATACCTTTTCCTCTAAACATCAACAAAAACAAAGGTAAAATAGGAAGGAAATATCTCCCTTGGACCCCTTGGAACAAATCGCTACCAACATTGGTCCAGGTTAGCATGCTTAAAATAATCAACACAATTCCACAGAAAAGAATCACGCTAATCCATATTTTCTGTTTTCTAGCAACAAGCACCTCATTTTTTTTCTTTTATTGGAAAAACTGACAAAAACAAGCAAATAGTTAACACTAAAATCAAATATCCATGGACTGGCACATTAAGCCAAGAGAGTGAACTTCCGATCATCGTTTGCCAATACCAGCTTCCCGTTTCTACTAATGTTGCACTCCCATTTGTAAGGCTTCCCAGAAATTTTCTAAAACCCAAGAAAAGGAGTAAGTCATCGCACCTTTTGAAGGATGCCAGCTTTCTGCCTCTCGGTTAAATCTATCTATAATTCTTCCACTATACGACAACAACAGTCCGGACAGGCTTAGCCCAATCCATAAGGCGCAAGTTTTATTTTCCTGAATCCACTCCATTTTTCTTTCGCAATCAAAAACAAAGCCCGATTAAAACAGTATATACCAGCTTGTTTTGCGGGCAAAAAGCCAGACAGCCGCAAATGATTACATCTGCTTTTTTAACAGGCTCTTTCTGATAAATTAAAGCCAGCATCCAGCCAATGAAAAGGAATGAAATCCCTATGGTTGAAGCATCATAAGAAAAAGAGGTTGCTACATGAACTGCCATTGGCAATAGTCCCGCCACAAAAAAGCCAATTTTGCTACTGGAGTTTTTCGGATTGCCCAGTATATGAAAAAATATAACAAGCTAGATTAAAAAATCTCCCCAAATATAGCGCTGGTATCGTCTGGATGTGAAAAATACGTGCTATTGTTAATCAATACTGGGAAAATATATTGAGTAAAAGTTGTATCAACTATTTTTGCGTCAACAGGAATAAGCTGTCTTTCTTCCTCCGACATAAAAAGATCATTTTGTTCTGAAATTTCCCAATAAGTATCTCTTACGGGGATCTGCCTTCAAAGCCTTAAAATCTCCGCATCGCCTTGCCGCATATAAAGTGTTCCCTCAGATTCCGATGAGCCCTTACCCAAAAGTAAATTCGAATAGTGATATGCGGTATTGATATGCACTGCTTCGTCTGGAATCGCTTTGGGAGGAAAAACGGCATTAGAAATTATCCCCCAATAAAACAGCCGCTATAATAAACACCTTCTCAAGAGGGACTTTTTAATCATAAACAAATAAACCAGTAAAACTAAAGAAACTGAGATCAGATAAAAAGAAAGAAACATCCAACCCAATATAGAATATTTCTGATTACCCAGAAGCCGAAAAGTAAGATTTGTACTTGTTCCTTCTTCATTAACATAGAGTATTCTTCCTGGCACCTCTTCTTGCAAAGAACTATATAGAGTTATTGCATTTCCTGTTCTCCGTCAGGCGAAGTAATTATGACGCGGATGAAGTCTGTATCGGCTGGACGAATTTTTTCATCAAAGATAAAGTCATAAAAAGCATTATCTTCCAGTTCCTCTGCTGATAAATTCTTCGTAAAAAGGCATATGTCATTTTTATCATAAACCTCTATTGAGATTGTACAGCTATTTACCCGCTCATATGTTGCAAAACAAAAACCAATTCCATAAATATCTACATCTACCGGTATTTGCTGCTCAATAACATCCCCAGCGAAAATCTCCCCTATCACATATTGTGCTTCTTCATTATTCATATTTGTTTCTGCTAAAACAAAATCTTTCGCTTTCGGCCCGACATAATCAATCCAATAAAATAGGAAGACCGAACTAAGGAATGCAATGACAGCTATAACAGGCCAGAGTTTTCGTTCTTTTATTGCTTTGCATAAGTTCTTTAATTGATCTAGCAAATCACTTTCCTCTCCTCTATCGGATTGTAAAGTTCGCATCATTCGGCGAAAAATTCGGATTATAATAGGGGTCACCCGCTTCCAGCTCTTTTGCCCACCTCGCCTGAAAGCGCTCCACTTCGCCCACAAACCGTGCTCTCTTTTCGGGCGTATCGTCTGCCTTTCTGCTCTTGGATTCATAATGATAAAGTTCCGCAAAAGGAGTAAACACGATTAAATAGCCCAACTGGCGAATTCTCATACAGAAATCCACATCGTTAAACGCGACCTCGAAGGATTCGTCCAACCCCTTCGTCTGCTCCCATACTTTACGTGGAATCATCATACAAGCTGCAGTAACAGCTGTCAAATCCTGCGCATAAATAAGCCTTCCCATATAACCAACATCTTCTTTGGGGCGATTGCAGTGCAGGTGCGCCGCTACGCCGCCAACGCCAAGAACAACACCGCCGTGCTGAATGGTTCCGTCCGGGTAATACAGCTTTGCGCCAACCGCTCCCACATCACTTCGCTGTGCATACATCAGCATTTCCTGGATCCAGTCCGAAGAAATTACCTCCGTATCATTATTCAATAAGAGAATATAATCTCCTTTAGCAAACGTATATCCAAAATTATTGATTGCAGAATAGTTAAATTTTCCGTTCCATTGGACCACCCGGATATTAGGTTTTCTTTCCAAAATCTGGTAATATTGAAACGTTTTTTCTTCGACGCTGTTGTTTTCGATGACAATGATCTCATAATTGGGGTAGGAACTTTTTCCTGAATGGATACAATGCATTTGCGTAAATCCGATACGTGATCTTTGTTGGGGATCAAAATAGAAACCAAAGGCCTCCCATTAATTTCATATTTTAACCGATACATAGATGGAACCACCGAATCCAGCACTTCGCCTTTTAGGCCCATCCGATCCAAGTGATCACCAATCGCTTTTTTTCGCTGCTTGAATGACATACGGCTTTGCACCGACAGAGGATGCGACCGATTGCGCGTGGAACGCCAAAATATAAAGGCTTGGGAATATGCACAATCTTCTGCGCCTGCTCGGTCAGGCGCAGTACCATGTCAAAATCCTGGCTGCCGTCGCATTCGCTTCGAAACAGGCCGGTTTTGTCCAGCAAGGACTTTTGAAACACGGTAAAATGGCAAATGTAATTGTTTGCCCGCAAATTATCAATAGCAAAATCAGGCTTAAAATGAGCAACCGTGATATTTTTGTCGTACCCTGAAAAGTCAGCTCGTCTGTATAAATAAAATCCGCTCCCTGCTCGCAGATCGCTTTCATATTTTCATAAAGCACCGAGGGGTGCAACAGATCGTCGTGGTCAAACAGGGCGATATAATCTCCTGTGGCCATTTCAATACAGGCATTGGTATTGCCGGATATGCCAAAATTTTTCTCTAATTTCCGGTATTTGATGCGGTTGTCCCGCTGCTGAAACTGCATGACGATCCGCTCCACCTGCGGATGCGCCGCGTCGCTGCCGTCAGCCAGGCAGAGTTCCCAGTCGGAGTAGGTCTGAGCCTGTACCGATTCGATCATCTCTTTCAAAAAGTCTTCCGGCGTATTGTAAAGCGGCACCAGAATACTGAATTTGATCTGCCGGGGAATCCTTGCTGCCGCTGCATTGCCAGCTCTTTTTCATCGTATTTGCTCAGATCCCGTTTTTCCCATCCTGGGATACCTTTCTTTTGACTCGTTTCCAAGTATAGGATGGGCCATCCGTAAAATACCCTTAATCCCTTTGCAAACCAAGTAGGTTATTTTGTTTGATTTTTAAAAATCTTTTTCACCAGATCCAGGCTGGCACGTAGCGGCTTGGTCATTTTCCAAGCAGAAGATGTAACCGTTGCCTGATATGCCTGGAAAAGTGCGTCATATTCTTTTGCCTTATCAAAATAAAGCGCCTGATACTCCTTTTGATTCTCTGATGAAATTTTTAAATCCTCTGCCAGAATCTCGTTTTTTTCCCACAGTCCATCCAAATCCAGAGAGAGCTGAAGCACTTGTTCTTCATAGTTCTGCAGTTTCTCCTCATAAAGCTCTACCGAGGCCGACACGTTCTTCTGCCGGAAAACAGTGCGTAATTTGTCAAAAAAAACTGGCTTTTTCTTCTCCGACAAAAAAGAATCCCTGTTCTGCAAATAAACCGCACCAATAGGACGGCTGATGTAGGTTGATATGGGTAGGATCCTCTGTATCGTCCGGTGAAGAACAAAATAAGTCCTGATCTGTCACTGCACACAGATTGGCAACTGCCTTTCTTTCCTTCCTCTTCGGGAATGTGCTCCAACACTTCCATGGACACTACCAGATCATACCGCCTAGAAGCGAATCCGGAAGTGGATCAGCCAGAGAACCAACCGCGCAATAGGGCGGATATCTTCCCGCACCTGAGAAATGGCATACTCGGACAAGTCAACCCCATAAGCCTCAACCCCAGATCACGCAGGCCCGCAACCAGCAATCCCATTGCGCAACCGGCATCTAAAACAGTCTTTGGGCGATATTTTCTTTGATCTGGGTTGCAATATGTCCTATAAATGCTTTTATCTCTTCCGAGTCTTGATATGATATTTCTCCGCTTGCTGTGCGATAATGCTGATAGTACTCTTTATTATAAAGCTTCTGCATGTTCTGCCTCCTAAATTTGGTACGCGTCACAAACTTCTTTTTGTCTCGCCGATCATTTTACCTGGCCATGGTCCAGCCACAGCACCCGGTCACACATTTCCCGAACCTGATCCAAACTGTGGGACACAAACAGCACCGTTGTCCCCGCCCATCAACTCCAGCATCCGCTGCCGGCTCTTCCGCTGGAACGCTTCGTCCCCCCACCGCCAGGATTTCATCCACAATCAAAATTTCCGGATTCACCACTGTGGCAATGGAAAAAGCCAAGCGCATCATCATGCCGGAAGAATAGTTACGGATCGGCATTTCGATAAATTCACCCAACTCGGAAAAATCAACAATCGCATCGTATTTTTCATCCAGGAATTTCCGGGAATAGCCTAGAATCGACCCATTGAGGTAAATATTTTCTCTGCCGGTAAGATCAAAGTCAAAACCGCTGCCCAACTCCAGCATGGGCACAATATTGCCGCGCACCTCCACGCGCGCCTTCGGTAGGCTTCAGAATTCCGAAATTACCTTCAAAATCGTGCTTTTCCCCCGCTCCATTGCGGCCGATGATCCCCAGCACCTCGCCGGGACGAACCGAAAAGCTGACGTCCTTCAGCGCCCAAAATTCCTTGTATTTTAATTTGCCCTTCGCCATCGCCACCAGGTATTCCTTGATGCTCTGGATCCTGTCCTGCGACATGCGAAAAAAGACATGGATACGTTTTTTACCTCTATCATCCTATTCCCCTCATATATACAATACAAATTTATCCTGGGCTTTGCGGAAAATCAACCCGCCGAGGATCAAGCTGCCCACAGCAAATACAAGACAGATCAAATAGGCCTTCGGTTCCGGCGATACGCCATCCATAATCACCGTCCTGGCAAAACGGATGAAGTGATACAACGGGTTGAACTTATACACAATTAAAAATCGGTCTGGAATAATACTTTCCGGATAGAAAATCGGGGTGGCATACATCCAGATCATACTCAGCACATTCCACAGAAACTGCGTATCCCGGAAAAACACCATCGAAGCTGACAAAACAAGAACCATTCCAGTGCAGAAACACAGCAGACAGGCCAATGCAAAAGGCAAAAGCAGGATAGCAGGGGTCAGGGCCGTTCTGGTCAAAAGGATCACCAGCAGCAGCGGTACCAGCGAGAACAGCATATTGATGCCAGAAGAAAGGACCCGGGTAACCGGATAGATGTATTTCGGCACATAGACCTTGGTAATCAACGAGGCATTTCCCCAAAATGGAGGTAATCCCCATACTGCAGGCTTCATTAAAAAAGTTAAACAGCACAATACCTGTCAGCAGGTAGACCGGGAAGTTGGGAATATCGCTTTAAAAATAGTGGAAAAAACCGCATACTGAACCAGCATCGTCAAAAGCGGATTGAGAAAGCTCCAGACAATCCCCAACACACTGCGCTTATATTTGGTCTTAAAATCCCGGCTGACCAGCTGCTGAATCAAAAAACGATATCTGCTGAACGCGTTGATCAGCCTGAGACCCAGACAGGTTTTCCCTTTTTCTTTCAGTCGGCACAGCCGCCAGAAATAAAGGGCCAACAACAAGCCTGCAGCAGCTGCGAAATACCAGTAATACCGGCCAAACCAAAGATCCGTTTCACCGGTGGTACGCAGGGCAGAGAGTCCCTTCCAGCGGCTGCCCGTTTTGCAAAAAAGAGGCGTCCAGCCCTCGCTGGTGATCTCCACTCGTCCGGTAGAAACCGAGTCGCCGTAATATAAAGTTACCGCATTGCCCAAAGTACTGTCTTCTGCAGATACTTCCAACAGCATCGTCTTGCCGGCGGCATTTTCTAGAGGCCGCGTCAGCTGCACAGTATACCAGCTGTTATCCTGCAAGCCGGACAGGTCTACTGAAAAAAGCCTCGATGAGCGTCTTTTCGTCCGGTCCGGCCTGCTCATACAGTTCAGAAGCAGCGTGCCGCTGTTTTGGCGGCCAAAGGTACCGCACAGAACCGAAAAGCTGGTAAAGCGGTCGCTTTGCACCGTAAACTGCTGCTCCAGCCGCATATCCGACAAGATCTCCCCCACCGAGACGGAAGGGGGAAACGGAATCGGTGCTATCGGCACGAACCCGAAGCTGCTGTCCCGCGATCATATAAAACAGCACTGCCAGAATCATATAAATGGCCAGTGCCAGCATGCATCCTTTCCGCAAGTTCCATTTTTTCTCCATTTACTCACCCGTTTTCTATTCCTGGATTTCTTTGAGGTACCGGACCAGTGCGTCCTGCCAGGAGGGGAGACAGGGAAAAACCTGCTGCATCCAGGCTTTTTTTGCTCACGCGGGAATTAAAAGGCCGCACTGCCTTTACCGGATATTCGCTGGAAGGAATCGGGTTGACCTTTGCCCGGCATCTTCCCAGGCGGAAACTTGCTGCAGCAAAGTCAGCCCAGGAACAGATTCCCTCGTTTGTCGCATGATAGACGCCGTATTTTTTCGGTTGCGACCATGTCGCACAAAAGCGGTGCCAAATCCGCCGTGTAGGTAGGAGATCCGATCTGGTCACAGACCACATTGACCTGATCCCGCTCCTGGCCTAACCGCAGCATGGTTTTTACAAAATTGTTGCCATTCTTGCCGAATACCCAGGAGACGCGAACAATGAAGTACCTCCAGCAGTTCCTGCACTGCCAGTTCGCCGCCCAGTTTCGTCTTTCCATATACATTCAGCGGCCCAATAGGATCATCTGTTTCGTAAAAGTGCTCGCCAGTGCCGGGAACACATAATCGGTGCTGATATAAACCATTTTAGCGCCGATTTTTTGCAGGCTGCCACGATATTGCGCGCCCCGTCCACATTGACCCGCTCACATAACGCCGCTTCCTCTTCGGCACGGTCCACCGCCGTATAAGCCGAACAATGAATCACAGCGTCCGGGGCATAGCGTTCGATAAAAGCGGCGGTAGCAGCCGCATCGGTGATGTCAAAATCCTCGATATCCGCGCCCAAACACGCCGCATCGCGCTGATGAAGCACCTTCATCACGTCATAGCCCAGTTGTCCTTTTACCCCGGTGACCAAAATCTTCATTCCAAATTCTCCTTTTAAACAGTAGAAGGAAACCGGTATTCCTACCGGTTTCCATACATTTTCTCATAATAATTTTGATAGTCTCCACTGATAATGTGTTCCCACCAGGGCTTGTTATTCAAATACCAGCGGATCGTTTTCTGAATTCCCTCGTCAAAAGGGTTTCCGGCAGCCAGCCCAGCTCCTCATGGATCTTAGTCGGGTCAATCGCATAACGCATGTCATGGCCCGGCCGGTCGGTGACAAAAGCGAATCAGGCTTTCCGGTTTATCCAACGCTTTCAGGATGGTCTTAACCTGCAGGTTTTGTGCGTTCATTGTGCCCGCCGATATTGTAAACCTCGCCTACCCTGCCCTTTCTCACAATCAGGTCAATGGCAGCGCAATGGTCAGTGACATACAGCCAGTCGCGGACGTTCTCGCCAGTGCCGTAAACCGGCAGAGGCTTGTCGTTCAGCGCATTGGCGATCATTAAAGGGATCAGCTTTTCCGGGAAATGGTAGGGACCGTAGTTATTGGAACAGCGGGAAATACTCACCGGCAGCCCAAAGGTGCGGTGATACGCCTACCACCAGCAGATCTGCCGAAGCCTTGGACGCGGAATACGGACTGGAGGTATGGATCGGAGTCTCTTCCGTAAAAAAGGTCAGGGGGGCGGTCCAGAGGCAGGTCGCCATACACCTCATCGGTGGATACCTGATGGTAACGCTGGATCCCGTATTTGCGGCAGGCGTCCATCAGCACGCCGGTACCCAGGATATTGGTCTGCAAAAGATACCCGGATCCACCACTGAGCGGTCCACATGGCTTTCCGCCGCAAAGTTGACCACGATGTCCGGACGCTCTTTCTCAAACAGGGCGTAAACCGCCTCTCGGTCAGCAATATCCCCTTTGACAAAGGTAAAACCGGGGTTTTCCATAACCCCTTCCAACGTTTCCAGGTTTCCGGCGTAGGTCAGCTTGTCCAAACAGATAATCTGATCCTCCGGATATTTATCCAGCATGTAAAAGACAAAGTTGCTGCCAATAAAGCCGGCACCGCCGGTAACTAACCATTTCATGCTATTTCTCCTCATAAACGAAATCTACATCGCTGTCCCGCAAAAGCGGCGCCGTCCGGTCTTTTCAGACAAAATCGGGTTTTCTACCCGCCAGTCGATCCCAAGCTCCGGATCATTCCACAGAATATTGCGATCTGTAGAAGGATTGTATAGATTATCCTCTTTGTATAAAAACTCCACATCATCTGTAAGCGTCACAAAACCGTGGCCAAATCCGCGGGGAATAAAAAGCTGGCGTTTATTTTCAGCGGACAGCTCTACTGCCACCCATTTTTTATAGGTCGGGGAACCCTTGCGCAAATCCACTGCCACATCCAGCACCGCGCCGCGTCCGCAACGTACCAGCTTTGCCTGGGCGGCATCCCCCTTTGGAAATGAATGCCACGCAATGTCCCTTTCTGGGCTGAATAGGACTGGTTGTCTTGCACAAATTGATAATGCAGGCCGGCTTCCTCCATATTTCGGGTAGACCAGGTCTCCATAAACCAGCCCCGATGATCGCCAAAGACCTTCGGCTCCAAAATGTAGACGCCCAATACCTCTGTTGGAATGACGTTCATAACCCATACTCCTTTAATAGATGATTTTATGTTCCACTACTTTTTTTTAAATGGGCACCATAAGCGGATTTTCCCATACTTTTCCGCTGCTCTCCAAAGCTGTTCTTCACTGATCCAGCCGTTTCTATACGCAATTTCTTCAATGGCGGAGATCTTAATTCCCTGCCGGGTTTCAATGACCTTAACAAACTCAGTCGCGTCGGACAGTGCGTCCACCGTGCCGGTATCCAACCAGGCATAGCCGCGCCCCAACGTCACCACGTTCAGGGTGCCCTCTTCCAAATACATCCGGTTCAGATCGGTAATTTCCAGCTCGCCCCTCTTGGACGGCTTGACCTTTTGGCCAGCTCACAAACCCGATCGTCATAAAAATACAGCCCCGTAACGCAATAATTGGATTTGGGGTGTTCCGGCTTCTCTTCAATGGAAACGGCTTTTCCGTTTTCGTCAAACTCTACAATGCCAAACCGTTCCGGATCGTCTACATAATAGCCAAAAACCGTCGCGCCTTCTTCTCTCGCTGCCGCCTGCTGTAGATGACGGGTCAGCCCGTTGCCATAGAAAATATTGTCCCCCAGCACCATGGCACAGCGGTCACCGCCAATAAAACTCTCCCCCGATCAAAAACGCCTGAGCCAGCCCGTCAGGCGAAGGCTGCACTTCGTAAGAGAGACGAATGCCGTACTGAGAGCCGTCTCCCAGCAACCGCTCAAAATTGGGCAGGTCCTGCGGAGTGGAAATGATTAAAATATCTCGAATTCCAGCCAACATCAGCGTGGACAGGGGGTAAAAGATCATGGGGCTTGTCGTATACAGGCAAAGCTGCTTAGAGGTGACCAGTGTCAAAGGGTAAAGTCTGGTGCCGGAACCTCCGGCCAAAATAATGCCTTTCATGATTGTTTCTCCTTTATCCAAATAAAAAATCCAGCGGCTTTTTGACAACGCCATACTTCACGGTGCGGTTTTCAACTGAAACCACCTGCGGCGCAACCACCCCGCTTGGGACAGGCTTCCATAACCGGCAGTCAGCGCCCTCTGCTCAGGAGACAGACGATCCCGGAACGCATCATAAAAAACTCTCCGATTGCAAAAATGTTTCAGCCAGTTCCTTTCGGTACCCTTTCACATCAAAAAGCCGGCGCAACAGATAACGCGGGGAACGGACAAACTTTGCGCCAACAGCATTGTCTCCATGCTGCCGGTACAATATTGTTGCCTCGTCCAGCGGAACAATCAGGCCGAAGGCACTTGCCGTCAATGCCAGCCACCAGTCGTGCATGACATGAAAAAAGGAAGGCTCGTCCTGTAAAAGATCGCCCAACGCACGGTTGTACATAGCAGTGCATCCAGTCACCGTATTCTGCGCAAGTTCCCAGTGCAGGGCCGTCCGCTGCCAGTTGCCATTTACCGTATGGCGATAGGAGGATGCCAGCACCCTTAAGTCTTCATCTACTACCGTCAGATCCGTATGGACCAGAACCGGCGTTTCTTTTCCAGCCTGCTCCTCTGCTTTTTCCATGGCAAAAAGAGTTCTTTCGATTTTGTCAGGACACCAAACGTCGTCCTGATCACAGAGCATGACATAATCATCCTGATGCTCCAGCATCATCCGGAAAAATTGTGTTTGGCGCTGCCGGAATTTTTGGCGTTTTGCAGCGCAACAATCCTATTCGGTTCTTTTTTTCGCATAGACCTGTATGATTTCCCATGTCCCATCGTCTGAACAGTCGTCACGGATATACAGCATGAAGTCTCGAAAGTCTGCTGCAAAATAGAATCGATCTGTGCGGCGATATATGGGGCGCCGTTATATGACGCCATCAAAATGGAGACCAAAACATCGCTCCCTCAAGAAACCTGCCCATAAAGGGCGCAGTTTCCCCTCATTTCTTACATGGCTATTTTAACCGATGGCGGTATAAAACACAAGCTTTTGTCTTCTTTTTGTCCAATCTTTCCAAAATATTCATAAATAAAATATGTCTTTCAGCCTTTGTGAATATCCTCTTTTTGAGACTTTCCCGGTTTTTCCCACTCGCAATCGATAAGCAAAGGGAAGCGCTTTTCCATAAAAAAGGGCGCTTTGAAAAAATCCGCTCAAAAAGGCTGAGGGTTTCAGGGCCGAAAGATACGCCCCTTCTGCGCCGGAACCGAAAATTTTGAAATCCAGCGCAAGAAATCAGGAAGGATCATGCCGCCTATCATTGGTTATTGTACATATTATCAATAAATTATTTATAATTTATTGATAATTTTGTAATATTTTTCTTCAAAAAAGGGTTCTTAAAGAAAAAACAAACTATAGACATACCATGATAAAGTTGCAGACATTCTCAATGGCAGGGAAAAATTATATTGATGTCTACCATGCAAATTTTAGCACACACACAATCTTGTGACGATAACAAGATTCACTGCTGAACAATTTTATGATTATTTTGATACCTATGTTAGAGCTCGCACCCCCAATTAAGTTGGGATGGCAAAAGAAAATGACACATTTCCTTTTTTGGGAGGGAGGACTTTTATGAAGCGTATCTATCTCATTTGCTGTATAATGGTTTTTCTGTTGGGAGGCTGCCGCAATCGAGGTTCACCACAACAACTTTCCTATCCGATGAAAGCGAAGAAATAAATAGCTTTACCTCCTCAAGCGAGGAACTTCTTTTGGAAGAAGAATATTATCACTACGATCTATTTGAACATGTCTATGGTTTTAATCCATGGCAAAATACTTTCGTTCTCAAAAAAAAGATAACCAGATTTTTTTACCAGCATCCAACTTCGATCGAAACAGCTTATTATTATAATCACGCTTGCTTCTATTTTCTTTCAGAGGGAACCATATACCGCCTTTCGCTGCAAGATCAGAACGTTGAAACAATTCTCCGCCGCGATGGAATTGTCACATTTCAGCCTTTGACCAATTTTACTATTTTGTATGAAACTGTGGACGATTCTAAACGCAGATTCTTCCTTTTTAACCACAAAACGCAGGAAGAGAAAGAAGTATTCCCTGAAGCATATGGTTACGACGACCGAATCCTTAGAAATCGCTTTTTCGCCCTCTCCCCGGAAAACCTGTATGATATAGAGAATCAATGTATCATCCCCAATGAAAACAGCATTCAAGATTTTTATCCTATGATGAATACTTTTCACAGGAAAGGGCGTATGAATTTGGTGGAGAAGATAAGTGTTTTCTGCCGCATTTAAAGACTTTTTTACGCAATAGCGAATGGCGTTTTTCCCCTCTTTACCAAACGGACATGGAGGTAGACACAAAAACATACTCTTATATGGGGAACGATTTGATTTTCTTTTCATCTGGCAATTCTGTTTACAGAGTTTTTTGCCTGGTGATGTAATCGAAGAAGTATATTCTTCTGAAAGTCCCTTTCATTGGCATCCTTACAATAATAAAGCCATCATTCTTTTTTGAAAAAGACAGACAAACTCATTTGACAGAGGAAAACGACTATATTTATTATTATAATCTTGAGACAAAAGAAAAGACTCTCCTGTCAAAAGAAATATACCAGGAAAAATATAGCTTGTTAGACTGATCTCTTGAAATCGTCCCGCTTATTTCCAAGTGCTTCAGGGCGGACAGCATCCGAGGTGGTACAGCCATGTATAAAAAGGCATTCTGGATTTCGCTGATCTTTTTAGGTTGTTTTTTTTCTAAACGGAGGTGGTACAGCCATGTATAAAAATGGCATTCTGGATTTCGCTGATCTTTTTAGGTTGTTTTTCTAAACGGATGCGGCGGCACGCCAGCCGCGGAACCAAAGCTCTTTTTCCTTCGAGTCAGCGTCTCTGCCGGGTGATTCTCCATCCGCCTCCTCCTTTCACAGCCTGAGCGAGCAGGAATCTATTATTTTAAAACATATGAACGTCTATCAAAAGAGAATCTTTCTTATGAAGAATACTTTTCTCAGGAAAGGTATTGGGAAACAGACGGGTGGGGTTACGCCCTGTTCTGAGTACCGGTCGGATGAAAATGCAATTTATCAAAAAAGAGCTGGACGGAACCCTTCGGTTGTTTATGCTCATGATAAGCCTATCGACAGGCTTTATTGGGACAATCGTTATCTGTTCTATTTCCTGTCCGATCATTGTATTTATCGGTTTTTGTCCCGGATTGCAAAGTAGAAAAAAATATATGAAAATCCGCAGATGTCCGGTTTTTCCCTCTTTCCAATTATGCGGTTTTGTTTGCCGTCCCCAACCCTGAAAAACGAAGGAAAAACAGCGAAGCAGACCCGTCAGAACCTCGGATTATTTTATTTATCATGCGGGGAAAGGACTCTCAATGGCCTTTACATCCAGAAGAAATCGGCCTGGATTCCATTGGCGGCAGTATTACAAGAAGCGCAAGAGATCTACCAGATCCCCGCCCAATAAAAGGTCCACCCTGCCAGTTAAGGCAGGGTGGACCTTTGTCAATCTAAAACATCCCGAAAAAGCCGGAGAGGGTACTTTAATCTTTTCTTTTCCCGACGCGTAATACTGCGCTTGAATGTAAAAGGCCCGGAGCGAAAACTAGCTCCAGGCCTTTTTTTCTTTGGCTGGGCTGGCTGGATTCGGACCAGCGGAATGACGGAGTCAAAGTCCGTTGCCTTACCACTTGGCGACAGCCCAATATTCTGTTGTATTGTTCCACAAACAGGAATTCCATATTCAGGCAGATAAAAAAAGGCAAAATGCCTTTTCTTTTTATATGGGGGTGGATGATCGGATTCGAACCGACGGCCTCCAGAGCCACAATCTGGCGCTCTAACCAACTGAGCTACACCCACCGTATTTGGCGCGCCAAAGGGACTCGAACCCCTGGCCTATTGCTTAGAAGGCAATTGCTCTATCCAGCTGAGCTATTGGCGCGTGTGTCAATATTGATTGACGCAATGGAGCGGGTGATGGGAATCGAACCCACGTAACCAGCTTGGAAGGCTGGAATTCTACCATTGAACTACACCCGCAGGCTTTGGCGACAGATGACATTTTACCAAACTACAGGCCATTTGTCAATGCTTTTCGCATATTCTTGCTTTAATCCGCCTTCTTTTTATCCATCTCTTCCTGATCCAGCTAAAAAGGGCGGGGTCTTTTCCCGCCCTTTTTTCTTTCTGTCTTTTATGCCGATACAATCTCAATCTTTCCGTCTTTATCAATCGCCTTCACCAAAGCCACCTGCCCATTGACCTGCTCCACAAGCAGTGTGCAAATGGGATCCTCAACCTGCCGGCGGATGACCCTGCACCAGGTCTCTGGCGCCGCTTTTATTGCCATAAGCCTCTTTTTGCAATCAAAGCCAACACCGCTTCATCAGCCAAAGGTAATTCCCTTTTTCCTTCATGGGCTCAACCAGTTCCTGCAGCATCAATGCCGCGATCTTCTCGTAGTCCTTTTCATCCAGCTGGCGGAAAGCGACAATTTCATCGATTCTGCCCAGAAACTCCGGCCGCAGGAATTGGGACAATGCCTTATAGGTATGGTCCTTTCTGGCCTGCGCTTCATTTTTAGTAAATCCGACGGTGCTCTCTTTCCACTCGCTACCCGCATTGGAGGTCATCACGATCACGGTATTTTCAAAAAGACACCGTACGTCCATGAGCGTCGGTCAGTTTTCCTTCGTCGAGAATTTGCAGCAGAATATTCATCACGTCCGGATGGGCTTTTTCAATCTCATCAAACAGGATTACCGAATATGGGCGGCGGCGCACTTTTTCCGTCAGCTGACCGGCCTCATCATAGCCCCATATCCGGGGGCGCCCCTACAATGCGGGAAACGGAATGCTTCTCCATAAATTCGGACATATCCAGCCGGATCAATGGATCGGTAGAGTCAAACAGCTCCTGAGACAGCACCCGTACCAGCTCGGTCTTCCCCCACTCCGGTGGGTCCTACAAAGATGAAGGACGCAGGCCGCCTGCGGGCAGAAATCTGAACCCTGCTGCGGCGGACCGCTGAAGCCACCAACTCCACGGCCTCATCCTGGCCAATGATTTTCTTTTTCAAAGTCTCCTCCAGCCGGGCTACCTTATTGAGTTCTGACTCCTTGATTTTGCTGGCGGGAATCCCCGTCCAAAGTTCAATGACCTTAGCCACGTCCTCGCTGGTTACTTCAGCGCCCAAAGCCATTGGCTTCAGTTCATCCAGCTTGGCTGCCATTTGCAGCTGGTCTGCTTTTATCTTCGCCAGTTGTTCATAGTCCAAATGCTCCGGATCACTTTCCAGCTCTTCCACCCGCTGGCGGGATGTCAAAAAGCTTTTTGTTCAATTCGTCGTACTCGGCCATTTCCTTATTGCGCAAAGCGGCGCAGGAACAGGCTTCATCCAGCAGGTCAATGGCCTTATCCGGCAAAAACCGGTCGTTGATATATCGCTCGGACAGCACCACCATGCTGCGAGCCATTTCCGGCGAAACGGTAACTCTGTGATACTTTTCATAATAGCCGCGGATGCCTTCAATCACCTTTACCGCATCTTCGATAGAAGGCTCGTTCACTGTTACCGGCTGGAACCGGCGCTCCAGAGCCGAATCTTTTTTCAATATACTTGCGGTATTCGCTGAAAGTGGTCGCGCCGATCACCTGGATTTCGCCCGCGACAGGGCAGGTTTCAGGATATTGGCAGCATTCATGGAACCCTCCGCATCACCGGCACCCACCAAATTATGCACTTCATCAATAAATAAAATAATATTGCCCAGAGAGCGAATCTCGTCTATCAGTCCCTTAACGCGGCTTTCAAACTGTCCCCGGAACTGGGTGCCCGCCACGAGGGCAGTCATATCCAGCAGGTGGATTTCTTTATCCTTTAATTTTAGCGGCACACGGCCGGCGGCGATCCGCTGGGCAATTCCTTCGGCAATCGCCGTTTTCCCACGCCGGGTTCCCCAATCAGGCAGGGGTTGTTTTTCGTCCGGCGGTTCAGAATCTGCACTACCCGGTAAATCTCTTCGTCGCGGCCGATGACGTTATCCAGCTGCCCATCCCGCGCCTTTTGTGTCAGGTCAGTGCAGTATGCCTCAAAAATTTTTCGTTTTGGTTCTTTTTTTCTTTTTTCTCTGGCCGCCGGGTCCTTTTTTTCCGCCGGGTCCTGCGGATTCTGCCCCGACGCTCCGTTCATCTTCCCGAACATATTCTGAAAAAACGGAAAGGTCTGAGCGCCGCCAGGCACAAAGTCGGATCATCAGGATCCAAGTCCGGATCTATTTCCTCTCCATTTTCATCTATCATTCCCATCAGCTGATCGTTCATATTTTCGATTTCATCATCGGTAATGCCCATTTTTCCATCAGCTCGTTTACCGGGCCGATCCCCAGCTCTTTGGCACACTGCAGGCACAGCCCTTCATTGATGGTTTTACCGTTTTTCCATGCGGGTCATAAAGACTACCGCGACTCTCTTCTTGCATCTGGAACATAACATACTCATTGCCAAAATCTACACCTCATATATTTTTCAAAAACGATTTCCGTATTTACGAACCTTGATTAAGGCTCATTATAAAAAGCAAATATGAACTGGTTGTGAAAAAAACTTCGCACAGAAAAAACTTTAGCGGCTCGCCATCGACTGTAAAAGGCCTGTCCAACGGCAGCATAACCGGAAAAATCCGGTACCGGCAGAGAACCCAGGGCATTTTTTTCCAAAAACAGCCGCAAAAACCAGGTGTTTTCCAACGTCTGACGGTTCAGATATGGAATGCTGTCACCAGACAGCGCCAAGATGAGGCTTACAACGGCAACGATCAAATACAGATACAGCACTCCTTCTATCGCACCGACACAGCCTCCCAAAACTGAATTGAGAGGACCCACAATCGGAACATGCCGAAGCCCTGTAAAGCAGCGGGCGACAGTCCGGGTCAAAAACATAAAAAGCGAAAAAAACAACAGAAAAAGATCGTGGAAAAAGCGCAATGCAAGTAGGCCCTATCGTTTGTTCCACAATATCCGCCGCCAGCTGCTCCACACTGTTCAAGGCGGACGGCAACGTCAAATCCGCTGGCAGTCCGGCAAATTCCAGCGCGTTAAGCAGATAAGACGGGATACTTTCCAGTACCGCCGCCAGCGTCTGCAAAAAGCCGTCGGCAGAACCGGAAGATGCGATCTGCTCTGAAATTTTATCCGTCAGCCCTTGTTGAATAAAGTTTGTAAAGGTGTATTCTGCTACCACGCTGGACAATGTGTTTGCCAAAAACAGGGAAATAAAAAACCGATCAGCTGTACTGCTGTGCGTACAAAGCCGCGGCGAGCCGCCGAACGAATGTAACCGATTACAAACAAAACAGCTGCCAGATCTAAAAAAGCGGCAAAATTCTTTCCATATTCATCCCCTCTCCCTTTTTCCCCGGACTGTCGGCTTGAAAACACAAATCCGATCAGGGAAAGCGCTTCCTGGCAAACAGCCTCCGGCGTTACATAATAGACAAACCCGTTGTTCAGCGCCAAGAACAGCACTTCCGTATCCGGCGCGATTTCCTGGATCAGCTCTCCCTTTGCATTGTAAATTTCAATGCGGTTGCCGCACAGCAGCGCCGTCCGGCTGCCGCTGACATCAATCGCGTCCACCTGGGATTGCAGAGACACCGTACCGCTCTCTTGACCGGAAGCGCCCAGCAAAGACAGTTTGACCGATTTAAACTCCCGATAATCCCCTAATATCAATGCGGAAATTTTTTCTCCCCTGGAACAAAACATGCGAAGCGGCTCTTCCTGAAAGGAAACTACCGCTTTTTCTTTGCCTGATTCAGAATAATAATAAGCATTCTGATCCGTCAGCACCTGCAACTCTCCATTTTGGTAACTGATATCATGGATCGTTTCGTCTACAAATTGCCGCTGCATAAAAGGGCTTTCCTCATCCAGCCGGTACATGGTCAACCCGCTGACCAGATCGCCGTCCTGCACCTGCACAGAAGACACCGCAATACTATCGCCGCCTGGTTCAAAAGCGGCTCCGTACAGATAGCTTTCTGCCGATTTCCAGGAAAAACCGGCTCTTCCAACGAATTATCGTATACGATGACCTGCCCTAAAAACCGCTGGGTATTGGTGATCACCGCCAAATCGTTTTGATCGGACAGCGCAGCGAACAACACCGGCTCATCAAACGTCATTTCTTTCACTGTTTTTGTTTTGCTTTCTACCCGCAATATCCTGGAGGAAGGGTCATATAGGATGATCCTGCTGCCAGAATATTTTATCACCGGATTCGCATAATCATGCTGCACCTCGCGCAACAGCTTCCCGTTCTTATTATAGATATGCAGATGCGTATCCGTCAGAACCAACAGCGCATTTCCCATCGTTTTTATCTGACGGACCGTAACGCCGGAAATTTCCATTGGATATCCGCTGCCTGAACCCAATTCCGCAAAACCGCCGGCCAGCTGCTCCGCCAGGCTTGTCTGCTTCATCTTTTCCCAGACAAGCCAGCCGCCGAAAAAAATAGCCAGGATCAGCAGGAAGACAGCCAGCCGTTTGAAGTTCTGCCGCCGGTTGCGCTTTTTCCTCAGCCGCTCGATATCTTCCAGCTGTCCCATTCCGACTCATCCTTTCCGGTTTGAGTTCCCTTTTTCAAACTGCGCCGCCAACTGTCCGCTAAAGGCAGGCCGTCCGCGGCGAAAAACCGCTTTTACTTCTTCCAGCTGTCCGGCCGCTGATAGAACACCTCGTCCAAATACAGTCCGCAGGCCGGGCGGTAACCCCAGCCAGCGCCCGATCCCGTTCGTCCAGCGCCCGCCGCACCTGGCAAAGGCCGATTTTTTCCTTCATTAACCCGCAGCAGGGTTCCGACAATAATCCGTACCATATTGTACAAAAAACCGTCGCCCTCTATCGTAAAGACAACGAGATCACCCTGCCGTTTCACTTCACAGCAGTGAATGGTGCGCACGGTATCCTCCAAATTTGCTTTCGCGCTGCAAAATCCCCGAAAATCATGGGTTCCAAGAAACATTTCACATACCGGCCGCAGCTTTTCCAGATCCAGCGGCCGCCAGTATTCCAGCGCGCGCCCGCGGTAAAACGGATTTTTCCCATCCGCATTCCAAATCAGGTATTGATAGCGCTTGCCCACGCAACTATACCTGGCATGAAAATCCGGCGGCACCTCCTGACAGTCCAGCACCCCGATATCATCGGGCAAAAGAGCGTTAAGGCTTCTTTTCAATGCATACAGAGGGATGGGGTTCTCCGTATGGAAATTCATGCAGAAGCGGTTGGCATGCACTCCCGAATCGGTGCGGGAACAGCCTTTTACATCTTCCCGCCGTTGCAGGACCGTTTCCATTGCATCCTGCACCACTTCTGTTACCGACAATGCATTAGCCTGCACCTGAGAGCCGTGGTAAGCCGTCCCAATATAGCAAAGGGTCATCAAAATATTGCGCATCCCCGCTCTCCCTCCAGACAATCCGCCCCGGCAAAATCTTTTTCTGGTTTTAAAACACCACCGGTGCAAAAATATTCACCATAACCACTACGGCGATGCAGGCCGCCGTCAGCGCGGCCACACCGTCCTGCCAGCTGTAATGCAGCTGCTTCATGCGGGTGCGCCCTACATCCCCCGATAACAGCGGCACTCCATGGCCAGCGCCAGCTCGTCCGCCCGGCGGAAGGCGGAAACGAACAAAGGAATCAAAATCGGCACCAGCGCTTTGGCCCGCTGCATAATGCCGCCGCTTTCCAAATCAGCGCCCCGGGCCTTCTGCGCATTCATAATTTTGTCTGTTTCCTCGATCAGGGTCGGAATAAAACGCAGGGCAATGGTCATCATCATGGACAGCTCATGTACTGGGAAATGGACTTTTTCAGCGGTTTCATCAGCCGTTCCAGCCCGTCGGTCAATGTAATCGGCGAGGTCGTATAAGTCAAAAGCGAAGTCCCTGCGATCAAACAGATAATGCGGATGGTCATAACAACCGCTGTCAAAAAGCCCCTGACGGGAAATGTGGAAAATCCACCAGTCAAACAGAGGATCCCCTTTTTACAAAAAACATGTTCAGCACAGTGGTAAAAATAATAATCGGGATTACCGGCTTTAAGCTTTTGGTAATCATGCGGGGCGGAATGCCGGAAATCGCATAGGCAAAAACCAAAAACAGAATGCCCACGCACAATCCCAACGGGTTGGATACGCTAAACAGCATGATGATGTAACCTACTGTCAGCAAAATTTTCATCCGTGGATCCAGCCGGTGCAGCACCGACTTTCCCGGGAAAATACTGTCCGATGGTGATATCCTTAAGCATTGGCGCCGCCTCCTGCCCTAAAATCTTTTCCAGCGCTGTTTTGGCCTGTTCCACCGTATAAACGTTGGAAGGCACCGGCCAGCCTCGTTCGCTCAGCGACAGAAAGACCCGCGACACCTGCGGCACGGCAAGCCCCATGGCCTCGATCTCCCGGCTATGAGAAAACCTTTTCCACTTGATCAAACATGGCTACTCTGCTATGGTTCATGACCAGCACCTTTTCGGTGTATTTGGCCACGTCCTCCATACTGTGGGACACCAGCAGAATGGTGTTTTTCTGCTCTCTGTGATATTCCAGGATCTGGCCCAGGATCTGATCGGCCCTTTGGATCAGGCCGGCAGTGGGTTCGTCAAAATCAGCACCTCGGGTTCATGGCGATGACCCCGGCAATGGCCACCCGGCGCTTCTGGCCGCCGAAAGCTCGAAGGGACTCTTTTCCATATGATGAGGCTTAAGCCCTACAAAAAGCGCTGCTTCCTTGACCCGCCGATCAATCTCCTCTTCTGAAAGGCCCATATTCTTTGGGCCAAAGGCGATATCCTTGTAAACCGTATCTTCAAACAGCTGATATTCCGGGTATTGGAACACCAGCCCTACCTTAAACCGGATACGGCGGATTTCTTTTTTGGGTTTTCCCAGATATCTTCACCGTCTACTAAAATTTTCCCGGATGTGGGGCGCAAAAGTCCGTTGAAATGCTGGATCAAGGTGGATTTGCCCGACCCGGTATGGCCAATGACCCCAATCATCTCCCCCGGCTCGATTTCCAAAGTAACATCAGAGACCGCTGCCTGCTCGTAGCTGGTTCCCTGTGAATAGGTGTGGGTCAAATGCTCTGTTTTAATGACTGACATGGCGTTCCTCCAACAGTTTTTCAATGGCCTGACGCATTCTTCCTCAAAGATAATGTCGTCCGGCAGACAATAATCGTCCTGTAGCAGCAGCCAGGCAAGCTCCGTCACCTGCGGTACGTCCAGCCCGACATTTTTCAGTTGTTCCACATGGGAAAACACGGCGCGAGGCACTCCATCGAGAATGATTTTTCCGTTATCCATCACAACCACCCGGTCACACTGGGCAGCTTCGTCCATATAATGGGTAATCAGCACCACCGTGATACCGAATTGATTGCCCAGTTCCCGAATAGTACGAAGCACCTCCCGCCTCCCCTGGGGATCCAGCATGGCGGTGGGCTCGTCCAGCACAATGCATTTGGGGCGCATGGCGATAATGCCTGCGATGGCCACCCGCTGCTTCTGCCCTCCGGAAAGCTGGTGGGGAGAGTGTTCCCGGTATTCGTACATGCCCACCGCTTTGAGCGATTCATCCACCCGGCGGCGGATCTCCTCCGGAGGCACTCCCAGATTTTCCAACGCAAAGCCACGTCCTCCTCCACGATGGTGGAGACCAGCTGGTTATCCGGGTTCTGAAGCACCATGCCCGCTGTCTGGCGGATATCGTACAGCCTGTCCTCTTCCTTGGTGTCGATACCGTCAACAAAAACGGTTCCGGAGGTAGGCAGCAAAATCGCATTGAAGTGCTTGGCCAGGGTGGATTTACCTGATCCGTTGTGGCCCAGAACCGCCACAAATTCCCCCAGGCCGAACGTCCAGCGAAACACCTTCCAGCACGATGGGCGGCAACTGTTTCTCTTCGTAGTTGTCATACGCAAAGGATACATCCCTTGCCGATAAAATCGGTTCCATGTGATATTCCTTCTTTCTTGACTCAGGTTAGAGTTCCCATACAGCAGTGGATCCGCAGGGAAGTGAAAAACCGGACGCTGCTACCGGAAGCCCGATTTCTGACGCCCAGACCCGGCCCTTCCGGCCACGCCCTACCGTAACGCCCAGCAGATATTCCATTACCGAAGCCGGCAGTCCGGTTGTGTAGGAGTTAAGCAGGAAAAAAAGCGCATCATCCGAAAGGATCTGTGCGGTCAAATCCAAAAGCTCGTAAATCTGTTCCTCCAATTTCCAGACCTCGCCGCCGGGCCTCGCCCATAAGACGGAGGATCCATCAGGATTCCGTCATACCGGTTGCCGCGGCGAATTTCCCGTTCCACAAACTTTTTACAGTCATCCACAATCCAGCGGATGGGCTTGTCCCCTAAACCGGATAGCGCGGCATTTTCCCTGGCCCAGGCTACCATCCTTTAGAAGCGTCTACATGGCAGACCGAAGCGCCCGCTTCGGCACAAGCCAGAGTGGCGCCACCGGTGTACGCGAACAGATTGAGCACCTTCACCGGCCGGTTCGCAGCGCGGATCTTCCCGGCCATAAAGTCCCCAGTTTACCGCCTGCTCCGGAAACAATCCCGTATGTTTAAATCCGGTAGGGCTAACCTTAAAGGTCAGCCCCCGTATCGGATTTTCCATTCTTTTTGATCCAAGGTTCGATTTTGCCAGCGGCCGCCGCCCGCATTGGAGCGGATATACCTGGCATCCGCCTTTTTCCAGGCAGGGTGCGTTTTGGGAGTATTCCAGATAATCTGAGGGTCCGGTCGGATCAGCAGCACATCTCCCCACCGTTCCAGCTTTTCCCCTTTGGAAGTATCGATGATTTCATAGTCTTTCCACTGGTCGGCAATTCTCATAACCAGCCCCCTAATTTTGCCTGGCTTCAATCGCGGCCGCGATCAACCCGGCAATTTCCTCAATCTGGGCATAATCGGCGCCTTCCACCATCACACGAACCAGCGGTTCCGTACCGGATGGGCGCACCAGCACCCGCCCCTGATCACCCAGCCGGTCGTCCATTTCTTTAAACAGATCGTCCAGCTCCCACAAAGAGGCCTTGAGTTCGTCGTCCGCCCGCACGTTTTTCAAAACCTGCGGATAGGTCGTCATAATACGGTGCAACTCGTGGAGCGGTTTTTTCTCCCTGGCCAGGATGCCCAGCAGATGCACTGCCGAAAGCTGGCCGTCTCCGGTAGTCATATCGTCAAAAAAGATAATGTGGCCTGACTGCTCACCGCCCAGACTGTACCCATCCCGAATGATGGTCTCCAGTACATAACGGTCGCCCACTTTGGTAGTTGGCGTTGCAATGTCATGCTCTTTTGCAAAATGGAACAGGCCAAGGTTGGACATGACCGTTACCACCAAGCCGTTATTTTTAAGTTTTCCACGTTTTTTAAATCCAGCGCGAAAATGGCCATCAGCACGTCGCCATCCACGAGATCTCCGTTTCGATCCACCGCCAAACAGCGATCCGCATCCCCGTCAAAGGCAAAGCCCAGATCGCATCCATGTGCCTTGACATATTCCTGCAGCCCTCCTATATGGGTAGAGCCACAATTCTGGTTGACGTTCAGCCCATTGGGTTCGGCATGCAGCAAATGGCACTCGGCTCCCAGGCGCTCAAAAATCTTCGGCGCCGTAACGCGGGCACACCCGTTGGCACAGTCCAGCGCCACCTTCATTCCGGAAAAGGGCCCTCTCCCAGGCTGACCAGATAATCCACGTATCGATCCACCGCATCGAACGCAGCGGTCACCATTCCGATTTCTTCCGGCGGGGCCTTTTTGCGGCACCCGCTCGTTGTCGATGATGATGGCCTCGATCTCTTCTTCCTCTTCATCAGAAAGCTTAAAGCCGGTACCACTGATGATCTTGATGCCGTTGTCCATGAATGGATTATGGGACGCGGTCAGCATAATCCCGCATCGGCGCCCATCTTCCGCACCAGATAAGCCACTGCCGGCGTTGGAACAACACCTAAAAAGCTGCACGTCACAGCCCACCGAACAAAGGCCCGCCGCCATGGCGGATTCCAGCATACTGGAAGACAGACGGGTGTCCCGCCCAATCACAAACCGCGGCTTATGGCCCGTCTTTTCCTTGATGACCGTACCCGCCGCCTGCGCCACTTCCATGGCCAGGTCAACACTCAATTCCTTTGTTAGCAACTCCTCGGATGCCGTCCGTTCCAAACAATTTCCCCATAGCTTTGCTCCTTTATCACAAATCCAGTTTCAGCTGGTCGCCGTTTTCTTCCCCGGGGCGGCAATCCCCAGATGCCGGTATCCCATGGAGTCACACAACGCCCTCGGGGCGTGCGGCTTAAAAAGCCAATCTGCATTAAATATGGTTCGTAAACGTCCTCCAGTGTCACCGCCTCTTCGCCGATCGCTGCTGCCAGCGTCTCCAGCCCTACGGGACCGCCGCCATAATTGCGGATGATCGTCAAAAGCATCCGCCGGTCGATGGCGTCCAGCCCAAGTCCGTCGATCTCCAGCCGGTCCAGCGACTGCCGGGCAATGGGCAGCGTAATGGTGCCGTCCCCCATCACCTGAGCGAAATCCCGCACCCTTTTCAACAGGCGGTTGGCAATGCGGGGAGTCCCGCGGCTGCGCTTAGCAAGCTCGACAGAACCGTCGTGATCGCAGGCAATCCCCAGGATCCCGGCGCTGCGCCGGATGATTTGGGCCAGTTCCTCGGTAGTATACAGCTCCAAGCGCAGGATCACGCCGAATCGGTCTCGAAGCGGCGCAGTCAGCTGCCCGGCGCGAGTAGTGGCTCCTACCAGCGTAAAGCGGGAAGGTCAATGCGGATTGATCGGGCTGACGGCCCTTTTCCAATGATGATGTCCAGCGCATAGTCCTCCATAGCGGGATACAATACCTCTTCCACCGCCCGGGACAGCCGGTGAATTTCGTCGATAAAAAGAATGTCGTTCTCCCCGAGGTTGGTCAAAAGCGCCGCCAAATCCCCGGTTTTTCAATAGCCGGGCCGGAAGTGATGCGCAGATTGACATTCATTTCGTTGGCAATAATGCCAGACAGGGTAGTTTTTCCCAGGCCTGGCGGGGGCCGTACAGCAGTACATGATCCAGCGGTTCGCCCCGCATCCGGGCCGCTTCAATGTAGACAGACATATTTTCCTTGACCTTTTCCTGGCCGATGTATTCCTGCAGGGTTTTGGGGCGCAGGGACCCTTCAATATCCGGATCCTCCCGCCCGTATTCCGGCGTCAGGATCCGGTTTTCAAAATCCATTTCTTCTTCCATGCTTCCCCGCCTTCCTTCTTCTGCAAGCTGTTTTTATTTCCCTGTTGCAATCGCTTTGAGCCCCAGCCGGATCAATTCCTCCACCGGCAGCGATGGATCCAGCTTCGCCATTGCAGACGCTGCCTCCGACTGGGTATATCCCAGCACCACCAAAGCGCTGATGGCCTCCTGAACATTGGCGCCGGCGAGGACCGCCGGTGCCGGGACGTCGTCCATCCCCACCCCTTTGGCGATTTGCTCCTTCTGCACTTTGTCCTTGAGCTCCAGAATCAGTCTCTGGGCCAGTTTCGGCCCTACCCCTGGGCCCGGGTAATGGATTTGACATCCCTGTCGCCACGCAAAGGGCAAATTTTTCCGGAGACAAATGGGACAAAATCGCCAGAGCCGCTTTCGGGCCTACGCCGGAAACCGTCAAAAGCATCTGAAAACAGTTCCGCTCCCCCTGGTCGTAAAAACCATACAGCTCCATCGCTCCCTCTCGGACCAGGAAATAGGTGTACAGCGTCACCTCAGACTGCAATGCCGGCAGCTTGGAAAGGTGTTGTTGGTGGTTTTCAGCGCAAAAGCCACACCTGCGCATTCCACCGCTGCCATCCCTTCCTCCACATGGATCAGCTTTCCCCGCACATGATAAAACATGACGCTTCCTCCTTTTTACTGGTACTGTTTGAGCCGGTTGATCAAGGAGCCGGACGAATGGGCGTGGCAGATGGCAATAGCCAGCGCGTCCGCCGTGTCATCCGGCTTCGGGACAGCGTCCAGATGCAGCAGGATACGGGTCATCTCCTGCACCTGTTTTTTCACCGCCTGCCCATATCCCACTACCGACGACTTAACCTGCAGCGGCGTATATTCAAAGACCTCTATCCCCTGCAGCCGCGCTGCCAGGAGGATCACGCCTCTGGCCTGCGCCACGTCGATGGCCGTTTTCTGGTTGTTGTGAAAGTACAGCCTTTCCACCGCCATCGCCTGTGGGCGGTATTGGGACAATAGAGCCTGCATCTGCTGGTAAATGACTTCCAGCCGCTGGGGAAAAATCCATCCCGGCGGGAGTGGTGATCGCACCATAGTCCACTGTACGAAATCGGTTGTTCTGATATTCCAATATCCCGTAGCCTACAATAGCATATCCGGGGTCAATTCCTAAAATCAGCATTGTTTCCGCCTGTCTCGCGCGGTTTTGCGCGTCCTGTTCCTGCGGCGCGAACCCAGTGGCAATCGTCCTGCCAATATTCCTGGCAGAATATTTACAGCGGCAGGCCCGGTGAATCCGCATAATTATAATTATTATAGCACAAACAAATTTTCGAGACAATATTCCGGCGGATTTCCCAGCAAGAGACAAAAAGTTTGGATTTTGTTCAAAAATTTTCAAAAACTTCTTGCATTTTGAAAAAAAACCGGGTATAATAGCATTTGTCATTTCATACGGACGATTAGCGCAGCTGGTAGCGCATCCGCTTGACGTGCGGGAGGTCAGGGGTTCAAGTCCCTTATCGTCCACCAGGGGTGCTGTTCCTGCAATAGTGGGGGCGGCATTTTTTTGCCCTTTTTCGGTTTTGAGGCGACATGCCATTTTAAAAGCGTCCGGAGTAAAAACTTCGGACGCTTTTGAATGTCAGGGACCCCGGTGGCTGATTCGTTTTTAGCCGTCCGCCGGATACGGTCCCAGCTTCTCCTGGACGGACAACGTCCAGAATCGGAAAAGGTATCGGCATTTCTTGGAAACACTACCGTCAAGCATTAACGCGGGGAGCCCGGGCGGGCCGTCGCGCTGATCACCCGCGTGATCTCATTCTCCAATGGGCCGTGCTCATTCATCCGCATACCCATGCTTTTTTTCTCAAAAAGGCCCGTCTTGCAAAAAAATACTTATTTTGCCAAAAACACGGCATGCAAATCTGCAAACCGCCGAATATCCGGGACGAAAATGTCCTGCCCTGGCTGGGAAGTTTCCATCAGAGGATCAAAAATGACAGAATAAAACAGAAAAAGCAAAAAAAGGGGGCTAGTCCCTGCTTACCGGGTTTTGTCTGTTCTGCTCGTTGACTTCCCTCACACGTTTTACTATACTATTTACACAATAAGGGGCGTTTTTCTCAAGGGTGAAGAAGGGCAGAACCATTTCGTCCTATTTGTTTGCAAAAGGAGAATTGTGTCATGAAGCATATTCTGGTCATTGTTGGCAGCTGCCGGAAGAACGGCAATACTGAGCAGTTGGCCGACGCTTTTATCCGCGGCGCGCAGGACGCTGGGCATCGCGTGGAAAAAGTGTTCCTCGGCGCCAAAAAGATAAACGGATGCCTTGATGCAACGCCTGCCGCTATGGTAAGCCCTGTGTGCAAAAGGATGACTGGAAAGAGATCGTCCCGCTGCTGGAAAAAGCCGATCTCCTCGTACTGGCGTCTCCGCTGTATTTCTGGACGCTTTCTGCCCGGACAAAAGCGTTTATTGAGCGGCTTTACAGCATTGCCCGCGAGGATCCGCATCCGCCCCTTGGCCGGTATGAACGCTATCCGCAAAAAGGACTGCGCTTTGCTTTTTGACTGCTGCGGACGATTTTTTCTGGACTTTTGAACAAGCCGTATCTTATTACCGCTTTGCGCTGATCCGCTATATCGGTTTTTGTGATAAAGGCATATTGACCGCGGGAGGATGCGGAGACACCAATGGCCGCCCATGTATCGGCAGGACCGGTCATTTGGCCCGCGCCTATGACTTCGGTAAGAATCTCTACGCCGAAGAAGACGTAGAAGAATGCGTAAAAGGTTAATTTCAATATGAAGATCATGATTTCTCCCGCGAAAAAATGAATGTGGATACCGACAGCTTTGACTGTCAGGGACTCCCTTTTTTTCTCGACCGGGCCCAGCTTCTGCTGTCCGCTCTTCAGGCCATGTCCCAGGACGAGCTGCGCGCCCTTTGGAAATGCAGCGAATCCCTGGCACGTCAAAACGCCGACCGGCTGCGGCAAACCGACCTGCGTGCCAATCTCACTCCGGCAATTCTCGCCTATGAAGGCATTCAGTACCAGTATATGGCGCCGGGCGTGTTTACTTATGACGAGCTGGATTATATCCAGAAACACCTGCGGATTCTTTCCGGCTTTTACGGCCTGCTCCGCCCCTTTGACGGCGTGGCGCCTTACCGGCTGGAAATGCAGGCCAAACTGGCGGTGGCTGGCGCCCGCGACCTGTACGCTTTCTGGGGCGATACCCTGGCCCTTGCGCTTGCCAAAAATACCGACGTGATTTTCAATCTCGCAAGCAAAGAGTACAGCCGCAGTGTTATTCCGCACCTTCCCGCTGGGATTCGGCTTGTCTCCTGTGTTTTTGGCGAAGAACAAAACGGCCGGATTCGGGAGAAGGCGACTCTTTGCAAAATGGCCCGAGGCGAGATGGTCCGATACCTGGCACAGCGCCATTGCCAAGCACCGGAACAGGCCAAGCAATTTGGCGGCTTGGGCTTTTGTTTTTCTCCGGAACACTCAGACGAGAATACTTATGTTTTTATCAGAAAGGAAGATTGCCATGCTGCAAGAAGGGAAAAAAGCTCCCTGTTCACATTGCCGGATCAGGACGGAAATCCCGTTAACCTGTCCGATTTTGCCGGAAAAAAGATTGTCCTCTATTTTTATCCGCGGGATAATACACCGGGCTGTACCCGCCAGGCCTGTGCTTTCGCGCAATCTTGGGAAGACTATTCGGAACTAGGAGCGGTGGTCATTGGGATCAGTAAGGATTCGGTGGCCTCTCACCAGAAGTTCGCCCAGAAGTTTCATCTGCCCTTTCTTCTCCTGTCCGACCCTGATTTGCAGGCTATTCGCGCCTACGACGTTTGGCAGGAGAAAAAGCTGTACGGCAAAACCAGTATGGGCGTAGTACGCACCACCTATCTCATTGACGAAGACGGGACGATCGAAAAAGCCATGCCAAAGGTAAAGCCCGATACAAATGCAGCAGAGATTCTAGCCTATCTGCGCGAGAAAAAGGAGCGAAAAGCATGACCGAAGTCGTGGCCGCCCTGATTTGGGATGGCAACCGTTTTTTGATCTGCCAGCGTCCGGCCCACAAAGCCCGGGGCTTACTGTGGGAATTTGTTGGCGGCAAGGTGGAACCGGGAGAAACAAAGGAAGAAGCTTTGATCCGCGAGTGCCGGGAGGAATTGGCTGTCACCGTCTCTGTTCAGGGATTTTTATGGAGGTAACACATCCTTATCCTGACCTGACGGTCCATCTTACCCTGTATAATGCCAAAATCGAATCCGGCGTGCCGCAGCTGCTGGAACACCAGGATCTGCGCTGGATTACGGCAGAGCAGATCGGCCAATACGATTTTTGCCCGGCGGATGAAACGATTTTAAAGGCGCTGGCCGGAGGTAAAAAATAAATCAAAAGGAAGTGCTTTTCTCTTGACAACTCGCGCAGACGCCGTCGCCGCCTGCCTCAGGCTGCCTGGTGCTTATGAGGATTATCCCTTTGACGACCCCAATTGGACAGCAATGCGCCATCGGGGCAACCAAAAAATCTTTGCGCTGGTCTTCGAGAGGGAAGGACATATCTGGATCAATGTAAAAGCGCAACCCATGTGGGCCGATTTCTGGCGAAGAACTTTTTCTGCCGTGGTCCCCGCATATCATATGAATAAGGAACATTGGGTTAGCGTAATTCTCGACGGCAGCATGAAGAACGAGGATATTTGCCGCCTCATCGAAGAAAGCTTTGCGCTGACCGCTCCTAAAAACCGGCACCAAAAAGCGCAAAGGCGGTCTCCAGATTGCTGAATGCAAAACAAATTGGCGTTATACGAACCACTTGCCCACAAAAAGAACGGGAAAGCCAAAAGCTTTCCCGTTCTTTTTGTTCTGTTACAGGTTTTTCCCAAGGTGCAAATCCATAATATCCCGGATGTGGACAAAACCGCCGCAGTCCAGAATCGCCCTTCGATTTCCCGCAGAAACGCCTCTTTTCTGCCCGGCTCCATCGTCAGGATATCGGAATAGGTGCCTAATAAAAGAAGGTATTCTTCGGCGGAGAGCACTCGCTCTTTGTAGTAGTAGCGGCGCTGCACAAAAGAAAAACCGTATTTGTGCATTAACGCCTCCCGTTTGTCAAACCGCTCCTGCGGGAATTGGGGCGGTCTGCTCTCGTTTGGAAAAAGCGCCGGTACGCCGGCTGCATTGCATCGCTTTCCGGGTTCTGTATGACAGGCGTGTTCCAGAAAAGCGCCAATGTCCCACCGGACCGAAGGAAACCCTTCCCTTTCAAATACCCGATTTCCGAAGGCACCCAATGAAAAGAGGTGGCTGCATAGATCAGGTCAAACGATCCGGGCGGTGCCGAAAAATCCTCAAAAAAGCAATTTTGGACCGAAAAGTCCGGATATTCCTGATATTTTCTCGCCAGGACCGCCGCCATATGCTCACTAGGCTCCACCGCCGTCACCCGGCATCCCAGATCCAGAAAAGGCTGAGTGGCCTGCCCAGTGCCGGGACCCACTTCCAGCGCCGCCGCGCCCTTTTTTAGCCCGGCATATGCGGCAATATCTGCAAATAGCTCCGAACAATACCGGGGACGCAGGCGGTCGTAATTGTCGGCGTTTTCGTTAAAAGAAAGTTTCTTTTCCATATGCGTCCCCTTCTCTCTGATCAGAGGAAAAAAGAGCCCCAAAGGGCTCTTTTTGGTATCGGCTGTTTTACGAGCGGGTCCATTGCACACCCTGCGGCGTATCCTTGAGCGTAATGCCCATACCGGCCAGCTGATCGCGGATGGCGTCGGCCGTTTTAAAATCCTTGGATTTTCTAGCCTCCTGCCTTTTCTGGATCAACGCCTCAATATCAGCATCCAGCGTTTCCTTTTTGCGGTTGTACAGGATGCCCAGCACATCGGCGATGGCATCAAACTGCTCAGCAGCTTTTTGCGCCAGCGCTTTGGACCGCGGAACCTGCAAAGCAGTGTTAATATCCCTTTGTCAGATCAAACAGGGCGGTCAGCCCATCGGCGGTATTCAGATCGTCGTCCATGGCGGTAACAAATTTTTCCTGCGCCGCTTCAAATTTTTGAGGAACTCTTCCTCCCCCTCGGTAACCTCGCTTAAGCCGTTATCCAGCGCGAATTCCAGCTTCTCCCGGCAGTTGTATAACCGCTCCAAAGAATTTTTGCAGGATTCGATAACCTCCAGCGTATAGTTAAACGGACTGCGATAATGGGACTGAATCATCATCAGCTTGATTGTCTCATAGCCGTATTTCTCCGCTACGTCACGGGTGGTAAAGAAATTTCCTTTGGACTTGCTCATTTTCACATTATCTACGTTGATGTAGCCGTTGTGCATCCAATAGCGGGCGTACTTTGCCGGTGCAGCACTCGCCTTGAGCAATTTCGTTCTCATGATGGGGAAAAATCAGGTCCTGACCGCCGCAATGGATGTCGATAGTCTCACCCAAAAACTTGCGGATCATGGCAGTACATTCAATATGCCAGCCGGGACGGCCCTTCCCCAGGGGACTCCCAATAAGGCTCCCCCTCTTTCGCGGCCTTCCACAGCGAAATCCATCGGATCCTCCTTCCTCTCCGTCACATCAATGCGACTGCCGGCATCCAACTCCTCAATGGGCATATGGGACAGCTTTCCGTAGCCCTTGAATTTTTGCCCGGAAATAAACATCTCCGTCCACTTCATAGCCATAGCCGTGGTCAATGATGTCCTGGACAATTTTGATGATCTCGTCCATGGTCTCGGTGGCCTTAGGATGGATCGTAGCCGGCCGGACGCCCAAGCCCCTGGCATCAACCCAATATTCGTCGATATAGCGTTCCGCAATGGTTTTATAGTCGGTATTCTCCTCATTGGCCCGCTTGATGATTTTATCGTCGATATCGGTGAAGTTCTGAACGAAAAAGTCACCTTATAGCCCCGGTATTCCAGATAGCGGCGCAGGGTATCAAACACACAGATGGGCCGTGCGTTGCCGATGTGGATATAGTTATATACCGTCGGTCCACAGGCATACATCTTCACTTCTCCGGGGTGATGGGTATCAATTCTTCCTTTTTTCTGGTCAGCGTATTATAGATTCTCATAACTACTCCTTTCCGCCCCAAAAGGCCGGGTCATAAAGAAAACCGCCTTCGGGCCACAGACGGCCGAAGGCGGTAATGTTCACCGCGGTTCCACTTCGATTTTTCACTGATTGCGCCCGTAACGGAGGCGTCCCGCAGACCGATACTAATTTCCCGGTCCGTGCTGGCAGGCGCACTTGGCCGGATCCGTTTCCCAAAAGCACTTTCAGCGGGTCATGCTTTCTCTCTGGCAGGCGTCATCCGGTTACTTTTCCTGTTCATCGCATTTTGCAATGTGCTAATTAGCATAGCACGGTTTCTTTTCTCTTTGTCAAGAACGGTCTGCTGTTATCCCTTTCAGCCTAAAGCATGATGGTTAAAAATCCGCCGGTTTGGCAGAAGCGCTACGGCAGGGTGTCCGTTTCTCCATCCCCGGCGTAGGCCGGGGCCTCTTTCCGCCGCTTTTATTTCATATCACTGAGCACGGCGCGGTTTTTCCAAAGATAATTGATCCCGCTGATCACTGTCAAGGCCAGCGTAGCCCACATTAGGAGCGTATTCAGCGCTGCAAGCGCCGTTACGCCGATCCACAATTCTTCCTCCAGATACATCTGCAAAATGGTGGTGGCAACCCAGATCATCTGGGAAACCGTTTTCATCTTTCCAAAAATGTCCGCCGCAATCACAATGCCTTTGGCGCCGCGATCAGCCGCAGGGAGGTGACGATGAACTCCCGGGCAATGATGACAATAATTACGGCCGCCGGCGTTACCCATAGGTCCACAAAGCAGATCAGCGCGGAAGTGACCAGAATTTTATCCGCCAACGGGTCCATAAACTTGCCAAAATCGGTAATCAATCCTTGTTTACGGGCAATCTTTCCGTCCAGCATATCGGTAAAAGACGCTGCTATAAAAAGAATCAACGCCCACAAATAGTGGTTGGAAAAAGGCAGCGCCATGGCGGCCACAAAAAACGGTACCATAAGCATCCGAAGGCAAGTCAGTTTGTTTGGCAGGTTCATAAAGGCTATCCCTTTTCTGTTATATTGCAGGCAACAAACTCTTACAGCGCGCTGCCAATCAAATCATAGTCCAGCACATCGTCTATATGTACCGGCAGATACTGGCCCACCGCCGGCTTCTTGCGGCTGGTAAAAAAAGATCTTTCCATCAATATCCGGCGCATCCGCCGCGCTTCGGCCGAAATAGCTGGCGGCGTAGCGGTCGTAGCCTTCCACAACCACTTCTAAATCGGATCCGACCAACCCCTGGTTATATTCTTCCATAATCCCCATCTGCAGTTCCATAATGATGTCCGCCCGGCGCTGCCGCACCTCGGGATCGACCTGATCGGTCCGCTCTCCCGCAGGCGTCCCCTCCTCCGCCGAGTAGGGGAAACAGCCCAGCCGCTCAAACCTGATTTCCTGCACAAACTGGCACAGTTCCTCAAACTGCTCCTCCGTTTCACCGGGGAAACCCGTGATCAAGGTGGTACGCAGTACAATGCCCGGCACCTTTTCCCGGATTTTCTCATCAGCGCGGTAAGCGATTCCCGGTCGCCGCGCCGGTTCATTTCTTGCAGCACTTTTTGTTGCAGTGCTGCAACGGAATATCCAGATACTTCACGATTTTTTCTTCTCTGGCCATCACGTCCAAAAGTTCATCTGTGATCCAATCCGGATAAGTGTATAACACCCGAATCCAACGCAGGCCCTCAATTTGGGCCAAGCGGCGCAGAAGCTCCGGCAGCATGGGCTTCCCATACAGGTCAACGCCATAGCGGGTCGTATCCTGCGCCACCACATTCAGTTCGGTCACGCCATGATCTGCCAAAAGCTTTGCTTCCGCTACGATGTTATCTATTTCCCTGCTGCGGTACCGGCCGCGGATCATGGGAATGGCACAATAGGTACATCTGTTATCGCACCCCTCGGCAATTTTCAGATAAGCAAAAACGGAAGGTTGGAAAGGATTCGTTCCCCTTCCAACGGCAGCGCCTCCTTGGGGCCGAACCGGCGTACCTTTTCGCCCGCCAAAGCCGTTTCAATGGCATCGCAGATTTCTTCGTTTGATCCGATCCCCAGGATCACATCCGCTTCGGGAATCTCTTTGGCCACCTCTTCCCGATAACGCTCCGCCAGGCATCCGGTGACGCAAATAACCTTAATTCGCCCTTCCTTTTTTAAGCGTAACGAATTCCAGGATATTCTCGATCGACTCCTGCTTCGCGCTTTCAATAAACCCGCAGGTATTGATGATGACCACGTCACAGGTGCCCGAGTCCGTATGGAGCTGATAGCCCCGTTTTTTCAGTTTGGCTAATATGATTTCTGCGTCCACCTGGTTTTTGGAACAGCCAAGGGATACCATCCCACTTTAATTGCCATAGTTTACTCCTCTGTTTCACTAAAATTCCGCAGCGCCGTACGGATCTGGTCATAGTCATAGCCCAAACGCAGCAGGCCGTTCACCGCTTTGCTGCGACCTTTTGGATCCTCATTCGACAAAGAACGAGCATATTTCCTCCGGATGATCTCTTCCAGCTGGCCGACTGTTTTTTCGCCCTCAAAAGACTCGGCCATTTCCTCCAGCACCTCATCGATGAGATCCCGGTCAAAGCCTTTCTGCATCATACTCTGGCGAATGCGCCGCGGGCCGTATTTTTCTCCTGCCACAGCATAGCTGCCCATCGGCGGGCATAGGTTCCGTCATCCACCAGCCCCAGTTCCACCATCCGGCAGGTCACATCGGCGGCAATTTGCTCCGGCACTGACCTGCAAAGCTTATCATACAGCTCTTTTTCGCTGTGGCTGCGGCTTTCCAGCAGATACAGCGCCCGCTCTCTGGCACGCCGCCGGTCGCATATCTGGCGGATTTCATCCAAGCGCTGGGGAGTGATCTGCTGTCCAACGGCCAGCCCCGTTTCAGCCAGCACTTCGGCACTGATCGTCAGGGCGTATTCCTCTTCTATAAAAAGATGATAGCCCCCTTTCTTCGCCTTTTGAATGGCTGTGATCCGAAGCATTATTCATCCACTTCCACATCAATATTCACCGCCGCGTTCCTCCCCCTGGCCGGGGATGCGGGTGAAGCGGCAGGCTCAGCCGCAGCTGGCGCAGCCGTTTCTTTTTTAGGCGCAACCGTTTTGCCGCCCCGGGCAAAGCTCAATCTGCCGGCATCCGCGCGGATCAGTTTGTCTATTTCGTTGGCAAAATCCGGATGTTCCTGCAAATAAACCTTTACATTATCCCGGCCCTGGCCCAGGCGCTCTCCGTTGTAGCTAAACCATGCACCGGACTTGTTGATAATATCCAGCTTAACTGCCAGATCCAATATTTCTCCTTCACGGGAGATGCCGGTCCCGTACATAATATCAAACTCTGCCTCTTTAAAAGGGGGCGCGACCTTATTTTTCACAATTTTGACCCGCGTGCGGTTACCAATCATTTCTGTCCCGCTTTTCAGCTGTTCAACCCGGCGGACCTCCATCCGCACAGAAGAATAGAACTTCAGCGCCCGCCCACCGGGGGTCACCTCCGGGTTTCCATACACCACGCCGACCTTTTCGCGCAACTGGTTGATGAACACTGCAACCGTATTGGATTTGGATACAATGCCCGTCAGCTTGCGCAGCGCTTGGGACATCAAACGGGCCTGCAGGCCTACATGGGCGTCACCCATCTCCCCCTCAATTTCCGCCTTCGGGACCATGGCGGCTACTGAGTCGAGCACAATTACGTCAATGGCGCCGGAGCGGACCAACGCTTCCGCAATCTCAAGGGCCTGCTCGCCGGTATCCGGTTGGGAGACCAAGAGCGAATCTATATCCACGCCCAAAGCCTTGGCATATACCGGATCCAGCGCGTGTTCTACATCAATAAAAGCCGCTTCTCCTCCCGCTTTCTGGGCCTCAGCGACAATATGCAGCGCAACCGTCGTTTTACCGGAACTTTCCGGTCCGTAGATCTCTACAATCCGCCCCCGGGGCACGCCGCCAATTCCCAGCGCCATATCCAGTGAAATAGAGCCAGTGGAAATTGCCTCCCACATTGAGCGTCGCTGTAGAACCCAGCTTCATAATCGACCCCTTGCCGAACTGCTTTTCAATCTGGCTGATCGCTGTCTCAATCGCTTTTTGTTTATCTACCATATTTTTGCTCCATTCCGCGCGCACCGGCGCTATCTTTTCACAGTCTGCACTCTCTCCCGGCAAGACACTGCATAGCTAATCGAAAACATATGCAAAACACGTGTCTGCCGGTAAGTGTCTACAGTCCTTCGATTTTCTTGCTGTTCTGTTGATATTATACCGTATTATGACGCGAGATGCAACCGATTTAGGCAAAAATCGAACATATATTCTTAGTTCAGTTTTTGCCACAAGCCCATACAATTTCAGTTGCGAAATCGCCGCAACTATATTATAATGGTAATGATATGTAAAGTCCGTTCTGCCTTTTCAGAAGGGGATTTCTTCCTACAGATAAGGCAAAACTCGCTTTTGCTGCGGACGCATTATGCACAAAAAGGGTTGAAAACATGAAAGACAATCTGTTATCCAATGGCTATTCCTTGGCGGATAAAGTATTTAAAAAACTGGAAGAAGAGATTCTCAACGGGCATTGAAGGCTGGCGAAAAATTTAACCGAACTTCGTATTTCCGCCCGTTTGGGTGTCAGCAGAACGCCAGTTCGGGAAGCGATTCACCGCCTGGAGCAGGAGGGGCTGGTACAGCTGACTCCCAACAAAGGCGCAGTGGTGATTGGCATCAGTGAAAAGGATCTGCGGGATATATACGATATCCGTATGAAGCTGCAGGGCTGGCCTCCCGCTGGGCGGCTGAGCAGATTACTGAAGAAGACGCCAAGTCCCTGCGTGATATTCTGGAGCTGCAGGAATTTTATACGGCAAGGGGATCTGGACCAGTTGCGAAATCTGGATTCCCAGTTTCATGAGCGAATTTATGAGATCAGCGGCAGCCGCACTCTGCGCCAGACCTTGAGCAGCCTGCACCATTCGATACAGCGCTACCGAAAGATGTCCTTTGCGACAAAGGGCCGGGCCCAAAAGGTCATGATAGAACACCAGCGGATTGTTGACGCGATTGCTTCCCATGATCCGGAGGCTGCAGAAAAAGCAACGGTTGACCACATTGAAATGGCCGCAACGAATATGTTGAAAAACCTTGGCCTTTCCAGTGAAGAAGACGTTCATGCTGACAGCGCAGCACTATAAAAAGAAAAAGGCCTTTGCCATATGGCAAAGGCCTTTTCAGTAAGTACCATTATTTTTCGGCAGGAGCGCCAACCGGGCAAACACCGGCACAGGCACCACAGCTGATGCAGGTTCCTTCGTCGATTACGTATTTACCGTCACCGGCAGAAATTGCGGAAACGGGGCATTCCGCCTCGCAAGCGCCACAGCTGATGCACTCGTCAGAAATTACATATGCCATTACAAATCCACCTCCATTACCATTTTGAAAACATTGTATCACGTTCCGAAAAAAAAAAATCAACCATTTCCGGAGATTTTTCTCCCGTTTTACCGAATCTTTACTCTATGATCTCCTTAAGCGCTTCCATCTCTTTTTTGTCCACCTTGATTCGCCCGTCCCGCAGTACATGCACTTCTTCTTTTGGATAGACACGGGCCGCCGCATCGGGTCGGCATCCAGCCGGACCTTCACAAGCCCAGACAGAAGATTCACCTCTACCACCTTGCCTTTTCCGTCACGGTTCCCACCAGCGCCTACCTTTGGAGTGGTGCGCAGCAGATCCTCGTAAGCTTCCTGCTCATATTTTAAACAGCACATCAGCCGACCGCAGGTACCGGAAATCTTCACCGGGTTTAAGGATAAGCTCTGCTCTTTGGCCATTTTGATGGACACCGGCTGGAATTCCCCCAAAAAGGTTGAACAGCAGAACGGCCGCCCGCAGATTCCCAGGCCGCCCAGCATTTTGGCCTCGTCTCTCACGCCTATCTGCCTCAGCTCGATGCGGGTATGAAATACCGAAGCAAGGTCTTTGACCAGCTCCCGGAAGTCCACTCTCCCATCGGCGGTAAAATAAAATAAAATCTTGTTATTATCAAACGTGTACTCACGTCTACCAGCTTCATATCCAGCTTGTGGGCGGCGATTTTTTCGTTGCAGATTTTCGCGGCAGAAACTCGCTTTTCCTGGTTCCTGCGCACCTGCGCCAGATCTTCCCTGGTCGCTTTTTCGAATCACCTGTTTCAATGGTTTGACAATACTTTCATCGCTGACCTGCCGGTTTTCCATCGCCACTTCGCCACATTCCACACCGCGAGCCGTTTCGACGATTACGCTGTCCCCTTTCTGCACCTGAATACCGGCGGGGTCAAAATAGTAGACCTTACCTACCTGTTTGAATCTTACTCCAATTATCTCCGCCATAGTTCCTCCATTCTATTCTTCGAAAACGCTGCTGATTCCAGCTCCAAGCCAGGTGGTCAGCAACGGCATACTCATATTTTGGCGGGCATACTCCATGCCCTGTTCTATTATATCAAGGACTTTGCCCGCCTGCAACGGAAGAATGCGGAACTGCCGGTCACTTTTTGCAACAAAGGAATCTTTTTTGTATTTTTCGCCAGTAACTGACGGATCTCCTCCAGACATTGGAGCAGCCCCTCCCGGTCATTCTCAAAGCCGGCCAGCACCTGCAGGATACCAAACCAATCCGATTTTTTCCATTTTACCGCATAAATCAGCGGCCCTTTCTAAAAAGCGCCGCATACTTTTCGTCTGTCAGCAGCCGCTTTGCCCGACCAATATTGCCGCCGCTCTGAACTGCCGCCTGCCAGGCACGTTCCTCCCAAGTTCCGGGGTCTGTTCCAGCAGCGCTTTGGCCGTCAGCGTTTCTCCCGGCTCCATCAGCGACAGCGCCACAACCCTTGACTGTACCGTTTCCAAAAGCTTGGAACGGTTATCACAGGTCAAAAGGAACAGTACGCCGGCCGGGGGCTCTTCAAAAAGCTTAAGCAGGGCGTTTTGCGCCCAAGGCGTCATGTATTGCGCCTCACACAGGATATACACTTTCCGCGGCGCCTCGTTGGGCTTAACCCATGCATCTGCCCGCAATCGCTCGATCTGCTCTTTTGAAAAGGATTTCTTTCCCGGTTCCGACGAAATAGTCTGCACATCCGGATGAATGCCTTTGAGAATTTTCCGGCAGTGGCGGCACTGGCCACAAGGCGGGTTTTCTCCCTCGCACAGCGGCGGCGGCGGCAATCAGTCTGGCAAACGTTTTTCTTCCGGAACCTTCCGTTCCCTCAATAAAATCCCATGCGGAAAGCGCCCGTCTCTTTGGTAAAAGACGAGCGCCTCTTTTGCTTTGTCATTTCCGTAAAACGGTCTAATAACGACATTTCTGCACAACCTCAGGATTACAGCTTTTTAAACTGCTCCACATCCAGGACAAAAATGGTGGCTCCGCCGACAGTGACTTCTACCGGGAAGGACGTGTACATTCCCACGCCATAAGACGCGGAGGAAGGAACCATCTGTTTTCTCTTTTGCTGTGTTCACCGATGACACTGATCGCCTTGTCCACATTTTCATCCTCAGTACCAATCAAGAAAGTGGTATTGCCGCTCATCAGGAAGCCGCCGGTCGTAGCCAGTTTCGTGACCGAAAAAAATTATTTTGGTCAGTGCGGAAGAAACCATAGAGCTGTCATCACTGGAAACAATAGCAAGGATTAATTTCATACATAGCCCTCCTTTTGCAGCAAAGTTTTGCTTTGTATTTATTATAGCATAGGTTTCGGAGATTACCATAGGTTTTTGATTACAAACCTGTTAAATTTGTATAAAATGGGGAAAAGCTAGTGCTTTTTCCTTTTTTCCCGCATGGCCATCGCCAGATCCACCAGCTTCCCGATCACAGGCCGATAGGTATAATTCCATTCACCGGCGTATTCGTCCAGCTGGCCATGGAAGCCTTTCTTAAATCGGTAAAGCCCATACATGGGGCTGTTCTCGTCCAGATTACCGGACACTCCCTGAAAATCGTACAGGGTACACCCTGTCTCTACCGCCCAGCGGATCATCTCCCACTGCATTAAATAGTTGGGCATTACATTCCGGTATATGTTGTCGAAGCGCCGTAAACATAACAGGTCTTTCCCGCGTAATTGGTGGCAATGGCGCCGCAGACGGCCTTGCCATCATAAAAAGCCCATATACAGCCGCGCATGTTCGCCCAGCGCGTCCAGCATCCGTGCAAAATAGCTTTTGGACCGGACACGAAACCCATCCCTTTCACCGGTGGTCTGCATGATACGGACAAAATCGTCCAGATACTCCTTCCCCACTACTTTGATCTGCACGCCATGCTTCATAGCCACCCGCACATTATACCGGGTCTTCTGGGTCAGGTTCCGGAAAAGCTCTTCTTCACTGCGGCCGTTCAAAAACAGATGATAGTTAAATCTTGCCTGGATCGTTTCAAATCCTTCCGGGCCTGCAAAAGGGTAAAGCCCATCTCCTGCATTATTTTGGCCGTCTGTTCATCCGCGGCCAAAACTTCCGATCCCATTTAAGCTGATAAGCGTGGTATTGTTTGGCCAGCTGATCCAATCCGCTTTTTGAGCTCCTGGAGCAACGGGCGGTTTTCCAGATCACAGACCGGCCCGCGGGGCGCGTATAAAAGCGCCGCCCCAACCACCGGCAGCTTCTGTATCAATACAGCGCACCCGGCGCAAATCTGCCCGCCAGCATCCCGCACAACAACGACCTCCCCTTTCCAGTTATTCTTCACCTGGAACCAGCGGGTAGACTGGGTAAAACCGCCGCGGGGATGGTTTTGGCAGAAAGCTTCGTATTCTTCGTATTGTTCCGGCCGCAAAATTTCTGTCATATGTTCACTCTCCTGTGTCCGGTCCGGTGCCGGACGCTTTTCTTTTTATTATGCGCAGATTTCGCTGCATTACTTTTACGCCGCGATATCCAAACGCTCTTTCCTTTATCAGCCGCGGCAGATCCTCTTCCCGAATGAACCCGTTCAGCTCCCGGCGAAAATCCGGTAGATCCGTCCAGCAAGGCGGATGGTTATAGGGGCATACGTCACTGCAGATATCGCATCCCCAAGCAAGGCCGCCTTTTCGCACCTGGTCTTGTTCCCAAGCCGTCAGATCCCCTTTTTTCTGAGTGATATGGGACCGGCACCGGCTTTTTTCCACTCCGAAAGGGGACAGCGCTCCTGTCGGACAGGTATCCAGACAGAGCCGGCACTCTCCACAGCCGGCTTCACCGGTTCCGACGGTTCCAGCCAAAGATCAGTCACAATCTCCGCAATGAAATGGTAAGACCCGTAGGCCGGGCTGATCAAAAAGCCCATTATTTCCTATAAATCCCAGCCCTGCCAGCCGGGCGGCGGTCACCTCGCGAATCGGAGAATTATCGGTGAAAACAGCGAAGGTCTGCTCCTGCCAGGTTTCACGCATTCGCTCTGCTACTGGGGAGAGCAGTTCTTCTACCAGCAAATGATAATCTCTGGCCCAGGCATATCTGGAAATATTATGCGCCCGCTCTCCTGCATAGTACCCAAGCAGGCAGACAATCACTGACTTCGCATCCCGAGGCAGCCGGGATGCAGCGCGGCAGGGAAGCACCGGCAGCGTATCTGCAAAGGATGCCACTCCCCAATGGTGCAATCCCCATCCTCTAAAATCCGCCCGATTTTGGCTTTGTTATCCATCGTCCCGCTCCAGCCGCACGGCAATCAAAGCCTTGATGGGGATTCCCTCAGCCTCAAACATATCTTCATGCTCCGTGCGGATATTTCCTGCCATACCGCTGTCCGCCAGATTCCAGGTTTCCCATCGGATTGCGAATCCACAGTCCAGGAAATACTGTCGGGAATGACGAAACAGCATGTCGTCGTCGGTTTTAAACCAGATCTCCCCCGCGGGCTGCAGGAAAGCCTTGTACTTTTCCAGCTGCCTGGGGTGGGTCAGCCCTTTTTTAAAATGGCGCGGGCGGGGCCAGGGATTGCAGAAATTGATAAAAATCCGCTCTACCGTATCCTGTTCTGACAAAATTTCTCCAATGCGCTCAATGTCATAGGCTGCCAGCCGCACATTGCCCGGCGCTTTCCCGCCTGGGAAAATGCGGCGTCGATCTTGCGGCGGGCAACGCCCAGCATGTTGCTGCTGATATCCACTGCCAGCAGGTTTTTCCCGGATTGGCAAGGGCGAATTGAGAAGCAAATCCTCCCTTTCCGCAGCCCAGTTCCAAATACAGCGGCTGCGTCTGCACAAATGCCCGCTGCCACCAGCCCCGGAAAGAAGCCGGATCCTTGATATATAACTGGCTCGCTTCCAACTCTGGAACCGCCCATTTTTTTCCTTCTCATCCGCATGGATTCTCTGCTCCTTCTTTTATGCTCTTCTTACTTTAACATAGTTTTTCCGCCAGAACAAGCGCCTGAGATTGTGTTTCCTCTTTCTTCGTGCTATAATTTCTGTAAATCCGTAAAATGGTAGGGTACTTTGAAAAGGAGCCGCAGCGGATAAACGCTGTTTTGGAGGCAATCTTTGGGGGTCCTTGCTCTGGAGGGAGGATTCATCTATGTTTAAAACGAAAACCTGACGCTGATTCTCATTGGTATTATGCTGTTTAGCCTTCTTCTCACCGTAGTGGGAATTACTTTTTGCCCATCAGCCGAAAATCAGACAAAATTGAAGAGGCTGGCAGCCAGAGCATGCTGTCGGGCAACGCCATTGCCATCGCTATGGGGCACTACAGTGCCACCTCTCTGCGGCTGCTGCAGGGTATCCCAGCGAATCCACCGCTTACCGCAGCCTGTGCGGCCTGCTGGAGCGGATGCGCGAGCATTACGGATTTCAAGATGTCTATACGGTAACACGCAATAATATGGGATACTTTTATGTGCTGGATTCCCAGTATGTCCAGTCGAGAACGGAAGGCTATCACCCCATTGGTTCCGAGTTTTCCTTTGACCTATACGGAAATCAGGTCAAACAGCTGATCGACGACATTTACGATGGGAATAGTACCGGCGGCTTTGTGCCAAAAGCGATCCAGTCTGAGGATGGCACCTTTATTGTTTCCGCCGCGCCGATTATGGACGGCGACAAAGTTTTGACCGTCCTTTGTATGGACATTTCTTTAAACGACATCCAGTTCCACAAGCTGTGGTTTATCAACTTCAACTATGTCTCCTGGATCTGCGGAATACTGTTTGTCCTATCTGCAGGAGCATTATATTATCTGCATTATCACAATCACCAGAAAAAGAAAAAAACAAAAGGCATAGTAGATATTTCTGTCCAGGAAGAAGAAAATAGATTTTCCGCCCTGCCGATTCCACCCGGCAACGGAAGCAGGCTGCAGCCGTTGCCGTTTTTTCCTTCTCCTTCTACCACGCCTTTGTCATTCGCTTAAAAAAGCAGAGGGTTTTCCTCTGCTTTTTTCTATCCCTTTACCAGCAGCGCTGCCCTTTCCCGATCCGGCGTGACAACTGCCGTTTCAAATTTATCATAAATCACTTTGCCGGGTTTTGCACCGGCCGGCTTTTTTCACGTTTTTTTGACGATGGTATAGTCCACCGGCACCAGCGCCGAATCGGGCACGGCTGTGATAGGCGGCGATAACTGCCGCCTCCTCCAGCGTTCGGTTGGGAATCTCTTTTCCATCCGCGACCACAACCGTGTGGGATCCTGGAATCTTCTGGGTATGGAACCACATGTCATAGTTGCGCGCGTCTTTCAGCGTCAGCCGGTCATTTTGAACATTATTCCGCCCCACCAGTATGGTAAACCCGTCGGAAGAACGGTATTCCACCGGTAACAGCTTTTCCGGTTTTTTACTCTTACCCTTGTAACTTTTGATATAGCCGGTCTCACGCAGTTCCTCCCGGATCGCCGTCAGTTCCGATTCTTTTTCCTGCTCGGGCCAGCGGAGTCGAACACCGTGTCCAGATACTGCAATTCCTCCCGGCCCTGCTCAATCAGTTCTTGCAGTTTCTTTTCCGCCGTATCCTGCTTGCGGTATTCACTATAATACTTCTGCGCGTTTTGCGAAGGGGTCAGGGCTGGATCAGAACAATATCGACGAGCGGCAAACCTTCTTCGTAAAAATTGGGGACACGCAGCACGGACTGTCCTTTTTCCATCTGGTACAGGTTCGCCTGGATCAGATCGCTTATTTTAAGTCTCTCCCGGTTTGCGCATTCTTTCAGCTCCTGCTCCTGGGCAGCAATTTTGCGGGCAATGCGGTCAGAAGTATTGGCCAGCAGCCGCAGCAAATCGTGGGATTTCTGTTTCATTCGATCCATCAGATCCCGTTCAGCATAAAAACTGTCCAGAAGTGCGGAATAGCTTTTCATCTCCTTTGTGGTCAACGCACCCCGGTATTGATGAATCGTCAAAACGAAAAATCCCGCGGCTTTCCGGAAGGCTCCAGCAAAATAGTGGGAACGCCGCTGTGCTCCCGCAGGCGCAGCTGCAGCATGGATAGCCATTCCTCCAGCCGCTTTTTTTTGCTGTTCGTCCATCTCGCCTGCCCGGGACGTCTGCGCCGCGAACTGCATAATTTTCCGCTTCCCGGCAGGTTAAAGGGGACATGCCCTGCACTGTCTGCAGCAAAGCCTTGAAATTTCCCGGCCACCGGCCGCCGCCACCCGTTCTACAGCCTGGTCTGGTCTGGTATTCAGCAGGTCCAGCTTTTCCTCCTGCAGCGGAGGCGATTGATAAAAGCATCCCCGGAAGGATCTGCCTCACGCTGGACATTTCCGCGTCAATCCGTTTTATCGCATCGATAATCCGACCGCTGTGATCCACCAGCACAATGTTGGAATGACGTCCCATAATCTCTACCACAAGGGTCAGCTCCACCAGATCCCCATTTCATTTACCGACTCAAACACAAGATGCAGAATCGATCCAGCCCCAGCTGCTCAATCCGGATCAACCGCGCTGACCCCAAATGCTTGCGCAACAGCATGCAGAACATAGGCGGCTGTTTGGGATTTTCCGGCGCTGCTTCGGTAAAATGGATACGGGGGCTGCCGCGTTGGCTGAAAGCAACAGCTTTCCCGCACCGCCTTTCCAACGCAGGGCAATGATAATTTCTTCCCGAGCCGGCTGATGAATCCGGTCCACTCGGGCGCCTAACGCTTTCTCTGCCAGCTCCTGCCGCAGCTGATATAAAAACATGCCGTCTAAAGCCATGGTTTACCTCTTTTCTTCCCAATCGGACAGATTTTCTGAATTTTATTTGCCAATTTGTAATATTTATCAATTTCATTCCGATTTGTATTTGATTTTCCTAACCCCTCCGCAATGTTCCTTGCTGTCTGCGCCTGCTTTTTCAAATAGACCAGCGCCTCTTTCGACCGTGTTTGGGGCAACAGCCCTACCCAAGCAAACAAATCGGCAATATCCCGCCGCTTTCCACACCAGCAAACCTGCATGACCGTATAGGCAAATCCCTTTGGCCAAAGCAGCCCTTTCTTGTAAAATCTCATAGCCGCGCTGATAGAGGCCTGTTCGCAGCTCGTGTATTTTGTCATGGGCTGGAGCACAAACCGCTGTGCTGGATCCCTCCATCCGGCTTCATCCAGGATATGCAGAATCATGTCTCCACCCATACCGGCGATGATGATATCATCTACCTGCTCCGCCAAAAGGCCCTGTAACCCATCTCCCAGCAGCAGGGCGGATCGTTCCTGCTGGCCATACCTCTTGAGCGTCTCGGCCGCCTTTTCCAGGGGTTGGGATGAATATCGCAGGCATATCCGAAAACCGCTTTTCCATCCATCAGAAGACGTGTAATCAAATAGCCGTGATCTGTCCCAACATCGGCAATCCGGCTGCCCGGGCGGACGATTTGCGCTACCGCCGCCAGCCTCTCATCCAAAACAATCACGCTCTATCCCCCTTCTGCTTTCTTTTTATTGTACGATAAAAAGCGAAGGAGAACAAAGGGGCGCTTTTGATTATCCATATAGTTTAAAAATGAATTATATTTCATATAGTATATTTAATGTCAAAAACCGTTGGTGCCCACTCATTCCTGCCATAAAAAGCACCACCCCGGCAGGTACCGGGTTGGTGCTTTTTGAAAAACGCCATTATCTTTTTTCGATAAAAATCAGGATCCGCTCTCGGCTTTGGGTGAGCTCGATAGCTTCTTTCCCCGTCATATGCTCAATCACAATCTCTACACAGCATAAGGGCGCCTTTTCCCGTTTGATTTCCCGCTCGACCGTCTCTTTGTCTTCATAGTATTTCAAACCCAGAGCCCTCGCGGCGTGAAACATTTCCTCTTCGGCTTCCAGCACCCTGGCTTTTCAAAAAGGATTACGCTTCTAAAATAGGTGGTCAATTCTTCTTTCACCACATCATCTTTTTTCGATGACGCACAGCGAAACCCTGCCGCACCGCTTGATCGCGTCAATTTTATGGCCGGATTTGGCGCCGTGAAAATAAATTTTCCCATCAGCGTATACATAATTGATAGGTACCGTATAAGGATAGCCGCCGTCGCCCAAAACTCCCAGAACCGCCGTCTTTCCAGATTTTAGAATAGAAATTGTTTCTTCCTGGCCCAGTTGCTGCCTGTATCTCCTCATTTTACGGAACATCGCCATCTCCTCCTGCCCTTTTTATAAAAGGTATTTTTCCTTTTTAAAATAGCATAAAATCCTTTAAAATACCATTTTATCCTTCTTGCGCTTTGCAAAGCCAATATGGCAGGTACACAACCTCCTCCAGAATCCTGGAAAAATGACCGGTAATCCCTGTTTTTTGTTCTATGCCACCGGCTCCCCTGGTGAACATAGGTTTCCAGGCGTTTGGCCGCCAAAGAGCTGACAAAGACCGCTGCATACTGCAGCGCAGTCAAAATGAGAATCCCCAAATACTGCCGTGAGTGGTTTTCGGCATCAGCATGACGAGCAGCACACCTGCCACCCTTCCATAGTCTAGAAAGAAGCTTTTCACGGTGGAAAACTCTGCCGATTCCGTATTGGTCGGACAGGTCTTCTGTACCACGCTGTAATGAATCCCATTGCCTGGGGAAATCAAAAAATTATTAAAAAACGCATTGATGATACTGAACATCAAAATTGTTGCCACATCCATCCGTACAAACAGGATCAGCGTACAGGCCAGCATGGTTTGTCACGCCGCCGGTCATATATCGGATCCGTGTGGCGGGCTTGAGCCGCTGCCCAGCACCCAGTAAGCAAAAATGGAAAACAGCCCGGTCAGCAGCGTATTGGCGCCAATCAACGCCTCACTTTGAATCAGCTCAAACAACAGGATGTTCAAATAGAAAGCGAGCGTTCCCTCCCGAATTCCTTTTAAACATTCTGCGCTGACTGTTTCCAGCATCAGCGGATTGCGGAATGTTTTGCGAAAAGCCTCTTATTAAGCTGACCTTGGAAAAGCCACCTGGTCTGCCGGCAGCTTTTTCAAAATAGGACACCGTAACCAGTGCCACTGCGATGGACAACGCGAACATGATGTAATATCCCAGCAGGCCGTTTTCCATCACGCCTTCGCAGGCAGAGATGATCCGCCGGTGACGGTAGGCATCATCAGATTGACGATGCCGGTCCCCATTCAATCACCGACAGGGGAAACGTCCCGGTTTTCATCTGCCGTATAGAGCGGCACCTTGATGCTGTACCCCATCCAGTAATATCCCCCCGCCCAGGAAACCAGAAAGGCAATCGCCGGCATAAACCAAACTGCCGCATCCATCACACAGAGGAAAAATGCATACAGGAGGATAAAAGTGAAAAATCCCAGCCGCATGGCCTTAGTGGACCCCTTTTTTGCTGGCATAGTACATGGCCAGCGTCGTGCCGATAGGATTAAATACATAGGTAATCAGATTATACTGCAAGGTGGTATCCGCCCCGCCGGTCAGGCGGAAAAAAGTGTGTTAATGAATACCGTCTGCAGATTGTTAAAAATGAGAAAACCGAAATGCAGCAGTGCAAAAGTCCGGAAGGTCCCCGTCAAACGATCCAGGCCCAACAGACCTTCCGCCCTCCCATACAAGCGCTTCCAACCGTTTTTCACCCGATTCCCCACCTTCTGTCGAAAATCTGATTCCTCCGTATTGTTCTATGACATTATAGTATGAACAGAACACCGTTTCAATCGATAAAAACAACAAAAAACCGCCATGCTTCCATGGCGGTTTCATCATTACAATGGATATTACAGAGAGATTATGCTTCGCCTTTCATTTTCGCAAAGCACTCGCTACAGTATACAGGCCGGTCCTCTCTGGGTTTGAAGGGAACTTTCGCCTCTTTCCCACAGCTGGCGCAAACAGCAGTAAACATCTCTCTTTCAGGTCTAGCATTGTTTTTACGTGCGTCACGGCAGGCCTTACATCTCTGAGGCTCATTTACGAAGCCTTTTTCCGCATAAAACTCCTGCTCACCGGCGGTGAATACGAATTCCGCGCCACACTCTTTGCAAATAAGGGTTTTTGTCTTGGTACATTTCTTTTACCTCGCTTAATGAATTAGAATTTGCCCATCGATATACCGCATCGACATTGATAAACAACGCTTCGCCTGATATTCCAAGAGGCATTATACCCAATAGCCTGATTGCAGGCTAACGGTTCAGGAATTGTTGCGGCTTTGCGCTTTCCGCAGTTTCCGGCGGATCCGCTGTAACGCATTATCCACCGTTTTTCAGGACATTCGAGCTTTTCGCCATTTCCTCATAACTGAAACCTTTCAGGTAAAGCTGGAGCGTTTCTTTTCCAAAGGAGATAAAAGCGCTATGACCTGCTCCGCATCTGGCGGGACTCTTCTTCTAAAATAACCGCCGCTTCCGGGCCTGTCTGCCTCAATCGGGCGGTAAACTGGAAATTTCCGAATCTTCCAGCGGCACGGAATTATGAAAAAACGATTCTTTCCCGTATTTTGGCGACGCACCGCAGAAATCAGCTGCCGCTTCATGCAAAGCCCTGCAAAAGAGGAAAAAGGAACCCCTTTTCCGGCCGAAAAGAACGGATCGCTTTCAACAGGCCAAGATACGCCTCCTGCAAAAGGTCCTCCCGATCCATCCCCGCCGCACAATAGCTGCTGCACGGACTGGTTGCCAGACGATCATAGCGGGCAATCAAACGCCTTAGCGCCATATCATCTCCGTTTTGTGAGGCCATCCACAGCTGCTCATCAGACCCGCCTTTTTGGGGAACTCATTCGTTCTTTCCATAGGTACCCGTCCCAAATGATACTTCAATCCAGTTTCTTTCAGTGTATACTGCCCAGCGGCAAAAGTCAAGAAAAAATCCTGTCGCGAACTCATAGGTAGTTTGGTATCGGGTCATCGGCAAAATCCTCTTTATTCCCCCCCTGCCGCCAGCCTGCCAGAAGAATCCTCTTTCTTCTCCTGGGTCACATCTACCATCCAGCGGGTGCCGCACAGCCGGATCAGACCGGCAATGCAGGTGAAGATTTCGGATGAACGCAGGCACAGATACACCAGCCAGATAGGCCAATGGAACACCAGGCCGGATAAAAATCCTAACGGTACGGACAATCCCCACATGGCGCTTACATCACAAACCAGGACGAAGCGGCTGTCACCGCCGCCTCGCAGGGTGCCAAACATATTGATATTGCCCATCGCCTGGAAAATGCAGACAAAAGCACATCAAATTCATAATAGAATAGGCGATCTCTTTTGTAGAATCCGCCACGTTGTAAAAAATCGACCATAAAGCCTCTGAGTCCCAAAATCATCAGTGAAGCGACCACACCCAGCCCCAAGCTGATTACAATGAAGGTCTTGGATTGCTCCCGAGCTTTTTCCTTCTCACCGGCGCCAATGGTATTGCCGGTCATGACCAGGCGGCATTCGCCGCGCCCCAGATGAAAAAGGATGTCATCTGAAATACAATATCGCAAATGCTGTTGGCCGCTACCGCCTCTGCACCGATGCGCCCCAGGACCACCGCAGACATAGAATTTCCCAATGACCAGAACAATTCGTTGCACAAAACAGGCGCGCCATACTTCATAAACAACCGTACGGTTGCCATATCCACTTTCTGCCAAAAATCCTTCACCCGAAAACAGATTTTTGATCAACCCGGAACAGGAACACTGTGATAATCGCAAATTCTACCAGGCGGGCAATCATCGTCGCCAGAGCAGCCCCGGCCACACCCATCTGCGGCATTCCCAGTTTACCAAAAAAATGAGGACGTAATTGAAAAATGCGTTGACCAATAAAGGAAGCGACCGTACTGAACAGGGCGATTTTAACCGTCCCCACCGTACGCAAAATACTGGTAGTGGTAATGGTGAATGCATTGGCCAAGTAAATGACCCCGCAATAGTTCAGATAACGGATCCCTTCATAAATAATTGCCTCGTCATTGGTAAAAATCCGCATCAGCATCTCCGGAAAGAAGGTAGCTCCGATGGCAAAAATCACCGCAACGCTCATGGAAATACGGTAGGTCAGGCTCATGACCCGGCGGATGGAATCGGAATCCCCCGCCCCCCAATATTGGCTGGTCAGGATGCCTGCGCCGCCGGTCAGCCCAAAGTTAATCATTTGAAAAATAAATCCCACCTGGTTTGCCAAAGAAGAGGCGCTCATGGCTACCTCGCCCAGCTGACCCAGCATAATGGTATCCAGCATACCCACCGCCGAGCGTCACCATATTCTGCAGCGCGATTGGTATGGCAATGGCTAAAACCTTTTGTAGAAATTTTTGTCTCTGACAATCAGACTCATAAATCCTCCTCATACGAATCAGGCCCATTCGGGAAAAATCAAAGGCCGCCGCAAGCAAATGTTTCTTTTCATAGCCCCTTTTTTCAGGAACAGGCATATGATTCCCTTCCTGGCAGCCGCAGACATCATCGGCTGCCACCAGAATAACAGTATTATTATAAACCTTAGACCAGCTCCAATGTCAAGAAACCGCAAAGAAAAAGCGCCCGGATTTTCCAGGCGCTTTCTGATCGATACCCCTTATACTTGTTCTGCTTCCTCTGCCTGAGCGGCCTTTTTTTCCTCATCGCTTCTTGTTACATCCTTGATCCACTTACCAGAGAGGATACGGAAAATACATCCGACCGATTTGAAGATATCACGCGAGCGCAGGCACAAATATACCAGCCAGACCGGCCAATCAAACACCAGGCCGGCCAGCCAGCCAAGCGGTACCGAGAAGAACCACATAGAAGTAACATCAAAAGAACAGCACGTACTTGCTGTCGCCGCCGCCACGCAAGGTACCAAACATATTGATGCTGGAAATCGCCTGGAAAACAACCAGAATACACATCATGTCCATAATAGAGTAAGCGATGACGCGGGTTTCTTCTGTGACCTTGTAAAATCGATTACCGGTCCGCGAATCGCAAACATCACCAGCGACGACAGCAGACCAAAGGCAATGCTCACGACAAATAGTGTCAGCGACTGATTGCGGGCGCGCTTATACTTTCCTTCGCCAATCGTATTTCCCGCCATAACGCCTGCTGCCTGGCCAACGCCCTGATTGATAACCGAAGTGCATTGGAACACTACCTGACAGATGCTGTTTGCCGCCACGAAATTAGAACCCATATGCCCCATGATGACCGACAGCATGGTACTGCCGATAGACCAAAGCATTTCGTTGCACAGCACTTTCGGCGCGCCATAGCGCAGATAAATTCGAAAAATTTCCCCATCGATCTTTTGAAAAAGATCCTTCACCTGGAAGCAGATCTTCTTGTCAATGCGGAAAAACATATACTACGATAATAACACATTCCACGATACGTGCAATCAGCGTGGCAATCGCCGCACCGGCAATTCCATCCTCGGGAAACCGAAATTTCCGAAAATAAAACAGTAATTAAAAATACATTGACAAAAAAGGAGGTAATGTACATATACAGCGTAATTTTGACGGTCCCGACTGTCCGCAGGATGCTCATAGATGTCATCGTAAAACCGCTGACCAGATAGGTGAACGCAATGATCCGCAAATATTCGGCGCCTGCCGCAATTACCTCCGGCTCTTTCGTGTAAAAGCTCATCAGGGTGTCGGGGATCATTAAAGCCAGAACTGTAAAGATCGCCGCCAGTGTCATAGAAATTTTTGTAGGCCATGCTCATGACCTTTCGAATGGAAGCGGAGTCTTTTCTGCCCCAATACTGGCTGGTCAGTACTCCTGCACCTGCCGTCAATCCCAAGTTCATAATCTGATAAATAAAACCGATCTGATTACCAAGCGAGGATCCGCTCATAGCCACCTCACCCAGCTGTCCCAGCATAACGGTATCCAACAAGCTGACACCCACATTGATCAGATTTTGCAAAGCCAGCGGAATGGCGATTGCCGCCATTTTTTGATAAAGGATTTATCTTTCACCCAAAAGCTCACAAATTCTCCTCCTTTTTGTGAAGATTGCCCTATTTTGCATTTCGCTTTTAATTGTTTCGTCATTTTATAACATTATAATATGAGTTGAACGTTTATGCAAGCCCCTGTCTCGGTAAAAATAAAGTTTGCGTAAAATATTCGCCCCCGTTAAAAAAGAATCTGCTAAAATCCTGACGTGAAAACAAAAAGTCTTGATTCTTTTTTGTTTTCGTGTATAATAAATAGAGTAATGCCGGTATGATGGAATTGGCAGACGTGACGGACTCAAAATCCGTTGGTAGCGATACCGTGCCGGTTCGACCCCGGCTACCGGCACCACCAGGCAAGGGCCGGGAGCCACTTCGCGCTCCGGGCCTTTTGTTTTTGCCCCTGGATTTGCACCCGCGTCCAAAAAACAGTTCTAAACCGTTCTCCCAAGCCAATAGAGCCCCGATACGCAAAGTGCGTTCGGGGCTTTTTCCTTTTTCTGTCATTTTATTCTCATGTTTCGCCGGTATCTATTCTGATCTGAACGAAAAATTCTAATCCCGGGTCCATATTATTTTCACACGATTTTCTGCGATGACGATATACGGGTTCCAACTTTTAACGATTTATTCTGACTTGGCTATCTGACGGCGGAGGTCTCCCAGCATGGACTCCAGCGTGATACTTTCCATGGCCGCCCGGATAGAATTCTCTATCTTATGATAAAGGAGTTGCAGCACTTTCTGAATATTCTGGGCCACAGGACATGCCCGTTCGGCGCATTGATGGATTCCGATAATGGACGACAGCCCGTCCGGTTCCAAAGCACTATAAATATGATACAGTGTAATTTCAGAAGGCTCTCTGCATAGCTGGGCCCCGCCAGTTCCCCGCGCCACTGTAATGATGCCAGCTTTTTTCAACGCACTTAGAATGTTGCGAATGACCACAGGGTTGACTCCTGTACTTTGAGAAAGCAGCGTGCTGGTCACTTTAACGGAATTTTCCGTTTCGTGTATAAAAATCAAACAATGAACCGCGACAGAGCATTTCATACTCAGCTGCATGATAGAATCCTTCCCGCAATTATGTGGCCTTGATATAATTCTTGGCTTTATATCAAGGCCGTGATAAACCGATCCTGTAATTTGAATCTTTACAACTTTGTTGTACCGTTATTTTGGCACAAATGCAAACAAAAACAGAACATACCGGCGATCCCGGCAACGAAAGGCACTAGTGGTAAAGTGCGAATCCAATTTTATAAGGAGGATCTAAGTCATGAAAATTTATGAAATTACGTTTAGCCCAACCGGCGGCACCAAAAGTCGCCGATATGCTGACAAGGGAATGGTCCAGCGAAATTTTCCCAGTCGATTTGACAGACAGCAAGACGGATTTGGGTAGCCTTGCCTTTACCCCAGAAGATGTCGTGGTGATCGCTGTGCCCTCTTATGGAGGCCGGGTACCTGGAACAGTAGTGAAGCGCCTGCGCATGATGAAAGGAAACGGCGCAAAAGCCATCTTGGTGTGCGTATACGGCAATCGTGCATATGAAGACACCCTGGTCGAACTTAGGATGCCGCAGAGCGGGCAGGCTGCCGTATCATAGCTGCAGTAGCCGCCATTGCAGAGCATTCCATTGTCCGCCAATATGCCGCTGGAAGGCCTGATGAGCAGGATCAAAAACAACTCCGGGAATTTGCCAGGCGGATTCAAGAAAAACTGTCTTCCGAAAATTTCGCAGAACCTAAAATTCCCGGAAACCGCCCTTACAAAAAGGAGTAGCGGAGGTGGGATCGTACCAAAAACCTCAAGAGATTGTACAGAATGCGGGGTATGCGCCCGGCAATGCCCCGTACAGGCGATCGATCTAAAAGATCCTAGCAATAACGATAAAAAAGCGTATCTCCTGTATGAGGTGCGTCTCTGTCTGCCCGCATTCGGCAAGAAACGTAAGCGCCATCATGCTGAAGGCGGCAAGTATCGCGCTGAAAAAAGCCTGCTCCGCTCGCAAGGAAGGGAATTGTATCTTTTATGAAAGAAAACCCAGCGCCCGTATTATATGGCCTTCCATACAAATGTTCCGTATCTCCTCTCCTGCTTTTTATGTTTTGGCTTTCCCTTTTATCGGTTTCTTTTCGTTCCACTTCTAAGAGCCATTGCAATTGAACACATGATTTTTTCCCAGACACCCTATAATCCTGCCTTTACAGCAAAAAATCTCTGCGAGAAAATTTCCCGCAGAGATTTTGCAGCACATATTCGTAGAAATCTCGATTAACCTTTTACAGCACCGATTGTCAAACCTTTTTACAAAATACTTCTGAACAAACGGGTAGAGCAACAGGATAGGACCAGTCGTAATGCAGGTCATTGCCATCTTCATGGACTGCTGCGGCAGGTTTGTAGATTCCTCGTTTAACAGGTTTACTTTACCCATGGCTACCAGTTCCTGCAAAGCCTGGATGCTGGACAGCATCTCATGCAGGAAATACTGCAGGTTTTTTCATCTCGTCTTTATTCATGAACAGCATGCAGTTGTACCAGTCGTTCCAGAAGGTCAGGGCTGCGAACAGGCTCAAAGTCGCAATCAAAGGTTTGGCCAGCGGAATGACCAATTTCAATAAATGGTAAAGTCGTTGGCGCCGTCAACCTTCGCAGATTCAATGATCTCAAAAGGAATGCCGCCCTTCATAAAGTTCTTCGCCAACATCATCTGCCAAACAGAGAACAGCATCGGCACAACCAGCGCCATATAGTTGTTCTTAAAGCCCAGATAACGGGTGCACATCAGGTACCACGGAACCAGGCCGCCGTTGAACAGAGTCGTGAAGTAGAAGAAGAAAGAGAAGCCGTTTCTCCACGGGAAATCTTTTCTGTGCAGAACGAAACCGGTCATGGTTGACATCAGCACGGAAAGGATCGTACCAACAATGGTAGCGATAATCGTATTGCGGTAAGCAAAGCCGATTCTTTCCGGGTTTTCCAGACAAGTGCTATACGCCTCCAGCGTCCATTCGCCCGGCCAGAAAGAGTAGCCGTTGCGCATAATGTTCGCTTCCGAAGTGAAGGAGTTCATGACAACCAGCAAAAACGGAAGGAAGCAGAGCATGCCCCAGATGAAAACCAGCACGTAACCCATCAGTTTAAAAGCAGCCAGGTCCGCCTGGAAAATTTTATTCTTTCTTTTCATGCGATTAACTCTCCTTTCTGCAAAATTCGATTAGAACAGGGTATAATCCGGCTCAATCATCTTCACAATTTTATTGACAGCCAAAATTGTGACAAAGCACAGGCAGGACTGATACAAACCTGCAGCCGAGGACATACCGTAGTCGTTTGTTTGCATCAAGGAACGATAGATGAAGGTATCCAAGATGTCGGCGGCCTTCAAAATAACTGCGTTGTTACCGACCAGCTGATAGAACAAACCGAAGTCGCCGCGGAAGATCTGACCAACCGCCAGCAGGCCCATGATAACCATCGTCGGAAGCAGGCTGGGCAGGGTGATGTGGCGGATTCTCTGCCAGACATTGGCGCCGTCAATGGCAGCAGCTTCGTACATGCCCTGGTCAATACCGGCAACCGCAGCCAGATAAACAATACAGTCGTAACCGACCATCTTCCACATCTTAAAGAAGACAAGAAGGACAGGCCATCCGTCCGGGCTGGCGTAGAAGTTAATCCTTTCCGCGCCAAAGAATTCGATGATATGATTGAAAATACCATACTCATAACCAAAGATCGCCTGGAAAATCGCCTGTACCACTACCCAGGAAATAAAGTAGGGCAGGAACATAAAGGACTGGAAGATCTTTTTTAAACACCTTGTTGGTCAGTTCGTTGATCATGATTGCAAAAAGCAACCGCCAAGAACATGCCTAAGAAAATAAATACGATGTTGTAAAGCAAGGTGTTTCTGGTCAGCGGCCAGAGTTTGTTAGATACGATGAGGAACTTAAAGTTGTCAAATCCGACCCACGGGCTTCCGTAAATACCATCAACATAGTTGTACTTTTTTGAATGCCAGTACAATACCAGTCATGGGTATGTAGGAAAAGATAACGACGTAGGTCACCGCAGGCAGCAACATGGCCAAAAGGATTTTGCAATCCCAAGCAGTCTTTAGAAAGTGTTTGAACTTCGACGGCTTTTGCCACTTTACCTCGGCGGCCTGCGGGGCTTCCCTTTCTACAGTTTGCGCTGTGTTTGCCATTGTGTAACCTCCCGAAATAGAAATGAACCGGAAATCCCAAACTGTTATCCGCGCACGCTTTGTCTATTTTAACCAAGCAGATGCCATTTCACAGCGGTGATATATAGGGATTTCGATTGCATAAGTAAATTATACTTGCTTTTTTGTATCAAAAATCTTAAAATAGTTGTGATTTCATTAAAGATTTTTGTCATTTATCTATGACAAAATATACAAAATAAGGTTGTTAAAATTATCGTTTCCAGTAAAAAGGGAGAAAAATATGTTAAAAATTTTAATTGTGGATGATGAAGCGCCCACAAGAATGCGGATCATTAAGGAATTGACTGGGAAGAATTTAATATTTCTCAAATCATCCAGGCGGAAGACGGGGAAGAAGCACTGCATTTGTGCGATACCTTCGTCCCTGACATCCTCCTGACCGATGTGCGCATGCCCAAAACCGACGGTATTGAACTGGCAACCCGCTTAACGCAGCGTTTCCCAGGGATTAAGACCATTTTCGTCAGCGGGTATACGGACAAGGAATATTTCAAAAGCGCGATCCGCCTGGGAGCAGTGAGCTACATCGAAAAGCCGGTGGATTTAGGGAGCTCAAAGACGTGCTGGGGCCGAAACGGTCAGCGCTTTAAATAACGACCGTTCCACCGCGCATAAGATCAAAGCATTTGAGCAAAGCCGCAATCTGCAAAAATTGATGGAAATTGCGGGCGAGCTGTGCCAGCCCAGTTTTTTACAATGAACGGCTGCTGGAGGAACTGGTGCCGGAAATCCGCAACGCCTCTTTGTTCGTCACTGTCGTAGCTAAAATCGTCTTTTCCTCCGGCAATTCCGATTTGAGTTCTTTTATTCCCTTTATGTTCCAAAGCATCTATGAGATCAGCAATATGTACGACGCGCCCAGTCTTTCTCCGTTGTGCACCTGCAAGGGGAACCATATTATTATTCATCTGGCCGGCCAATCTACCGGTTCTAATTTTACCGATTATAAGATGATTGATCAATATTGTAATTTTGTGGTTGACAAGCTGTCCGGCTCCGGTATCAATTCCGTAGTCGCCGTCGGAGCGGTCGTTAGCAGCTGGAAAGAGCTGGCTCGCTCCTATGAAACAGCGGTTATTGCGGTCCAGCAGTCCTTTATCAGGAAAGTGACAGTGTCTGCTATTACAAGAAAACGGGGGCCAGCACCACCAATTTACACCGGAGCAGGTGGAAATTTTCTCGCAAACACTCAAAAAGCAGAACCGGAACCACGCGCTTTTTGTATATCCATAACCTCACTGGTGAAATCAAGCAGTATCAAAATACCCTGGTTATCAACGTACTGCGTCATTATTATGCTTTAATCTGCGAGCTGATGCGTCTGGCGCAGGATGAACAGATTACCCTGTACGAAAAAAATCGGCAAGGAGCAGGATGTTTGGGTCCATATCCAGAACTTTCTTTCATCACACAGCTCGAAGATTTTCTGGTTCAGGCGTCAACCAGTATTATGATTCGCTCAACGAAGGAAAATACGGCAATGCGACCGTAGACCGAATTGTCAAATTCATCAAGAACAATTATTCCAATCCGGACCTGTCCATCACCGCCATCAGCGAATACATTAACCTGTCCCCACCTATATTTGCCATTTGTTTAAAGATACTACCGAAATCACCATCAATAATTTTATCCTCAACTATCGAATGCAAAAAGCTCAACAACTGCTAAAGGATCCCGCCTGCAAGGTCAAGGATGTGGGGTTTCTGGTAGGGTACCGCAACGGGAATTATTTTTCCTATCAATTTAAAAAATTCACGGGTCTCTCTCCGTCCCAGTTCCGGGAGAAAACGCTATGAGGTGGATCAAGCGCCTGTTTCACTATTGCCGTAACCGTTTTCGTTATTCCAACTTTTTACAAAGATGGTGGCGCTGTTCCTCGTAGCAGTTTTCCTGCCGCTGTTTATTTGTTCTGCTTTCCTGGTGACCGATACCATTCATGCCTCCGGTGAAAATATTGCCGCTTCCATTCGCAATAACTTCCAGCAAACTTATACCTCTTTGGATAACCGCCTGACGCAGGTAAAAAATGCGCGGATCTACTTTTGAATGACGCCGGCATCAATGACTTTTGCGCAATGGCAAAACGAATCGACCTTCTGGGAGCAGCGAACCTTCAAAACCGACATGGACAACACCATTTCCTTTATTGAAAACGCCCAGAATATCAAGCGGTTGCGGGTGTATGTGGATCCGCTTACTTTTACATTCTGGACTCCTATCATTACTGCGATATCGGCCTGTTAAACGGCCAGATATGGTTTACCCCCATGCGCTTGGCAAAAGGCCGGTCCATCTGGCTTTCCTCCCGGGAAAATGATCTTTTGGATCAGGCTCAAAACATCCTGTCCAGCCATGATACCTTGTCTTACATGGTAAAAGGCGTGGATTTGACCAATATGCAACGAACTGCCGTAATCTATCAGCTTGATTTCTCCAAAGCAGAAGTGGAGGAGCAGCTGTACAGTTCGCTGGTACTGGACGGAAGCTGTTCCTTTTGTCGTGGACGAATCCAATCGGGTCATTGCCAGCGCATCTCTTGGCGGCGGCGCCAAACTGGACTCACTGCCGGACTGCATTGACCAGGATACCGTCTCCATTGACGGCGTCCGATACCGGATCAGCTGTGCTGATTTCGAAGCGGCCCCCTGGAGCATGGTCACCCTGGTGCCGGATGAAAGCCTTTTTCTCCTATTCTGACTTGGACCAGATCCTACTGTTTTATTCTGCTGGCCTTTATCTCCGGATCGGTGATTTTTACTTCTACACTGCGTTTTTCCAGAGGGGGTCACCCAAAAAATCCGCTCCGTTGTTGACGGGATGGAGGCCGTACGCAACGGCGAATTTGTGAATCTGCCTGTCGCTGGAACCCACGATGAAATCGACAATCTGATCGATCATTACAATTATATGGTGGACGAGCTGGAACTGCTGGTTGAAGCAAAGTATCTTTCCGGTGTGGAGCTGAAAGCAGCGCAGCTTTCGGGCGCTGCAGGCGCAGATTAACCCCCATTTTCTTTGTAATACGCTGGAGATGATTAACAGCTATGCTTTTCTGGAGGATCCACAAAGGTAGAACAGCTGGTCAGCGCCCTTTCCCGTTTTTATAAGCTGAGCTTAAACCACGGCAGGGACGTCTATCAGCTTTGGCAGGAACTGAAGCTGGTGGAGGCTTATTTTGAGATTCAAAAATCCGGTATCCCGACAGCCTGGCTTTGACAATCGATGTGCCTTCCTCCATGATGCAGTATACGATTCCCAACATCACTTTGCAGCCTTTAATTGAAAAACAGCATTTCCCACGGCATCATGAGCCGGGAGGATAAGCGCGGTACTATCACCATTGTCGGCCGCGTGTTGGAAAGTACCATTCAGCTGCAGGTCATTGATGACGGCGTGGGAATGCCCCCGCAGATTGTAGACCAGCTCAACGCGGGCAAACCGCCGGAGGATGTGGAAAGTTCCGGCAGCCGCTATGGTATTTACAATATCAATGAGCGGATCCAGAATTATTACGGGTGCGACTATCATCTGCACTTTGAGAGTATTCAGGGGCAAGGAACCACCGTAACCATCATCTTGCCTCCCATGTAACCGGTCAAGAACAAATCAAAAGGCCAGGAAAGCAGCGGAGCTTTTGAGCCTCCGCTCCCTTTTTCCCGGTCATCTCTCGCCGTAAAAGGGCAGAGGAATTTCTTCCTCTGCCCTTTCCGTTGTTCCCATATCCCCGCCTGAAAACAAACTAAATGCTGAACAGCAAATCTCCGTAGGTCGGGAATGGCCAGTAGGCTTCGGCTGTATTAAGTTCCAGCTCATCCGCCACTGCCCGCAGCTCCTGCATAGCCGCAAAGACCGTATCATGATAATAACTGGCGCAGCTGCCGATCTCTTCAAAGCTTTTTGCCCCCAACAGCGCTTCATCCAGTGTGTTGGCCTTGCCGAATAGGGATGCGTTAAGCGAAGACAGCTTTTCGATCAGCGCCTCCTCTACCTCACAGGAGGCGGCGGGGCAGGCTGCTTTTTTGGCAATAACCGCTTCACTGAGTTCCTTGGCATAAGCGCTTACCGCCGGCAAAATCTGTTTGCGTGTCAGTTCCAGCATGGTCAACGCTTCAATGCTAATCACCTTACAGTATCCCTCCATCTTCATTTCATAGCGGGAACGGACCTCTGTTTCGGTAAAAATACGATGCTTCTGGAATAATTTTACATTTTTTTTCGTCTGTCAGGTAGGCCAGCGCATCGGGGGTGGATTTCAGGTTGAGCAGTCCTCTATTCGCGGCCTCCTCCTGCCAGGCGGCGGCGTACCCGTCTCCGTTAAAAATGATCCGCTTATGTTCCTTTAACGTTTTTTTGCAGCAAGCCGTGAACGGCCCCATCCAGATCTTCCGCTCCCTTCAGTTCGTCGGCAAACGCATCCAGCGCCTCGGCGACAATGGTATTGAGCACTGTGTTGGGTCCGGATACTGACTGGGCGGAACCCAGCATTCGGAACTCGAATTTGTTTCCTGTAAATGCAAAGGGGAGGTTCGGTTGCGGTCGGTAGTGTCTTTTGCCAAACGGGGCAACACGTGGGCGTACCGCAGCAGGCCGGAATCGGTCTTTTTCATAGGATTTGTTGTTTTCTATCGCATCCAGCACTGCCATCAGTTCATCGCCCAGGTACATGGACACGATGGCCGGCGGCGCCTCGTTGGCACCCAGCCGATGGTCGTTGGCGGCACTGGCCACTGAAATGCGCAGCAGATCCTGATGTTCGTCGACCGCTTTGATGACCGCGCATAAAAACAGCAGGAACATGGTGTTTCGGTTCGGCTCGTCGGTAGGGTCGAGCAGGTTGATCCCCGTATTGGTAGTAATGGACCAGTTGTTGTGCTTGCCAGAGCCGTTAATTCCTGCAAAAGGCTTCTCGTGCAGCAGGCAGACCAGCCCGTGCCGCTCCGCGACCTTCTGCATCATTTCCATGGTCAGCTGGTTTGGTCCGTCGCGATATTGCTGGTGGTGTAGACCGGCGCCAGCTCATGCTGCCCAGGCGCGACTTCCTTATGCTCGGTCTTGGCGGAAATGCCCAGCTGCCACAGCTCATTGTCCAAATCCTCCATAAAGGCCTTTACCCGGGTTTTAATAGCGCCAAAGTAATGGTCGTCCAATTCCTGCCCCTTGGGAGGTTTTGCCCCGAAAAGGGTTCGCCCGGTAAAGCGTAGATCCTTCCTTGTTTTCGTACAGGGCCTGATCAATCAAAAATATTCCTGCTCACAGCCGATGCTGGTCAGAACCCGGGTCACGTCCTGATGGCCGAACAATCTTAAAATTCGCAGTGCCTGCTTGTTAATTGCTTCCATCGACCGCAGCAGCGGAGTCTTCTGATCCAGCGCCTCGCCGGTATAGGAGGAAAGGCTGTCGGAATACACAAGGTATTGTCTTTGATAAAAGCATAGGAAGTGGGATCCCATGCGGTATAGCCCCGTGCCTCAAAGGTAGCTCGCAGACCCCGGAGGGAAAGCTGGAGGCATCCGGCTCACCCTTGACCAGCTCTTTCCCGGAAAACTCCATAATAACCCGGCCGTCACTGGTCGGCGAGATGAAGCTGTCGTGTTTTTCCGCTGTCACGCCGGTCATGGGCTGAAACCAGTGGGTAAAATGGGTGGCGCCTTTTTCGATTGCCCAATCTTTCATAGCGTTTGCCACCACATTGGCCACTGACGGATCAGGCTGCGGCCCTGGGCGATGGTGCGGTTCAGCGCATTGTAGGTTTCCTTGGGCAGACGCTGGCGCATCACCGCGTCGCCAAACACCATGCTGCCAAACATTTCGGGAATCTCTTTCATCATCATTACCTCCTGATTACAGACCCATACAGTTTCTTCACGGCGGAAAAAGAAAATAGCTGAAAACGGCTTTTCGGATCTTTCCCGCAGGAGAAACCCGCCTGGAAACACTACGGCCCAAAAGCCTTTGTCTCTCTGGCCTTCCCCGGCTGGTATCGCATAAAGCCATAAAAAGAGGCACTATGGACTTTTGTCCACAGCGCCTTTGCCATTTTCTGATGTTCGCATTATAATACCGGACAGAAGCTCTTGTCAAGCTGCCGGCAAAATTTTGTTTTTTTTCATAAAAAACAACCCCTGGCCGGCAAAATTTTCGATTCCCCTTATGCGCCATGAAATTTTTTTGTATACAATCTGTGGATTTTTTCTTGACATCCTAAAAACCATTCTCTATAATAGTAGCGTTAAATGACGGTGTTCAAAAAAACGGCAGCATTGGGACGCCGCTTTTCTGGGCACCTTCACTCTTTTTCGGGAGGGTTTTCCAATCCGACCTGCGATCTTTCGCCGCATTGCGGCAGAACGGAGAAGCTTTTATGTTAACAGCAATCGTTGGTATTAACTGGGGGACGAGGGCAAAGGCCGTATGGTGGATCTCCTCTCGGAAAATTACGATATCGTCGCCCGTTACCAGGGCGGCAATAACGCCGGCCATACGGTTCAGAACCATCTGGGCAAGTTTATTTTGAACCTGCTTCCTCCGGCATCCTCCGTCCGGATGTCGTCAACGTCATGGGTCCCGGCATGGTTATTGATCTGCAGCATTTGTGCGGTGAAATCGACCGGCTGCGCCAGGCGGGCATCCGCATCACGCCGGATAACCTGAAAATCAGCGACCGTGCTATCATCTGCCTGCCTACCATGTGCAGCAGGACGGGCTGGAGGAAGACCGCCTGGGCGACGCCAAGTACGGTTCCACCCGTCGGGGCATCGCTCCGGTTTATGGGGATAAATATTTGAAAAAGGGAATCCGCATGGGCGACCTGCTCTATCCGGAAGCGATGAAAAACGGCTGCGCGGTATTGTGGAATGGAAAGATCTGTTTATTCATGACGGATACAAAGCAGATCATCTGTCCTATGATGAGATTGTATGCTGGCTGGAAACCCTATGGCGGCCGCCTGAAAGAGTATGTCTGCGATCTGGGCGTTTATCTGACTGAGCAGATCCAGAATGGCAAAAAGCGTTATGTTTGAAGCGCAGCTCGGCGCCCTGCGGGACATCGACTTTGGCATTTATCCTTTACCTCTTCTTCTTCCACTATCTCTGCCTACGCGCCCATCGGCGCCGGCATCCCCGGCAAAAAGCTGGATTTGTGCATTGGCATTATGAAGGCTTACTCCTCCTGCGTGGGAGAAGGCCCCTTCACCTGCGAACTATTTGGCAAAGAGGCAGATGCCCTGCGGGAAGCGGGCGGCGAATACGGAGCCGCTACCGGGCGGCCCAGACGGGTCGGCCCTTTCGACGTGGTGGCCTCCCGCTATGGCGTCCGCATGCAGGGTGCTGACGAGCTGGCCCTGACTAAAATGGACGTACTGTCTTATCTCGAAAACATCCCAGTCTGCACCGCCTACGACATGGGCGGTACCATCACCCACGAATTCCCCTTTGGCGACCACCTGAACGAGGCAAAACCGGTAATCGAGTATGTACCCGGTTGGCATTGCGATATCAGCGGCTGCCGTAAAAAGAGGATCTGCCCAAAGAAGCCCTGGACTACGTGGCTTATCTGGAAAAGGCTGTGGGCTGCAAAATCCGCTATGTCTCTGTTGGTCCTGACCGCGACGCTTATATCGACATGAATTGATTCAACACGAAAAAAGATTTTCGCCGGCGCTTTTTCATAAAATCGCCGGCGAAATCTGTTTGGGAGGGAGAGCCGGTATGAACCGCATCCTGTTGGTCTGCGCAAAGGAAAACAGCGCCCAGACGCTGGAAGCGCTTCTGAACGACTTTCTGCAGGCCGAAATTGTCCGGGCCACTCAACTGCAGCAGGCACAGGAGCTTCTATCTCAGCATATTTTCCGTCTGGTCATTGTCAATCTGCCTTTCCACAGCGAAAATATAGAGGCTTTTGCGTTGGGCGCCGCCGAGTCCACCGCCAGCGGCATTCTGCTTTTATGCCCGCAGGATTCGGCTCAGCACCTGCTGGAACGCTGTCTGCCCCAGGGCATTCTGGTGTTGCCCAAGCCTTTTTCCCAACCCATGTTTGTCCAATCTGTCTATTTGGGGTTATCTACCAGCGCACGTCTTTCAGAACTCCTGCAGGAAAATCGGAAACTGCACTCCAAGCTGGAAGAGCTCAAACTGGTCAGCCGCGCCAAAGCGGTGCTGATTGAATATCTGAAGCTTACCGAGCCGCAAGCTCACCGCTATATCGAAAAACAGGCGATGGATCTGGGGCTGACCCGCCGGCAAGTGGCTTTAAACATCCTGAAAACCTATGAATCGTAATGCTTGTGTTTGCCATAAAAGAAGGCTTTAAAATCCAATGGGAAGGAATGAAAACGATGACCAAATACATCTTTGTAACCGGCGGCGTTGTGTCCGGTTTGGGTAAGGGCATTACCGCGGCTTCTCTTGGCCGCCTGCTCAAATCCAGAGGCCTGAAGGTCGCCGCTCAAAAGCTGGATCCTTATATTAACGTGGATCCCGGCACTATGAGCCCCTATCAGCACGGGGAGGTGTTCGTTACCGAGGATGGCGCCGAAACAGATCTGGATCTGGGCCATTATGAACGGTTTATTGACGAAAACCTCAACAAATTTTCCAATCTGACCACCGGAAAAGTGTACTGGAACGTGCTGACCAAAGAGCGAAACGGCGACTATCTGGGCGAAACCGTTCAGGTGATCCCGCATATTACCAATGAAATCAAAAACTTCATCTACGCCGTAGGCAAAAAAAAACCGATGCGGACGTGATCATCACCGAAATCGGCGGCACTACCGGCGATATTGAAAGCCAGCCCTTTCTGGAGGCAATCCGCCAGGTTTCCCTGGAGGTTGGCCGCCATAACTGCCTGTTCATGCATGTCACGCTGGTGCCCTATATTCAAAGCTCCGGCGAGCACAAATCCAAGCCCACCCAGCATTCGGTGCGGGAATTACAGGGCCTGGGCATTATGCCCAACATCATCATCGCCCGCTGCAATGAACCGCTGGAAAATGAAATCAAGCGCAAAATTTCCCTGTTCTGCAACGTACCCATTGACTGCGTCATCGAAAACCGGACGATCCCGGTACTGTATGAAGCGCCGCTGATGCTGGAACAAAGCGGCCTTTCGGATATCGTCTGCCGGGAGCTGAGCCTGGATTGTCCCGCACCCGACATGACCGAATGGATGCAGATGCTCTCCCGGGTGCGCGCCTGTGACAAAAGGTCAAAATCGCACTGGTGGGAAAGTACACCCAGCTGCACGACGCCTATTTGTCAGTAGCTGAATCCCTGCGGCATGCAGGCTATGAAAACAAAGCGGAAATTCAGATCAAATGGGTGCTCTCTGAACAGCTTACTAATGAAACCGCCGACGAGTACCTGTCCGATTGTGATGGCATTCTGGTCCCCGGCGGTTTTGGCCAGCGGGGCATTGAAGGCAAAATTGTAGCTGCTCAATACGCCCGGGAGCATGACGTTCCCTACTTGGGAATCTGTCTTGGTATGCAGATCGCGGTAATTGAATTTGCACGCAATGTGCTGGGTCTTTCTGAAGCGGATTCCAGCGAATTCAAGCCTAATGGGCCAGATCCAGTCATCGACCTGATGCCCGACCAACAGGGAAACCTGCCCAAAGGCGGCACCATGCGGTTGGGCGCCTATCCCTGCAAAGTGCAGCCGGGCACTTTCTTGGAACAGGCTTATGGCTGCGCCGAGGTACAGGAGCGCCACCGCCATCGCTATGAATTCAACAACCGCTACCGCGATATTTTCAGCCAGCATGGCATGATCTTTTCCGGCACCTCGCCGGATGACCGCCTGGTGGAAGCGGTGGAGCTCGCCCGCGGCACCTTCTATGTGGGCGTCCAGTTTCATCCGGAATTCAAATCCCGGCCCAACCGCGCTCACCCGCTGTTCCGGGAATTTATTAAGGCAACGGCAAGCAGACAAAAGTAGTCCTTCCTTTTTTGCCCTGGCAAAGCCAGGGCTTTTTCATTGCATTTGGATTGTAAAACCTGCTGACATCTATCAGAGGGATTTGTAAAAAGTCACAAAAATCCCCTCTGCTGTATTGAAAAACTGGCATTTTCTTCTATTATGTGCTATCCTTTTTTTATCGTACTTTTCCTGTTTGACACGATGAAGGAGGTTTTTATGGACATTTCGGCTCTGTGCAGCCTTACCGCTGCTTTAAAGGAAAATATCAGCAAAGTTATCATGGGCAAAGAAGAGCAGATTGAAAAAATCCTTCTGTGCTTATATAGCGGCGGCCATATCCTGTTGGAGGATATCCCCGGCACTGGAAAGACCACGTTGGCCAAAGCGCTTGCCCGCTCGCTGGATTGCGGATTTAAGCGGATCCAGTTTACCCCGGATTTATTGCCGTCGGAGCTCAGCGGTATCAACTACTACAATCAGAAGGAGCAGGCCTTCCAGTTCCGCCCCGGTGCGATTTTTACCAATATCCTGCTGGCGGATGAGATTAACCGCGCCACACCTCGTACTCAGTCCAGCCTGCTGGAATGTATGGAGGAGCGCCAATGCTCGGTAGACGGCGTAACCTATCCCATGGCGCAGCCGTTTTTGGTCATTGCCACTCAGAACCCGGTGGAAATCCAGGGCACCTTCCCTTTACCGGAGGCACAGCTGGACCGTTTTTTCATGAAGCTTTCCCTGGGGTATCCGAATGCGGAGCAGGAGCGGGCCATGCTCACCGCCTACCGTGCAAAATCTCCGCTGGCCGACCTTTCTCCCGTCTGCTCCGGCCGGGATATCCTTAAAGCCCAAGCCCAAGTGGCAAAGATTCGAGTGAGCCAGCCGGTGGCAGCTTACATTGTATCTTTGGCAAACGCTACCCGCCAGCAGGACGAAATCCGTCTGGGGCTAAGCCCCCGGGGTGTCATCGCGTTGATGCGCGCTTCCCAGGCAAAAGCCGCTGTCCAGGGCCGGGAATACGTCCTGCCGGACGATGTAAAAGCGGTCTTTGTGGATGTCTCTGCTCACCGGGTTATTTGCCGCGGATACCAAATGGGCCAAGCCGATGCTGCCGCAAAGGAAAGCCTTGGCGGAATCCTCGCCCGAACCCCTCGCCGGTAGAGCAGCAATAATGAGGCTGATCCCTCTTGGTAAGGAGGACTTATGGAATTTGTCGCAATTATTTTTATGGTGGTTGTCCTTTCGGCGGCCCAGCTGGCTTTGTTTGCCAGAAACAGCTTCCGTCATTTTGAATATACCTGCTTTTTTCACCAAAGATGAGGTGATGGAAGGGGATGAGGTTGGCCTGGTAGAAATCGTTTCCAATCGCAAATGGCTTCCCCTTCCCTGGCTGAAGTCAGAGCTTTCCACCTCTCGCTGGCTGGAATACGCCGGTTCCCAATCGGAAGTGGTGGGGACCGCCGGTACGTCCCCAGCTTTTTTCGCGCTGAAAAGCTACCAGAAGGTTTCCGCACTTGGAAAGTCAAGTGCCTCAAGCGTGGCGTTTTCGAAATCCGCCGGGTAGATCTGGTCGGTTCCGATTTGTTGGGTTTTTCCAGCTTTTCCTATTCTGCCAAGGTTCACACCCGGTTAACCGTTCTTCCCCGCCCGTTGGAAAACAATGAACTGGCCTGCCCGCCCCAGTATCTGAACGGTGACGCATTGGTACGCCGTCAGCTTCTGAGCGACCCTTTTTTTATCGCAGGCGTGCGGGAATATACCGGCTTGGAGCCGATGAACCGCATTCACTGGAACGCCACTGCCCGGGAAGGAAAGCTGATGGTTTTTGAAAATCAGTATACATCCCGTAAAAATCTGTCCATCCTGCTCAATGTACAGCAGCATCCCGGAAAAGCCGGGTCAATAGCCGCAAACGACGATCTGGAAGACTGTATCCGTTTCTGCGCCTATTTATTCAGCGCAGCCGTAACGGAGGATACTCCCTTTCGTTTTCTGTGCAACGGGCTTGATTCCAGCACCGACAAACCGGTCTGTACTGCCGAATCTTTGGGAGCGGCTTTTGCGCTGGAACAATCCCGGACGCTGGCCCGGCTGTTGGTGGATAATCCCAAAAAAATAGATCGGTTCCTGCAGGAGGACGCCGCTTCTCTCTCCTCTTCCCAGCTGATTCTGGTCAGCACCTATCTGGATGAAAATCTCAAAGCCTTCGTACGGGAAAAGGCACGGCGCGGCATACCTGTCGCTGTTTTTGTCCGCGGACGGATTCTTCCCAGTGATTTTGAGGATGGCACCTATTCCCTTTTTTCTTTTGCAGGGCCGTGAAAATAAGGAGGCGACGCTGCTGTGAAGCCTTTTCTCTTCTTTTTACGTCTCCGCATTGCTGGACAGCCTGCTTTTGTCCTATCCGATCCTTGCTATTCTGGAGGTATCCCTTACTGGGCAGCTGGTCACGGCATCCTCTGGCTCGCCTGGGGATCCTCCTGTTGGCTGGTGCACTGGGTGCTTTCGCCGGCTGGCTCCTGGATCGGATAAAGCATCCGCCGATACGGGCCGTCACATTTTTGCTGGCCGCCCTGCCCGCCGTTGTGTTTTCCGGCGCCTGTTGGTTCTTGCTGGAAAAAAACCATTTTCAACGGCGCATTGATCGTTCTCTGTCTGGTATTTTTACGCCGTCGGCATGTTTTTGCCACCCATCCTTTTGATGAACTGATCGGAACCAGTTTTTTGTCCTTACAATGATTGCTTACTCTCTGGCAGCAATCATCGTATGGTTTTGCGGCTCCTACTTTGGTATGGCATGCGATCTGGTTTTGCTGATTATCTGTTTTTTGACTTTTACCCTGTTATATGCGATTATCAACAACCAGGCCAATATCGAACGGTTAATGGGTCGGCGCCATTACAGCCTCGCCATGCTCCCTGTCGGCATGCGCCGCTATAATCTGCTTTTGATCTGTGCCGGATTTGTGCTGGTCGTGCTGGGCCTTTTGTTTCAAAAAGCCAATCTGGCACATTGTGAAATTCGGCTTTCAGGTACTGGCCTCCTTTTTGTATATTTTCGTGCTTTTCTTTCGTTTTATCATCTGGCTTTTGGCCCGTCCTGCACAGCCGGATAAGCCGCTGCCTCAGGTGTCCGATCTGCCTGTTTTCGGCCAGGCACAGGAGGCGGCCGCCACTCCTTTTATCCATGTGCTTTTCCAATGGTTGGCATTATTGCTCATTCTTTTGCTTTTATTCTGTATGCGGCGGCAGATTTGGGCAGCCGTTCAAAAAACAGCTTCAGCCGTCCGGAGGCTGCTGAAGTCCCTGTTCTCCCGGCCTGGCAAAAAGAAACCCATGTCCACTTCTTCTCAATATTACGTTGATACGATTGAAGATCTGGAGCGCGGGACAGAAGAAAATCTGACGGCGCAGGAAGTCCTTTCCTCTTTCCGCGCCTGGCGGCGGCAATGCCGGGATTTTTTAGCAAAGCCCCAGGAAGCAGGGTCCCTGCAGGAGGGATACCTGCTAATCCTTTCTTGGCTTCGCATCCGTGGCGCACCTCCTCTCACCAGCGGACACGACGCTGGAAATTCTCAATAAGTCGCTCACTCGTATGCCCGAAAGTCCTTTCATCCAGGTAACGGAAAGTTACAACATGGTTTATTACGGAGAGATGCCCTTACGCAACGGGGACTACGAAAGCCTTGTGCAAACGCTTCGGGTTTTAATGCAGTCCAAATAAATTTCCCGGGCAAAAGCCAAGGCTCCTCTGGGTTTACGCCGGCCAGTCCTGTTTTTGACTTTTTATATGCGAATGCTTTATAATGAATTTACGCAAAAAATGCTTTTTACGTAAAAAGGAGCAAATTATGAAAGTCAAAATTACCGACGTGGCAAAGCCAGCGGCGTTTCCATCGCTACTGTTTCCCATGTCATCAACCATACTCGCTATGTATCTCCCGAAACCACCCGCAAGGTGGAGAAAGCTATTCAAGCCCTGGGCTATTCTCCGGACATCACCGCCCGCAATTTAAAAAAGGGCGCAAGGGCCTTGTCGGCATGTTGGTACCGGATCTGTCCTACGGCCGTTCCTCGCTGATTTTTAAAGCAGCTGGAGGAGGTGATGGCCCCTGCCAAAATGCACCTGATTGTATCTAACACCAAAGCCCTCCCCAACAGGAGGCCGAACAGCTGAAGCTTTTGACTTCCGGTCTGGTAGACGGGCTGATCATTCAATCCTCCTGTGCCGACTACCAGCAGATCGCTCCTTGCATTCCCCGGGATTTTCCCATGGTTTTCATCGACCACCCGCTAAAAAACTGCCCATATCCTACGCTGGTGGTTTCCAGCTATACAGCGCTGTATCAGGGCGTAGAGGATCTGATCCGGCAAGGGCACTCCCAAATCGGATACATTGCAGATCAGGCCCACATCGCTTACTCCATTGAACGGCTGGATGCCTACCGCGCCGCCGTGCGGGATTACGATCTGCCCATCGGGGATTCGCTGATCGCTTATGCGCACCCTCAAACCAAAACCGCTTATTTCTGTGCCCAGGGCTTAATCGAGAAGAAATGCACAGCAATTGTGGTCTCCAACAATGGCATTGCGCTGGAAACCTTAAAATATTTGAATATCCATCATCTGCAGGTGGGAACCGATGTGGAGCTGTTGGGCTTTTCCGGCAGCGATTGGTATGGATACCGCACGGAAAAAATCGCGCAGGTATCCCAGCCCACCGAGGAAATGGCACGGATGGCCGGCCAGCAACTGCTGGAACAGATTCAGCAGCCAAAGACCTGCGCCCGCACCACGGTTTACACAGCACCTATATCCCGAAAAAAACAGGCAAAGGAGTTTTCATATGTTTGATATGATTGCTGTCGGCGAAATTTTGATTGATCTAGTCGGTACCGGGGACCTGCAGTTTTCCGGGACCGTGGGTGGAGCGCCCTGCAACGCTCTGGCGCAGGCCGCCAAGCTCGGGAGCCGGACCGCTTTCATCGGCATGGTCGGAGATGACGCGTTCGGCCGTGCCTGCGCCCATCAGCTGGACGAACTGAAAATTGACCGCACCTATCTGGCCGTTACCCAACAGGCAGATACCACGCTGGCCTTTGTGACGCTGGACAAAAACGGCGATCGGGATTTTACCTTTTACCGCCGGCCGGGGGCGGATACGCTGCTTACTGTAAAAAACATCCCCTTTGGCCGGATTGCCCAAAGCCGCGTCTACCTGTTTGGCGGCGTTTCCCTCTCCCAAGATCCAACTCGCGCCGCAGTTTTTTATTCCCTGTTTAAACTGTCGGGCACCTCGGTGCTCCGGGCTTTTGACCCCAATCTCCGCCCCGTTTTATGGGAAGATCTGGACGAGGCGAAAGCGCTTGGCAGAAAGGCCATGGGGCTTTGTGATATTCTCAAACTGTCAAGCGAGGAAGCGGTCTTTTTCTCCGGTCGTCAACACCCGCTGGACGGTGCCCGGGCGCTGCAGGAGGAATTCCGGATTCCGCTGGTTTTAATGAGCATGGGTTCCAAAGGATGTTCTGTTTTGCTGCACGGCGACTGCTGCCACCTCGATGCAATACCAACCCAGTCGGTGGACACCACTGCCGCAGGAGACTCCTTCTTCGGCGCATTCCTGCACCGGTTATTGCAGCATTCGTTTACCTCTCTGGACGAGCTTTCTCCCGGACAGATCGTCGAAGCCGCTCAATTTGCCACTGCCGCCGCGTCGATTACCGTCTCCCGCCGCGGATCGATTCCTGCTTTGCCCGTATTGAGGAAATCCAGGCGGTTTTGACAAAAAAGAAGCATAAGCCCGTTTTTCCAATTGCGATACGCGGCGAAAAGGCTCCCATAAAAGCGGGAGCCTTTTTTAGCATACAGAAGAAGTGGTAATGACCGTCACGTCCGGGTGCAGTTGCAGCACCGACGCCCGGAATCCATGGCGTGACCGGTCCAGTCAACGCTTGCCGGAGAATTTCCCTTTTCCCACCCGGCCAGCAAGAGAATTTTTTTGCCTGTAAAATCGAGGCGATGCCCATGGTGATCGCCTGCTTAGGCACCTGATCCACACTGTCAAAAAAGCGGGCGTTTGCCTGAATGGTCCCCTGTGAAAGCTGCACCAAGTGGGTCTGCGGGACAAACTGTTCTGCCGGCTCATTAAAGCCGATGTGCCCGTTATGCCCAATCCCCAGCAATTGCAGGTCAATCGGGCCGCGTTCGGCGATAATGGCTTCATATCGCCGGCATTCGTCCGGCAGGCTTTCGGCGCAGCCGTCTGGAAGCCAAGAAGCACGGAAGTTCACAGCGTCAAACAGATTTTGCCGCATAAAAAAATGGTAGCTTTGTACATGGTCGGCTCCCAACCCGCAATACTCGTCCAGATTAACGGAGCATGCCCGGGAAAAATCCAGATCACCAGAAATATGCCATTGAGCCAAATACCGGTAAGCGCCGACCGGAGATGATCCGGTGGCCAGCCCCAAAAGGCTGTCCGGCTTACATAAAACCTGTGCGGCGATCAACTGTGCCGTTTTGCGGCTCAGCGTTTCATAATCCGGCACATGGATGATTTTTCATAACATTTTCCCTCCTTTCCCAAAGAAAAAGGGTTCCTTCTATTTGGAAGGAACCCTTTCGGACACACATCAACTGGCATTTCGTGCAATTAGTTGTTCCAATAATCGTCCAGCAGGGCCTGCACCTTCTGATTCGCTTCTGCCAGCGCCGTTTTGCTATCCACTCCCTGGAGGATAACGCTGTCGATTGCGTCAAGCATAATCTGGCGGTCGTCACTCTCACTGACGTAAAAGTAGGAAGTCGCATAAGGCAGGGCCTCGATAAACGGCTTCATGATCGGGTCTTTTGCCAGCTCCTCATCTTCGGTAATCGAAACGCGGGCGCCAACCTCTCCAACCTCTTCGGTCCAGCGTTTCATAACCTCTTCACTAGTCAAAAACTGCAGGAATTTTACGCTGGCATCCAGTTGTGCACCGGTGGTATTGGCGGTAATGCCGTAGGTCAAGAAAGTACCGCAGGAGCCTTTTACGCCGTCTTTCATCGGCAGATCGGTAACGCCCCATTCAAAGCTGTCGATCTGGTTTTTGTAGGTGCCGACACGGTAAGAACCGTCGATATGGAAATAAGCTTTACCCGCTGCAAACGCATCCGCGTCGGAGTTCATGAAGTTGGGCTCGCCGACCTTATATTTCTGATTCAGGTCGATAAAATAGTCAAACGCTGCTTGACATTCGGGAGTATCCCACATAGCGGTTTTTATAGTCGTCGCTCAAAGGTTTGCCGCCAAACTGATTCATCAAAACCGGACGAAGCCAAGAGTGATACTGTCCATTCGGTTGCCAGGTACATCCCTCTACCAGAATTTCATCGCCATCCCATTGAGCCAGGCTTCCTGCTACTTCTGCAAACTGATCCAGCTCAGTAGGGATATCCGCTTCTGTCATACCTGCCTCTTCTAACAGATCTTTTGTTATAAAACAGGGCAGAAGTGCGGACCGCTGTGGGGATCGTATAATATTTACCCTCTATCTTGTTCGTTTGGATCATGGGAGAAAATTCCGCTTCTATCTCGGCAGGATCAAACACATCGGTGGGCAGCTCCTGCAACACACCGGATTTGACATACTTGGGAACCCATCCGTAGAAAATGTTGACGATATTGGGACCGCCGTTGCCGGTAGCGATCGAAGCCGCCAGCTTCTGCTCATAATTATCATAGGGGAAGTTCTGATGGACAACTTTAATGCCAGGGTTGGCCGCCTCAAATTCCTTGATCAGTTCATCAATCAGATTGACCTTCGATTCATAATAGTACTGCCAGTACTCAATTACGACCTCTTCCCCGTCGCCCTCGCCGCCGGCAGAATTCTCCGTTGGCGTAGAAATCGACGGCGTTTGTCCACAGCCACCGAACAGCGCTGTGCTAAGAATTGCCGCCAGAACAATGCAATGATTCTTTTCATGATACTACCTCTTTTCTGTTCAAAATAATGAATATGTTCCTCTGCGTATGCCGCAGTAACTGAACCTGTATGGGCAGAAGCCAACAGAGCCGCCCCAATGGCGCCTGCCCCATTTTCCTCCGTCGGACAGCACGACAGGAGTCTCCCGGAATTAGTCGCCGGATCCGTTTTGTAGCTGATCGAGAAGGTATTCTCCCTCATTTGCCAAACCTCCGCCAATGACAATTTTGGATGGTTGCAGCAAACAGATGATATTCGAAAGGCCAACGGCCAGCGCGTCGATCTGCCCGCCGACGATTTCTGCGGCAATCGGATCCTCTCTTTGCTGTGCTAAACGGAAAATCTCCCGGGTATCCATCGACCGACCCGTTTTTCCCGGTACCGGTTGCTCACAGCAATGGCAGATGCCCGTCGCTCAAATGCGCCGAACTCCCGCCGGCTGGGGCAGGGAGACGCCAGATCCCTTTCTTCGACCATATAGCCAATTTCTCCAGCGCCGAAATGGCTGCCCCGGTAAAGCGACCCATTGAGTACAATCCCCGCGCCGATACCGGTTCCAACGGTGACCAGCACATAGTCTGTTTCCATCTGGCAGCTTCCAACAACCCCTTCCGCCAAGGCCCAGGCGTTGACATCGTTGTCCGCATAAACCGGCAGCGGTATCCTTTTTGTAGAACACGGCACAGCTCAAAGTTTTCCACCTGCAGCGCCGGGCACCAAACCACCATGCCGGCATCTGTATCCACTGTGCCGGGGATTCCAATGCCGATTTGGGAAATTTCTGGCCACTGCGCGATTTTTTCCCGAATCAGATCTGTTAGGAATTTTAAAAAAGGCTGTTCTTCTATCACAGTGGAATAGGCCTTCGTTTCCATCAGATGATTTTTATCATCAATACGGCAACCTTTGTTTTCGTCCCCCTACATCAATCCCTAATTTCATGGCTCTCAGTCCTTTTTTTAGATGCTTCTCTACCTGTTCTGTCAATTTTTATGGGCCAGATGGTATCCGCTGCGGATTTCTTCCAGCTGCCGGCGCTCCTGCTGCAGCATTGCCAGGCGCTCCCGGTGCATCCGCGACACTTGAGACAGAGCCGGACCTCCCGTGCGCTCCCGGATGGCAACAAAATGAACAGGATCCAGCGCTGTCCGGATTGCCTCATCCGAAAGATCCACCGGATAGCCAGGCACCTCTTTGGAAATTGTTTCACAAAAATCCTCTGTAATATCCTCCGCGCCCTTGCCTTCGGCATACAGGCGACGGGCGATGGCGCTGGTCAGTTTATGAGCTTTGCGGAAGGTGAGGCCTCCCTCGCGCACAAAAAGTGTCTGCCAATTCAGTGGCGGTGATAAAATTTTCTCCCGCCCGTTTCCGTAGGAGTTCTTTATTGATCTGCATTGTCGCCAACACATTGGTGATGATTTCCAACGCACGGTTCAGATAGCTGACCGCATCATACAAATGGATCTGCAGATCTTCCTCCGAATCTACAATATCGCCGTATGGCGTATTGTGCTGTACGGTAAAAACTGCTTGTGCCTCTGCCAAGGCTTTGCTTAAAATCGGGCGGCAATGTTCCAAGGAGGAGGGATTGCGCTTTTGCGGCATGATACTGCTGATCTGCACATAAGGATCCGTCAGGCGGGAAGAAAGCAAAACTCCATAGTGCACCAATCTAAAATATCCTTCATAAAAGCGGGACAGATTGACTGCCATGGTCATCATCACCGATGCGAACTGCGTCATATGGTCGCTGGCCGCAATGGAATCGTAGGAATTTTCACATAAGGAGGAAAAGCCCAGCAATTCGCACATTCGCTCGCGGGAGATGGGGAAACCGCTGGTCGTAATCGCGGCTGCCCCAAAGGGGCTCATGTTTATCGTTTTTTCCGCTGCCATCAGCCTTTGAAAATCCCGCTGCATTACGTCCGCCATGGACAGCAGATAATGCCCCAGGGTAGAAGGCTGTGCCGGCTGGGTATGAGTATACATCGGCATGATGGTCTCCAGATTTTCACCGGCTACATATAACAGCGATTCCCGGAAAAGATTGAGCTTTTTTTCCGCCAAGCCCGCCAGCTGTTCACGCAGCACCATTCGAAACCCGCCCACGCAGATGTCGTTGCGGCTACGGGCTGTGTGAACTTTCCCGGCCAGATCGGAACATCGACCCGATTTTCCAGTTCCTTTTCAAAAAGGAAAAATAAATCCTCATATGCCGGATTGTACTCCGATTCTTCAATCGGCAGCTTCTCCAGATCAAGCATGGTTGATAAAATCAGCGCACATTCATCCTCTGTCATCAGATCCTGCTCCCGGAGCATGACAACATGCGCTTTCGTGACTTCAATAAACGCGCGGTAATAATAAACTTTTTGCAGGTCAAAAAATCGGCTTCAGCGCATTTTTCTGAAAGCTGATTCCGGGAATGACGTTCCGTCCGCTGCCTGCACGCTTTCACGGGTAATCATATGGAACACACCTCTTCCTCTTGGTCAATGCCGCGGCAAAAACTGCATCTGATGTTTTTTTCTGCCAGATATTTCCCACACACCCACAGCTCAAAGCTCTGTCTCCCAGCTTGGAAAACTTGACGTCGCAGGGCACAGGGGTCAAATACCGCAAAGCGCTCACCCATATAGTCTGCCAGCAACGGTTCCGCTGCGGCATAGCTGCCATGCAGAATAATCGCCTGTGGGTTCAAAAGGCTGATTACGCTGCCTAAGCCAAGGCAAATCTCATCCGCGTTTTGCAAAAATCCTGTTTTTTAGTTCTGTATTGCCATTTTGTGCTTCTGACACGATATGTTGAAAGGACATCCCAGTTCGGCTTTTTAACGTCTGTAAGGAGGCATTTTTTCAAAATAGCCAAAATCAGTGAGCGTATAGGGACCGCTTTCCAGCGCATCACGACCAGTAATCATATAGCCGATTTCCCCTGCCATGCTACAATGGCCTCGATAAATCCGGTTATTGATGATAATGGCGGAACCGATGCCAGTACCAATGGTAACAACGACAAAATCAGAGTAATCCCAGCCGGCGCCCATCCAGTTTTTCGCCCAAAGCATTGAGATACACATCCTTATCGATATAAACCGGCATTTGCAGCTCCCTTTGCAAAACCGCCGCCAAATCGCAATCCACCAGTCCCAGCTCAGGAGAATAGAGTATCCGGTTTTCTTCCACCGTTCCCGGCACGGAGAGGCTGGCTCAATAAACCGCTCCCGGCCTCCGGCCCGATCGATCAGCTGCACCATATCGGAAGACAGAACCTGCAAAAGCTGCGACATTTCGTCAAAGGCAAAATCCGCATAAGAACGGGAAAACAGTTCATTTCCCATAAGGTCACAGACTGATATCCATGCGTTTTGCAGCCGAAAGGCAGCGGTAAGCACGAGTCCCGCATCCCCCGGATCCGAAGGAAAATAGGCCGCCTGCCGCCGCGGGCGGATGCCTCTCAAAGGCGCCTTCCACCACCAGGCCGCAGCTGATGAGTTCATCAACAATATTGGTCACGGCAGCAGGCGAAATTCCCAAAATCTCCGATACCTGTTTTCGGGAAACCGGTTGTCTGGCCATAATGACTGACAGAATGTCGCTGCGGTTATTTAGTTTTACAGAACTGTTTTTCAAAATTGTCCATCCTTTTCTTTGACGCTACTTAATGTAGCGCCCTAATACTCTTTCAATGTTTCCGGCAAAGATTTTCTGGATATCCTCATCGCTGAAACCAAGCTCCACGCAATCACGCATCTGTACATCCAGGTATTCACTGACGAAGCCCCGCGGGAACCAGGATCCATCTGTGCCAAACAAAATACGGTCCGGGCCGATGGTCTCATAATACTTTTTAAACAGATCCTTTGTCGTCAGCGGATAGGGCATCCACCGGGTCCACTGGTTGCTGCCGGAGGTGTCGATGTATACGTTGGGACACACCCAGCACAGGAACAGGCGTCTTCCACTTTGCTGCATCCGTAGTGAGGAACGATAAAATGACATCTGGGAACGCTTTGGCCACATTTTGAATGATTTTAGGCGAAATATTGATATGATCCATGATGCCGCCTGCCGCTCCCATAATGCCGAAATGGAACAAAACCGGAACTTGATGTTTTTCCGCAACCTGCCACAGCGGATAAAGGATTTGTCATCCAGCGGCCGATCCAGGGCCGGCCCCAGGATCTTAATGCCGCGCAACCCCTGCTGGGAGATGGCATATTCAACTTTTGCGCTGCGCCCGGCGCAAAGGGATCGTGGTGCGCGTACCCAATAAAGCGATCCGGTGCAAACTGGACGATGCGCGCCATATTCTCATTGCTCTGCTCCAGCCCTCCGGCTGTTACGAATACTGCCTTCTCCACACCTTTGGCATCCAGGTCATCCAGCCAGAGCTGGCAGGTTTCCTCGATGGTATCGCATTCGGGAAGCGCATCCGGGAACCCCAGGCCTTTTTCCATTGATCCTGCTGGAATTTATTCATTTGCTGGAGCTTTTTCCACTTTTTCTTCTCCAAACTCATTCATATATTCCTGGTGGTTCTTACCCAGGTTTTCATTTTCACCGCAAAATGCAGGTGGGAGTCAATAATGCGGAATTTTTTTGGCCATAACAATCCTTCCTTTCAAATTGATTTCAAAACATCAGCCTTTTACGCCGGTCAGTTGCACGCCCTCGATGATTTTTTCTGGAAAATCAGGAAAATGATGATAATGGGAATGGTCGCCACCGAGGCGCCGGTCATGATCAGTTCCCACTGGCTGGCATTTTCCGCAGAGAACTGTGCCAGGCCCAGCGTAATGGTGTATTTTCTTTACTGTCCAATGCGATAACCGGCCACAAAAAGGAGTTCCAGTTCCCCAAAAGGTGAAGATGCCCAAGGCGCTGAGCGCTGGGGTGACCAGCGGCAGGGCAATTCGGGTATACACTCCACATTCGCTTAATCCGTCAATCCGGCCCGCATCCAAAAGCTCGTTGGGAACGCCGGTAAAAACTGCCGCATCAGGAAAATGCCGAAAGCCGAGCTCAGGCCGGAAAGAGCATCGACCAATATGTATTGTTCCAACCCAGCTGATCGACCATCATATACCAGGGAATAATCATCATTTCCGTCGGAATCATCATGGTGGAAAGGAGCATGGTGAAAATCGCCTCTTCTCCCGCGGAAACGATATTTGCAAAAAGCGTATCCCAAAAAAGAGGGTCGAAAAACCAGAACCGAAAGGGTCGTAATCCCCGCCACCAGAAAGCTGTTTAAAACCATCTGGGAAAATCTGACCCGGAAAGAACTTCACGATAATTTTCCAGTGTGAACTTTTTTCGGAAGCAGGCTGAGCGAATAGATATCCGTCCCGGTTTTAAAGGAGGTGGCAATCATCCAGATAAAGGGAACACCATCGCTACGCCAATGACGATAAATGCCAGGTATAAAAGCGTCATTCTCACATTTTTCTTGAAACGCATGGAAAATCCTCCTCTCTTTAATCTGTTTCCTTGTTCAAAACTTTCATTTGGATTAAGGTAATAATCATGATGACAATGAATAAAATGACAGTGATCGCGCTGGCCAACCCCATTTTGTACTGGCGGAACGCCGTATGGTAGATCTCTGTTACAATGCTGGCCGTGGATTTCAGAGGGCCGCCCTCCGCGCCGGCGATGTTATAAACCTGTGTAAATACTTGAAGTGTGCGGATCGTTCCCATGACAGTAACATAGACCAGGGTCGGGTTCAGCTGGCGAATGGTGATATAGCGGAATTTTCCCCATGCGGAAGCGCCGTCTATCTCTGCCGCTTCATAATAGGTGCGGGGAATTTGCATCAGGCCTGCCAGAAGGATAATGGTATTAAAACCGATGCTGGACCAGATGACATTGGACATGACCCATAAATAGATTGATCCGCACTATTTAAAAACGGCTGCGGCGCAATGCCAAAAAATTTTAAAATGCCGTTGATCACGCCGCCGTTTTTCATGAACATCCATTTCCAGACATAAGAAATCGCTACTGCGCTGGTTACGTATGGAATAAAGACAATCAGCCGGAAGAACGAGCGCCCTTTACAATCTGGTTGAGCATCAACGCCAGAATAAGGCTGATCACCACCATCAGAGGAACGCAAACAAACACATATGCAAAAGTATTGCCAAACACTTTTTGCAACGTTGGGTCAGAAACCGCCGTCACATAGTTTTCAAAGCCGATAAATTCCCTTTGAGGCGAAAGCAGATCCCACTCCATGAAACTCAAAAGAAAGAGAAAAGGTCGGCAGGATCCGGAAAGCCACAAAGTACAGCACCGGCAGGGCGATAAAAAAGATAGGCCGTGCGTTCTTTTTTTTCCGTTCGATGGAGTTTCGATTCTTCTTTTTTGCACTTTGGCACCTCTCGCCAGCGCTACATTTGCCTGCGCCATAACAAATCCCTTTCCCGTTTAAAAATTAAAGGTTAGTTGTTTTAAAACATAAACTAACTTATAGCAAAACAATAGAAGCTTCACTTCAATTGTCATTGAATATAAAATATATCGACAAGTAAATTGATTTTTTTATGGTAAATTTTATTTTCACTCTTTGTTAAATATCCCTATTTTATAAAAGCTGTCACAAATTTTTTGCGGTTTTCCTTTAAACGTCCCTCATACACCTATTTTCCGCAACAAAAAACAGGAGGGAATTCCCCCTGTTTTTACCCAAAAACTATTCTTCCATGGGTTTTTCTTCAGAATCCTTCTCAGCATGGGCCTCATCACAGCAATGATTCTCTTCACCGCAATAGCACCCGCTATCGTCGAACTCATAACCCAAATCCGCAAGAAAATCTTCCCGGATTTCTTTTGCGGCTCTTTTTGCTCTTCAGATATGCGCAAACGGCCACGACAGCACCACCGATCGCCACCAGCGCAAACAGGAACGATAAGAAGTTATTGCCTTTTTTCACGAATCGTTTCCTCCTTCCGGTCAGTCGTGATTGATACCGGATCAGATATCCGGCTTTTTTTAGTATATACCATTTTCTCCAAAATAACAATCTATTTCGCCAAAAGGGATTTTCCATCCATTTCCACTGGTTTGGGTAAGCCCAGCATTTCCAGCATGGTCGGCGCCAAATCTGCTAAACGGCCGCCCTCTTTGAGGGTGTGATCTTTGTCCCCTACCAGAAGCAACGGAACAGGATTAGTAGTATGGGCGGTGAAAGGAGAACCATCCGGCTCATACATTTGATCTGCATTGCCATGGTCGGCCGTGATCAGCGCCCGGCCACCCATGGATAAAATCTTATCGACCACCTTACCCAGGCAGGTATCCACCGCTTCCACCGCTGCTACAGCGGCTTCAAACACGCCGGTATGGCCGACCATATCGCAGTTGGCAAAATTTAAAATAATGACGTCATATTTACCACTGTCCAGACGGGCCAGCAACTCGTCGGTGACCTCATAGGCGCTCATTTCCGGCTTCAAATCATAAGTAGCTACCTTGGGAGAAGCAATTAACGCCCGATCCTCATTTTGACAGGGAGCCTCTACGCCGCCGTTGAAGAAAAAAAGGTTACATGAGCATACTTTTTCCGTTTCAGCGATCCGCAGTTGGGTCAGCCCCTTGTCCGAAATATACTGGCCAAAGGTATTTGCCAGGGACTGGGGTTTAAACGCCACCTGGACATTGGGCATTTTGGCATCGTACTGAGTCATGCAGACAAAATACAGCGGGAAAAATCCGTTTTTACGGACAAACCCATTAAAGTCCGGATCCACCAGGGTACGGGTGATTTCCCGGGCCCGGTCGGGACGGAAGTTGAAGAAAACCACCGAATCGTTAGCGTGAATCTGGCCTTCTTTATCACAGACTACCGGCACTACAAATTCGTCCGTGACATCCGCCGCATAAGATTTTTCCATGGCGCAGACCGGGCATTCGGCGGTTTCCCCCTCGCCGTATACCATCGCGGCGTACGCCTTCTCCACCCGCTCCCAGCGGTTGTCGCGATCCATCGCGTAGTAGCGGCCCATAATCGAGGCAATTTTACCAACGCCAATCTCCTTTGTTTTGGCCAGCAGCTCCTCTATATACTCCTTTCCAGAAGTGGGAGGCACGTCACGCCCATCCATGAAGCAGTGAACATACACCTTCTCCAGGCCAGCCTCGTTTGGCCATCTCCAGCAAGCCGTACAGATGCTTGTTGTGGGAATGGACGCCGCCGTCAGACAAAAGGCCCATCAAATGCAGGGCAGTTCTATTTTTCTTACAGTTTTCAACGGCGCCGCACAGCGCCTCGTTCTGGAAAAAAAGTCACCGTCCGAAATCGATTTGGTAATGCGGGTCAGCTCCTGGTACACTACCCGGCCAGCACCGATATTGGTATGCCCCACCTCTGAATTGCCCATCTGGCCGTCCGGCAGTCCAACATCCATGCCGGAAGCGCCAATCAGGGTATGGGGACAAGTCGCAAACAGTTTATCCAGATTAGGGTTTTGGCGACGCGAATCGCGTTTCCATAGTCCGAAGGATTGTAGCCAAAACCGTCCAGAATAATGAGAGCCAATGGTTTTTCATATTGTTTCCCTTTCTATGCTGCGGGATTATTATTTGGAGGCAGCTTTCACGATGATGGAGAAGTCCTCCGCCTTTAAGGATGCACCGCCAATGAGGCCGCCATCCACATGCTCTTTGCTCAGCAACTCTTCGGCGTTTTTGGCGTTCATGGAGCCGCCATATTGAATGGTCAGCGCTTGAGCCGCATCTTCACCATAGAGTCCTGCTACTACGCTGCGGATAAAACCATTCTCTTCATCTGCCTGCTCCGCCGTAGCGGTTTTGCCGGTACCGATGGCCCAAACCGGCTCATAAGCGATGATGATATGGGACAGCTCCTCTTTGGAAACGCCGCATAAAGCCACCTTGGTCTGCATGCCGCATACTTCCTCCGTGATGCCCTGTTCCCGCTGCTCTAACAGCTCACCAACGCAGAGAATAACCTTCAATCCCGCGTCCAATGCGGCGCGAACCCGCTGGTTGACGGTTTTATCCGTCTCGCCGAAATACTGCCGGCGCTCCGAATGGCCGATGACCACATATTCTACGCCCATTTCCGCCAGCATGTCCGCTGAGATCCGCCGGTAAAAGCGCCGGATTTTGCCCAGTGGCAGTTCTCCGCACCCACTTTGATATTGAGCCTTTCGTCGCCTCCAGCGCAGTCTCCAGATTGGTATAGGGGACGCAGACCACAACGCCGCAGTCCGCATCCTGACCAGGGGCTTGATCTGCTCAATCAAAGCTTTTGCCTCCGGCCGGGTTTTATTCATTTTCCAGTTACCGGCGATAACCGCCTGCCTTTTTGCTTTGTTCATGATGCTTTCTCCTTTGAGTTATTGTAATCTATGAAAAGGAAATGTTTCTTTCCATTTTTTCGGGTAAAAAGCAACAATGGGCACGGTGTTTTCCGTGCCCATTGCCTTTTCGTTTATGCGCAGGAAAAGAATGGCCTTTTCTTGTTGCGGTTTGACTATTTATCGTTCACACAGGTAATGCCGGGCAGCTCTTTTCCCTCCAAAAATTCCAGAGGCGCCGCCGCCGGTAGAAATATGGGTCATCTTACCACCAAAGCCCAGGGTGTTGACTGCAGCAGCAGAATCGCCGCCGCCAATGATCGTAATCGCATCGGTTTCGGCCAGGGATTTGGCAACTGCGATGGTACCTTTGCCAGCGTCGGGTTCTCAATACACCCATCGGCCCGTTCCAAACCACGGTCTTGGCGGATTTTACTTCATTCGCAAACAGCTCGGCAGTTTTCGGGCCGATGTCCAAGCCCATTTCATCTGCCGGGATCTTGTCCGCGTCAACAACAGCCACTTCGATCTCCCCGTCAATGGGATCCGGGAAAGCTTTGCCTACCACACAATCGACCGGCAGCAAAATCTTAACGCCTTTCTCTTCTGCTTTCTTGAGCATGTCTTTGCAGTAGCTGATTTTCTCTTCATCCAGCAGGGAGTTGCCCACACCGTAGCCCTTGGCGGCCAGGAAGGTATAAGCCATACCGCCGCCGATGATCAGGGTGTCGGCTTTATTCAGCAGGTTCTCGATCACATTGAGCTTATCTGCCACTTTTGCGCCGCCCAAAATGGTGACGAAAGGCCTGGCCGGATTCTCAACCGCATCGCCCAGATATTTGAGCTCTTTGCCCATCAAATAGCCAACCGCCGCTTCTTTTACGAAAGAGGCTACACCTACGGTCGAACAGTGGGCACGATGAGCCGCGCCAAATGCGTCATTCACAAAGACTTCGCCATCAACCAATGCCGCCAGTTCACGGCTGAACGCTTCGTCGTTTTTGGTTTCTTCTTTTCGATAACGGGTATTCTGCAGCAGAACCATCGCCGTCTTTCATCGCCGCGACAGCCGCTTTTGCATTGGTTCCGACCACCTCGTCATCCGCCGCAAAAACAACCTCTTTGCCCAGCAGTTCGCTTAGCGTTTTGCAACAGGCGCCAAAGACAATTCCGGTTTCTGGTTCGCCCTTCGGTTTGCCCAAATGAGAGCACAAAACCACTTTTCCGCCGTCCCCAACCAGCTTTTTGATGGTCGGCAGAGCTGCCACAATGCGGTTTTCATCGGTGATGACACCATTTTTCAGCGGTACATTAAAATCACAGCGAACCAATACTTTTTTCCCGGCGACATTGATATCGTCAACCGTTTTTTGTCCAGATAGCCCATAGTTCTACCACCCTTTCATAATATATAAAAAGTTGCGCCAAAGACCGTGATTGTTAATCCATGAACAATCCGTATTTATTCTATCGGAAACGACGCTCTTTTGCAAGAGTTGAGGGGATAAAATTTAATAACAAATGGTAAATTTTTTGCCGTTTTTCTTAAAGCCCCAGCTCTTGTTCCAAAATATCGCAGGCCTTCTCCATAAAAATGGCGCAGGGGCGCTTGCCCTGCTCTTTGGTACGGGAAAGATCGTATTTCCCCTGTCCGATGTTTCCCAGCAGCGTCCGGCACTGGGACGAGCTGAATTCTCCTCAAAACGGTCGTTGAGCTTTTTACCACAGCCTTCAATCCGTTTTTTTCTTGGCGCCCGACCCATCAAAAGAACCATAATCCATCCCGGCAATCATAATCATGGCCGTGACAGCACCGCACTTCTCTCCCAGGCACATACCGCCGCCAAACCGCCCGCCAGCGGCAGTAAATCCGTCGGAGAAAATCCAAAGTCCTCGCAAAATGCGTTCAGGACAACTTGGCAGCAGTTATTTTTCTTTCCAGCTGTTCGTCTATTTTTTTCTGCCTTCCGCTTTCATTCCGATTCCTCCTTATTTTCTGCGCTCTCCCATTACCATGCAACCTACCAGATTAGGGCCCGCGTTGATGGTAATAGATGCACCCTGCTTCCGCAAGGCAGACCGCATGCTTACCAAAAGACTTCACCAACATTTTTTCCAATTCTTCTCCCACTTCGTCCCGGTCAGCTCGAATGGCAAAAACGGCGTATGTTCGCCCCGGCGCCGCTGCCGGGCAATCTGCGCCAGCTTGGGAACCACAGTCTTGTCTCCCGAACCTTTTCAATAATCTTGATTTCCCCGTCAATAATAGACATAATAGGCCGCAGACCCAGCATATCCCCCCACAAAGGCGGCGGCCACGCTAATACGGCCGGATTTTTTGCAAATCCAGGTTGTAGACTGAGAAATATGTCTCCACACGGCTGAAATAATCATCCAGATACGTCAGAATTTCCTCATAGGACTTTCCTTCTTCCGCCTGTTTCGCTGCCTGCACCACTGCATATCCATAGGTGTAGGTATAGCAAAGCGAATCGATGACGGTAATCTGGGTCTTTTCTGCCAGCTCCGGGTACTCCTCGGCAAACAGGTCTTTTTCCCATATTCGCGGCGGCAAACATGTTGGATCCTTTTGAATTGATGGTTACATTGATGATTTTGCGGTATCCGTCTTCCGCCGCATGCCGGTACACCTCCGCATAGCGTGTATGGGGGATGTGGCTGGTCACGGGGATTCGAGCCGCGTCGGTCAAAAAGCTTATAGAACTCCCTGATTGGTAAAATCCACCCGCTCGTGATAATCCTTTCCGTCAATGGCAATGGGAATCGGGAGCACCTCGATTCCATATGCCCGTGCCTCTTCTTCCGGATATCGCTGGCAGAATCGGTGATGAATTTAATTTTTCCATGGAACTATAATCCTCCGTATGTCATTCGTGTCCGTTTGTTTCCTCCGGCCAAGCATAGCGGGATAGGTGCCCCTGATTTTCCAGTTCTGGAAAGCCCCACTGACGCAGCACCTCATACACGCCCACCGCAACCGTATTGGAAAGATTGAGGCTGCGTAGCCCCTCCCCGCATAGGCAGCCTCAGGCATTCATCCGGATGCTGCAATAACAATTCTTCCGGCAGCCCCTTATCCTCGCGCCCAAAAAAGCAGATAAGCGTTGTCCGCATAAACTTTTTCGCTATAATTCTGTCTCCCCTTTAGTGGTAAAATAATAAAAGGGGCCGTGGTTTTGGAGAAAAAGTCCGCCAATCCATCGTAATAGCTAATGTCCAGATAATGCCAGTAATCCAGCCCTGCCCGTTTCAATTTTTGTCACTTACCGAAAGCCCATAGGCCCCACCAAGTGCAGGCGTGTGCCAGTTGCAGCGCAGGTTCTGGCAATATTCCCCGTATTCTGCGGAATCTGCGGTTCGACCAGGACAATATTTAATACGGCCAAAAAGGGCGCCTCCCTATTGCAATTTTTGAAATGCCTTATATTACATTAAACTATAAATAATCCGTTTAATCAAGTATTTCCTGAAAAACTGCAGTTGGGATCCCATTGATACAAACGAGGAAGATTCCCCCGCGCCGCCGGAAAAACAAAACCCGCCTGACAATCGTTTCGGCGGGTTTTCGGCGTTATCTCATCATGTAGGACACATTGCCGGCCAGGTCTTCCATGACCTTCATTGCTTTTTCCGGCGCTGCGCTTGAGTTTTTTCATTGTACGGCGCTTTTTGCCGGAAAAAGAAATATACGGCAGTGCCAGCCGCCATGCTACGGCGGCTCCGGCCGCCAGGGAATTCATGCCTTTGCTCATGGGGAGTCCTCCTTTACTCATTTTACTAGCAGTATTCCCCCCATTGACCGCCTAACATGCGCGGCAGTAGGGCTGGAAGAGAAATCCTTTTTCAGCATGTGGGACAGTATTTGCTGCCAAAAAGAAAAACGTTTGCGGAAATATTTTCCACATACGTTTTTTTCTTTTCATCTTTATTTTGCCGGTGCGCCCAGCTCATCCAAAGCGGCATAATATCCAAAAGCGTGTCCACCTTTGTTGGAGGCGATGGCCAAAAGTTCCTCATTGGCGGGAATCATATCAGGGATCATGACGGTATACATCCCTGCCGCGATGCCGGAACGGATCCCGTTGGGCGAATCCTCCAACGCCATGCATTCCTGCGGCGCCACGCCTAAAAGCTCTGCCGCTCGCAGGTAAATATCCGGCGCCGGCTTGCTGCGGGAAATCATGTCGCCGCAGACCACCGCGTCAAAACGGCCCTGCACACCGGTAACATCGAAATTATGCATCACCTTT